>OBJA01000203.1_pt1 | contig 57689 bp, 45 predicted proteins | sample 1519751 | NCBI WGS metagenome assembly OBJA01 (sample SAMEA3881238, study PRJEB22517) | soil metagenome | biome: lake sediment; feature: soda lake sediment; material: sediment, water from around vicinity | place: India | collected 2013-12-23 | depth 3 m
GTTCACCCCCTCCAAGTGCACCCAGTTTATCGGCAACTGTCATCCAGAGCGTGGCTCCAAAACCAAAGCCTGCTACTGCAAGCCCGGTGATTAGTCCTTTTTTGTCGGGAAACCAGCGCATACCCACTGCTATAGGAACTACATAACCCAGTCCGATGCCTGTGCCTCCGAGCACCCCGATAAACAAAAAGGTGGTTGTGAAATTCTCTGCACCGAAGATGCCCGCCAGAATATATCCGAGTCCAAGGACAACGCCACCGGCAAATGCCAGTTTGCGTGGACCCGTTTTAGGCATCAGTCGTCCTGCTATTACCATTACAATGGCAAAAAAAGTCAGTCCTGCTGAAAAAACGAGTTGTGTCTGGGTCCTGCTCCATCCTGCCTCAACAAGCAGCCGGGTGTAAACCGACCATGCATAAATGGCCCCAAGTGCAAGCTGGATGAGGATGGCCCCCAGCACAACAAAGCTCCGGTTAAACTGATTCTGGTTTTTCATATGTTGGACATTTTTTTAAAAAGACAAAAGACATCTTCAGGGGGAAGATGCCTTTTGCCTTTTTGATTTATCGTTTGACTTCAACTTTGGCTCCGCTGATAATCTCTTCGACAACCCCGGGGTCGAGCAGGGTAGATGTATCTCCCAGATTGGTGGCATCTCCTTCTCCAATCTTGCGCAGGATGCGCCGCATAATCTTGCCTGAGCGTGTTTTGGGAAGCCCGTTTACGATTTGAATCTTATCGGGTTTCGCTATAGGACCAATAAATTTGCTGACTGTATCCCTTATTTCATCCTCAATGGTCCTCCTTTCGCGGTCTGAAAGATCATCACATATGACATAGGCATAAATCCCCGAACCTTTTATTTCGTGCGGATATCCAACCACTGCCGATTCAACTACCTTGGGATGCTGATTAATCGCGTCTTCTACTTCCGCTGTTCCAATCCGGTGGCCCGAAACATTGATGACATCGTCAATCCTGCCTATGATGCGGTAATAACCTTCCTCGTCACGTTTGGCGCCGTCACCCGTCAGATAAAGGCCCCTGTAAGAGGAGAAGTAGGTCATAAAGCATCGTTTGTGGTCGCCGTAAGTTGTACGCAGCATGCCGGGCCACGGGAATTTGATGCACAGAATGCCCTCCACACTGTTCCCCTTTAATTCATTGCCTTCAGGGTCGACAAGTACGGGCTGAATACCCGGAAGCGGGAGGGTAGCCAGTGAAGGTTTGGTAGGTGTAATCCCTGCAAGTGGCGAAATCATGATGCCACCGGTTTCGGTCTGCCACCAGGTATCAACTATGGGACAACGCGATTTTCCCACGATGTCGTGATACCACCGCCATGCTTCTTCATTGATGGGCTCGCCTACCGACCCCAATACCTTTAATGAAGTTAAATCATGATTAAGCACCCAGTCATCGCCCTGTGCAACCAGTGCCCTTATGGCAGTGGGTGCAGTATAGAAGTGTGTAACTTTATGCTTGTCGACAACATCCCAGAATCTTCCCGGATCGGGGAATGTGGGAACCCCTTCAAACATGATGGAGGTGGCACCGGCCAGCAGTGGCCCGTAAACGATATAGGAATGGCCCGTAACCCAACCTATATCTGCAGTGCACCAGTAAATATCTCCCTCATCATACTGGAATACATTTTTAAATGTATATTCCGCATAAATCATGTATCCTGCCGTGGTATGGACAACCCCTTTGGGCTTTCCCGTTGAGCCTGAAGTATACAGAATGAAAAGGAGGTCCTCTGCATCCATCACTTCAGCAGTGTTCTCCGAATCCACTCCCTCAACAGCATCATGCCACCATATGTCGCGATCGGTTACCCAGCTTACTTCTTCTTCTGTCCTTTTCAGGATGATTGAAGTTTTTACTGAAGGACATTTTTCAAGTGCTTCATCCACTATCGATTTCAAATGGATGGATTTTGCCCCCCGGTAACCACCATCGGAAGTGATAACTGCCTTGGCTTCTGCATCGATAATCCTGTCGGCAAGGGCTGAAGCAGAGAATCCGGCAAATACGATGGAATGGATGGCTCCAATTCTTGCACATGCCAGCATGGCAACAGCCAGTTCAGGCACCATGGGCAGATAAATGGCAACCCGGTCTCCTTTTTCAACTCCAAGCTTCTTTAAGGCATTGGCAAATTGTTTTACTTTCTCAAAAAGTTCACCGTAGGTTAACCTGATTACCGGTTCATTCGGATCGTTCGGTTCCCATAAAATGGCAACCTGATCCTTGCGCATGAACATATTTCTTTCAAAAATATTTTCGGTAATGTTCAGCTTGCCGTTTATAAACCATTTCACATCAGGAGCTCCCTCACCTTCAAAACGCCAGTTTAATACATGGTCCCACTTTTTTCGCCAGAAGTAATTTCCGGCAATGTCACTCCAGAATTTTTCAGGATCGGCAACACTTTGACAATACTTGTCAAAATACTCCGCAAGACTTGTAATCTTTTTTATCATAGCTCAGAATTTAAAAAGTTATAATCGATGAATGCCAATATGAACACTGTCTCACCCCGGGCAGTATGTATTACAGAATTCCTGACGAACGTTTCTTTGCAGTGGAAAACCTGTCGGAATCATACGTGCTTATGTTGCCATCTGATGAACTTCCGGGGGCGGGTACTGACCGGTGGTATAGTAATAAAAATAATCTCACATGATTCCTTTTGATGATTACTGTATCACAATGTCTTCTGCCTTGTAAATTACATAAAAAAACTGTTCTGTAAAAGCAATCCTTCATTTTTTTGAATTGACTAATTGCAGGCACCAAAAAAGCCTTGATTCCCTGTTGGTTCACCTTTCGAATCACTATCATTTAGTAGTGCTTTCCAATCATATAATTGAAACTTATGCACTTTGAAACCATCCATTGTCAATTGCGGCAGTTTTTCAATCGAATGCTGCAGTGCCTGACGGTGCCGGCATCATTGTTTTGACCGGGTGGACAGGCCGGAACCGTGATCTAGCAATTATGGAAATACGTAAAGGTATGGTATGGTTTGTCACTGCAGCTGAACAGTGAAACCACGGGCAGGGAAGCAGTTGACAATATGAAGGATTCAGCCTTGAAGCTTGTTGGTGTACCTGCAAATCAAGAGCTGGCGAAAGCACGTGAAATTGCTCAGCTTGCAGTTTCAGATTAAGAAGGCAACATTGACTGAATGAGGAAGTGCTACGTTGTTACATCTGCAAATCAACCCAAAAACAGGATTTTTAATGAGAAATGTTATAAAATTAAGCAAAGGATTGTTCTAAATTAGTGGAAAAATTAAACTTATGGAAATCGGGAATTTCAAAAACCTGCTTGAAGCTGTTAAAAACAGGCCCGAAAAACGGCTTGTTACTGTCAACGGTGTCGATGCAAACACCTTGGGCGCTCTCAATGAGGCTGTGGAACTGGGACTTGTTTCAGCCATTCTGACAGGCGACCAGGATAAAATTGCCGAAACATGCCACAACCTGGGAATTGATTTACGGAAGTATGAAATCATCCATACCGACTCGGAGCGCGAAGCGGCCGAAAAGGCAGTGGGATTGATTCATGAAGGAAAAGCCGACATGATTATGAAGGGCATGGTCTCCACCGACAAGTTTATGAAGACCCTGCTGAAGAAGGAATACGCTCTTGTCCCCTCCAGCAGTATCCTGAGCCATGTGGCAGTGATGGAGAACCAGAATTACCATAAAATGATTGTTTTTTCCGATGCTGGTGTGATTCCCTATCCCGATTTGCAGCAGAAAATAGTGATGACCGGATTTCTCATAAAAACAGCAGGGGCTTTGGGGATTGAGAAGCCCAAAGTTGCAGTGATAGCCCCAACCGAACAGATTATTATCTCCATCCAGTCGTGCATGGATGGGGCCACCATAGCTAAAATGTCAGAACACGGGCAGATATCGGGAGGTATGGTCGACGGGCCCATGGCACTCGATGTTGCCATCAGTTTTGAATCAGCTGCCATTAAAGGTTTGACTTCACCTGTGGCTGGTGATGCCGATTGCCTGCTGTTTCCAAATATCGACGCGGCAAATGTTTTCTATAAAACCAACTCCAAACTTTGTCATGCCCAAATGGCAGGCATCATCCTGGGGGCGAAAGTCCCGGCTATCGTTTCATCGCGGGGCGACAGCGAGAAAACCAAGCTAAATTCCATTGCACTTGCTTCGCTCATCTGTTAACCAATCCGTTTGAATATGCACCGAATCCTCGCAATAAATCCAGGTTCTACTTCAACAAAATTTGCAGTCTATTTCGACAGGGAATGTGTTCTGAATAAAACCATCAGGCACGATATGGATGAACTGCTGCGGTACAGGAATGTTACCGGCCAGTTCGATTTCAGAAAGGGGCTGATCATTGATGCACTGGTGGAAGAGGGAATCGATGTCGATTCAATCAAAATCATCATAGGGAGAGGCGGTCTGACCTATCCGCTCGAATCGGGCGTGTACAGGGTGAATCATCTGATGCTGAAACATGTGCGTGAAGGAGTTCTCGGCCAGCATGCCAGCAACCTCGGTCCAATGCTTGCCGATTATATTGCGCTTCAGATTCCAGATGCACGTGCCTTTGTTGCCGACCCGGTTGTGACCGATGAACTGTGTGAAGTGGCACGTATTGCAGGTCATCCCGCTTTTAAAAGGCAGTCAATCTTTCACGCATTGAATCAAAAAGCCACAGCCCGTCTGCATGCTGAAAAATCGGGCCGCCAGTATGAAGAACTGAATCTTGTTGTTGCTCACCTCGGCGGGGGCATTTCAGTGGGCGCCCATAAGAAGGGCCGTGTAATCGATGTGAACAATGCATTCGACGGGGAAGGCCCCTTCAGTCCCGAACGCGCAGGGACTCTGCCTGCCGGACAGCTCATCAGCATTTGCTTCAGCCATAAATATACCGAGGAACAGGTGCGCCGCATGGTTGTGGGAGAAGGAGGCTATGTAGGTTACCTGGGGACCAACAGCGCCCTGGAGGTCGAAAAAATGGCTGAATCGGGAAATCAGGATGCCCGTATTATCCAGGAAGCACTTTGTTACCAGGTAGCCAAATTGATTGGCGAAATGGCTGTTGTGCTCGAAGGGATTATCGATGGCATACTGCTTACCGGAGGACTTGCATTCAGCGAAACAATTACTGAGCTTATTGCTGATCGTGTCAGTTTTCTTGCTCCTGTATACATTTACCCCGGAGAAGATGAACTGAAAGCGCTGGCAATGAATGCTCTCCTGGCTGCAAACGGACAAATCATCATCAAAGAGTACACTGCCTGACATTCCTGCCGATTCCATCACCTGCTATTCTGACGTGTGGCATCAAACAATCATTCATGAACTTCTTCCGGCCCATGCCGTGTTTAATAACTGCAGTTTTAAATGTCATGAGCAGAACAATTTAAGGATACCCGGTAAAAAGTGCCGGGTGTTCCTGGAACCGCTTGTCTTTTTCCATGAAAGTATATCCTTCAAATGCTATCAGTTAATATACATCCGGAGGAACCTTCGCTACATCAAACTCAATTTAATCTCAGTATAAAGTCATTGTAAATTCAATTATTATTGAGTTTACATTGAGTTAATATTGAATTTAAATTGAGTTTACATTGAATTTACTAGGGTCATGATCGCGTCAAAGAGAGTATAGGAAGCCCTCTGAGTAACCGGTTGATTATGAGATTTGGGATTTCAGGCAGTATGGCTGATAAACCGTTTTGTTGTTTCTGTTCATGATGCATAATCATCATTTGATTTTGATAAACATTTGGGGGGATGCAGATTGTTATATGGGAGAATCATCTACATCATATGGATAAGGAAAATATAATGCGGTTTGGAATTGCTTCCAAAGGTTTTGTTTATGTGCTGTTTGGCGGACTGACGGCAGTCAGCGCGATGGGTTTGAGTGGAGGAGGGAGTTCCGACAGCCGGGGGGCATTGGGTTTCCTGGCAGGTGGTACCATTGGCTCGCTGTTGCTGGCGCTTACTGCTGCAGGGCTGGTTGCCTATGTATTCTGGCGGTTTTACCAGGCTTTTGCCGATTCCGAGGATAAAGGAAACGACAAAAAAGGAATTGCCAAAAGGATTGGTTATTTCTCGAGTGGTGCAGTTTATGCATTCCTGGCTTTTACAGCTTTCCAGATTCTTTTTGGAAACAGCTCTGGTTCAGGCGGTGGCGGCAGTTCATGGCTGGGCGAAGCATTGAGCAGAAGGTATGGTCAGATTATTGTCGGGGCAGTTGCCTGCGGTTACCTTGGCAAGGCCATTTACCAGATTTACCGTGCTTACTCAGGCAACTACAAGAAAAAAATCAATGAAGGATACCTCGATGATAAAACACGAAAACTGCTTGTCGTATCCGGAGTGGCTGGATATATGGCCCGGGGCGTGGTGATGGGAATTATTGCCTTTCTGACCTTCAGGGCTGCCTGGAACTCAAATTCCAATGATGGCGGCGGTACGGGTGATGCATTCAATTTCCTTGAAAATGAATTCGGAGCCCTGATTCTTGCCATAATTGCACTGGGCTTGTTCCTGTACGGTATTTTTTCTTTCTTCCTTGCAAAACACAGGCGGCTGAATGTCAATTAGCAGCCCGCAGCTGCTACCTGTCTTTAAAAAGAACACGAAATACAAGAATAATCCCCCCGATTGCCGCAAACAGGAAAAACAGGATGGCCAGCCCGGGGTAGCCAAACAGCCTGAATGCCGTTTCCACCTGCATGAGCAGTGCTGCCCCTACGATGAGCGCTGCAAGTACCAGTCCGATAGTCATCCTGTTGGCCGATTCCTTTATTCCTGATATAAAATCCTTCTCATCGATAATTTTGGTGTGGATTGTAAACTGGTTGCTGGCCATGATGTTCAGAATGTCGTTGATACGGCCTGGAAGGTTCTCCACGATGTTTTTGATGTCGAGGAGCGATTCATAGATGTTCCCGCGCCTGAAACTGTCGGTCAGGATTTTCCTGATTAGTTTGGGGGCATTCCGCCGGAGCGATTCGTTGGGGTCGAAATTTGGATCAAGTTTCCTTCCTGCCCTGTCGAGGTTCATCAGTGCTTTCCCCAGCATGATGATTTCATCGGGGAGCCTGATGCCGTTGATAGCCGAAATTTTCGTGATTTCGAGCATGAGCCGGCCAACTTCAATCTGCTCCAGCTTGTTGTCCTGTGTCAGGTTTATCAGATCGGTAACCTCGCGGATAAATTTTTTCTCATTTGCATTTTCCTGTTTTTCCCCGATAGACAAGGTATATTCAGCTGCTTTTTCACCTTCTCCCTCACTGATTGCTATGAGTATCCTTATTAGCTTCGCCTTCAGTTTTTCAGATACACGGGCAACCATTCCCAAATCGAGCAGAGCCAGGTTTCCGTTGTCGGTGATATAGATATTACCCGGATGGGGATCGGCATGAAAAAAACCATCAATTAAAATCTGTTTCAGGTAGGCCCTGAACAGCTCTTCGGCAAGTTCGTTGCCATTGATATCCATCTGGCCCAGGGGTGAAAGCTTGTTGATGTTTTTCCCCCTGATATGATCCATTGTAAGAACTTTGGTTGTTGTGTAATCCATCACCGGCAGGGGGACAATGATCTTGTCGAATTCCTTCAGGTTTTCCGACAGTGTGAGCAGGTTCTGAGCTTCCTCCATGTAATCAAGTTCATGGAGCATTGCTTTTCTGAACTCTTCAAGGGTGGAGTGCAGCATGAGCTGCTTTCCCATGTCGGTATGTTTTTCAAGGAATTCAGTAACATCCTCAAAGGCATCCAGGTCATCGAAAATCTGCTGTCTTATGCCGGGTCGCTGGATTTTTACGGCAACCGGTTTTCCGCCCCGCAGCCGCGCAAAATGAACCTGGCCAATAGATGCCGATGCTGTAGGTGTATAGTCGAAATATTCAAAAGCTTTTGAAATACGTACCCCAAGCTCCGATGTCAGTATCTTTTCCATCTCATCACCGGGAATCGGTTTTACCTTATCCTGGAGCCTTGTCAGTTCCTTGAGGTATGCAGGTGGCAGAAAATCGGCACGTGTCGACAGGAACTGTCCGAGCTTGACATAAGTCGGGCCCAGTTTTTCCAGATCATCGGGGAGCTGTTCTGCCTTCGGATCAACACTTCCTTCCTCGTGTGCTTCCGGTTCATCCAGTTCCATCTGGCGTGCAATATCCCCCCGTCCATACTTGTATAAGAGTCTGGCCAGGTCCTTGTATCGCTTAATGTGTGCAATGTTTTTTATGAAGCCCATAACTGTCTAATAAGATTTTTATAACGTCAATTTTCCTGATTTTGTTTACATTACAGGCTGTTATAAATCATTGGATTCAGGGGAGCAGATGGATATGTTGTAAAAAAGAACAAGGTTGAAAACTTTTATTTTTAATCAATTGTCTTTAGTATTGGAAAATGACCTGATGAAGATTCTGATGGTTGAAATCAGATTATTCTTTTTCAGAATGCAGTTCAGGCTGTTTAACCCTTAATTAAGGAATAGCATGAGCTCGATTTGAAGTCCTGATGAATGTTTATTGTTTATTGATAATACATGTCTGATAATGAGTCTCTGAATATTATTATTGTTACGGTTTCAATTCTTTTCTCCGTTTTTACATTCGCTTCATTTATCAAATGGAACAACTGGTGGATAAGGATTTTCGATTACCCAAGGCTTCAGATCAGCACAATCCTTATCCTAGTATTCATAGTTGGGATTATCAATTTCAGTTTTACAGAAACCTGGCATTTTTTAATCATGGGGCTGATAGCACTTAGCCTTTTCTACCAGGTCAGGAAAATATACCCCTATACTTCCTTTGTGAAAAAGCAGGTGCTTTCGCATAGTGGTGAGTATAATGAACACAGTATTTCCATTATAGTCAGTAATGTTCTGCAAACCAACCGGAATGCCCATAAACTTCTGGAACAGGTACAGCAGATCCAGCCCCATTTGCTGCTTCTGCTCGAAACCGATGCCTGGTGGGAGAGCCAGATGGAAATGATTGAAAAGGATTATCCATATACCATTAAAAAACCTCAGGATAACCTTTATGGCATGCACCTCTATTCTAAATTTGAGCTCATAAACCCTGAGATTAAGTATCTTGTTGAAGATAAGATTCCATCGTTTGAGGCCCTTGTCAGGATTAACAGCAACGATCTTGTGAAGATTTTCTGCCTGCATCCGAGGCCTCCGTTTCCCACCGAAAGCGATACCTCGGTTAAACGTGATGCCGAACTGCTGCTGGTTGGTAAAATGGTAGAGAATGAGTCACATCCGGTATTGATTTTTGGCGATTTTAATGATGTGGCCTGGTCCAATACAACCATAATGTTCCAGAAAATAAGCAAGATGCTCGATCCCCGTATCGGGAGGGGATTTTACAATACCTTTCATGCGAAACATCCGCTTTTGCGGTGGTCGCTCGACCATATTTTCCATTCCTCCCATTTCAGGCTGATTAAAATCAACAGGCTCAGAAAAATTGGTTCCGACCATTTTCCCATCTTTGTTCATCTTTACCTTGATGCTGCAGCCAGCTCCCTCCATCAGGAGCCTGAGGCAGGCCATGAGGAAAAGCAGGAGGCAGAAGAAAAAATACTGGAGGCAGAACCTGAACTGAAAACTGTCAGCAGTAAAAGTGCCTGACACTTCTTCAGGTTTTTACAGTTGGTTTATTTTTTGATGAAAACTTTTTTTCATTAACGGAAGAAAGGAATACATCATGACAATACAGGAGCTCAAGAAAAGTTATTCCCGGATTTGCAGCAACCTGGCAGTACGCAGGATAAAACCTGCATTCGATTTGATAAATCTGCTGATTACTGAAAACAACCTGGGAACCTGCAGGGATGAATACCTGAGTCTGAAGGAAACGTACGACCTGATGCTGAAGTATACAGTGGAAGGAATCCGCGATCCTGAACGGCAGAAGGTTTACCGCCGGCTTATTGTTTCGGTTTACAGCCTTGCCGACAAGGTAAATGAGGCATTGATGCTTCGTTATTCTCCATCGGTCATTTACGAAAAGAAACGGTCATTCAAAAGCATTGGGGATATCCGCTCTTTTGTTGCCGCCATTGAGGATTTCTATCTTCAGGATGAACTGCCAGGAACTGCTCAAGCCGACACGGCTGCTGCATCGGGGCATCTGCAGAATGTAAAGGATTTCTTTAATTACCTCTGGTTTGGTGATCGGTTTACTCCTGAAGACATGGAAGCTGTCCGTAACTTTATGGTCAGCCCGGTCATTGAAACCGCATATAAATCATTTGTTGTAACTGCTGTGACGCTCAGCCTGCAGCGGTATTTTGACAGGGGCAAGTTCGATTTGCTGTTTGAAGCTTATGACACTGAAGAACAGGAAATGAAACAACGGGCGCTTGTGGGATTGCTCATAAACCTCTACCGTTATGATGCAAGGATGCCATTTCTTCCTTCAATTACAGGCAGGCTGATGATTCTGAATGAATCGCCTGATTTTAAGCGAAACCTCGAGCGTATCATCGTTCAGTTTATCCGCAGCAAGGAGACTGAAAAGCTGCAGCAGCGGATACGTGATGAGTTGTTGCCCGAAATGGTTAAAATCAGTCCTAACCTGAAAGACAAAATCAACCTCGACAGCCTGATGGAAGAAGGGTTGACTGAAGATAAAAATCCCGACTGGGAAGAAATTTTTAAAGATTCGCCGGGGCTTTTGAATAAGATGGAGGAGTTTTCAGAACTGCAGATGGAAGGAGCCGATGTTTTTATGGGTTCTTTTGCGATGCTGAAAACGTTCCCGTTCTATTATGACACAACAAACTGGTTTATTCCGTTTTTTACTGAAAATCCTGAGCTTGGCAGTCTGATGGATATGAATGACAGTGCCAACACTCACCTGATGGAGGTCATCAGAAATGCCCCGATTCTCTGCAATTCCGATAAGTATTCATTTTGTTTCAGCCTGCAGAGCATTCCGCGCGAAAACCGCGAATTTCTGAGCAAGGGGCTCCAGGCTGAAATGGATCAGTGGAAGGAAATTCAGGAGGATGATGCCCTGCTTGACCCTGCCCGCAAGGCTGAATTTGTTTCTAACCAGTATATACAGGATTTGTACAGGTTCTATAAGCTGTTCCCGCGCCGGAACGATTTTGAGGATATCTTCAGCTGGAGGTTTGATTTCCACAATAAGCTTGCCCTGGGCAGTATCCTGAAGGAAGACATGAAACTGCTGCGTAATATCGGCGAATATTATTTTGCCAAAAATCATTTTGATGAAGCTGCAGAAATTTACAGTAGCCTGCTGGAGGAAGAAAAATCGGGAGAACTGTATCAGAAGCTTGCATACTGTTATCAGAAGCAGGGTAATTTTGAGCAGGCACTTGATAACTATCTGAAGGCCGAGCTGTATGGCATTAACCAGTTATGGAACCTTAAAAAGATTGCACTTTGTTTCCGTAACCTGAAGAATCCCGCAAAGGCACTTGAGTATTACCAGGCTGCCGACAGTCTTGAACCCGACAGCCTCAATAACCAGTTGAACATAGGTCATTGTCTTCTTGAACTCGACCAGTATGATGAAGCGCTGAAGTGTTATTTCAGGGTGGAATATCTTGCTCCCGGCAATAAAAAAGTGTGGCGACCCATTGCGTGGTGCTCTTTTTTAACCGGTAAAAAAGAACAGGCAGAGAAGTATTATCTGAAGCTGATGGAAGAGGACCCCGGCAAACATGATTTGATGAATATGGGCCATGTACAGTGGAGCCTGGGTAACAGGAAAGCTGCCCTTGACTATTACCGGCAGTCGGTTTCACCTGAAGGATTTTCAGAAGTTGCCTTTCTCGAGGTATTTGAAGAAGACCTCCCGCACCTGGTCAGTCAGGGAGTCGACAGTGATGATGTACCCATTATGCTCGATCAGCTGAGGTATTTCCTTGAAGAGTAATCCGGGAATAAAATTGTGAATGGGATCATTGGCAGGGTGAAAAGTAGGTGAAGCCTTTGGGGTGGAACAATGAATAATCTTATATTTGCCAGCTAAACAAAAAAATCAACTAACGATGGCGGATTTTATATATCAAAAACCTTTTCCGGTGATGAAAGATGACACCCGGTACAGGTTGATTACAAAAGATTATGTGTCGGTTACTGAGTGTGATGGCCGGAAGATTCTGAAGGTGGCACCTGAAGGGCTTGAGCTTCTTGCGCGAGAAGCCTTTACCGATGTGTCATTTTACCTCCGGGCTTCTCATCTCGGGAAACTTGCAAAAATCCTTGATGATCCTGAAGCAACAGACAACGACAAGTTTGTGGCTTATACCATGCTGCTCAACCAGGTGGTGTCGGCTGAAGGGGAACTGCCAACCTGCCAGGATACAGGAACTGCCATTGTTATTGGCAAGAAAGGTGAGAATGTATATACAGGGGCAAGTGATGCCGCTCATATCTCAAAAGGGATATATGATACCTTCAGTGAAAAAAACCTGAGGTACTCACAGGTGGTGCCTTTTACTATGTTTGAGGAGAAGAACACAGGTACCAATCTTCCTGCACAGATCGATATCTATGCCGGAGAAGGCGATTCCTATGAATTCCTTTTTATTACAAAAGGAGGCGGTTCAGGTAACAAAACTTACCTTTACCAGCAAACCAAATCATTGCTCACTGAAGAGAATCTTACAAAATTTGTCAGGGAGAAAATACAGGACCTCGGCACTTCGGCCTGCCCTCCCTACCACCTCGCGCTTGTGATTGGCGGGACATCAGCCGAAGCGACCTTATCAACTGTCAAGAAAGCATCGGCAGGATATTTTGATCATCTGCCCACAAGCGGTAACGAAGGCGGTCAGGCTTTCAGGGACCTGGAATGGGAGAAAAAGGTTGAGGATATCTGCCGCGAGAGCGGCATAGGTGCCCAGTTTGGCGGCAAGTATTTTGTACATGATGTTCGTGTTATCAGGCTTCCGCGCCATGCTGCTTCCTGTCCGGTGGGATTGGGTGTCAGCTGCAGTGCCGACCGGAATATCAAGGCGAAGATTACTGCCGATGGAATATTCCTTGAAGAACTCGAGAAAAATCCTGCAAGGTTCCTTCCACGTGAAGCACCTTACCTGCAGCCTGCCGTTGAATTGGACCTCGACCGGCCCATGGAAGAAATCAGGAAAGAACTGGCGAAGTACCCGGTCAAAACAAGGCTCAACCTGAAGGGTACCCTGATAGTTGCACGCGATATTGCCCATGCACAGATTAAAAAGATGATTGACGAGGGCAAACCCATGCCCGAATACTTTAAAAACCACCCTGTTTATTATGCTGGTCCTGCCAAAACACCCAAAGGAATGGCTTCGGGCAGCTTCGGGCCTACTACAGCCGGAAGGATGGATCCTTATGTGAATGAATTTATGAGCCAGGGAGGCTCAATGGTTATGCTTGCCAAAGGAAACCGGACCCAGCAGGTAACTGATGCATGTAAATTGCATGGTGGCTTCTACCTGGGTTCTATTGGTGGCCCGGCAGCAATCCTTGCCCGCGACAGCATCAAATCGGTTGAGATTGTTGATTTCCCTGAACTGGGAATGGAGGCTGTCAGAAAGATTAAAGTTGAGAATTTTCCCGCTTTCATTATCGTTGATGACAAGGGAAACGACTTTTTTAAACAGCTGTAATTAATTCATTTCATAAAAAGATTCCATCCTTTTTGCAGTGTATGTTCCGGCAAGAAACATATGCTGCCCGGATGGAATCTTTTTTTTGGCTATTCGCCGTTTAAGCCAAGCTTGTTACCTTCCGAATCGATAAACAGGGCAAAATAAGCCTGTCCTTCGGCTTCAATCTTAGTTCTGCCTTTAATTACAGAGCCGCCGTTTTTCTTGATTTTTTCAATGGTCTCATCCAGTTGATTGCCAACGAACAGGTTTATGATCACCCCATCTTTTGAGGGTCTGAAGCCTTTTTTACTGAAAATGGCACCCTCACCGGTGGGAAAACATGCCATTTTTTCATGTCCGTGATCTTCTTTTTTCAGGTCAAGGCCCAGGATTGCATTGTAAAAATCTACTGCACGATCGAAATCATCAGCCGGAATTTCAACCCATGATATTAACTTTTCCATTCATCAATAATTTAAAGTTCAACATGAATAACTACCGTACAAAGCTAAAAGGCATGCAGGGAGAAGAATTGTAAAATTACGACAATTCAGTTTAAATTTTATAGGCTATTGTTAATCCGGCAGTGGGCAATACCTTTATAAAGCCTGGCCACGGAGAAAGGTACCATGAACTTCCAACACCTGAATTTTCGATATCTGACCATGATACAATGCATATCGTCTGGTTTAGCCTGGCATCGATCATCCATCTTTTGATATGCCATTGCCGGCCTGCTGCCAGATATGGTGAAACATTATGAAAATGAATTGATGTTAATACATTGGAATAATCCCAGTATTTTAAATAACCACCTAAATAAAAGGAATTACCAGTATTATTTTTACTGGTATACATAAAATGGTAATTTGTTCCTGCATGCAGCTGTCCTACAAAAGCAACCTGATGAATCTTGCCGAGTGATATCCTTGCTTCTGAATGCCACCTGCCGGAGTGGAATCCTCCCACTGCGTTGAATCCATATTCATTGCCCGCAGCCACAGGTCCGAAACGTTTGATTTCTTCTTTTAAAGGGAATGCCATGGCATATGAAAGAGGATTGACTCCGGCAAACCATTCTTTCCGTGTTCTCCTCGACTGGGCTGTAACTGTGGTTGAAATCAGAAGCACAGTGGCAAGCAGCATGACCATTCTTTTCATCTGACAGCCAGTTTACAGAATTTTACAATTTCTTTTCCTGAGCCTGTGACCCTTATGGTACCTGATGGATCAGCAACATAGGTTGTTCCGCTGTAATGTCGTTTTCCTTCCTTACCATACCGGTTGGCAAATACCTCCCAGGCATTAAATTGCCTGCTGACAGGATCAATTTTAAATTCAGCAACTTCAGAGGCCATACTATGCAATATCAATTCGGTTTTTTTTGCTGTCAGTTGTTTTGTCAGATAGAAACTGCTGATGTCGGCACAAATGATAATGCCGGCTTTAATATTGTTGATTATTGCAGTGGTTACATTATTGTCAGATTTCTCACCCGGAACAAAGCCGTTTTTTAAATCTTCAGGTGTCAGATTGATTTTACGGTGCAGTGCCTCAATAGCACCTTCATGATTAATAATTACCTGGCTGTTGTATACATTCCCTTCATTAATTTCTGTGAGTCCAAACACAATGTATACATTAAGTGAATCAGCAAGATGTCCGATCAGACCGGTTGCATGGCCTGGAATTTCTTCAGCAACCGACTGCTGATACTCTACAGGATTATCATCATCGATGTACCATCCCAGAATGGTCTCACCGAAAAGGATTAATTCGGTTTGTGGCTCCTCCTTTTTAATATTCCTGATGATGGCTGTCATTTTCTGCAGATTTTTGTCCTTTTCATAGGAAACCTCCATACTGACTGCCGCTACATTCAGGAACCGTGTTGCCTTGCTGTCGTCATATTTCAGGGGTGCTCCCGACAAATCAAACAGGCTTTGAACGATCACATCTTCCTTTGCACAAGCCAGAAAGATGAATGGAATAATGGTAATGATGATGAGGTGACCGGCTTTTCTTTTCATGAGTGCATAAAATTTAACCTGTTTTGCAGAAATTATTTTTTGATTTGGGTGCTGAAAAATTCTGCGATTCTATCTTTTACCCAGTCAGGGTGCTCATGGCCTGTATCAATCAGTGTGATGATTTCAGCAGCTACATTTTCACTTGTATAGATTTGGTTGCATTTTCTCCAGCGGGCAGGTTGCATCTCTTTGCTTAGTATCCTGAATATGATTTCACGTTCTTCATTGTCATATGCGTCGTCATACATTACCGCATCATTGTCATCGTTTTCCCCCATGTAAAGGAACTGCGGGGTGTTTCTGAAAGCTGCGGCGTTGAATTTTTTATTGAAAAGTATTTCAAAGTCATGCACGCCTATGGGAAATGGAAGCTTTTCACCTTCGGTTTCTTCAAGTGGCAGGATAAGCAGCCCGTTTAAACCTCCGGCTGCACATGCCAGTACCCGCTCAGGGTGAATGGCTGTAAACCGGTTGACAAAAGTGCCAGATGCCGAAAACCCGGTCATCAGTAATTTTTCACTGAGGGTGAAACCTTGTCCCGAAAGAACCTGCCGTGCATGTTCTGTCATTGCCAGAAGCTGAAGGTCGATTCGTTCAAGTGCATTGTTTTTCTGCAGGGCAGCATCACGATCGAATGCATGGGTATATATCTTCCAGTTGCTTTCAGGCCTTGGAAAGACCGGGACAAGCAAAGGGAATTTCAATTTCCGGGAAATGTAATTGCCGGTGTAGAAGGGGCGGGTTGCAGTCCTTTCCGCTTTTTCGAGGTGCTTTTCCAAATCGTCACTTACAAAACCTGAGTTGTTAGGCTCAACAACCAGGAATAATTCTTTTTCCTGCTCCATATTGTCGGGGACGAACAGCAGGTAAGGAAAGTTGAACCCGCTTTCGGGCCGGGCCTGGTGATGTTCAAGCTTTCCGTTTTTTACCCCTTGCGAGCACGACAGTACAAGTACAAGGATGCCATGCAGGATAATGAGTCTGAGAGGCTTTTTAACACCATGCATCAGGTTGCTCATTCCAACCCAGCGGGTGTAAGGGCTGAAATTTCCGGTATGTCTCCTTGTCATCATGATTATTAATATTATACATATGTCATCAGGACAGGCAGTAAATTACATCCCGGGCAATTCATTAATTACCCGTGCTGTTTATTCCAGGGCCCGGTTGCAGGGATATTTCTCAGTGTTAAAACTGCCAGGACTATTGTTGTCAGGTTGAACACCGGGATGATAAACACTGCCGGAATGATATTGACACCGTTGATTCCCATGGCAATTATTTTTGCGGTGAGGGCAGTCATCAGGATTGAAAGAAAGATGATGTATGGAACTGCTGTGATGTAACCCATGGGCTTTTTTTGCATCAGCAGGATTCCTGCCACCAGGGAGATGGGCAGAAGGAGCCCCAGGTCGAAAGCCTGTACAATCAGTGTCGTGTAATGATGCAGTGAATCGGGATAGATTGTGCCATCGAGCAGGGGAGGGATTACGCTTCCAAGCCACATCAGGGCAATGACAATTGCATTGAAGACAAGGAAACCACCTGTTAATTTTACCGGAGCCTTTGCATTGAAATAACCTTTAACCTCATCAGGCCTGATTGTACAAAGGAGGTTGAACAGGGCAAAGAACGACAACCCCATGAGCGCAACATAAACCAGGTAGAGGATGTTGTACATGGCCATGGCCGTGTAAAACAGATAGGTAACAAAAAAGTATCCTGTTATGCCTGCAAGTAGAAACCTGTATCTGACTGCTCCGTGCCTGTAACGTACAAGGGCAAACAATAACAGCGGTATGCCCGGGAAGAGGGTCACCACATCCTGTGCAAGTCCCTGGATGGCCACATCGGCCGACATATACTGGTAGAGCCCTTTGCCGTAAATGGGAATGACCTGTCCGTGGATGCTTGTAAAATCATATGTGCCCGGGCCACCGCCCGACAGCAATGCAGCGATGGCAGCAAAAGACGACAGGATGGAGATTAGTATGACAAGGAGTGTTACTGTTTGTTTTTCTTTCATTTTTACTGATGATTAGAATTTTGATAATGATTGTACTTTCTTTTATGAATCCCTCCGGTTGAACCAGGTACTTTTCATGAATGGTTTTTTATAATGAGTTCATTGAGGTGTCGCCGGAATGAATAGGGCATGGGCCTTGAATATCCTATCCTGAGAAGGAGCAGGGGAGTCATTTCAGTTATTCCGAAATGTGCCATCAGTTTTTTTCTTATTCCGGGGACCTCACAGGGCATATTCATATGAGAATGGCTTATCCCGTTTTTTGCAGCAGTAAGGCCAAATCTCTGGAAAGCCCTGCCCAGTTCTATCCAGTTTTCCGTATCATTTTTTTCGGTTCCAAGCAAAACAAATGCTGCGGAATTTGAAATGATTTTCTGCAACCTTTTTCTTTCCGAACCGGGAGTTATCATGTTCCTGAACATGAACCCGCCTAATGTGCGGCCAGGGCCCGGAATCCCCATTGCTGCTGTGCTGATGCCATCTCCCTTTCGCATTGCTTCCTTTTCACTGAAGCGTATCCAGGTTACAAGCTCACTGATGAACCCCTGGTTCCGGAACTGTTGTTCTGCAGCGTCAAGGATAAAAGGAGCAAGAGCTTCTGCATCTTCCGCCGAAGTAAAGGTCTTCACATGGATTCCCTCACCGGAAGATGCCATTGTCAGTTCATCAAGGATGTATTGCGGGATTTTTTCAGGAAGATAATGGTTCCGCCTTACCTGTCTGATTTCAAGGTAACTGAAAAGCTGATCAGCGGGAAGTGGGATATCCTTATGAAGCTGAACCTGTACTGCCATCCCTTTTTCTGAGGGCTGCAGCTGAATGTGAGTCTGATATCCAAGTACATGGGCTGAAATGTTGAGGTTTTCAAGGGCGCATCCGATGCTGATGTACAACTCATGATTGTCGCTGTCGGCAAACGGAAGTGCCCTGCTGAAATCGGGATGGATTGTGATGCTGTTTTCATTGATTTTAAATTTCCATGGCTGGGTGTTGTGCCCCGATGGCGCCTTTGATGCATACCTGATGATTTTATGCAAGTCATTTTCTGGTATCATGGCAGATTAATTAAATTTATAACTGATTCCGAACTTTACGTAACTGGAGCCGGGTATTTCAAATGATGGCTGGTTATAGAAGTCTTCATAAACGCGGCTTCCCCGGTATCCTTCCACATAGAAACCTATTTTGCCCCCGTTTCCCAGTACGACAGGATAAGCTGCAAATCCAAGGGTTGCACCTGCTGAAAAAGGACGTATCTGATAACCAGGTAAAGTTCCGGTGTCTTCGGCAGCAACCATGTTGTATTGTCCCACTGCTCCAAGTTTTATTTTGATTTCCTGCTGAGGCAGGAGTTTTTGCAGCAACACAATATTGTATGTAAGCGGTATCATCAGTTGCGAAACTTCAAGTTCCCTGCTTCCTGTGAATGAATTGACTTCATCATTGTAGCTGAAAGTCTGGAAATTCAGCATGTAATCGATTCCAGTTTCGAGCTGGTTCCTTTTTAACTGCCCGACAGCTCGGGCGCCTGCATGAAATCCTGTGCGGGTTGCACCGGTGAATGCATCAACATCTGCAGGCTCTCCCGGTAGAACAGTCATATCGGTGTTTTCTGTGATACCACCGGTATTGATTCCGCCATGCACTGAATACTGAAGTTTGTGTGTAAGCGTACAGGAAGCTGTTGTGATAAATACCAGCAACCAAAAGCAGAACATTAGTTTTCGTTTCATCATTTCCTGATTTAAAATTTTTCTGCAAAAAAACTTCAGAAAGATGATTCCGGGGTTTCACTTCAGGGAATGAGGGTCTCATTTTCCGGGATTAGGCGTCTCATGAAAAGTGAGACGCTGACATATAGTCGGTTGGAGTGGTCCCTTCAAATTTTTTAAATGCCCTGTAAAATGAAGCTTTTGAATTGAAACCGCAGTTGTATGCTATTCCCATGACCGACAGATGCCGGTTTTGTTCAGCCATTGCCTGTATTTTGAATTCTTCAATCCTGTGCTTGTTGATAAAATCAAAGAAGTTCTGTCCGATATACTTGTTCAGCATTTCAGAGAGATATTCAGGTTTTGTGTTTAGTTGTTCCCCCAGTTTCGCAAGTGTGATTTCAGGATCGAGATATGGCTGGTTCTTTTCCATATGCAGCATGAGGTTGTTAATCAGAACAGGCTCACCCGGTGCAGGGTCGGTAATCTGCGCTTTCAGTTGATTTGGATGAGGCTGTGTTTCTGCATCGAACGATATCTTAACAAACACGTTACCCTGCCGAAGGCCGAAGTAGCCCAATACAAAAATATATATGGTAGCAAAACTGTAAGTAATCAGCATCAGGTACTGGTAGGTAGCGACTTTAAAGAACATATCGGTAATAAAAAGCAGGGAATTCACCAGGTAGACAATAATTGACGCAATGACAAGGGTTCTCAGCCAGCCCAGATCGATTTTTCCGATTGTTGAGTAATTCAGTTTCAATTTTTTCTGGAATTCGCGGATGAGCAGTAATGCAGCTATATTGTACCCGGTGGGAATGATTCCGATAGCCATTACCGAGATTTTATACGAAATTTTTTCCTTGAAAAGATTTGTGGCGGCAAGTGATACCTTTTCAGCTGGTGGCAGGCTGATAAAGTCGAAATAATGATATGCAAAAAAGAAGAAGAAAGGGATAAGATGAAGCAGATGTAATGGTTTCAGCCTGAACCCGGGTGTTGTGAGCGATTTGACATATAGCCAGAGGGCCGGCCCCTGCAGAAAAAGAATGAGCCAGCTCAGGTTGATCATGTGGGGAAAGATGTAATTGTTGTTTGCGTTGTATGTTTCGTACCAGGTGAGCCCTATACTGAGCGTGTAGCACAAAAACATGAAGGCAAGGGCCCGGTCGGAGAGATGTTGATTCCTTTTGCCTGATAGCAGCAGGAACAGGAATGCTGATTCAACTGTACCTATAATCAGAATGATTTCCATAACTGTTCAATTTTCCGGTTCAGTTGAAGCCATTGTCGGAAACACCAGTCTTCTGGCATAATGTTGCCAGGTGCAGGTAAGAACCTTCCGGTGGGAACTGTTACTCCGCCAGGTTTGCCAGTGATGTAAATTAAGGGTCTGCTGATGATTTCTACAGCTCGTTTGCAGTGTCCTTCAGGCAACATTTCACGATATTTTACTGGGAATGTTGCATCCATTGCTGTCAGAAATTTGGAAGCATTTCAATAAACCGTCCAAACAGTTCAGGCCTTAAGATGACAGGAAAGACAAACCCGAATACTGCTCCCAGAAAATGCGCATCATGTGCCACATTGTCTGTTTTGCGTTTGCTCATCTGGTATGAATAAAGGAGATATCCTACACCGAATACGATACCGGGTATTGGGACAATTGCAAAAAGGTAAAGCATTTCCCACGGGGCAAAGAATATGGATGTAAAGAGAATGGCAGATACGGCACCTGAAGCCCCTACTGCATTGTAATAATAGTTGTCCTTATGTTTTATCAGGCTCCAGGTGTTCGATACCAGGATGCCCCCGACATAGAGTAAAACAAAGTAGAAATTTGCCTGCGTCCCAAAGTAATAACTGAAATAGGCTTCCACATTCCTGCCGAAGAAATACAAAACCAGCATGTTTATAATCAGGTGGGTCCAGTTTACATGAATAAATGCATGCGATATCAGCCGGTAATACTGTTTCTGGTGCACCACCTGGGCAGCATTGAACTGAAGCTTTTCCATCAGCGCGTAATTCTGAAAGGCCAGATAAGATATCACAGCGGTTATCCCTATTATCAACCAGGTAATCATCAGTGGAGTATTTTATAGATTAATTCCTTATGCAGTTCGGCAGGTGTGACCATTCCAGATACGCCCATACCTTTGCTTTTCAAGTCATATTCACGCAAGATACCTATTATTTCGTACAATTTGGCTGGCGTATAGTTTTTTGCAGCAACCATTATTGATTTCATATAATAGGAATGGACGCCCAGCTCTTTTGAAGCTGCTGCCTCTGCCTTGTTTTTCAGGAAATGCACCATAAAGGCCTTCGAAAAGAAGCCAAACAGGATAGCTACGGTTGCCTGGATGGAATGCTGGTTGGGGTTTGCACCAAAATAACTCACTATCCGGTTTGCTTTCAGGATGTTTCTTGCGGCAAGGGCATTCTGCAGTTCAAGCAGGTTATACTCCTTGCTGACCCCAATGTTCTTTTCGATATGTTCTACTGTAACATGCTTTGTATCGCTCACTGCAATGACAAGCTTATTCAGCTCATTTGCCAGTTTGCTCAAATCGGTACCCAGATATTCAGTCATGATCTGACAGGCCTGTGGTGCAATTGTAAAGCCATGCTGCTTCAGGAATTTTTCGATCCACGAGGGGACCTGGTTCTCCCACAGGCGTTTGGTAGAAAGCACTACGCCGTTTGCTTTGACAGCTGCAAGCAGTTTTGACTTTCCGGTCAGTGATTTATACTTGTAATTCAGGACAAGAATAGTGGAAGGCATTGGTTTGGATGCATAGGAAGCAAGTTTTTCTATTTCCTTCAAACTTTGTGCTTCCTTAACAATAACTACCTGTTTCTCGCTCATCATCGGGAACCTGAGGGCGGTATGGACAATAGTCAGTTCTTCGGTGTCTTTCCCGTAGAAGATACTCTGGTTAAATCCTTTCTCAGAATCAGTCAGAACATATTTCTCAATGTAATTCGAAATCAGATCGATGTAATAAGGTTCTTCTCCCTGTAAAAGATATACCGGATGATAAACCTTTTTCTTAAGATTCTGAAGTATGACATCAAAGTCCATGTTAAAATCTTAGATGTTTGACCGAAAGACCGTTGTATTTAATCTCAAGCAAAGCATCGATGCCTGCCTGAATGTGTACATCTACAAACTGCAGGGTGACAAGGTTGTCGCTTTCACTTGTTTTAACGCCTGTTGAAATCATGGGCTGGTCGGAGACCAGCAGGAGCGCCCCGGTGGGAATTTTATTAGCAAACCCGACAGTAAACAGTGTGGCTGTTTCCATGTCAATAGCCATGGCACGTGTTTTTGTAAGATATTTCTTAAATCTTTCATCATATTCCCACACCCGGCGGTTGGTGGTGTATACCACCCCTGTCCAGTAATCGTGTCCGCTGTTTCTTAAAACGTGCGATACTGCCCGCTGGATGTTGAAGGCTGGAAGGGCAGGGACTTCAGGAGGCAGGTAGTCCGACGAGGTGCCTTCATTCCTGATGGCTGCTATGGGAAGGATAAAATCACCAAGCTTGTTTTTCTTTTTCAATCCTCCGCATTTTCCAAGAAAGATAACCCCTTTTGGCTTAATGGCACTGAGCAAGTCCATAACTGTAGCCGCATTGGGGCTTCCCATCCCGAAATTTATGATTGTTATCCCTTCAGCTGTGGCATTTGGCATATTGCGGTCACTGCCTGCTATGGGCACTTCAAAACGCAGGGAAAATTTTTCCACATAATTCGAAAAGTTTGTCAGCAGGATGTATTCGCCAAAATCTTCAAGTTTTTTACCTGTATAGCGCGGCAGCCAGTTTTCTACGATATCTTTTTTTGTTTTCATTCACACCAAATTAGAGAAGAATGGTTTATTTTGCCGGTTTAAGCGGCAGGTTCCACAAAAATACATTTTTCCGTGCGGCCTGCAATTTTTGTTTAAAAGTTATATACACCTTAACTGAAATGCAACGACTGAATCTGCCGGATTATCAATTTAAAATTAAACAGGGGGGAACCAGGACTGTCATTTTTGATGCTGTCCGCATGCGGTATGTGTCGCTGACTCCTGAGGAATGGGTCAGGCAAAATTTCATGAGGTACCTTGTCAGTGAAAAGGGATATCCTCAGTCGCTGATGGCAGTAGAAAAGCAGATTTCTCTTAATGGTAAAATGTTCAGGTTCGATCTGGTGGTATACAACCGTAATGGGAACCCTGCTCTTGTGGCTGAATTTAAGGCTCCGGAGATTAAAATTACCCAGGAGGCGTTTGACCAGGTGGTGAGGTACAATTATTCGCTCATGGTGGAGCATGTTGTCGTGTCAAACGGGATGCAGCATTTTGTTTGTGAAATCGATTATGAAAACAACAGCTTCAGGTACCTGGAAGAGATTCCCTGTTATCAGGCCAGAAATTTTTGAAACAGCAGTTCATCCATCCAGCCATCAGCGGTCCTTAACCAGTTCTTTTTAGTTCCTGCCACAACAAAGCCTGCTTTCTCAAACAGGTTGATGCTTTTGGTGTTCTCCGAGCTGATATTTGCGTAAAGCTGACGGAGTCCGAGGGTGTTCAGAGCATATTCAGCAAGCGCATTCAAAGCATCCAGAGCATATCCCTTCCTGCGGTCATTTTCATGATGTATAAGTATTCCAACTCCTGCCCGCTGGTGATAGGGGTCAAAATCAAACAGGTCGATGGCTCCCACAGCCTGGTTCTCCGGTCCTTCGATAATGAGGCGCAATTGTTTCGTTTCATAAATATCCTTTACTGAATTCCTGATGTATTCCGACAATACATATTTCGAAAAAGGTGTACGGGTATTGCTTAACTCCCATATTTCCATGTTATTCTCCCACTGATAAAGCAATTCAACATCTTCAGGCTCCAATGGCCTGAGTGTGATTTTCCCGTGGATAAGCTGGTAATTCATTGAATATTTTAAAAAGTAAAATGAAGATCAATTTATGGAATAACCGAATCTCAAACAAATTAAACCTGCTGTTTTTCAGAAAATATTCAGGGAACAATCTTCCGCCAGCCTTTTAGTAAGATTTCAGTATCGGTAATGATGCTGTAGTCTCTTGCATAATGCATATTCAAACGGGCACATGCACTGTTCTTTAAACCCGGTGTCGTTTTTCCTGAAAAAATATCGGCTGGGGTGAGTATCCCAATTTTGATGGCCGGCAGTTCAGGCTGATCAATTCCGGAATTGATATACCCGACCCAGGTTTTTTTCCCCCACAGCACCTGCCAGGTGTTTTTCAGGTAAGCTCCCTTATGGCTGAAGAACCATATCAACACCGGACTGAACAGGAGAAGCAGTAATGCTGAAAAGAAGTCGAAAAGCCTTTTTTTTCTCCTGTTGGCAGAATTGGAAATTGAATTGATGTGCACAACATACAAGTCGCCGGCAGTATGGATTGAATTGCTGCCTATGATGCTGATGCTTTCGGGAGGGGCAATTTTGAAATCGATATCAAGGGCAGTAAGTTCCAGCATTGCCCTGATGATGTCGGCTGAGCTGATGTTCCCGGCACAGAAGATAATTTCATCGATTCGGTTTATCTGAACAATTTCATTCAGCCTGCTGATGTTCCCGATGTACTGGATTGAAGGGGTTTCGTCATCTATTGAAATGTACCCTGCAAATTCCGACTGAATTCGTGTCTGATTCAAAATTTCCTTTACCCTGCCTGCTTCTTCCGGATGCCCGGCAATGGCTATTTTTTTTACCCGCCTGAGTTCCAGTCCCGGAATTTTCCAGTTCAAACTGTGAAGGAGCAGCCTGTAAGATGGCAGGATAAAAACTGCCCATGCCGAACCAAGAAGGATCAGTGCACGGGAAAACCTGTATTCTTCATCAACAAGTGAATATACAAGCAGGATGCTGATTGTTCCCCAAAGTATTCCCCGGGCAACATGAATTAACCTGAGCGGCCTTTTATATCCTCCTGAGAATAAGATCCCCATCAGCCAGAAAAGGATATAAATCGGAACGACTACATGCATGAAAGCCGGGGGATAATAATCGGGTCCGTAACGAAAATTTTCCCACAGGGGTGTCATCAACAGGAATCCTGTATAAATAATTACAGCATCAGCAAGGGGTAATATCAGTTTGCTGAACAGCCTTCCTGCAATTGAAAGGAAGGCCCTGAACCAGATGGCCATATGAAGGAGGAAGGAAAAGGTGCCTGCCTTGCCTGAAGAAAAGTGCTTGTTGGCAAAAATGATCATTGCCTGATAGAAGACCTTCACGTAATTCAGAGAGCCTTTTTTTGTGCTTTCCCCTTTGTAATGGATGATTGTGGTGTCGGGAAAATAATAATTTTTATAGCCTGCCCTGGTAATACGGTACGAAAGATCAATATCTTCACCATACATGAAAAAAGCTTCATCAAGAAGTCCTGTCTGTTCCAGTGCATCTTTACGCAACAGCATAAACGCCCCGGCAAGGACCGGGATACTGTGAATCGTATCATTGTCGAGGTAGGTCAGGTGGTATTCCCCAAACTTTCTTGACCCCGGAAAAAGTTTCGATAAGCCAAACATTTTGCAGAAAGCAACCCATGGTGTAGGCAGTCCCCTTTTTGATTCAGGAAGAAAGTTGCCCTTGCCATCGATCATCTTAACACCCAGTCCGCCTGCATCGGGATGCTTTTCCATAAAGGCAAGCGTTTTTTTGAAGGTATCCTCTTCCACAACCGTATCGGGATTCAGCAGCAGAACGTATTTTCCGCTGGATTTCCTGATGGCCTGGTTATTGGCTTTTGAAAATCCTGTATTTGTTTTGTTTTCAATGAGAATAACCTCTGGAAACTTTTCACGCACAAGTTGAACTGAACCATCAGCTGAATGATTGTCAACTACAAATATTTCAGCGGCAATACCAACAGAGGCTTTCAGCACTGCGTGCAGGCATTGCTCCAGAAAATGCTTTACATTATAGTTTACAATAATAACTGAAAGTTCCATCAGACCAGTCTGGCTTTTATTGTCCAAATGTAACGATTCATCCCGATAATGTAAAGCCGGATTATCAATAACCTGTGATTGTTCAGCGTTCACCTGAATTTTCATATGGAACCCGGTTTACAAGTGAACGGCCTAGTGTGATTTCATCGGTATACTCCAGGTCATCGCCGATTGCCACACCTCTTGAAAGGGTAGTTACCCTGACAGGTTTGTCTTTCAGCTTCCTGAAAATGTAAAAATTGGTTGTGTCACCTTCCATGGTGGTCGGAAGGGCAAGTATTATCTCTGCCACTTCTTCTGCGGAAACCCTTTCGGTGAGGGAACTGATTTCAAGTTCAGAAGGACCAATACCGTCCATTGGTGAAATGATGCCACCCAGAACATGGTAAAGTCCATTGAACTGCTGGGTGTTTTCGACAAGCATTACATCGCGGATATTTTCCACCACGCAGATAATTGAGGTGTTGCGTGAAGGATTTGAGCATATCTGGCAGATATCAGTATCCGAGATATTATGGCATCTCCTGCAATGCTTTATTTCGTTGCGCAGCTGAATCAGGCTGTTGCCAAATGCAGTAACCGATTCTTTTTCCTGCCGGAGCAGGTGCAGAACCATGCGGAGCGCACTTTTTCTTCCGATTCCGGGAAGCTTTGAAAACTCATTGACCGCATTCTCCAGAAGCTTTGACGGATATTTTTCAATGTTCATACATCAGATTTTCACCCTCAAAAGTAAGGCGAATTCCGGTAACAAAAAAGCCTTTGAATGTCAGGAATCATCCCTTGAAGCAGGCAAAGCCCCGAAAAATCCTTCCATCGTGTTTTTTTCATCCGTTCAGCAGCAGCATCGCAGGTAATTCCGAAAAAAATGAAGCCGGTTGGAAGATTCAGTTCTTCCGATTCTCGATTTTATTGAATAAATTTACCTGTAATTATATTTGTCTGATGTTTAAACCAATAAAACTATTTAAAAATGATTGATAACCTGAAAGGAACAATCTCCCGGCGCAGCTTCATCGGGACCACAGCCACCGCTGTTGCAGGATTTAGTATTATCCCCAGCCATGCTGTCTCAGGGCTCGGACATATTGCCCCCAGCGACAAGCTGAATATTGCAGGTATTGGGGTAGGGGGAAAGGGAGCAGTTAACCTGCGGAATATGCCGGGACAGAATATTGTGGCATTGTGTGATGTTGACTGGGATTATGCCGACCGGGTATTTAAGACTTACCCCGATGCCAGGAGATACAAGGACTTCAGGGTGATGCTCGAACAACAGAAGGATATTGATGCCGTTGTCATTGCCACCCCCGATCATACCCATGCAGTGCAGGCGATGCTGGCCATGCAGCTTGGAAAACATGTATATGTTCAGAAACCGCTTACACATACCATATGGGAGGCACGTCAGCTGACTGAAGCTGCCCGGAGGTACAAGGTTGCTACACAAATGGGAAATGAGGGCCATTCAAATGATGAGGTGAGGCTGGTTACAGAACTGATCCATAGCGGGGTGATTGGCGATGTATATGAGGTGCATGCCACCACCAACCGTCCAATCTGGCCTCAGGGCCTCCACCGCCCGGCCGAAGAACACAAAATCCCTAAAACCCTCGACTGGGATTTGTTTTTGGGAACAGCGCCATACCGTCCGTACAATGAAGCCTATCATCCCTGGAGCTGGCGTGCATGGTGGGATTATGGCACAGGTGCCCTTGGTGATATGGGCTGCCACGTGCTCGATGTTCCTTTTTATGCATTGAACCTGCAGTATCCGGTCAGGGTTCAGTCGAGTTCAACCCTTGTAAATACCGAAAGTGCTCCGCAGGCATCACAGGTTGAATATATATTCCCGGCACGTAAAAACCTTCCTGATTGTGCCATGCCTGAGCTGAAGCTGATATGGTATGACGGAGGATTCACTCCTCGCAGGTTTGAAGACTTACCGGTTAACCTGCCACTCGACCAGGTCAATATTTATGTGGGCACCAAAGGAAAAATTATCAGTTCAAATTATGGTGCACGGTACAAGGTACTGCTTGATAACTATACTACACCTCCCCAGACAATCGAACGTGTTCCTGACCATCAGCTGGGTGGTGGCCGTCATGAAATGGACTGGGTCCGCGCCTGTAAAGAAAATGCCGATACCCGCAGGGAAGCATGCTCAAGCTTCGATTATGCAGGACCTCTGACCGAAATGGTGCTGATGGGAAATCTTGCTGTCAGGCTGCAGGGACTCAACCGCGAACTTGAATGGGATGGCCGGAACATGGCCTTCAAAAACATTGGGGATGATGAAAAATTAAAGCTGATTACTTCCCATATTTATAAAAAGGTAAATAAACAGCCCCAGTTCAATACCCAGACTATGGAGGTAAATGCCAGTGAATTTGCTCAGGAGATGATTAAACATACCTACCGTCAGGGCTGGGGCTGGTAATCAGTAATTCATCTGGCTGTTCACAGCAATGTCAATGCCTTCAGGAATTCTCTGAAGGCATTGTTTCTTCTGCCGATACCGCCTGTGCATCAACTACTGCAATAGCTACCATGTTGATGATCTCACGCACTGTGCTGTCACGCTGCAGGATATGCACCGGTTTTTTCATTCCCATCAATATGGGGCCTATGGCTTCGGCTACACCCAGCGACTGCAGTACCTTATAGGTAATGTTGCCGGAACTCAGGTTTGGGAAAATCAGGGTGTTGGCATTCTGGTCACCCAGCTTGTTGAAGGGGTATCTGTTATAGCGCAGCTGGCCGTTAAGTGCATAGTTGGCCTGCATCTCGCCATCAACAATGAGATCAGGATGATTTTTGTGCAGGTATTCAACTGCCTCCTTCACCTGAACCGGGCTTCCCAATCCTTTAAATTCACCGAAATTTGAATAGGATAACAATGCAATTCTGGGTTCAATGTTGAATTTTCTCACTTCATTGGCAGTTAGCAGGGTAGTGTCAATCAGACTTTTAGCCATGGGTCTCATGTTGACTGTCGTGTCGGCGAGGAAAATCGGGCCATGTCTGGTTATCATGATGTACATCCCCGCAATATGGTTGTAGTCTTCCTTCACGCCAATCACCTGCAGGGTAGGACGTATCGTATCGGAGTATTTTCTTGAGAAGCCCGACAGAAAAGCATCAGCTTCACCAGTTTCAACCATCAGAGCCCCCAGGTAATCATTATTGTATGTGTTCGCAACAGCTTCATCATAAGTCATCCCCTTCCTTTTTCGTTTCTCATAAAGCAACCGGGCATATCGGTGTCGTTTTTCTTCCGAAATGGTATACCCATCAACTACCGGCAGATGATGTATTTCGAGCTGGTTCTCTGTAATGATTTTTTTGATCTTTTCTGCATTGCCCAACAGTATGGGTGAGGCAATCTTTTCGCGCGACACGAACTGGGCAGCTTTCAGGATCTTAAAATTATTTCCTTCCGCAAAAACTACCCTTTTGGGGTTTTGCCTTGCTTTATTGCGGATTGTCATCACCAGTTTGCTGTTGATGCCCATCCGGCTTTCAAGCTGCTGTTTATATACATTCCAGTTGGCTATCGGCTTTTGTGCCACACCGCTTTCCATTGCTGCTTTTGCCACGGCTGCCGAAACAGTAGAAATTAATCTTGGATCTAACGGCTTTGGTATGATATACTCCGTTCCAAAGACAATATTCTGCTTATTATAGGCACGTGCAACCGTTTCAGGCACATAATCCCTGGCCAGACCTGCAATAGCTTTGGCGGCTGCAATTTTCATATCTTCATTGATATTTGTGGCTCTTACATCAAGGGCTCCCCTGAAGATGAAAGGAAACCCCAGCACATTATTTATCTGATTCGGATAGTCACTCCGGCCGGTGGCCATAATGATATCACTTCTGGCATCTGTAGCATCTTCATATGAAATTTCGGGATCGGGGTTAGCCATAGCAAATACAATGGGGTCTTTTGCCATTGACTGAATCATTTCTTTTGATACGATTCCCCCGGCAGAAAGTCCCAGAAAGACATCGGCATCTGCCATTGCCTGCTCAAGGGTATCAATGTTACGCTTTGTTACAAATAGTTTCTTGTAGTGGTTCAAATCGGTTCGAGATTCGTTGATAACCCCTTTGCTGTCGCACATGACGATATTGTCAGGATTTACGCCCAGGCTGATATACAGCTTGGCACATGAAACTGCAGCAGCCCCTGCTCCGCTGATAACTACCCTGATGTTTCTGATGTCCTTTTTATTCAGCACAAGGGCATTTAGAAGACCTGCTGCCGAAATAATGGCAGTGCCATGCTGGTCATCATGGAAAACGGGAATTTTAAGTTCTTTCTTAAGCTTTTCCTCAATTTCAAAGCATTCGGGAGCTTTTATATCCTCCAGGTTAATGCCTCCAAATGTAGGGGCAATAGCTTTTACCACTTCTATAAATTTATCGGGATTGGATTCATTTACCTCAATATCGAATACATCAACATCGGCATAGATTTTAAACAACAATCCTTTTCCTTCCATCACAGGTTTTCCTGCCTCAGGTCCGATATTTCCAAGGCCTAAAACTGCAGTTCCGTTAGTTATTACTGCCACAAGGTTACCCTTGGCAGTATACTTATACACATTATCAACATCCTTTTGGATTTCAAGGCATGGCTGTGCTACTCCCGGCGTATAGGCAAGGGACAAATCATGTTGTGTGTTATGGGGCTTGGTAGGCACAACCTCAATTTTTCCGGGCCTGATTGATTCATGGTATTCGAGTGCTTCTAACCTGTTGATGTTTGACATTGTGTGAAATTTTAGTGATTGCGTATAAAGTTAAGGAAAAAATTGCAGGCAGGCGGCACCTTTGGGCAGGTTTAATATGAACAATTGCATCATTGAGCGTAATACAGGTTTGTCAAAAAAAAACAACACCCTTCAAATGTGATTGCAGGAAATCGATTAATATTGCACCTTCTAAAATGGTTCCACAAATGAAATCGGTATATACGATCATACTTCTGGTCATGTCGAACACCTTCATGACCTTTGCCTGGTACGGACATCTGAAGTTCAGGGAGTTGAAGTGGTTTGAGGCTTTGCCGCTGGCGGCAATTGTCTTGATAAGCTGGGGTGTGGCTTTATTCGAATATGTCTTCCAGGTACCTGCCAACAGAATAGGATTTAAAGAAAATGGCGGTCCGTTTTCGCTTGTTGAACTGAAGGTGATTCAGGAGGTGATTACTCTTGTGGTATTTATGGTTTTCACGTTTCTGTTCTTCAAAAACGAAACCTTTAAAACGAATCATCTCATTGGGTTTGTCTTTCTTATCCTGGCAGTCTACTTTATATTCAAGAAGTAATAGAAGGTTTCCGGAATTTGTTATTCAGCCTTTCCAAACAATTTTTCAACTACCAGGGTCCGGTAATCAAAGATTTCCTCAAGTTTTTTCCTGATGAACAGTTGATTTGCCAGGGAGCCAAAAATTCCCAGTGGTGGCTTATAAGAGACGATGTCGGTCATCAGTACCCCGTCTGTTATTTCCTGAAGATGGTGCTCATGGTGCCACAGGGTATATGGGCCTGAGCGTTGTTCATCAACAAAATATTCCTTTTCCCTTACATGTGTGATTTCAGTTACCCACACTGTTTTTATTCCGGGGAAGATGTTTAACCTGTAGGAGATAATCAGTCCGGGATAGATTTTCTGTGGCAGGTGCGGCGTCGTAATATCAAATCCCATATATTCCGGGGTGATTTTTTTCAGGTTAGCCGGAGAACAGATGAATTCCCAGACTGTATTCAAATCAGACGGTATAACCTGTTTTTTATGGAACTGATAGAATCCCATTTTTATGGAAGCTTGCTTTTAAGTTCAATATCTTTTGAAAAAAGCATGGCGGTTTCAATCAGGGCCAGATGTGAATATGCCTGCGGAAAATTGCCCAATAGCTGCTTGGTTTCGAAATCGATATCTTCACTAAATAAGCCCAGGTGATTGCTGTATGTTAAAAGCTTGTCAAATAGCTTTCTTGCCTTTTCATGATCTCCTGTTTTGTCAAGAGCCTGTATAAGCCAGAATGTGCATATCGTAAATGATGAAGCAGGCTGACCAAAGTCATCGCGGTTTTTGTAGCGGTACATCAGCCCGTCTCTGACAAGTTCACGCTCGGTGGCCTGCACTGTACTTATATATCGTGGATCGGTAGCTTCTATGAGACCAAATGATTCCATCAGCAGGGTAGAAGCATCCAGATCTTCAGAACCATAAGCCTGGGTATAAGCCTTTACATTTTCATTCCATCCTTTTGAATGAATGTCTTCGGCAATGGTATCGCGGAGCTTCAGCCATTTCGATGCATAATCGTGCTTTTTTATCAGCTCTGCAACTTTTATTGCACGGTCGATAGCAACCCAGCATAACAATTTTGAGAATAAAAAATGCCGTTGTTCGGTTCTGATTTCCCAGATCCCCCTGTCGGGTTTGCGCCAGTTTTTGCCCACAATCCGGACGATACTCCGGGTAATTGTCCATAATTCTTCGCTGTACTGCAGTGAAATGTCGAAAAGCCTGAACTGCTGGTAAATTACATCCATCAGAATGCCATAAATATCATGCTGTTTTTGTTTGTATGCCGCATTCCCTACACGCACCGGTGCACTGTTTTCATAACCTGCAAGATGGGAAAGGATACGTTCACGAAGATTTTTTTCCTTATTGATGCCATACATGATCTGTATCTTCTCATCCTTGTCGGATACAATGTCAATAATAAAATTCATGAAATTCCCGGCACTTTTCCAGTGCCCGATTTTTGTCATGATTTTTATCACCATTGAAGCATCGCGAAGCCAGCAGAACCGGTAGTCCCAGTTTCTAATCTCCCCAAGTGTTTCGGGCAGTGAAGTTGTAGCAGCCGCAAGCACTGCTCCTGTCTTTTCGTATGTAAGCAGTTTCAGGGCAAGCGCACTTCTGATAATTTCCTTATTGTAATTACTGAACCTGTGGGTATCCTCCGTCCAGTTAAGCCAGTACACCTTTGTCCGCTGCAATTTCAGGTAACACCTTTCAACTGTCTGGGGCAAAAGCTTCTGGTTGTAACTGATAAGGAAAAAGCCATCGCGTTCGCATACAATCTCCTCACTGCCCATGATTTTCTTTTTATCAAAATCAGTATAGAGGTATAATGAGTCATATGGTCCTGTCCGCGTTGAGCTTTTAATGTATTCATCTCGGGAAGTGGTAACTGTTTTCTGTTCGGCATATTCAAGACGGGGGTCATACAATACTTTGAAACGGGGACTTCCCGACCTGTACTTAATGTAACGTATCACATCGGGCGGTGAGTATAACCGATTCCTTCCGTTGTGAAAATAATACCTGGGCATGAAGTCAACAACATCAAAGGCATCGGTCCCATTTGTATACTTGGTTGTGAGAATATTTGTATTTCTGAGGTATTTTTGGGTAACTGTATAGTTGGAATCAGTCATAATTTCAAAACTTCCCCCTTTTTTTTCATCGAGGATTTTAGCAAAAACAGAGGCTGAATCAAATATCGGAAGGCACAGCCAGTCAATGGATCCGGTTTTTGAAATGAGTGCTGCGCTTGTGCAGTTTCCGATGATTCCGTAATCAAGATTTTTCATTTGATGATGATTTTCCTTAACTTTGAAAGAAGGTTAAACTCCTTATGATTCTTTTTACGCAAACAAATATAAGAAAACTATGAGTCGGTTTCTAATCATTTCGAACCGGTTGCCGGTGCAGATTGAATTTATTAATGATGAAATTGAAGTAAAATCAAGTGTTGGAGGTCTTGCAACCGGTATGATGTCGGTGAGTCAGTCATTTGACAGCCTCTGGATCGGATGGTCGGGTTTTGATAAAAATGAACTTACAGATGAGCAGCAACGCAGGGTGAATGAAGCACTCGCAGGGGAAAAATGTGTTGATGTACAGTTGACAAACGAAGAAGCAGAATTGTATTATGAAGGGTTCAGCAACAAGACCATCTGGCCGCTGTTTCATTATTTCAGCCAGTTTGTCCATTATGAGGAGCAGCAATGGGAAGCATATAAAAGCGTCAATGCAAAATTTGCAGATGTGATTTCCGAGAATATGGAAGGAGTTGACAAAATCTGGATACATGACTATCATCTTTTGCTGCTTCCTGAAATGGTAAAGAAGAAGCACCCCGATGCCACAATTGGTTTCTTTCTGCACATTCCTTTTCCATCGTATGAATTGTTCCGGATTCTGCCCTGGAGGATGGAAATCATTAAAGGAATGCTTGGAGCCGACCTGCTCGGATTTCATACATTCGATTATGAACGGCATTTTATGAGTGCCGTCAGGCGCCTGTTGGGATACGACATCAATATCAACGAAATAAATCTCCCACGACGGATAGTAAAGGTCGACAACTTCCCGATGGGAATTGACTACGACAAGTTTCACGATACAGCCCTGGCCTCACAGAAACGGTCGGTACGCGACAAGTCGGAAGTGCGCCAGGAACTTGAAAGATATTACCTGCTTTATCCCGAAACAAAATTTATTATTTCAATTGACAGGCTCGATTACACAAAAGGATTGATTAACCGTCTCGATGCCTTTGAGTATTTTTTAAGGGAGTATCCCGAATACCGGGATAAGGTGGTGCTTGTTCTGCTGGCTGTACCTTCACGCATTGGGGTCGACCAGTACCAGCAGATGAAAAGTGATGTGGATGAAACTGTAGGTAGGATCAATGGTGAATTTTCGTCAATCAACCGCAGTCCAATCTGGTATTTCTACCGGTCGATGCCGTTCGAAAACCTGGTTGACCTGTACAATTACTGCGAAATTGCACTGATTACCCCCATCCGTGACGGGATGAACCTTGTGGCTAAAGAATTTATTGCATCGAAAACTGATGGCAGAGGGGTATTGATTTTAAGTGAAATGGCCGGAGCAGCCAAAGAGATGAGTGAAGCGATTATTATCAATCCCAATGATAAGGCACAGATTGCTGCCGCAATTAAAAATGCAATAGAAATGCCTTATGAAGAACAGGTTGAAAGAAACACAGTGCTTCAGAAAAGACTGAAAAGATATGATATCAATAAATGGGCAAGTGATTTCCTGGGCAGCCTTGAGAAGGTACGGCAGAATGAACAGAATTATCTTGCAAAGACTATAACCATTGAGAATAAGAAGGAGATACTGGACTCGGTTTGCAACTCGAAGAACAGGATATTTTTCCTTGATTATGATGGTACACTTGTTGGCTTTGAAGATAATCCGCAGCATGCACGTCCGGATAAAGAGCTGTTTGAACTTCTCGATAACCTGGCACAGAACCCCGATAACAGGGTGGTTTTGATTAGCGGGCGTGACAGAAAAACATTTGAAGAATGGTTTGGTAATAAACCCTATACCCTTATTGTTGAACATGGGGTGTGGACACGTTCGGCCGGCAGCGACTGGGAAATGATCGAACAGCTTGATGACTCATGGAAGGAAAATATACGGTCAGCGCTGGAATTTTATGTCGACCGTACCCCGGGCTCGTTTATTGAAGAGAAAAATTACAGCCTTGTGTGGCACTACCGGAAAACCGATCCTGAACTGGGCCTGAACAGGGCCATTGAACTGAAGGATGAACTGACCAGCCTGATAGCAAACCTCAACCTTGAAATCCTTGAAGGGAATAAAGTAGTTGAAATAAAAAACAGGGGTATCAATAAGGGAAGGGCAGCTCAGAAACTGCTGCAGATGAATCCGGCCGATAAAATTGTTGCTATTGGTGATGACTGGACCGATGAATTTCTTTTCTCAGCACTTCCGCCCGAAGCAATTACTGTTAAGGTAGGACTTGGGAAAACCCTGGCAGGTTATAAAATTGAAAACTATGAGGAAGTGCGAAATTTCCTGTCAAGCCTGGCTTGCAATGAGTACCGGGAATGAGAAAATCAGGTACTTTATTATCAATACTTTTTCTTTGCGTGAAATTCATCTTCCTCGTAAACAATGTCTAAAATGCCTGCAGCTACATGCGGCCGGAAGTGCGATGACTCATAATAGTTCCGGTAATCATCGGTAATGTTGTTTTTACCTGAGAAATCAAAAACATCCTTTTGTCCGAACAGCGAGTTCAGGTATTCCAAATCCTCACTTGCCAGTTTTTCCTGGGAATAGAGCGGGCTGATAATGATTTTGTACATGGTTTGGTGACGGTCAAATATGGCGAAAATTTCCTCCAGTAACTGCTTCTGGTTGCCGTAGATTGTTGCAGGTGATGTTAAGGGTATGCTGTCGTGGGGGAAAAATACCGACATGCGTTCTTCGTTATAATATTCCCCTCTTTCAATAAGCTCCTCATACCTGCTGAATTTAATTTCATTGGAGGTGTAGTCATAGGTGAACGGCCGGTGATCGATAAGTTTGTTCCTTACCATGTAATGTTTTATTTTTCCTGTGAGTTTAAAGTCGATGTAGGCATAAAGGAAGGATAAATTAAAAAATCCCTTCAGTGAAGCCATATGAAATTCAAAATAGTTTTTATAATCTTCTACCTGAGGTGAATCAAGTCCCAGATGTCCATTTTTAGGTTTGTCCTGGCTGAGGATTTCATGATCAAGTACCAGGAGGGCATTTTTAATTTCAACTCCATTTTTGTCAAGATAATTCAGTTTCCTGTGGATAGAATATAATGCCTCACCACCGGCATCAAAATGATAGGCAGGTTCATCTCCGATATGCTTTTTCCATTCTGAGACAGGAATAAACCAGGCGCGTGAATTACCAAATATAAATGAGTTATATACAAATTCATTGTAATGATTTTCAAAATTCGTTGTACTTGTATAATTTGTATTCAGGAAAACAACACCTTCAGTAACCTGGTCGAAATAGGAATCATAGCTGTATATGACCTTGAATGGATCGAGGATAAGATAAAGCATCGTTATGAATAAGAAAGGCAGAAAAAACATTGCTGTTTTAATAAGAAACTTTTTCATGCCCGGGAGATTATCGTTTTTGAAAATCAAATTCATTATACATTTTTTTAAAACTGAAAATAAATAAATTGCTGTTCCTGGCCCCCAACCCACAGGATTACCAGCACAATGGCATAGTAAACGGCATAACGCACCGGTTTGCTGAATTTCATTTCAATGCCTTCAATTGCATATTGTCTTTCACGTCCGAACCATTCAATAACCAAAAACACTGTGATAAAAACCATCACCCATAATGCTTTTTTACTGTCGTGGAAATGAGGGAAGGAAAAAAGGGAAGTCGAAAACATTCCCTGCAGATAACTGAATGCTGAACTAATACTTTCGGCCCTGAAGAATATCCAGGCTACCAGCACCAGTCCAAAAGTAGTAAGCATCCCGGCAAGTTCTTTCAGCGAGGGGAGTACTCTTCCATTTGCTACAGTGTCGAGGTTTTCCCTGTTCCTTTTTGACAGAAGCAATGGCAAAAAGAAAACAGCATTCAATGCCCCCCACGCAATGAAGGTCCAGTTTGCACCATGCCAGAAGCCACTTACAATAAAAATAATGAAAGTGTTCCTGATTTTCATTGCAGTTCCTCCCCTGCTGCCTCCCAGCGGGATATAGAGATAATCGCGGAACCATGTGGAAAGGGAGATGTGCCACCTTCGCCAGAATTCGGCGATGTCTCGTGAAAAGTACGGATAGGCAAAATTCCTCATCAGGTTAAACCCAAAGAGCCTTGCCGATCCGATTGCGATATCGGAATAGCCCGAAAAATCGCCATAAATCTGGAATGCAAAGAAAAGGGCGCCAAAAAAGAGCGCGCTTCCTGAGTACTGTTCAGGGTTCGAGAAAATAGCATTGGCAAATAAAGCACTGTTGTCGGCAATTACTATCTTTTTGAACAATCCCCACAGAATCTGTCGCATACCATCGGTTGCAGCTGTATAGCTGAATACTCTTTCTTTCCTGAACTGTGGCAGCAGGTTGGTCGCTCTTTCAATAGGGCCGGCAACCAGTTGTGGAAAAAAAGCCACATATGCGGCAAATGCAATAAAATCATCGGTAGGTTTCAGCTTTCTTCTGTATATGTCAATTGTGTAGCTTAAAGTCTGAAATGTGTAAAAACTGATGCCCACCGGCAGAATGATGCTCAGGGTATTGAAGCCCATCATGGCCTGTAAACCCGGAGCAGCTTTGTAAAGCGAATCAAGAAAAAAATTGTAATATTTGAATACCCCCAGCAATCCAAGGTTTACAATGATGCTTGTCCATAAGAGCATCTGCCTCATTAATTTCTTTTCAGCAACTTTCAATCCCTGTCCAACAGTAAAATCAACTGCCGTGCTGAAAATGATGAGTGAAAGAAACCGCCAGTCCCACCAGCCATAAAAAAAATAGCTGGCAACAACAATCACAAAATTTTGAAATTTTATATTTCTGTTGCTAATAAACCAGTATATCAGGAAAACTACCGGTAAGAAAATGGCATATTCAACCGAATTAAAAAGCATGATTCTCTGTTTTTTCTTTTGGGATCAGTATGTTCTACAAGAAGAAATAACCATTTACGATTGATTTGGTTGTTAATTTTTGTAAAAAGATCATAATGAACTATGCAGAAGTTCCGGTCTGAAGAATAGATAATGTGAATACTGTCTTAATGGCAAGGATTACTCAGCAGGGAGATAATGCATAAATATGGATGGAGCAGAAATTTTTAAAGAACAGTCTACGGCTAAATTTGTTAAATATCTGGAACATGGAACCTGTCAATCAGGATTTCAGACATTAAATAGAATCCATGAATAAGAGTTTCAACAAGTTGTTATCGCTGGCAAATGTCGATTTTGCCCTTTTTATACTGCGGCTTGGCGTTTCGGCCCTGATGCTTACCCACGGATATCCAAAGCTGATGAACCTGCTGGCAGGAGAACCTTATTCCTTTGCCAGTATATTTGGCATGAGTGCTGTATTATCACTTATACTTGCTGTTTTTGCCGAATTTGTATGTTCACTTCTTCTGATTGCAGGTTTCCTGACCCGCCTTGCTGCTGTTCCGCTGATAGGCACAATGGCAGTTGCTGCTTTTTATGTGCACCGTGACGATCCATTTTCGACAAAGGAAAAAGCACTGCTTTTCCTGTTGATTTATATTGTGTTACTGCTTACCGGTGGTGGAAAATTCTCAATTGATTATCTCATCCTGAGAAAGAGAAGAAAAAGCCAAAGAAGATATATCAGGTAGCCAGCCAATGGTTTCGCATAAAAGATCCCCTATGAGGCAGATGTCTGGCGGGGAGCAAAAAAAAACGCTGTAAATTTTTGATTTACAGCGTTTCCGGTGCCCAGAACAAGACTCGAACTTGCACGGCCTATAACGGCCACCAGGCCCTCAACCTGGCGTGTCTACCAATTCCACCATCTGGGCAGGTTAATTTAAAGAACGATTTTTTCCCCCGCTTTGGCTTGCGAAAATTGCGAGTGCAAAACTATAAAATTTCTTTAAACTCAAACAACTTTCTGAAAAAATGTTGATGGATTATCTGTGATATTCTTCTTCGAACTTCGATTTAACAATGATGCCATCGCGAACAGTGAAATAATACCGCTCTGTTTTATGCACACGTGGGGTAATAATTGGATCAAGTGCCAGTTTGCCCTGGTTGATCTCGGTACTGTTCAGTTCTTCCTTGTTTTCAAAAACATATATTTTGCCTTCGGGTTGTTCAATAACAGAAACCGGTGTGCCAAAACGGCCTTCCAGGACCGATTCCGGCTTCCCGTCGAAAGCCCTGCTCAGTTGTCTTCCGGTGCCGCATGATAATGTCAGCAGGGGAAGCAATAGGATGAAAATATACTTGTGCATGTCAATGATTTCTGTCAAAGTAACCTGAAAATATTGAAATAATTGCATATGTGATTTTATTTTAACATTTCTTAGTCAAATTATCTGTTTGAACCATCTGCAGCCACTTGCCTTTGAATATTTTCTATCTTTGCATCTGTATTACACTACATTTTCAAGATAAAATTAACTGATAAATGATTCATTTCTTCAGAACCCAGGGAAATACAATTATTGCCGTAGAAACCCAACACACCTTAAGCGAGACTGAAATTGAAAAACTGCTGTGGTTATTTTCGGATGCAGTGCATGTGAAACAGGAGATTCTGGAAGGCTGGTATATTGGTCCCCGGCGGGAAATGCTTACGCCCTGGAGTACCAATGCAGTTGAAATAACCCAGAATATGGGAATTGAAGGCATTGTCAGGATGGAAGAATTTTTTGCTGCCATCAATGAAAATGCAGTTTACGACCATATGCTGCAAAGGATGTATCAAAACCTGACGCAGCAGATATTCAAAATTGACAAGCAGCCTGAGCCTATCCTGCATATCACCGACATAGCTGCCTACAATCAGCAGGAGGGCCTTGCGCTGAGCAATGAAGAAATCAAATACCTTCATTCAGTATCCGAATCGCTTGAAAGGCCACTTACCGACAGTGAAGTATATGGTTTTGCCCAGGTCAATTCGGAACATTGCAGGCATAAAATATTTAATGGCACCTTCATTATCGATGGGAAGGAGATGCCATCATCACTTTTTCAGCTGATAAAAAGGACTTCAAAGGAAAATCCCAACCGGATTGTTTCAGCCTATAAAGACAACTGTTCGTTTGTTCAGGGGCCTGTTGTTGAGCAGTTTGCTCCCGCCAACCAGGACCGGCCCGATTTTTTTGAAGTAAAAGATATTGAAACGGTTCTTTCAATGAAGGCCGAAACACACAATTTCCCGACAACAGTTGAGCCCTTCAATGGCGCATCAACAGGAACCGGGGGTGAAATACGTGACCGCATGGGTGGCGGAAAGGGAAGTTTTCCTGTGGCGGGAACCGCTGTATATATGACCTCCTATCCGCGTATTGATGACGCAAGGCCCTGGGAGCAGGCCACCCAGCCACGTGAATGGCTGTATCAGACTCCTGAGGAGATCCTGATAAAGGCATCGAATGGTGCCAGCGATTTTGGCAACAAGTTTGGCCAGCCACTCATTGCCGGCTCAGTGCTCACGTTTGAGCATTTCGAAAGTTTTAAGAAATACGGGTACGATAAAGTGATAATGCTTGCCGGAGGCATTGGTTATGCCAACAGGAAAGACAGCCTGAAGGGCGCCCCCGGTAAAGGTGACAAAGTGATATTGCTTGGTGGTGACAACTACCGGATTGGTATGGGCGGGGGAGCGGTTTCATCGGTGGCAACCGGGCATTTCGAGAATTCAATTGAATTGAATGCTGTACAAAGGGCCAATCCTGAAATGCAGAAAAGAGTATACAATGCCATCAGGGCACTTGCTGAATCGGATGAAAATCCAATTGTTTCAATTCACGATCATGGTGCAGGCGGACACCTGAACTGCCTCTCGGAACTGGTTGAAACAACAGGAGGAAAAATCGATACTGCCCGGCTCCCGGTGGGCGACCCTACGCTTTCACAAAAGGAAATCATCGGGAACGAATCGCAGGAACGCATGGGGCTCCTGCTTAAGCCCGGGCATGTTGAGTGGCTCAGGAGAATTGCCGAACGCGAACGTGCACCGGTATATGATATCGGAGAAACAACAGGCGACATGCAGTTTACCTTCGAGAATTCAGTGACGGGCGATAAACCTATCGACTGGCAACTGGGATACATGTTTGGCAACCCGCCGAAAATGATTCTTGAAGATTCGACTGTTGCTCCCGAATTTGAGGAGATTGACTATGAAGCCGGTGAAACAGTTAATTATCTTGAGCAACTTCTGCAACTTGAATCAGTAGCCTGCAAGGACTGGCTTACCAACAAGGTCGACCGGTCGGTAACAGGCCGCATAGCCAAACAACAGGGGGCGGGAATGCTTCACCTGCCACTTAATAACCTTGGAGTAATTGCACTCGATTACCGGGGCAGGGAAGGGATGGCAATATCGGTAGGTCATGCCCCTGTGGCAGGACTGATCGATGCAGCTGCAGCCTCAGTGCTTTCGATTGCAGAAGCCCTGACCAATATCATATGGGCACCGCTTGAAGGCGGTATAAGAAGTGTATCGCTCAGTGCCAACTGGATGTGGCCTGCTAAAAATCAGGGTGAAAATGCACGCATATACCAGGCAGTTGAAGCTGCAAGCGATTTTGCCTGCCAGCTTGGAATCAATATCCCCACCGGCAAAGATTCCATGTCGATGACACAGAAGTACAGCGATGAGGTAGTGCTGGCACCTGGTACTGTTATCATTTCAGCTGCAGGTGAGGTTACCGATGTGAGAAAGGTGGTGGAACCTGTACTTGTAAACGATGAGTCGAAGGAACTTCTGTTTATTGATTTCTCATTCTGCGAACGTGAAATTGGCGGGAGTGCCTTTTCACAAATCAGGAACAAGATAGGCAAAACTGCTCCTTCGGTGCTGGATGCAGAAAAATTTGTCACCGCCTTCAACACTGTGCAGTGGCTTGTTGAAAATGAACTGCTGTTGTCGGGACATGATGTGGGCTCGGGAGGATTGATTACCACGTTGCTTGAAATGTGTTTCTGCAATAATAAGGGTGGTATGCAGGTGGATTTAACCGGTATTGGTGAACCTGATGCGGTGAAGGTCCTCTTCAGTGAAAACCCGGGTATTGTCATTCAGTGTGCCGATAATGGTGCAGTGAAGCAGAAGCTTGAAGAAGAGGGTGTTCATTTTGTTTCCATTGGTTTCCCTGCACAACGCCGCAAGGTTCAGGTGAAGAATTACGATTTTGAAAATGAATTCGATATTCATTCACTGCGCGATTTGTGGTTCAAGACCTCATACCTCCTCGACAAAAAACAAAGCGGCAAAGACCTTGCCCTTGAAAGGTTCAAGAATTACAAGAAATCGGAAATCAGGTTTGATTTCAAGGACTTCAGTGGAAAAGCAGCCGATTATGGTATAGAAACAGGACGCAGGGAGCCTTCAGGAATTAAGGCAGCCATCATCCGTGAAAAAGGTGTGAACGGCGACCGTGAAATGGCGTGGGCACTTTATCTGGCCGGAATGGATGTAAAAGATGTTCACATGACCGACCTTATTTCGGGCCGCGAAACACTTGAAGATTTGAACATGATTGTTTTCGTGGGCGGATTTTCCAATTCCGATGTCCTTGGCTCTGCTAAGGGATGGGCTGGTGCATTTAAGTACAACGAGAAAGCACGCCTTGCCCTGCAGAATTTCTATAACCGCGAAGATACCCTTAGCCTGGGTGTTTGCAATGGCTGTCAGCTGATGGTTGAACTGGGCCTGGTTTATCCGGGGCATGATGTGAAACCAAAGATGCTTCACAATGAATCAGGAAAATTTGAATCGGCATTTGTAAATGTTGATATACTCGATAACCATTCGGTGATGCTTGGGAACATGTCGGGCATGAAGCTTGGAATATGGGTGGCTCATGGTGAAGGGAAGTTTAACCTCCCGTACAATGAGTCGGAGTACCACATCCCGGTTAAATACAGCTACGATCATTACCCGGCAAATCCCAACGGGTCGCATTATGCCACAGCAGCCATCTGCTCGGTGGATGGCCGCCACCTGGCCATCATGCCACATCTCGAACGGTCGTTTGCTCCGTGGCAGTGGGCTTATTATCCGGCCGGCAGGAAAATGGAAGAAGTGGCTCCCTGGATCAGGGCATTTGCCAATGCACGCGACTGGATCAGGAATCACCGGAAATAAAGCACAATCAATCATATAAAAACCGCATCTGTCAGCAGATGCGGTTTTTTTGATTATGTGCCTGCCGGTTGCCCGGTTGATTCAGCTTTGAAAAATCATCTTTTGTGCAAGTTCATCGGCCAGTTCTTTTCCTTTTACCGATTCTACAATCTTCAACGCAAATTCAATGGCAACACCCGGCCCCCGGCCGGTAATGATTTTTCCTGCAGTTTCTACCGGATTGCCCGTAACATGTGCACCTGAAAGCTGTTCTTCGAATCCGGGATAGCATGTGGCATTTTTGTTGTTCAGAATCCCCAGGCTCCCCAATACAATAGGCGCAGCACATATTGCTCCCAAAGGTTTGTTCTCCTTGTTGAATTTGATGATCTGTTCTCCCAGCCCGGCATGTTTCTTCAGGTTCTTTGCCCCCGGCATTCCACCGGGTAAAACAATCATTCCAACTTCGCTGTAGTCTACATCCTCAAACAAGATATCGGAACTGATGGTGATGCCGTGCGAACCTGTTACCTCCTCATTGCCTGTTACTGAAACCACAAGGGTTTCTATTTCTGCCCTGCGAAGGACATCGATGATGCTTACCGCTTCAATCTCTTCAAATCCTTCTGCAAGATGCACTGCAATTGTTTCTTTCATCATGCTGTTTCTTTATGTGTATTGCAATATAACAAACAAAAAGGGTATTTTCAGGTTCCATGCATCAGCTTTTAATATGATTCATGAATGCCATCAAGAAGGTGCAGTAAGATTGTTGGGAAAAATTCAACGGGATTAAGCAGGTGAAAACTCACTCCAAATTCAGTGCAAACTCAGTATTAAGTCATAGTAAAGTCAATTAAAATTGAATTTAAGTTGAGTTTATATTGAATTTAAATTGAATTTAAGTTGAATTTGGTACTGCTGAAGTACAACTTATTTATAATATTTAAACATTGATTGGCTGCAAACAAAAAAGAGGCACTGCAACAGTGCCTCTTTTTTGCTAAATCTCTTTAAGCATTAATTGTTTGAATATTCATTCAATGACTTTTCCAGTTTCTTGCGGGTGAAGAAAATCCGGCTTTTCACTGTGCCGAGGGGTAAATTAAGTTCTTCTGCAATTTCCTTGTACTTGTATCCATCGAGGAACATTGTGAATGGGATCCTGTACTCGTCTTCGAGTGATTCAATGCTCTGGTGGATCTCCTGGGTGCTGTAGAAAGAATCAGGTGCAGGATAAACCTTGTCTTTTGAGAAAAGCAGGTGGAAATCATTGTTTGAATCATCAAACGTGTTCCGTGTTTTAACGTTTCTTCTGTAGTCGTTGATAAACGTGTTTTTCATTATCGTGTAAATCCAGGCTTTGAAATTGGTGTTCTGCGTGAATTTGTCACGGTAAGTCAGTGCCTTGAGCATGGTTTCCTGTAAGAGGTCATCGGCACGTTCCGAATCGGAAGTCAGACTTAAAGCATAGTAATGCAGTTTATCTTTTAAACTGAGAAGAGCGTTGTTAAATTGAATCTGAGTCATGGCGCTTTTTATTTTAGTTTGTTATTATTTCCGTTTTTCAGCAAATATATTCTCTGTTATCCTGCAAAAAAAGATTTTGAACTCTTTTGTTTATCGCATTTTTCTATGCCTGATAAATTGAATTTATGTTGCCAAAATTTCATATGTACTTATACACAAACAGGGAATCACCCATTAAAATACTGTGCCGAAAAATATGTGCCTGATGTAAAGTGTTTATTTTTAATGTTGTAAGTTTTGGCATTGGGAATTGAACAAAAGAAGTGGGACCTGTATCTGTGGTATACTGTACACACTTTTGTCCCCAATTTCCACATGTTCATCTTCAACATCCTGTTATTTGAGGTTGTGTTAAGTGATACGTTATTCTGATATCAGGAAGGAGGCATATTCAATGTGAACAATTCAGAATGATGTATATTTGCACACAACTTAAATATTATGCAATACTTTCACAAAAAATTCAACAGTAAGGAGACAGTCGTCTTCAGAAAGTGGGGAAGGAAGAATTATTCCCTGTTTGCTGTACTTGGCAAGCGTCTGAAGATATCAGTACTGTCGGTTGCATACCTTGTCTCGGTTCCGGTAGCTACAGTAGCATCGGAGCCCGATACCACAGGTATCAGGATGCAGTTCGATTTGGAGGAGGTGGAGGTGTCGGCATCGCGGGTTCCTGTATTGTATTCACAGGTTGCCCGTGTACTTTCGGTAATTGACCGTGCGGAGATTGAGCGGTCGCCTGCCGCAAGTGTGCACGACCTTCTCGAATATGTGGCAGGGGTCGACATCAGGCAAAGAGGAGCTGAAGGCGTACAGGCCGATATCAGTATCCGCGGTGGCAGTTTCGATCAAACCCTCATTCTCCTGAACGGAATCAACATTACCGACCCCCAGACCGGACATCACAATTTAAATCTTCCCATCAGTTTATCGCAGGTTGAACGGATAGAAATCCTTGAAGGCCCTGCAGCCCGCGTGTATGGACCCAATGCTTTTTCGGGTGCCATCAACATCATTACCCGGGAACCCAAAGAAAACGCTGCTTCAGCTATGGCAGAAGCCGGGAGTTTCGGTTACTTCAATACCAGTTTGTCGGGGAGTTTCACAACAGGCAAGACGGGGCATCTGCTGGCAGGCCATTACAAGCGGTCAGACGGGTACATTGGCAACACCGATTTTACAGAAGCCGGATTATTTTACGCTGGTGACCTCAACAGCCGTGCAGGCAAATTGTCGGTACAGGCAGGTATATCTGATAAAGGGTTTGGAGCCAACAGTTTTTACACACCGGTATACCCAAACCAGTATGAGCAGGTGAGTACCCTGTTTACGTCAGTAAAATTTGCCACCCGTACCCGGTTCAACCTAACCCCTGCAGTATACTGGAGGAGCCACAATGATGAGTTTAAGCTATTCAGGGATAATCCTCCGGCCTGGTACAGCAACCACAATTATCACCATACAGATGTGCTGGGGGCAAACCTGAATTCATGGTTCCGCTGGGCAGGAGGTAAAACTTCGCTGGGTGGTGCATTCCGTTCGGAGAACATTCTCAGCAATGTTTTGGGTGAGCCACTGGATGAGCCTGTAGGCATTCCCAACAGGGAAGGGTTTTATACCCGGGCTAAGGGCCGCAGCACGGTTTCATTTTTCCTTGAGCATGTGGTTCAAGCCGGCAGGTGGTTTATAAATGCCGGGGTGATGGGGAATCACATATCGGATTACAGCAGGGGGATGAATTTTTTCCCGGGAGTTGATGCAGGGTATCAGCTGTCACCTGCAGTAAAGCTTGTGGCCTCGGTGAACAGTTCGCTCCGGATGCCCACTTTTACTGATTTGTATTATGCCGGTCCGGTGAATGAAGGGAATCCTGATTTAGAGCCTGAAACTGCTGTTACGGGCGAGGGTGGAATTAAAATAAGCACTCCTTACCTGAAAGGCAGGGCCATTTATTTTCACCGGGAGGGAACCAATCTGATCGATTGGGTGAAAGAGCCTTCGGATGAAAAGTGGAGGCCCATGAACCATACTCAGATTACCAGCCGGGGTGCCGATGTAAATATTGCATGGTTCCCATCGGCACATGTTCACAGGGTTCTGCCCGATAAAATTGAGGTGGGCTACCTGTTCAACAGCCAGTCGAAGGGAGAGAGCCAGCTTCTGTCGAATTATGTGCTCGACAACCTCAGGCATAAAATTGTGGCTTCTGTAACTAAAAATATTACAGGGAAACTGTCGGTCGATGTCAGGGTGATTTACCAGGATCGGGACGGGGGATTCAGTCGCTATGAAAACGGGAGCTATGCCGTTGAAGCACCTTATGAACCTTTCTGGCTGACAGATGTGAAAGGTTTGTACAGGATAGGGAGATTTCAAACTTATGTAACAGTAAACAATGTGTTGAACCGCGAATATTTCGACCTTGGAAATGTAGTGCAGCCCGGAAGATGGGTAAAGGCCGGAGTTCAGTATCAGTTTAACTTTTAGCTGAACTTCTTTATTGGGGTCTGCAAAAGTTGTATATTCGCACAAAAAAAGTAACATGTTAAAAGGAGTATTAGCTGTTTCGGGTCATCAGGGACTGTTCAGGCACGTGGCGGAGGCAAAGAATCACATTATTGTTGAATCTCTTGAAACGGGGAAACGGATGCCGGTTTATTCATCAGCGAAAGTTTCTGCACTTGAAGACATAGCCATTTACACCAATGCAGCCGATGTACCGCTGAAGGAAGTTTTCAAATCGATAGCAGGGAAGGAAGAAAACAAGGAGGCAATCAGTCCGAAATCAACGAATGATCAGCTGAAGGCATATTTTGCTGAAGTGCTGCCCGACTATGACAAGGACAGGGTATATGTTTCCGATATCAGGAAGGTATTGCTCTGGTATAATTTACTGAGTCAAAAGGGACTTCTTGATTTTACCGAAGAAGAGGAAGAAGCAGAGGCTGGAACTGACAAGGAAGAAGGTACGGCAGATGAAGAGAAAGCCTCAGAATAAACTGAGGTGGTTCATTGCATCGGCGGCATTTTTCAGTTCATTTTCCCTCAGCAGGATTTCAAAGAGTTTAACAGTGGCAAGTGCATCGCCTGCAGCGCGGTGCCTGCCATTAATCTCGATACCCCGTTCCCTGCAGATGTTGCCCAGTGAATAGGACGGATACCCCGGGATTAATTTTCGTGCAAGTTTTACGGTACAAAGGGTCTTCCGGTGGTAGTCGTAACCAAGGCGGCTGAATTCTTCCCTGATAAACCGGTAATCAAAAGTTACATTATGCGCAACAAAAGTTCTTCCGGCAGTCATTTCCACAACTTTGGCAGCAATTTCAAAGAACCTGGGTGCATTTTGTACCATTTCATTGGTAATTCCTGTGAGCCTGGTAATGAAAAGCGGGATGTCGGTTTCAGGTTTAACCAGTGAAGAAAATGAACCGGTGATTTGAATCCCATCGTGCTGGTAGATGGCAATTTCCGTAATTTGGCCGTATTTATAGTTGTTTCCTGTTGTTTCTATGTCGATTATAGCAAACAAAATTTCCTTTTTTTAATTTTTTTATAAAGAAATGTATATTTTTGTTAACGTTAATAATGTTAACTTGTATTTTTTTTGAAAAAAAATGTGTTCAACCGGTAATAAAATTCTTAAAAGTTGCCGATATAAATCTAAAAAAATGTGTGTTATGAAAAAACTTACGACAATTATTCTTTCCATGTTGATTGTGGGAAGCGTTTTTGCTCAAAACGCCGACAAGAAATGGGCGATTGGATTGGGGCCCGGAGCATACTACAACCTTGAGAAGGAGGATTTAGGTTTCATGGGTGAATTCTATCTGAGCCGTTTTCTCAGCCCTACATTTGACCTGATGCTTAAGACAGAGGCCGGAACAAGAGGTGAAGGTTTTGATTTTGTAAATCCATCGCTTAACCTGAGGCTGAAGTTTTTCAACGGGCAGATGATGTCGGCTACAAGCGCTATACAACCATACCTTTTCGGAGGTGTCGGATACATGTTCGACAATGCTGCAGAAGGTGTTAATTTCAAAGGTGGTGTAGGCTCCAAGTTCCCTATCAGCCCGAGTACTTCCCTTTATCTTGAACTTGGGTATATTCATGGGATAGAAGGAGAAAGGCATGTAAATAACGTGTTGACAACAGTGAATGACAATTTCCTGAAATTATCGGGAATCATTGAATTCTCATTTGGTGCAGGCAGGGATTCAGATGGTGACGGCGTTCCAGACAGAAGGGACAAATGTCCGAACACTCCTCCGGGAGTACAGGTTGATGAGCATGGATGCCCAGTTGACCGTGATGGTGACGGCGTTCCTGACTATATGGATGATTGTCCTGATGAGCCGGGAGATCCTAAATTAAAAGGTTGTCCCGACCGTGATGGTGACGGTATTCCTGATAAGGATGACGAATGTCCCGATACACCAGGGTTGGCAAAATTCAAAGGATGCCCCGATACCGATGAGGACGGCGTTCCGGATCATCTCGACAAGTGCCCGAATACCCCAAGAGGCTGTCCTGTTGACGAGCATGGATGTCCGCTTGATTCGGATGGCGACGGCGTAATCGACTGTGAAGATAAATGCCCGAATGAGCCAGGTCCTGCTTCAAACCAGGGATGCCCTGACTGGGTAGAGCTTGATATTTCCAATATCCTTTTTGATTTCGATAAGGCCGACCTGAAACCCGAAGCCCGTCAGCAACTCGATGAGCTTATTCAAACCTTAAGCGGAAGCAAGGAATATGACATCGTTGTAGGTGGACATGCCGACAACATTGGTCCAAATGCCTACAACCTCCGTCTTTCTGAAAGAAGGGCACAGGCAGTTGTGAAATACCTGCTTTCAAAAGGTATCAGCAATGCTTATGTAGGGTCGAACTACTATGGCGAAGAGAAACCTGCAGTTCCGAATACTTCAATTCAGAACAGGAGGTTAAACCGCCGCGTTGAATTTGAGAATTTAAGAATCAGGAAATAATTATTCCTTGAGATGATATTAAAAAAGCTCTGCAGCATTGCAGGGCTTTTTTTTTGCCCGTCAATTGCCCCTGATGAATACATTTAAATGTGATCAGTTGACAACAGCCTAAAATGCTATCTTTGCATCGTTTTGATCGTTGTGATTTGAGTATACTCAACGGATGAAGAATCAATAAACAACCGGCAGCTGATATTATGGGGAAATGATGACGCTGCCGTGACTAACAGTTACATTTTTTGGATAAAATTATGAAGATTGAAAACTTGATTTACACAGCCGTATCAGGCGCTTTGCAGAAGTTGTACGGTTATGATGCACCCGAAGGTTCAATTCAGCTGCAGAATACCAGGAAAGAATTTGAAGGCGATATTACACTTGTTGTATTTCCTTTCCTGAAACAATCGAAAAAAGGGCCCGAGGCCACTGCAGCCGAAATAGGGGAATATTTGCTGGCTAACATCGGCGATGTGAAATCATATAATGTGGTGAAAGGTTTTCTCAATATCGAAATCAGCCATACCTACTGGATAAAGCAGCTTCAGGAAGCCTGGAGAGATGAACACTATGGAAGGACAATTGCAGTTGACGATGCTCAGCTTGTGATGGTTGAATATTCTTCGCCCAATACCAACAAGCCGCTTCACCTTGGACATATACGCAACAACCTGCTTGGTTATTCCATTTCTGAAATTCTGAAGGCCAACGGGTACAGGGTAGTTAAAACAAATATTGTCAACGACAGGGGAATCCACATCTGCAAATCGATGCTGGCATGGCAGAAGTGGGGAGATGGTCAGACTCCCGAAAGCACAGGAAAAAAGGGTGATCATCTTGTAGGTGAACTGTATGTTGAATTTAACAGGCACTATAAAAAGGAAATGGAAGAACTGATGCAGAAGGGGATGTCGGAAAAGGAAGCTGCCGAGCAGGCTCCGTCGATCCTCGGTGCCAGAGAACTTCTGTTGAAATGGGAAGCAGGCGACAAAGAGGTGGTTGACCTCTGGCAGATGATGAATGGCTGGGTATATGAAGGTTTTGAGGAGACCTATAAAAAACTGGGTGTCGATTTCGAAAAGATATATTATGAATCGGAAACCTACCTTATTGGTAAGGAAGAGGTTCTCAGGGGAATCAGTGAAGGCGTATTTTACAGGAAGGGAGATGGTTCAGTCTGGGCCGATTTGAGCGGTGACGGGCTCGACCAAAAGCTCCTGCTGCGGAGTGACGGCACTTCGGTGTACATTACGCAGGATATTGGTACAGCAAAAATGCGGTTTAATGATTACCCTATCGACAAGATGGTATACGTAGTAGGCAATGAACAGAATTACCATTTCCAGGTATTATCGGTTTTGCTCGATAAACTTGGCTTCCGGTGGGGCAAAGGGCTGCATCATTTTTCCTATGGCATGGTTGAACTTCCGCAGGGGAAAATGAAGTCGCGCGAAGGTACTGTGGTTGATGCCGATGATTTGATTGCTGACATGGTTCAGGTGGCCAGGGATATGGCACAGGAACTTGGGAAACTTGATTCACTGTCACCGGAAGAGGCTGAGAAAACTTATGAGATGATTGCATTGGGGGCTTTGAAATATTTTATCCTGAAGGTGGATCCCAAAAAGAACATGCTTTTCAATCCGCAGGAATCAATCGATTTCAATGGACATACAGGCCCGTTCATTCAGTATACCCATGCACGGATACAGTCGGTATTCAGGAAAGCTGCCATGAGAAATATTGCAATGAACGACAGCCTGGAAGAGATTCCTGGTGAAATATCAATAAAGGAGAAGGAGCTTATGAAACGGATTTCTTTGTTTCCTGCAGCAGTAAAGGAAGCAGGGATTGGCTACAGTCCTGCGGTCATTGCCAATTACTGTTATGAACTGGGCAAGGAATATAACCAGTTTTATTATGACCATCCGGTTTTGGCTGAGGAGGATGCCTCCAGGCGCAATTTAAGGCTGATGATATCAGCTGCTGCAGGAAAGGTAATCAGGGAGGGAATGAGTATGCTTGGGATAGAAGTACCCGACAGGATGTAAAAAAAAGGGGCAAAACCTTAACCCCTTGTTGCTTTTTCTATGATTTAATGGTTGAAGGAAAAAGCACCTTCTATTATTAAGTTCCGATATTGGGGAAAAGGTTACCCTCTTTTTGGCAGAAAAATTTCAAAAGGGAGAATTTTTATTTTTTTTTTGGTAGATACTGAATAACCAGAAATAGCTTTTGATGGGATTATAATGAATAACCTGAAAAAGTATGTTCATTTTTCATGAAAAACCAGGAGGTTTGTCAGAGTGGTTATAATGTTGATTATTAATGCGTAAGTATAGATGTTCAAAATATTTTTATATTTTTTTTCAAAAAGAGGGTTACCTTTTTTAACTTTAACGGATTATATATTGGACGAATATGAAAAACTTTACCGATGACCAGATCCTGAAAGGGATACTACGACACGACAATTTAATTTTGCAATACATCTATAAGCAGTATTATTACAAAGTTAACTTGTTTATAAAGAAGAACAGTGGTAATGAAGATGATGCAAATGACATCTTTCAGGAGGCAATTATAGTCATCTACCGTAAGTTAAAAGAAAACGATTTAGTATTTGAGACAAGTTCATTTGAGGGGTATCTTTTTTCAGTGTGCCGGTACCTGTGGCTGAAGCAACTGGAACACCGGAGGGTAGAGCAGGAGAGGTTAAATGATACCTTGCCATTCCAGGAGGATGTTTATGATGACAGCCTTGTAGAGTTGGTTGAGAAAAATGAGAAGTACGGTTTGTATCAGAAGCACTTCAAAACCCTGAGTACTGATTGTCAGAAATTATTACAGTTGTTTTTTGAGAAGGTTCCGTTGACTGAAATCGCCAGGATAATGGGCTACAAGGGAGAAAAGTATGCGAAGAAGAGGAAATTCAAGTGCAAGGAACTTTTGATTAGCAGGATTAAACAGGATACAGAATTTAAAAAAATACTTGAAGATGATACCTAAAACAAAACTCCACGAATTGATTGAAGATTATTGTTTAAACAATCTGAATCAGTCAGAAAAAGATGAATTCGAATTTCAGCTCTTGAGCGACAGCGATTTGGCTGATGAAGTAGAATTTGAAAAAAACCTCCAGGCAGCCGTTACTGAAAAAGATGTTTTAACCCTGAGAGACAAGCTTTCTGCAGCTGCACAGCAGGCAGGCACCCGGGAGGGGTCATTTGGACTCCTGCAGGGTTTTGAAGAAGTCACTGAAGTTTCAGCCATCCTGCCTCCGGAAGAATTACTTAAAAATTACGATTCCCTGCCCAAGGCACACGTTTATCAGCATGAACTTGTATCCAATGAGAATATCCATGAGTTTTTCAGGGAGCAGGATATATTCGATATGGATGACGATAATCTTTTTAATGAATTTGAATTAAATGAAATTCATCTTGACGGATTAGAGGAAGCCATACTTGAAAAAGATATCCTCAACCTCAGGGATACACTCACAAAAGTTGCCTCATCGGTGCGTGAACAATGCTGTCCGGGTGAGGAAATAGAACAATATCTGAGTGGAGAACTTTCGCCATTGCAACTTGAGCGGTTTGAACAGGAGCTGGCTGTCAACAATGTGTTGCAGCGGGAGGTTAAGTTACACCGTGAGTTGGAAGATGCTGTAATGGAGCTCGACATCATGAACCTGAGAAACGAGCTTGGCCAGATAATGGGAAAAGAAACTTCGTGGAATGTTTCGGAAGAACAGATTGAAAGCTATATCAACGGAGAACTGGATGGCGAGGAGCTGAAGCTTTTCCTTGCCGAGCTTGATGAAAATGCAGGTCTGAGGGCGGAGGTAAGCCTGAGGGAAAATGTTGAGATGGCTATTGGCGAGAATGATATATTTTCACTACGCAGCAGCCTGATGAAGGCGAAAGAGGACGCAGCCGACAAGGAAATAAGATCACTCATACCCGAACCACGGCGCATCAGTCATACACAGTGGTGGAGGGCAGGAGTAGCCGTAGCAGTGATTCTGGTGGCTTTTGCCGGCCTTTTGGGCAGGAACCTGACATATTATCCAACGGTTGATGATTACATGCAGGCGCCTCACTGGACACCACAGCGTTCTGTTTCATCCGACATGGGAATTCTGCAGGAAGCTAACAGGTATTTCATACATGGTGAATATGACAAGGCAATCGTGCTTTACGATAAAGCCATAAAAGACAAAGACGATAAGTTTGTTTTCCAGTTCTACAAGGCATCTACCTTACAGAACCTTGAAAAATATGAGGAAGCCATACCTGAATATGCCAATGTTATCAGTCATGGCGATAATATGTTTGTTGATGAAGCTGAATGGTACAGGGCTCTTTGCTATATCAGGCTTGGAGAAACCGATGAAGCCAGGAAACAGCTGATGGGCATTATCCGCAAGAACGGATATTATGCAAGCAGTGCCAAAGCCGTTTTAAGAAAATCAAAGTAGTTGTTAGTATAATTTAGTTCGTTAGACTTGAGACCACATTCTTTTTAGTTCTTTAAACTTGATTTACACATTCTGAAGTTCTCTGACATTTTGCAGGCGTTCATCAAAAGCATTAAGCTTGAAAAACCACACATTCTAAAATTCAGGCGCTTTTAAAGGTTCGTTAAACCATGGTTGTTACTGAAAGCCACACATTCTTATTCCATTACTTTTTGCGACGGCCATTCCTTTTCATCCTGATGAACTGATCTGCAGTAATACCAGCCAGGGCCAGGATTAACAGTCCGAAGAAATAGAAGTCATAGCTTCTGAACAGCGGTTCTGTGCTGCCAATGTTAACATAGCTCAGCCAGTAATGCGGGTGGGCCATGCGCGGGTTGGCATTATTGAGATATTTTAGTTTGGCCTGCCTCAGGGCTTCATCAGTTTTTCTTCCTTTTTTAAGGATCTGATAGAATGATTGCATGATTTCGGTACCGGCATTATCTTCTACTTCCCACATCGTCATGACGATTGACGGGCAGCCGGCATAAAGGAACCCTCTGGCCAGGCTCATCAGCCCTTCTCCCTTTTTGAGATTTCCACTTCCTGTGTTACAGGCACTTAGTACGGTAAGCCTTGCTTTCAGGTCGAGGTTGTAGATATCGGCCGTATTCAACCAGCCATCATTATTGGACATTGTATCGGGGATTTGAGAAAAGGCAAATCTTGAGAATGCGGGCAGGGAATCATTAATAAAAGCATGCATGGCAAGGTGCAGGATATCATGGTCCCTGCTGTGCTCCCTGAAGTTTAGTTCAGTTGCTTCCTTTCCTTTGAATAACCGGGCTTTCACCTGCCTCCCGATGAGTTCAATTTCACGCTGTACTCCGGGCAAAGGGATCAGCACCAGCTGTTCGTTGCTGAAGCTTATCGTGTCATAATTATACTCGGGGGCAAAGGCCAGAAGCCTGTTGCCGGCTTTTTTCCCCTGTTTCTTAAAGTTTAACAGCAGATTCGCCGAGTAAGAGTAACTTATGGTGTTATGCCTAATCAGGTAGGGGAGGGCGTTGAACTGAATAATCCCTGATGTATCGGGCATTTCAGTGAGCAGCGCATCGAAGGGCAGGTAGCTCAGTTTGCCATCGGGGATAATGGTTACCCTTTTATGCCTGATAATTCCAGAGAAAGGCTCCAGAAGTACCCTGTAGAGATAATTTGCCGACACGCAATACGCTTTTGAATCTTCGTTGCGGGTAAAAAGATAGGCCGGATTTGAAACAAACCTGAAAGTTGCTTCAAGGTGCCGGATAAATGCCGAATCAGCATTCAGTTTGTGAAAACCCGCCCCTGATGATGTGATTACAAATGCATACAATTCAGGAACAGGCAAGGTTTCGTTCAGAACATATTCAATCAGGATTTCGTTGTTTCTCAGCTTCCTTTTCACATCGGCAATGCCAATCATGTTGCCGGAATACTTCATGTTATAGTAATCCCTGTAATTTGTTTCAAGGTACCTTGTCAGTTCATCGCGGTGTTTGTTCAGCTGGAAAAGCACCGAGTCAGTTTTGGCCATTTGGATGCTGTCGGGGAAAACCTCATGTTTTAAATTGTAAAGTTTTTCATTCTGACTGGTAATGTTATAGTTAAGCATCCGTTCCAGGTCGGTTAAGCTGTCGGGAATGAGGCTGTTTTCCTTTGCCAGCTGGTCGGATAGCCTGTCAAAAACAGAACTGGCCTTCATTCTTTCGGCACTTGTGAAGGCAAATTCAAGGATCTCAGGATTTGGGATACGGCGGTAGGTTTTATAGGCAGTTTCAATCATTTTCTGGAAGGTTGCTTCCTCCAGTTCTGCCAGTTTGATTTTATCTTCATCGGAATACATTGACCTGCGCGATTGCTGTATGATGGCTGCCGTAATCTTATAGTACTCCAGTGCCTCCTTTAATGCATTTATCTCTTTACCTTCCTGGTTGTCGGGGTAAATGTCAGCTATTCTGGCATAAGCATCAGCAACAGCTTTTATCAGTTCCAGGCTTTGGGTAAGGGAAAGGCTGGATTCGAATGCAACTGCGGCATTGTTTAGCGCCGATTGATTAAGCCCCAGCGCCTTTATCCCTTTGTTATAGTAATTGATTGCCTCACGCAGGTTCGCTGATTTTTGTTTCCTGAACTTATTGATGTCGCTGGTTTCAACTTTCAAATCTTCATAATAGATGGCCCAGGTCCTGTAATACAAGGCCATGGTTGTCCCTTCCCTGATGTTATTGTGCCGGAAAATATCATTTACCTTGTTTAAAGTTTCCACAGCTTCGTCGAACCGTTCAACGGATAGCAAGAATATAGCGAAATTTATATACTCATAAACAACATTCGGATCTTTTTCTGAATAATAGGAAATGGCATAATCAATTGTTTCCCGGTAGGCTTTCATTGCCTCATTGGTCAGGTTAAGCTCTTTCAGGGAGGCAGCTTTAAGGCTCAGGAAAAGGAGTTTGGTATCTTCGTAAGCATCAGGTACATACTTTTCTGCAATTTCTATTACCTGTTTATACTGATTCTGCTTGTAGTAAAGATCAGCAATGCTGTAATGAATTTCTGCGATTTCGGCTGGATTAT
>OBJA01000204.1_pt1 | contig 57639 bp, 37 predicted proteins | sample 1519751 | NCBI WGS metagenome assembly OBJA01 (sample SAMEA3881238, study PRJEB22517) | soil metagenome | biome: lake sediment; feature: soda lake sediment; material: sediment, water from around vicinity | place: India | collected 2013-12-23 | depth 3 m
TAAAGCCTCTCTTCAATGTGCTGACGCTATCCGTTGGCTGAAGCCAACGGCAATGAAGGAAGAAGTGCCGGAAGCCAACGGCAATGAAATGATCTACCCCTGCCAGCTGCTGTGGATGATGCTTCCAAGCTCTTCATGGTGTTCAACCTGAAGGTTCAAATCAATTTCCTGCTGCATCTCCTCCACATGGGATATGACACCCACAATCCGGTTCTCCTTCCTGAGTGTTTTCAGGGTATCAAACACAATGGAAAGCGATTCCCTGTCGAGTGAACCGAACCCTTCATCGAGGAAGAAGAAGTTCTGGTCGGATTCTGTTACCTTTTGTATGTTATCGGCAAGGGCCAGGGCAAGCGACAGGGCCGCCTGGAAGGTTTGGCCACCCGACAAAGTTTTTACGCTCCGCACTTTTCCGCCATTCATGAAATCGCGCACCTGGAAGTTATTGCTGGTGTCAATCTCGAGGCTGAGCCGCTGGCGTGTCAACCGGAAAAACCTTTCGTTGGCAGCAATGCATAGGTTCTGCAGGTAAACGGAACTTACATAATTGACAAACCCGCTGGCCTTAAAAAGTGATTTCAGGGTTTTGATATTTTCAGCACGCAGCAGAAGCTTCCTTTGTTCCTCTTCCAGCCTGATACGCTGTTCCAAATCGTTCCGCATGTTTTTTACGATCTCGGTAAGTTTACCCACCTCCCGGTTTTTGTCATCCGATAACTTCCGGTTATACTCCAGTTCTGAATTCAGTTTTTGGTGAGCTTCCGGGTCATAAACCTGGTTGTTTGTTTCGGTTAGTAACTGTCTGAATTTCTCATCCAGAATCCGCTGCTGCTGACGAAATTCGGCCAGCTTCTTTTTTTCCTGTTCAGGCATGATGTTCCGGGCAAGAATTTGCCTGACTTCATCGGCCGACTTGTATGAGGACTGCCCCAACGCCTCACTGGTTTTTTGTTCCAGCAAGGCCAGTGTGTTCAATTCCTGCTGATGTTCATTTCGCAATATGGCCAGACTTCCTGTTACATTATTCCTGTTGTTCCTGTTTTCCTCCAGCTGCCGGGTAAGGAGCTGATGCTGCTGTTCTGCATTGCTGCATCTTTCCTGCAGCGATTTGATTTCAGCCCGAAGCCCATCCGTTGTCGCCGTATTATAGGATTCCACATCGATGACTTCAATCTGTTCGCTGATGGTGGCAGCCTTGGCCTGCATGGCTGTCAGAGCGATGTTTATTCTGTCAAGTTCTGCCTGGTAAGTTTTCAGGGCCTGGTTTTCATTTTCCAGTTTTTTTTCTGTTTCCTCTTTTCTGACTTCATGCTCCCTGATGCTTTTCTGTAGTCGTGCCGCATCTGTAAATGCTTCTTCCAATGCTTCCAATGTATCGTACCTGTCCCAGATGAAACTTTCCTTATGCAAATCAATTTCTGCATTGATAATTTCCAATTGCCCGTTCCGGTCGGTGGCATAGGAAGTGGCGGCTTCCGTTTTTATATTCAGGTCTCTGAGCTGCACCTGCAGGTCATTTATATGTTTCCGTTTATTTTTCAGCAGGGTAACCGAGGCCTGATGCCGTGAATGTGCCTCTTTCAGATCTTCAGCGGAATATACATGCGGATGGCTGTATGAACCGCAAAGCGGGCAGGTCTTGCCCTCGGTTAGTTCCACTGCAAATTTCTGCAGCTGTTCCTTAACCCTCAGCTCGTTCCCTTCCAGTTCCAGTGAGGTCATCATGTCATGGGCTTCGTTATCAAGGGCCAGCAGATAATCCTGTGCAGGTGCAATACCCGATTTGTCGTTCAGCATGCCAAATAAAGGTTCGGCAAGTAGAGTGTCAAGAGTTGCCTGCAATGAAAGCTTCAGTATATTATGCTTTTCTATCTGGTCATTTACCTCCTTGAGCTTCTTTAACAGGTTGATTTTGTTGGTATGCCAGATTTTGATATCCGACAGTTCAGCCATATCGGGCAGACTGCCTTTCAGCTCCCTGAGTTTCCCTTCCAGGCCTGCCCGTTCATTCTTCAGGTTTTCTATTGCAGCAGTTTTTTCATTTAGCAAAGTTGTGCCTTTTCTCAACCTGTTGCTCTGAACCCCGATGGACTGCTGCAGTTCCTTCATGACAATCAGTTTTCCCAGTTCATCAGCCTGTTTTTTATACAGGTCGCGTTTGTCGTAATGGGGTTTAATACTTTCAAGCTGCACCTCAATCATCCCCGTTGATTCATCGAGCAACTTCAGCTTTTCCTCATTCTGTCCGATCTGTTCCACCTTAACTTTCTGCCTTTTCACACAATCATCAACAGCATTCAGCAGATGCTTAAACTGAGCCACACATGTTTCGTAATCCCTGATTGTTTTTTCCAGCGCGTTGAAACCGGGTTCCTGCAGCTGTAGCTGCCGGAGTTCAAGTTCTGTCTTTTGAAGGTCACGTATCTGGTCCCGCAGCCTGTTCATGGAATCGGCCTGCAGCTTTTGTGCAGCAAGCATCACCTGAAGTTGTGCAAGTTCGCTGGTAATCCTGTCGAGCTGTTGTTGTTTCATTCCGACAGCTTCTTCATCGACGTCGGCCAGCTGTATGAGCTGCCCTTCTATATTTTGCCGGCTTTCATTATTTTTCGATTCCAGTGAGGTAACTTTCGCATAGAACTCAAATTTTTCAAGGTTAAAAAGTTCCTTCATCATCCGGGTCCGTTCTGTATTTGACAGCTGGAGGAATTCCTGAAACTGCCCCTGGGGGATGATGATTGTTCGCCGGAAATTGTCGTAGCTCAAGCCGATGGCCTGTTCCAGTTCTGTGAGTTCAACAGGCTCCCAGTCTGTTCCTGTATTTTTCCATGCATTCCGGTCAAGCGCCCTTACGTCATCAAATTTTTTACTGTTCCTTCTTCCTTTGACAACCGACTTATAACAAACCTGCTCTTTCCCGGTCATAAAGATGAATTCAATGAACAGCTGGTCCGATTTCAGGTTCATCATGTTGTAGTAGCGGTCGTCGCCAGTCTGGTTCAGCCGGGTGGTTCTTCCATACAGGGCAAAGGTAATGGCTTCAAGGATTGAAGACTTTCCGCACCCCACAGGACCGAATATGCCAAATAAACCGTCGGCAGTTAACCTTGTAAAATCGATTGTTTGTTGTTCCTGGTAGGAATAGAGGCCCTTGATTGTAAGCTGCAGTGGTATCATAGTTCTTCTTCTGCCAGTATTTCGGTGAATAAATTTATCAGATCGGAATTGGGTTCCTGCCCCTTTTCATGTTTGAAGAAGTCGCGGAACAATTCTCCCATGCTTTTGGTCAGGTCGATTTGCTTATGCTTGAAATTCACAAGATGATCTGCATCTGTGATTTCAGGAATTATTGCAACGATGCCCTTATGGGCCAGATGAAGGATCCTTCTGTCGCTGGCAGTCAGGAAGGTATCGTTGACAAGGGTCAGTTCCACCAGTGCGTTTTGGTTGTCATGCAGCCATTGCAGTGCTTCATCCATGCCATTTGCCCTTTTCCTCCTGAGTGGCTTTCCGGAGGTTAACTCAACAGGTTTTATGACAGCCTGCTGACCGGGTTCAATGTCAGCAATCAGTACATACTTCTTCTGGCTGGCTTCAGCAAAGCTGTATGAAAGCGGACTGCCGCTGTAGAAAACCGGGCAGGGTTGTTCACCCACACGATGCATCCTGTGCAGATGCCCCAGTGCAACATACTGCACCTGGCCGGGGATGTTCTCTGTATAGACAACCTGAGCTCCTCCCACATGTAAAATGGGTTTTTCATCTTCGGGTTCCTCGGGCAGCTCATCGCCTTTTCTGACCATGAACAGATGTGACACCAAAACATTCACCCCTTTGTTGTCGCAAAACCTGGCCGCCTGCTCCTGCCATTTTTCCTGAAGGACCGGACCAATCCCTTCGGTGCCGTTATCATTTCCCAAATAGGTTTTCATTCTGTATTCACTGGCATAGGGTGTCATCAGCACACGCAGCGGCATTTCATTTTCCGGCAGCTGCAGTTCAAGGAATCCTTTGCAGTTGCGGAGGATGCGAAGCCCGCAGTCGAGGCCGAATGGTGCAACAACCGAATGCGGATAGCCGGCAAAAATAATTCCGCAGGCCCTTGCCAGCGGATCGGGCGCCTCAATACGGTCGGGGGAATCATGGTTGCCGGAAATTGCAATCACGGGCCGGCTGCCGTTTTTCGACAACTTCTTCAGTGTTTTGTAGAACAGGTCGACTGCTTCGGCGGGCGGATTAAACGAGTCGAAAAGATCACCGGCTACCAGAATGGCATCGGCCTTTTCTCTGTCGGCAATATCGCAGATTTCCTGCATCACGGCCTGCTGTTCCTCAATGCGTGAGAATTCACCGAGTCTCTTGCCCAGGTGCCAGTCGGATGTATGGAGTAGTTTCATAAGGGTATTTCATTTACTTTAATGTGGGTAACACAAAGATGTAAGATATTTTTATAAATTGAAACCAAAGTTATGAACAGAAGAAAGTGGGAAGATGAGAAAAGCTATCCTTGTTATGCTAATCAGGATGATTCGTTTGCTGATTTCTATTCCTGTTAAGGATCATAAAGAAGTTTAGAATATATAAGGTTTCATCAAATAAAGTAATTAAGCTAATATTGTAAATAATTAATTGAAATCAGGTTGAACCGGAATTAAACATGGTTAAGTGGCTGGATTTGATAAAATAGAAGACCTGCTCGGGGAACTTTACAGAAACAGAAAATTATTTGCTGCCTTGTTCGACAAGCGGATGTTTCCGGTACAGGAAGAAATGGTTCTGCCATTTGTGGATCATGATACTGAAAAACTGGAAAGACTTGCTGCTTTTGAATTGCTTTTCAGAAACCAGTCACAGGTAAGTCTGGAGTCGAGGCTGCTTGAATTTTTTGAAGAATTCATGGAAGTTGATGAGACAGTACATGTTCTTTATATCCAGGAAAACCTGAACCAGATCAAAATAAATCAGTCGTTTTATTTTAAAGAAAATCATGCAGGTAAGCGTGATCAATATCTGGTCAAAATCAAAAAGCATCTTCGAAGGATTAACCAGATTACCTTGCAGAATGTAAAAACATTACGTAACAATACAGACGAGACCTATAAAACAGAAACTAATTTTGAGATTAAGAAGGAAAAACTTAAAATCATCCGCAGTCAGCGTGATGCCCTTGAAGGTGTTGTTAAAGCTGTCCAGCGGGTGTTGAAGGACGATTTATTTTTCAAATCGGCCTCTGATGCAGAGTTGCAGCTTATTGTGCACAGGCTGCGCATGGCCCTTAATGACAGTATCCACAATCTGATTGAAATTCAGCAACAAATTATAGAGTATCTTAATCATATTGAGAAGCGGGTACAGGTTGTTGAAAAAGTATTGCAGCTGAAGATGCTGAGGGATAAACATTACCTGAAGGAGCGGACGGATTTTTATCAGATAGCCGGCTCAGGAGTTGATTTGCCATTGAGAAAACCAGAAGCATTCAGGAATCGTTTGTCGGTACAGAAATTATTAAATGACGAAGAAATGCAGCAATTGGTACTGAAGGTGAGGGCCAAACTTTTGAACCGGAAAATAATGGCCGGCAACAGGGCAGGTAATCTTTCGGAAGAAGCATTTGCAACTTTGGAGCAGGTAGAGGATACCTTCAATCTTCATGCACTGAAAAGGATTTTTACTGGAAAGAACCAGGACCTGTTTTCGTTTATCATGTATCATCAGTTCAAAAAAGAGTTGCATGTAAGCCAACGAATACAGGTGTTCTGCAGGCTTGCTACGCTTTTTGAAGGCGAGTTCCATTTTTCAGACAAGACAGGCTATTTTGGAAATCTGGAATATGCTATTATTTATCCTAACCCATTGCCTGAAAATTCACCTGCTCAAGCAAAATAAAAAACCATTTCAACATGAATATTTTTTCCAGGACAGCAGAAACATTCGAAATCCTGAGCAAGGGACAGTTTATTTGCTCAAATGCCATTGATTCGCATCGCCGGAACCTGTATCGTTTTATTGAAGAAAATTTTGACGATCTGGAGTCCAAATTCAGTGAAATAGGGTTTCAACTTGAAGACGGATATAATTATTACTATTTTTCACGGCCCGGTGAAAGCACCCAGAATGTGGAGAATAAAATTGAAAAGGCTCTCAGGTGGCTTGATATCCTGGCATTTTTTACAACCTTCAGGAAAGATTTATGCAGAGGGGCACGCTTCAGGTTAATTGACATTTTAGGACAGGCCGATATTAATCTTACATTAAAGGAACAATTGAAGGATTTGCAGAAAAAGACAAGTTCAGGAAAGAATTATCAGGACATGCTCAATGAATTGCTAAGGGAAGTCCAGAAAGAAGGGTTTATTGACCTTGAAAATGAAATGGACCAGACATGGAAGGTTCTTGATTCATGGGATTACATGGAAAAGCTGGTGATAGCTGTGAATATCCAGGAGGAGGATCAGAAAAATCAACAGGAGGAAATTGTATGAATGCATTAAGCCGGATAATTCTCATCAATAGTGCTACTGTTGATTTTTATGAGCTTCACCTTGATGGCAATGTTCATTTTGTAGGAACGCAGGGTACAGGAAAAAGTACAATCCTGCGGGCCATTTTATTTTTTTACAACGCAGATGCCAGAAAGCTTGGCATTTCAAAGGAAAAATCGCCCTTCAGTGAATATTATTTTCCCTATGCTGATTCATATATTGTTTATGAAGTCTCCCAGGGAGCTAGAAATTTTTGTGTATGGCTTTACAAAAAGCAAAACCGGCTATGTTTTCGTTTTATCGATGGGCATTACAGCCGGGATATTTTTCTTGACCACAATGGGGCACGTGCTGAATATCAGGTTATAGAAAAGGCCAATCAAAATGGATTTAAGGTTTACCGCCCAATTTATAATTTTACAGAGTACCGGGAAATCATATATGGGGCAAACAAGTCAATGAGCAGGTTTCACCTTCTTCAGAATCCTGCATATCAGAATATTCCCAGGACAATTTCAAATATTTTTCTGAATTCATCACTTGATGGGGGCTTTATTAAGGCAACAATGATAAATTCGCTTAGTGATGAACCGGTTGAAATCAACCTTGATGCTAATCGGCATCATATTGAAACAGCACGTAATGATTATCGTGATGTTTCGGAATACCTTGTGCATGAAAAAAAGGCACAGAACATCGTTGCAGTGTATGAGCGAATGCTTCAGATGGAGGAAGAGAAAAAGGAACTTGCCTGGAAAGCAGGTGCCTCATATAATTTTGCCATAGAAAAAGAACTTGAATTCAGTGAGCAATTGCTGATGATTGAAAATAAAATCAGGGAACAGCATGATAAAATAAAGCGGATTCATGATGATTTTGCTACAAATCAGCGCCGCATTCTGGATAAATTATCAATTGTAAAACGAGATATCCTTAAAGCAAATCAATTAGTAAAAGATTATACCCAAAAGGGTATTCAGCAAATCATAGATGAATCGGGCAGAAAACAGGAGTATGAAATTTTGCGGTCGCAGATAAAGGCTCAGCTGGACTTACTAACTTCAGAACTAAAAGATGTTGAGAATATTTATATGTTTAACAGAGAACGACTTGAAGTTCAACATCAAAAACATATTCTGGATTTTGATCGTTCCACCGCAGTTCAACGAGAGAAGTTATTGCAAGAGGTAGCAAAATTTGAATCGGAATTCTACAGAAGCAAAGAAATGCTAAATGATGATTTTCAGGACAAGCTTGAAGAACAGAAAAATGAAAGGAACATCATTGAGAGGAAACTGATGGAGATTGATTATCAGGTTAAAAACATTCAAGCAACTTTTTTCCTGAAGGAAGAAAATGATAACATCGTGCAGAAGAAGCAGGAACTGATTCAGAAAAAAACAGATTTGGTTTCAATAACTAGGATTGCAGTACAAGAAAGAGAAAGTGCAAAAAAAGAGGGAGAACAAGAGCAGGAATTACTTGAACTGAAGGTATCAAGGGAAACAGAAGAACTGCTGGCAGGAAAAAAAGCACTTGAAGTTGAAATTGAAAATCAGAGTACAGAATTAGAAGCTTTATCAGGTTCCCTTTTGGAGTACCTGGAACAGAATAAACCAGACTGGGAACAGACGGTAGGTAAAGTCATATCAAGAGAGGTACTGCTTAAAAATGATTTGCAGCCCTCAATGACGGCAGGTAATAATTTCTACGGCCTCCTTCTTGACCTTGTGCCGCTTTCCCCGATTCAGATTTCAAAAGCTGAGACGACAAAAATGCTTGAGTTGAACAGCCATCGGCTGATTGAACAGAATAAATTGATTGAACAGCACCATCAGGATATTCAGGAACAGAAAGACAAGCTCCAGAAAAAGTTTAACAAGAGGATATCCGAACTAAACCAGGAGATATTGAATTTGTCGGTTCAGAAGGATAAAACAGAAATAAATATCGAGAAATATCAGATGGCCCTGGAGGAATTGAAGGAAAAAGAAGTCCGGCAGAAGCAGAATGAACTGGGTAAGAAGGAGGAAGAAAGAACCAGGTTTATAAAGGAATTAAAAGTGGTGGATGTTTTTATAGATAGCATCAGTCAACAGTACTATAAAAGCATCAGAGAACTTGAAACAGCCTTTCATACAAAACAGCGGAAAATGGCCCAGCAGCTAACAAAGCTGGAAAAAGAGACTGATATCACGAGAGAATCCATGTTAGAGCTTTATAATAATCAGATTGCTGAGCTGGAACAGCAACGACATAAACTGCTGGAGGCAAAAGGGGTGAATTTGCCTGATATTCAAAAGCTGGAAGAGGAGCTTAAAATGATAAGTCAACGGTTGGCTGAAATAACAGATAATTATCCCCTGGTAATTGAATATAGGAAAGACTGTGAGGATTACATTTTCAGGCTTGATGATTTTCGCCGTGATAGAAAAAACCTTGAAGGAGAGTTGGATCATCTGCAGCTACTTAACCAAAACCGTGTACAAAGGGAGCAGGGCGAATTGGATGTAATGGTGGGTAAGAGAAAGGAACTGGATAGGTTATTGAAATTGGTGCAGCATGAAACGGAGAGCTTTGACCGCTTCAGTAAGAGTCAATTATTTGAAGAACTGCAGTATTTCCTCAGGCATCATGATAAATCGGACAACTGGAACTGTGATGAAAACATAAGCAGGCTGCAGGATCTGGCTCTTGAATCTGCAAGGCATACAAAAATTTTTACGGATAGGATTACCGAATTTCTTGGTTACTTCAGTCAGGATAACTGCCTTGGATTTCAGACCGGAATCACAGGTGAGCTATTGTACCGTGCGTTTGCTGAGAACTTGAAAGAATTCGTCAACAAACAGAAAATCATAGATTTCAAGACAGAGGTTACACGTAAGTATGCTATGGTCCTGATGAATATTGTGAATGAAACCAACGAATTGCTTCAGAAGGAGGAAGATGTGCTGAAAGTTATCCAGCAGATTAATGCAGATTTCAGAAAATCGAATTTTGTGGGTGTGGTGAAAAGTATTGAGATGAGGCTTCAGGACAGTTCAAACAAGATAATCCAGCTTTTAAGGAAAATCCGAAAATTTCATTCAGAGGCGAACCTGAATTATGGAGAGATTAACCTGTTTAACCAGGGAGGATCAGGAGCCAATAATGATGAAGCTGTTAAACTGCTTGAAAATTTACTGCTTCAAATAGGGATAGCTAAAGCAAAAACGTTAAAACTTGAGGATGCATTTGAACTGGAATTCAGAATACGTGAAAATGAAAATGACACGAACTGGGTGAGCAGGCTTGCCAATGTTGGTTCAAATGGAACTGATGTGCTGGTAAAGTCGATGATATATATTAACCTGCTGAATATCTTTAAGAACAGTGGGTCCAAATTGAAAACTGATGCCCTTTTACATTGCCTGATAGATGAGGTTGGTATTTTGCACGACAGTAATGTCACCGGCTTGATTTCTTTCGCGGGGGAACGCAATATCAGGCTGATAAACGGTTCTCCAAATTCACACAACGAGCAGGATTACAGGCACATTTATATGTTCAGGAAGAATTCAAAATCAAATAAAACAGGAATTGTAAAATTAATCACTCATGAGCTCTGAAGCAATACCATTGTCATTCGCCCGCTGCCTGCTGCGTTTGCAAAACGGCGAACACTTAACCCAGGGGTATATAAGGAGCAAAAACCTGATGAAACGGTTTTGTGAAGATGGCATTATCAAAAAGTTACCGGGGGGAAACCGTCGCATGGTTTATTATTGTCCTGATCCGGGAGCACTGGAAAACTATCTCAAGGTTCAATTTGCCATGTTGTCATTATCCCAATATATCATCCGGTTTGGGGATTCCGATACCGACGGAGAAAGTTCATTGAGTGCTTCAAAATCCACCAAAACCTTTCGCAGTAGAAGCTTACAGGGTTTTTTTATAAAAGCGATCAATTCTGAAATAAGGGTTTCAGGTGAGACAGTTAAGCCTTTGCCCCCGGGAGTTGATTTGTTTATTCATCAGCCGGAGAAATTATTTATTTCCAGGACGGCTTTGATTATAGGTATTGAAAATCCGGAATGTTTTATAAAGTTCGATAAACTGCTTCATCTTTTTCATCAACAAGAACTTGTTATCATCATGCGTTATATGAGCAACAGCCCGAACAGGTGGCTTCTTTCGGTTTCTAATGAATACCTTCATTTTGGTGATTTTGATCCGGCAGGTTTAAGTATTTTTATCCGGGAATATCTGTCAAAATTACCCTCGGGTAAATGCAGATTCTTTATCCCAAAAGGGATTGAGCAGCTTCTTGTGCGGTATGGTCAGGATAATTTGTATGATAAACAGGTTCATTTGCTGAAGAATATTGATTTTGGGAAGTATCCGGATCTGGGGTATCTTGCGGGCCTTCTTTATAAACACAGGAAAGGATTGGAGCAGGAGAGGTTATTGAAAGCCACTGATGAATTATAGTTGTTTGGAAACCCTTGCCAGTGCATGTATATTTCCGAAGGTTTTCACCAATGCTATCGGGTTCAGATGATTTTGAAATGTTTCAGTTTGGAGTTTTATAAAATATGGCTAAAGCCACTCTGTGGAGGTAGTTTCAATATCCCCTGGGTTGAAGCTAATGGTGTTAACCGATAGGATACTTTTGCTGATGCTAGCGTTAATGCGACTCCGGATTACAAAACCTCATAATTGATGGCATTTTTATTAAATTTATGCTCAAAATTTATGAACTATGAAACTGATTTCCTCTTTACTGGGAGTTGCCGTGGGGGATGCCCTGGGTGTACCTGTTGAATTTAAATCAAGGGAATACCTGGAACAGCATCCTGTTATTGCGATGACAGGTTACGGCACCTGGAACCAGCCCCCGGGTACGTGGTCGGACGACAGCTCGCTGACATTCTGCCTGGCTGAAGCCATTGCGGAAGGTTATAACCTGGAGAAGGCTGCCCGGAAGTTTATCAGGTGGTACAGGGAAGGGTACTGGGGGGCCCACCACAGTGTGTTTGATGTGGGGATGGCTACTCAGAATGCGATCTTCAGACTTGAAAGGATTTTTGATTCAGGAAACCTGCAGGATTTCAAAGGGCTGAAGCTGGGAGGCGATGAATATGAGAACGGGAACGGGTCGCTGATGCGGATATTGCCGTTGCTGTGGGTAATAGCCGGTAAAGATCATCTGACGCAGTTTGAAATGATATGGGAGAATTCTGCACTTACCCACCGGCATATCAGGGCATCCATGTGCTGTTTTATATACCTGAAGATGGCAGAGGGGATTTTAAACGGGAATGATCTGAGAGGGGCATATCAGGAAGCGCAGGAAGCAACCACTGCATTGTGGAAGAAGATTGATTTTCCGGACAACGAGAAAAAACATTTTACAAGGATAATTGATGGCGATATATCAGGTTTGCCGGCGGGGCAGATCCGTTCGGGGGGGTATGTCATCGAATCGCTGGAAGCCTCCGTCTGGTGTCTGCTAAACACATCTGGTTTCAGCCATTCTGTGCTGGCGGCTGTCAATCTTGGAAGTGATACCGACACCACTGCTGCAATTACGGGAGGACTGGCCGGATTGTTTTACGGAAAGGATGCCATCCCACAGGAATGGGTGGATAAGCTCGCGAGGAAGGATGATATCATGATTTTGGCGGCTAAGTTGGATGCGATGATTTTCAATTAGTACCCCGTATTCCCTCACATCACTCTATGCCATAGGCTTCTTTACGCCCATCCTTCCCGGTATTCCCGCCGGAGCATTTTTTCAGCTTCATTATTGCCGGGAATTTTCATGTTTACAGAATCCCACCGGAGCAGGGTAGCAGGTACACGTGCGGCAACCGTGCCCAACAGAATGGCTTCGGTCATAGGCCCTGCAATGGAAAACGACGACTCCGGATCCTTTCCGCTTAAACAGCAATCCACAAAATTATGATAGTGGTTACGGGGTTGCAGTTTAGGTGTCCTGTAATTCCTGAATTCACTGTGCGGCAAAAGAACCGTGTCGTTGCCATGGGCGTAGAGCAAAGCCCCTTTGGTGCCAACAAGCATTGCCGATTCAGGAGGGTAGGGGTCGCCGGGGAACAGGCTCCTGATTTCCTGCGGAGGATACATCACACCATCGAACCATTCCACTGTCAGTTTGTCTGATTCAGTGAGTTCATTGCCCGGAAAGGTCCATTTGATGTGGTTTGCCTGTGGCCAGGTGTCGGCCCTTCTTTCGGGTGATTCTTTCCATGACTCCTGGACGTGGGCAATCACATCGAGCGGGGCTTTCAGATCGAGGCCCTTCCACACCGGGTTAAAAATATGACAGCCAATGTCGCCCGACCAGCCGGTGCCGAAGTCAAGCCATGAACGCCACATGACAGGATGGTAGATTCCTGTTGCATATTCCCTCATGGGAGCAGTGCAAATCCATAAATCCCAATTGAAGCCGGAAGGCACGGCTTCTCCGGTTTCCGGCCTGGGGCCTGGCAGCCGGTATTGCTCTGCGCCGGGCCTGTTGGAGCAAAGGTAGGCATGACGGATTTTTCCCACCGCACCTTCCTTTATCAGCTGCACTGCCTTCCGGTCGTTATCAGATGAGGCATACTGGGTCCCCAGCTGGGTGGTTACCCCTTTTTCGCGGGCAGCCCTTGTCAGCTCCCTGACTTCAGCCACATCATGGCACATCGGTTTCTGGCAGTAAACATGTATTCCTTTCTGGATGGCATTCCAGGCAATAATAAAATGGTTGTGATCGGGAACCGTAACATTTACCGAGTGGATATTGCTGCCCTCTTTCTCCAGCATTTCGCGCCAGTCGGTGTACCTGCGGGCATCGGGGACTGATTCAGCTGCTTTTGCAAGCATGTTTTCATCAACATCGCAAATGGCAACAATTTTAACCCTGGGATGGCTCAGGAAATTATTCAGATCGCCCATCCCCATCATCCCACCAACCCCGATGCAGGCATGGTTCAGGATATCATTCTCTGAACAGGAATTTAGAACAAATGGCGCTGCAAGGGCAGCTACGGCTGTGGTTTGGATGAATTTACGCCGGGTGGATGTTGCAGTTTTCATAGATGTTGGTCCTGAATTTTTCTATGAATATAATAAAAAGACGTAAGTATCAGTATCTGATCCTGCACAAACAAATTTTCTGCCTAAGGTATGTGGGACCGTCATGACACATTTGCAGAAGAATGTTGTCAGTTCCCTTTGCTTGATTATTAGTTAGTTTCAGAAGAAAGTAAAAGTTGTATTATGAACCTCAGTAAATAAAACGGGATGGTATATAACTTGCCTGTTCAGATGAAGAAGGGAAGCTCGGTGAATGTCCCTGAACTTCTCTTACGTTCTTTGAAATATTGAAGTAAATACGGATTGCGCGGATTAAACGAATTGCGCTGATAAATACGGGTTGCTCGGATTATCATGAATATTGCGATTTAACATTTCACGGATAATGCGTATATTTCATGAAATTCAAATAAATTGTACGATGGTAAAGGCAGGAATAACAATAAAAGCCCCTGCAGACAGAATATGGCGGGCACTTACTGATAAAGAGGAGATGAAGGAATGGTATTTTGACATTCCGGATTTTGAGCTGAGGGAAGGAGCAGAATTCAGTTTTTATGAACCGGGAGGTAAAAATGAGTTTCTTCACCGGTGCCGGATCCTGGAGATTGTTCCGGAAAAAAAGTTTTCACATACATGGACCCATCCCAGCCACAGCAATGGTTCAAGTGTTGTCACCATACAGCTTCATGAAAGAGGGGATAACCTGACTGAAGTTGTACTGACACATGAAGGCCTGGAATCATTTGCCGATGGAGGACCGGCATTTGCTCCGGAGAATTACCAGCTTGGCTGGGAGGGTTTCATGGCTATCCTGAAAAATTACATCTACGGAATCCGGAAGCATACATTTGAAACCATCATCGAAGCAGAGGCTGAAAAAGTATGGCAGGTTCTGGTGGATGATAAATCGTTCCGCATCTGGCGGTCGGTGTTGACTGACGGTGCTTTTTATAAGGGTGAACTGAAGGCGGGTGGAAAAATTCAGTTTCTTTCACCTGAAGGCAACGGAAAGTCGGGTTATGTAATTCTGTTTGACCATCCGCGGAATGTGTTGTTTCAGTTTATCTCAGGAGTAAAGGATTTTGTTGAGCTGGAGGTTGACAATGAATCAGAGAAATGGTCGGGTTTTTTTGAAAATTATGTTCTAAAGGAACGGGAGGGTAAAACAAAGCTGATGGTTGAAATTGATGTCATGCCTGGGCAGGAAGATTTAATGGATACCCTGGTGCCTGAGATGTTGATGCGGATTAAAATGATAGCGGAGGAGGAAATATGAAAAGGATAATGAGTCGGAATGGTTCATAAGGATTACTGAAGGTCTGGGGCATACAGCCGGCAATAAAAACTTCAGTGTTTTCATGATGTTTGCTTTTGAATGATATGTTATACAATTTAAGGAATAAATGACAGATAGTCGTTAAATACAGAGATTTAACATTCTGGCAGCGGTATACAGTTAATTAAGGGGAAAATACTTTTTATTAAAAAACCCTTCCTCCAGATCAGGAAGAAGGGTTTCGGATGATAACCGTCTATAAAAAATTGCACTACCTGCTGGCAGTGAAATTGAACTCACTGAATATGCGGGATACGGCTTCGTGAATTTTTACTTCATTGTCGTCGGTTAATTCTGTACCATCAATGATTCCTGAGGCATATCCACGCCATATTTCTATTCCCTGTTCAACATCGGCCAGATGAATCATTAAGGTACCTTCCTGTAATTCATGTGTTACCCTGTTGTCGGTTGCTCCGATTGCACCAGCCGTGCTACCCGGGAAGCCAGCTTGTTCTGTGTTATCCCAACCCCTGAATTCGATGTCCTCGTCCAGTACCTGAAAGTTTACCAGAAGATCGGCTTCAGGTCCTTCGGCGTATTCATAGCCCATTGCTTGCAATTGTGCCCTTACCGCTGTTTTGAGGGTGCTTTTCATTGACCCGTACTCACTGAGATATGCATCATTGTCGTCTGCTTCATTGATGTGATCAGCAAAAGTAAAAGTTGAATAATCACCGAAATCAGTTATTGCAGGATTGTGATCGGACGATACAATAATTTCATCCTGTGCATAGCCAGCCATTACGAAAAAAGAAAAGAAAGATATCAACATTAATTTTGAAATAATTTTCATGACTTATAATTTTAATTGTTATACATATTTGTTTTGTCAGCTTAAGGTAATGCCGATACCATGCCAGAGGACTTCAAGCATTGCTTCCGGGAAGCATAAAAGAGCTGTGTAACAGACCTTCAATGGCATAATGATTTGAGCAGCAGCCATATAAGGGTTGTTGACTAAGTTCACTTAATGTGTCAGGTTTTCTACATATTTAGGTTGTAAATGCTTCTGGTACAGCTTTATGGTGGTTCTTCCGGTGCGAATAATCTGAAAGCCTGAGTTGGATTCCTGAATTCATTCCGATGATTTGACATTACGCCCGGACATCGGCAAAGGCCCGGCTGGTTTGGTCTTAATGTTGTATTTTTTTAAGAACCGGCTGATAGTTTCCGTAATCTTCGATGACTCCGAATAGGTGATTTATACAGAAGTAGTATCCTTCTTCCTGTTCCTTTTTACGGAACTCCTTAAACCAGTGTTGCCGTTCACCAGATCTGTCGCCGGTCATGGGATGTGTCAGGTGGACAACCTTTACTTTTTCGAAAAGGAGTTTAAATGAAAATTGTTTAAGCAACAGCCTGTACATCAGCTCAACATCCTCCTGCCTTGCAGGGAATCTTTCTGCATCAAAACCCCCTGCCTTCAGGAAATCATCTTTCATCAGTCCGCCAAAATTTCCTATAAATGTGAATTCCTGCAGATCGCGGTTTCCTGTGAGTCTGGAAATGCCTTTTGGCAGAAAGGCCCATTCATCGATGGGGGAATGATTTAAAATCAGCTGCCTGATGAGGTTATATTCCCATTCAACAAGGGTCCAGTACCTACTGGCCCCGCAGAAGAAGCTGTTCTTTGCATAAAATTCGTTTAAAAGAACTTTCAGTGTATCTTCATCAGTCAGGATGGTGTCGTCATCCATAAATAGTAATTTCCTGCCTGTAGCTGCATGGACGCCAATGTTACGTGTCTTTGACCGGTTCAACTCTCCGGGGTTCATGCACAACTGAAGGTTTCCGTATCGAGGGCGGTTGCTGTCAATCCATTTCTTCAAAAAAGACAATGTGTTGTCGGTGCTGCCATTATCGACAAAAACAATTTCAATACATTCTTTGCTGATATGCTGCCTTTCGATGGAGAAGAGGACAAGTTCAAGGCTGTTCCTTTTATTCTCCATACAGTTCCAGGTAGGCATGATGATTGAAAGTTCTGTCATATTACTTTACTTTTCGGCGGATGCTGAAGATGATATTGAACATTTTCTGAAATAAACCTTCTTTAGCATAACATATAATTATCGGGTTGGGTTTGTCAGAAAGTGAATATTCTGTAATAGACAGGAATGTATCCTGTATTATACGACAAAGCCACTGATTCAGCAATATTTTTAGTGCCACAAAAAAAAACACCTGCCCGTCAGGACAGATGTTTTTTGATGATTTCCGGAGGCAGTTTATTGCACTGCCAGTTATTCGGTAATGATCACCTGGTCAGCAAACAAAGTTTTATTTTCCCTGATTTTACTCTCATTGCCATAAACACATAGATAGTCGCTTGTCAGGATTTGTTCAATCATACCACTCATTGACCTGATGTCACCTGCTGTTGTTGAGAGAATAGCTTCGCGTTCGGCCTGCAGCATTTCGGAAGTTGTTTTCTCGAAGTAACGTTTGAACGCTTCATTTCCTTTGTCAGAAACATTGCGGGGCTGGTCGAAGCGGGAGATTGTTCCGATGATGAACCGTGTCATTGTTTTTTCATCGGCATTAAAATCATTCAGAAATTTGGATGAATTATTGAAGTTTTCAATTGTTTCTGCCAGATTGGGATCACGGTAAGAGGCGAAATAAACATTGCCATTGGAAGAAATACCAGAGAAGCCTCCATAAGCGCCGCCCATTACACGTACACGGTTTTGCAGCCAGTCGGTTGAAAGTACCTGGTTCAGAACCTGCATTTTGCCGTTATATTCATAACCGAGGTTTTTAAAGTTGAAACCTTTGAGGACATACTGTACTTTTGATGCAGTCAGTAACCCTTCATTTTTTCGCTTGTGTTCAAATTTCCAGGGCTTGAAGTCATTTTCATTGCCGGGCATAGAAGCGACCATTTTTTTCAATCCATCAGAAAAAGCTGTGAATTCTTTCTCCTGGCATGTAACACCTGCAATCAGGTTATCTTTTGTAAATAATAAGCCTGCAGTTTCAGCAAGTTTCGCTTTAATATCAGTGGCATTGGTGTCAAAGTTCTTTGCCAGGTTGGTGACAAAGCGATAATATTCGAGTCCGTTTGTAAGTTCATTGAACATTCCGGCGTCAGAGTAATAAGACTGAAGCCTCAGGCGTGCATAATTCAGTCCATTGTTCTTAAAGTTTGCATCTACCCTGGCCTGGTGACGTGAAATCAGCTCCTTCAGGCGCTCATTGTCATTAAAATCCGATTTGGTTAGAATCTCCTCCAGCAGTTCAAACATTTTCCCCGATTTGGCTGTCACTGCTTTTGCAGTAACCTGGAACTTCGGGATAAATTTGTCATCATTTTGATTTTCGAAGAAGGTATTTGTAAAGGTGTAAAATCCGCCTGTATGGATATTCAGTTCATTATTCAGGTCGCCGAAAGAATAGTTTTCGGTTCCAAGTTTACCGAGCACAGCGTTCAGGAGTGAAGCATAAGGAACCAGTTCCTGTGGCAGTACCCTGAGATCGAAAAAAAGGTTTGTATAAATGATGTCATTTGTAAATTCATTGTAGTGAAGTACAGGTACATCAGCAACATTCTTTTCGTCAACGGGATACCACTCTATATCTTTACTGATATCGGAGAGTTCGAGCATGGGGATTGATGCAAGGGCTTCAGGTGAATCTTCACGCTGCTGGTGTTCCAGCAACTGGGTTGTCTGCATCATTATGTCGTCAAGATCACTTTTACTCAGACTGGCTTTATGAAGGTTCAACTCTTCATTGGAGGACTGATCAATTTTTGCCTGTAAACCGGGCTCAGGTTTGAGTACCATCAGTAAAGCATGCTGGTTGGAAAGCAGGTAATCCTGTATGGTGGTTTCAAGCAGATCTGTTTCAAGTGCTTTCTTAACTTCTGCCAGGGGTTTGTTGAACTGCAGTCCGATAAATGGATCATTGGCAAAGAACCATGGCTGGTAGGTCATAAATATGCACATTAAGCCTTTCTGGGCGCTGTCGCCTTCCTTCAGCGTGAACTCCATCCGGTTAATGATACCTTCCACCATGATTTTATCGAGTCCGCCGGCAGCCACATCCTGGAGTGCTTTAAAAACAATTTCCCGGAAACGGTCTTTGTCTTCGGGATTGGCATTTTGCACTGTTATCTGGAATACATTCTGCTGCATTTCATCGAACCTGGCCCTGACATCACGACCGATACCTGCTTCCTGAAGGGCTAGACGCACAGGCGCTGATTCATGATTAACCAGGGCTTGTGCCAGCACATCAAATGTCATGCACAGGGTACGGTCGGCACTGCTGCCAACAACAAAATTCATGCTGAGGAATGTCTGTCCGTCAATGGAGGCGCCTTCCTGTACTGGGTAAGTTTTTTCAGCTTCAATTAAAGAAGTGAAAGCTTTTTGTAGCGGAATTTCAACCTTTTCTTCCAGGGCATCATAATTAGAAAGGTATTCTTTGTCGATAAATTCAAGTTCGCTGTTTAAGTCGGCATTGCCATACAACAGAATATAACTGTTGGAGGGATGATAGAATTTTTTGTGAAACTCAATGAAATATTCCTGGGTAAGTCCGGGAATGGCTGCAGGGTAACCTCCTGATTCAAACCCGTAGGCATTATTGGGGAACAGGTATTTGTAAATCTGGTATGATAGTTCGGTTTGCGGACTTGAAAAAGCGCCTTTCATTTCATTATAAACAACGCCCTTGTAGGTCAGCGGACTATCTTCCGACATCAGTTCATAGTGCCAGCCTTCCTGCTGCAGGATTTTCGGATCGGTGTATATCAGCGGGTTGAAAACTGCATCGAGGTACACATGCATCAGGTTAAAATAATCTTTTTCATTCATGCTGGCTACAGGGTAAGTGGTAATATCCTTCCCTGTCATCGCATTGAGAAAAGTGTTCAGAGAGCCCTGTATCAGGACATCAAAAGGACTCTTTACAGGAAAATTTTTTGATCCGTTCAGCACAGCGTGTTCCATGATATGAGGGGTTCCCCAGTCATTTTCAGGAGCAGTTTTGAATGCGATGTTAAACAGTTTATTATGGTCATCATTGGCAATTTTCAAAAGCTGTGCTCCGCTCTTGTCGTGCCGGAACAGCAGACATTCAGAATTGATTTCCTCTACAAACTGTTTTTTTACGAGGGTAAAACCGTGATAAGACTCACCGGTTTTGAATGCTTCATTTTTTGAGCAGGCTGTCATAATAGTAAAGCCAGCCATCATTAGGATTACAGAAATCTTGTACTTCATTGTGATTTTTATTTCTTGATGAATTTCAATTTTCAAATTTAAGCGTAAATAAACAAATATATGTAAGAAACCGACAGGTATAATTACATCCTGAAGATGGAATTTTTACAGTCAGGTTTCTTGAACACAATCAGTGAATTAAAGGTTATTAGAATAATATTTCTGACAGGACAATAATTCAGGACAGTATGCGGATAATTCAAACTGACAATTCGGGAAGCACCATTATCATCCGGTTTATGGTGGGAGCCGTATTTTTATCGGAAGGCATTCAGAAATTTCTATTTCCTGCTTTGGTTGGACCTGGCAGGTTTGAAAGAATGGGTTTTCCTGAAGCAGATTTCGTTGCATGGTTTGTTGCTGTATTTGAAATACTTGCGGGGTCGCTTTTGCTTATTGGATTTATTACCCGGGGTGCAGCACTGGCAATGCTTGTGAATATGACCGTTGCCATAGCTGTTACAAAGATTCCAATTGCTTTTGGTGAAAGCTTTGGACCCTTTGTTCTGCGTAAGCTTGAAATATATGGTTTCTGGAGCATGGCCCATGAAATGCGCACCGATTTTGCCATGTGGCTTGGTTCATTGTTTTTGATCATCAAAGGAGGTGGCCGATGGTCGGTTGATTATCACCTGGCAAACAAGCGTAAACGCTGATGAAGGAGAAAACATCAGGGGCGCTTCACCGGGGAATGAAGCTTAAGGATGCAGTAGGGGTTGGATTGGGCGCCATTATCGGAGCAGGTATCTTTGTGGTTACAGGAGTGGCTGCCGGAGTGGCAGGGCCGGCTTTTATTGCCGGTTTGCTGATCGCAGGGATTGTAGCTGCCTTCAATGCCCTGAGTTCGGCCCAGCTGGCGGCAGTTTACCCCCAGTCGGGAGGCACATATGAATATGGTTACAGGCTGCTCAATCCTTCCCTGGGGTTTTCAGCCGGATGGATGTTTCTAATCAGCAAGCTTTCGGCCGCAGGAGTGGTGGCCATTGGTTTTGGAAGTTATTTCCACCAGCTTGTGCCTGTGGGGTCCCCACTGTTGTTGTCACTGACGGCTGTTGTGCTTCTCTCCCTTGCAAATTATTTCGGTATTAGAAAAGCTGGTGCCTTAAATCTTGTCATTGTAACATTGACTGTTGGGGCATTGCTATACTTAATCGCCAGCGGCATTCCTTACATTAAAACAGCAAATTTTCATCCGTTTGCTCCCTTTGGCATCAGCGGGGTAGCAGAGTCGGCTGCCCTGTTGTTTTTTGCATTTACAGGATATGCCCGCATTGCAACCCTTGCTGAAGAAGTAGACGAACCTGAGAAGACGATTCCAAGGGCTGTCATTATCACAATTGTTTCAGCCATCGTTCTATACCTGGCGGTGAGCATTGTTGCTGCAGGTGTTGCCGGTGCCGGAACGATGTCAGGCAGCCCTTCGCCTTTGCAACTGGTTGCTGAAAATGTTGGCACACCGGGTATAAACCTGATTATTACACTTGGAGCATCTACTGCCATGCTGGGAGTATTGCTGAGCCAGATTCTTGGAATCAGCAGGATGTTACTTGCCATGGGCCGCCGACATGATTTGCCTCCGGTTTTCCAAAAAATTCATCCTAAGTATAAGGTTCCTCACCTCGGTATTATTGTCACCGGCGCCATCATTTTCATTCTCACTATGGCAGGTACATTTGAATTTATCGTAAGGGCAGCCTCCTTTACAATATTATTGTATTACAGCATCACCAACATATCTGCTTTCAGGCAACCACAAAAAGAACAGCTTTATGGAAAGGCTGTTCCTGTGCTGGGGCTTGCAGGTTGTCTTGCAATGTCGGTTTCACTGCCATTAAACGTAATTTCAGCGGGGATAGGATTGCTTGCCGCTGGCTTTGCCGTCAGGTTTTTCTTACACCGGATTTACAGGTGATTGGTTTTTATCTTCATCTCAAACTCCTTTTAGTATACCAAGAACAAATTATATTTATTAACTGTATCAATACATGATAATCCTGAAAATGCACATTATGAAAAATCTGTTGACCTGTATGTTGGTATTGATTGCATTGAAGGTTGCCTCGCAGGGCAATGTAAGTACTTCACTGGGATTTGGACTTCCTGAACTTCTGAATGCAGGGGTAAGGTATGAACTGCAGCCTGTCAGATTTGGTGTGAGTGCAGGTACAGCTTTTTCGGGTGCGTATTCTTTTACCGGTGATTTTTATTACCATTTTGCCGGCAGTTCCAATCAAAATGAACTCCAGCCCTGGTATTTCCGGACAACAATCTCATACTGGCAGCTCAGGCAGTTCTGGTTCATCGATTTAGGAAATGTTGTTTTACTGGGTTTTCGTGTTGGCAGAGACTTTAGTTTCTCTGAAGAATCTGGAATCAGCCTCGATGGGGGAATCGTACCCTTATCGTTTTTCTCAGGAAAAAAGATTCCGTTCTCATTTATACCCTCATTTGGTGCCACGCTTTATTACAGATTTGGGAGCAGGTGAAAAAATAATATGCCCCCTTTACATATGTTTATTTCATTTAATATTTTTTGTTTAGTTTTGGCTGGTGCTGAAAATTCTTAAAAGAACATTTGTACAATTATTCAGCATTGGGTAATGAGATTGGTGATGTATATGTAAAACCTTTAAAAGTGAATAAAGATGAAAATAGCTGTCCCGGTAAGAAATAATGAAGTAGATGATCATTTTGGACATTGTGAGGAATATGCCATATTCTCGGTAAGTGCCGATAATAAAATCGAAAATATTGAACGGCTGGCATCACCTGTTGGCTGCGGTTGCAAAAGCAATATAGCGGCAGTATTGCAGGATATGGGTGTTGATTTGATGCTTGCCGGAAATATGGGAAATGGTGCATTAAATGTATTGCACAGGCATGGCATTGAAGTGTGTCGCGGTTGCTCTGGTGATATCGGGAAACTTGTAGAATCATTCCTGAATGGAGAATTGTCTGATTCTGGTGTAGGATGTCACCAACATGATCATCATGCAGAAGGGCATCAGTGCAATCACTAGTATTTGTACCAATATAAATTCTGGTTCTGTTACCCGACTTTCCTGCATTGTTGTATTTTTATATCCGTTAAAGCATGATTGGTTTAACAGATTAAATAACAACAGAAACAGAGATAAATGATAAGTCAGAATAATCCACCTGTGCAGTCTCCTGGATAGGTGGACGTGCAGGATGTTATCTGGGGGGACAGTTTTTCAACTCCATTGGGTATTGTGCAGATATACGCTACCGCAAAAGGCATTTGCCGGCTGGAGTTTTCTGATAGTTCCCACAGTGAAAATAAATCAAATCTGCAAATGCGGCCGGATGTTACTGTCATTCCCGGGGAGAATCATCACATCAGGCAGGTGAAACAGGAGCTTGAGGAATATTTCGCAGGTCAGAGGACAACCTTCATAACAGCACTTGACCCTGATGGTACTCCTTTTCAAAAAAAGGTGTGGAACGGGCTCACGCAAATTCCCTACGGCTCTGCAACTACCTATCTGAAACAGGCGGTTTCCCTGGGTAATTCAAAGGCTGTAAGGGCAGTAGCTGCTGCTAACGGACGAAATAAAATAGCCATTGTCATTCCCTGTCACAGGGTTATCGGAAGCAACGGCCGTCTCGCCGGCTATGCTTCAGGACTTAAGCGTAAGCAGTGGCTCCTTGATTTTGAAAGACGTCAGGCTGGAATGCAACCCATGCTAAACCTTTTTGATGGTGCAAAATAATTACCTGTTTTCATCCCTGACTGTTTAAATCAGTCAAGTTTAACTTTTACCACCACTTTCTTCACAAGTGAACTGTCATTTTCTTCTACCCTGACTGAGGGACGGTGTGCATCAGTCGGAAAGAAAATAAAAAACTTTCCGGGTTCTGCAATTCGGTCGTTGGATTCCAATGACGACATAAACATAATGTCTCTTTCTTCGTCGTATGATTCAGTAATAATGGTTGAAGCAAATGGTGCCAGACCGATTTGCTCCCTGCCTGATACCACTATCTGTATGTCGGCATAAATCCGGTGAGCTTCAAATTGTGCTTCTGTTACAGGTTTTGGAACATATTCATCAACAGTTGCAAAAAGATTGGTTCCTTCCAGTTCATACCTTCCTTTTTCCAAATCTTCAAGGTTTTGCTCAGCAAGAAATGAAAAAGCCTTTTCCCATAGGGCAGGGTTGCGGTGATACCGTATGGCAAATTCACGTTGATTCACCGATTCATCAGGTGTGCTATCAAACCCATGTTTCCATTCACCTTCAGCATACCATTCAGTAAGCTCTTCTTCGCTCCATTGCTCAGGATTGTTACTTCTCCTGTTGTTGCATGATGTCATCATTATCAAGATTGCAATTGTGATTTGTGCAAAAAATTTCATAATTCTCCAATTTACGTTTATAACCGCCGCTAAGGCGCGTGCACTTACAAACAAACTATCAGATACGAAGATACTGATTGTTTACTCCAATTCAAAAGATTTCGCCAGTAAGCAAACGTAATCGGCAATTTTTATATCCTTTACTTTACAAATGCTTTTACAACCCATGCTTCATTGTTGCCGTGATTGATTAGTTTATATGATCCAGCTGCAGCAGGAACAACAAATGTTTCTGCATAATTAAAGTATTCACTGTTTCCCGATTGCGAAACATATTCAATCTGGGTCCCTTCAACAAGGCTAAGCACATGACACTTATTTCCGGTATTAACAACAATTTCCGTTTGAATGTGCATCCGGTGGATGTCGTATAAATGTTCGCTGTGGGTAGGCAGATGATATAATTTCCATCCATTGCCTGATTCAAGCAGGACAGGTTTTGCAACGAGTGTTTCAGTTACAACATTCCCTTTTCTGTCGAAACGGAGGTTTTCAAATCCCCGCCTGAGGTTCAGGGGGCGAGGTTTTCCATCCAAATCGAGCCTGAGCCAGTCGTATAGCTTGAATGTAAAGATGTAGGGAGTAGAACTGATTTCAAGTACAAGATTGTTGATCCCCGATCCATGCACAGTACCTGGAGGAATAAGGAACAAATCATGTTTCTTTGATGGAAGCTTCATCACGAACCGTTCAATGTCTGCTTCTGTTTTGTTTACATAACTGTCAGTTAATGCCTCCTCAAATTCGTCACGGTCGATGTCATCCTGAAATCCAAGATAAACAGATGCATCATCGCCGGAATCAAGAATGTAATAGGTTTCCTCCTGGGTGAAGTTTTCATTGAAGTGTTCCTTTGTATACGATTGCTGCGGGTGGCACTGGATTGAAAGGTTTCCCCCGCTGAAGGTATCCAGGAAGTCGAATCTTATCGGAAATTCAGTGCCAAAGGATTTAAATGCTTCCCCCAAAACGGCCTCTCCTTCCTGGTACATCAGGCAGTCAAATGATACTTCTGCCATGTATCCTGAACTTTCAAATATTAATCCGTTTTCCGGAACAATCAGTTCAAATGACCAGGCATAGTTGGGTACATCCCTGTTAAGCTGGTCAAAATGCTGAAGCATCCAGTTCCCGCCCCAGGCTCCCGGTTCGAACCAGGGGCGCACCCGCAGGACATTCCCGGAGATGTGTGACAGTCCCTTGCGTAAATCTGGGCCGCTCATCCAGGTTATTTCTTCCCTGCGCTGACCATCAGCCATCAGATCAATTTTTGAAAGCAGCTCCTGTTTGTGGCGGTTCAAAACAGGCCAGTCAACAAAATAAAACCTTTTATACATAGGCTTTATCTCACCTGGACCTGCTGCACCCAGATTTGTTGCCGCCCTGGCCCTTGCCCTGAACTGCAGTTCATTTTTAGGTAAATCAACGTAAATCATAAATCCTTCAATGCCAGCCAGAGCAGCACCAGTGCCATAAATAATGTTGATTTGTGCTGTGTCGTCAGGAATGATATTCCTTATTTTTTCCAAATAAAAAAAATCAGACAGATTTAAAGTTGTACGTGTTCCAAACAATGGATCATCTCCTCCCAGAAAAGGGGCTGTCTTCCTGTTGATTTCCTCTTCAGGCAGTAAGAAAGCAGCAACGTTAAACCAGCGCACTTTTATATTCATCCTGTCGAAGTGCAACTGGAGCTTATGCCGGATGTCTTCAAAAAAAACACCTATGTAACCCTCAATGATTACCGATTTGTGCTTGCTGACTTCATCTGCCAGGGATTCAAAGCCTGCGAAAATTTCTCCTTCACCAAGGCGATGCACAGGATAGATATCATACCTGCCATGAGGGGCATCGGGTTTTTGTACCGGCAACAGGTACTGGTTTGTTTTCCTGTAATCGTATTTCTTATTCATTTATGGAATTTAAAAGTATTTGAAAGGGGCATCCCGAATTTTAACTGGCCGGTTCTGCCCATTCTTCAAACATGGTGATGGCTTTATACAAAACTCCGGCTGAGCCACGGAAGGTACCTGAACCGCGTGGTTCATTATCGATTGTATACCATTCAAAGAAGCCGTTGTTTTTCTGTACACGTTCAACCATTGGTTGCATATGTTCATAGGCTTCGGCTATAAAACCATTTTCTATGAGTTGCTGAATCATGCGCCCACCAAACCAGGTCCAGTCACCGCCATTCTGATATCCATAGGGATACATGCTTTTGTTCTTAAAGAAACCTTCAGGGTAGGGCGGGTACATTGTCAGTCCAATTGATCCGGCCCCTGAAGCTTTCACATTAGCCGCCATTTTTTCAACAGCAGTTTTAATTTCTTCCTTTGATAATAATCCCGCTTCAATGGCAACTGCTGTTCCGCCATGGTAATATATTTCATTTTCATCAAAATCATCGGGAAATGGTGAGCCATCGAGGTAGATGTGGGGTATGAATTTCTGGTTGTCATCATCCCACAGATGCTTTCTGCTGTTCTCTGCGATCATTTGACGCACAGGCATCCATTTTTCTTTTTTACCGGGCAGAAGTTCCATCATGTTATCAAGGGCAATCAGGAACATTGCATTATCGTATATGTCGATGGCATAGTGGGTGTCATCGGTGAGGTATACACCCCATTCATGTTCAGGCTGTACATCGCCCCAGTCGGCGGTGGTAGCTCCCCATAACAAACCATAATCCTTGTTGTACCGGTGGTTCATTAAAAACTCCATGGCCATCTCCAGTCTGTCGGCAATTGTTTTATCGCCCACCGTCCGTTTCAGGAAGGAATGATCGCCTGTCGCCTTGATGTATTTATGTACTGCCTGCACCAGTGATGATTCCTGATCGGTTTCCACAGTGTTTTTATGTCCTGCATACCGTGGCTCCAGGTCAGTATAGATGTATTCATATCCTCCGCCTGCTTTTTCTGCAGGAATAAAACCATCGATGATGTTCCCGTCATCACCCTGCATCCTGAAAAAGACAAGTAGATTTTCCTGCAATACTTCAGGTTCGTATACCTCTGCTGAAAGTTCAATAAATGTATTGTAGTCACGTATCCATACTTCTCCATAGCCGTCACCGGCATTGAATCCCGTTTTGACTACTTCAAGTGCCTTTGTTTTAACAAAATCAAAATACTGGTTATTCTGAATGTTGTTCCTCATTTCTTCAACTGCCAGGTTGCCGGGGGTACATGCCCCCAGGTAAAAAAGGATTCCGGCAAATGTCATTTGTTTCATACATGTATTATTTTGGGATTACTGTTTCTGTTAGCCTGCAATTAAAAGCTTCAGTCTGCACAATCAGGTTTTCCTGCCTCACCTGACTGAACATGCTCCGGATATATTCCAAATCCCGGGTGTTCCTTTGGAAACCAGACGGAATAATTTTACGCCCGCAGGAAAACCTGTCCATCATCAGGGATGGAACTACTGGTACAGGTATGATGATTTTCATGAGGCCGTTCATCTCGTCATTATCTTAATTCATCATTACTCATTGATGGTGGCGGAGTGGAAGTGCCCCAGGTGAGGTTGGGCATACTTCCCATTTCAAAAGTCAGCACCCCTCCCTGCATCAGCTTTTCCCTTTCAATCCAGCAATTCTCAACAGGTTGGCTGTTAAAGAATACTTTTTGCACATAAAAGTTTTCAGGGCCATTGTTTTTTGTTTCTATCACAAGTTGATGTCCAGCTTTCTCCGAAAGTTTTATCATCGTTTTACTGAACATTGGACTGCCAAACTGGAATGTTGGCACTGCTGATGCATGGCCCTGGACATCAAACAAGCCAAGAGCCGCCATTACGAACCATGCGCCCAGCTGACCCTGGTCTTCATCCTGTCCGAAACCATAACCGTGGAGGGGTTCCGTCCCATAAAACTCATTGCAGATTGTTCGTGTCCATTTCTGGGTAAGCCAGGGTTGCCCTGAATAATTGAATAGCCATGACTGGTGGAGACAAGGCTGGTTTCCGTGGTTGTAAAGTTTTTCAACCCCCGAAAAACTGTCTATTTCCTGACCTCCGCCGAACATCGATTTACGGCTTTCCCCGAAGGTTTCTTCCAGCCGGCTGTTGAAGAGATCTTTTCCCATGGCATCAATGAGGCCTGAAACATCATGAGGGACGAACCATGTAAACTGGTAGGCATTTCCTTCCTGAAAACCATCCCATGGCCTCATCGGGTCAAAGTCCCCGATGAATTTTCCACCGGGAAGCCTGGGCCTGATAAAATGTGTTTCATTATCGTACAGGTTTTTCCAGTATTGTGCCTGTTTCATCAACCTTTTGTAGTCATCTTCCTTTTTAAGTTGCTTTGCCATTTGTGCCACTGCATATGAACTGAATGCATATTCAAGTGTATGAGAGGCACCGAAATTGAAGCGCCAGCCGTTGGAAATCACTGTATCCTGATAAGGCACATATCCTTGCCTGACGAAATAATGCAGATCATATTTCCCGTTCCCAAGGTGCCTCCCCCGGTAATCAAGTTCATTTTTTACGGCAGCCTGATATCCTGTCTCCCAGTCAAAATCACGTATGCCGCAATTGTAGGCCGAGGCAATGAGAAGCCCCTGGAAGTTTGTCTGTACCCCGTTTGTATATACACCTGCAGCCGCCCCGTCATGCAGCCAGCCTGTTTCCTTGTAGAAATCGATGTTCGACTGCAGGTACTGGCTGAAGTACCAGGGATATGCAAGAGCCCACAGCTGGCTCAGGTTCCAGAATCCGCCCCACATCCCATCGGTATTGATATGGTGGTAGAGTGGTGTACCATTTTCATCAGTTGGAATCTGTCCTGTGCCTTCACCGTTCAATTTATACTGCCCGTTGACATCACTTGCAATTCCACGGCCCAGCAATGCATGGTAAAGTCCTGTATAAAATTTAATTTTATTTTCCCTGTTGTCATCTTCCACTACAATTTTCCCAAGCATATCATTCCACCGCCCCACAGCACTTTCCTTTACTTCATCAAAGTTTTTTCCGTCAGCTTCGGTTTCCATATTCACACGGGCCATATCAATGCTTGTATAGGAAAGTCCCACCTTCATTTCCACTATTTCATTTTCTCCGGTGCTGAATGTAACGTACATGCCATTCCTGGTTCCCAGGGAAGAAGTCTGGCCCGGCTGCACCACATCATCAATAAATGTCCCTGATGAATCAGGAATCTTCGACAACTTCGCTACAAAATACATCTTTACAAAGTTCCCCGGATCGCAAAACTTCGCATATTCGGGGTATGTTTCCACATAGCCTTCCAGTTCATCAGGTTTAACAAGTGCAATGTATGCTTCTTTTACATCACTGCTTTCGCCCTGTTTGTGCCCGATATCGAATATCAGCCGCGATTCATCCGACTTTGGAAAGGTATACCGGTGAAATCCCACCCGATCGGTAGCGGTCAATTCTGCCCTGATCTGGTAATCCTTTAACAGCACCGAATAATACCCCGGTTCGGCATGCTCATCCTTTTTTTCAAAACGTGACCGGTAACCTTCATCAGGGTTTTCAAGCGTTCCGGGGATTGTTTTCAGCCGGCCTGTGGCAGGCATCACAACAACGCCCCCGATCTGGAATTCGTGGAAATGGCCAAATCCTTCAATTGAGGTATGCCGGTCGTCGTACCCGCCGGGCAGCCAGCTTCCGATACTTTCATAAGCATTGGTGTGTGGTGCCAGCTTGGCCATTCCAAACGGCACTGCTGCAGGGGTATAAAAAAACCAGCGGCCATGTACTGACCCGATTTGTGGATTAACATACTGAACAGCATTAAAATCTTCCTCAGGAAGAGGCCTGTGTGTACAGGAGAAAAATAATATCATCACAAGGAACTGCAGCGCCCGGTTTTTCATTTCAGAATCTTTTACTTGAATACATCGACAAAAACGACAAATATAAGGCGCAAACTACAAAAACATACATCCCTGCAGTAAGATTAACCATGTCGGCAATGCCACCTACAATGGGAGGAATGAAAGCCCCGCCCGATACAGCCATTATCATGAGGCCCGAAATTTCATTGGCGCGATGGGGAAATTTCTTTACGGTTAGCGTAAATATCAGCGGGAAGATATTGGAGGCGGCAAGTCCAATCAGGAACATCAGTGTCAATGCTGCAAGAGGGGTGGGGGAGAAAATAAAAAGAAAGGTTGTCACAAGGGTTGCAATGGATGATCCTGAAAAAAAAGCAGTGGGTGGTATGCGTACAAGCAAAAGTGCTCCCATAAAAGTTCCCAGCATTTTTCCGAAAAAGTAAAGACTGCGTCCTTGTTGTGCAGCTTCACTGCCCATCTGCATTTTGATGAGCAGGAACTGTCCTGATGTGGCATTGATTCCCACATCAATGCCTACAACAGCGAATATGCCCAGGACCATCAGTGCAATGTAGCTGATGCTTAACAATTTCAGGCATGAGGCAATGGTTGCCTTGATTTCACCTGCCTGTGATTCCTTTATTTTTGTGAAATGAAGCCAGCCTGCCGATATGAGTGATACGATCCCGAAGGTGAGAAGGATCAGCTTCCAGTCGCCAAACCGGATGGCAAAGAAGGTCGTCAGGTAGGGAGCAACCATCGACCCCACTGATTTTATAAACTGGGAGAAGCTTAAATAGCTTGATGTCCTTTCCTGAGGTACCACATCAATGAGCAGCGGGTTGGCCGAAACCTGGATTATTGTGTTTCCGATGCCCAAAAGCGCAAATCCAACCATGATTGTCAGAAAGGAATACATGATGAACGGAATGAGCAGGCCTGCAGCAGTAAGCAGTATCCCGATGTTGAGGACATTGCGTTTGCCGATTCTGTCCTGGAGTATACCTGTAGGGACCGCCAGCAGGAAGAACCAGGCAAATACAGCCAGGGGGATGAGTTGTGAAAGGGTGTTGTTCAGATTGAAATCAGCCTTGACATTGTCAACGCCTATTCCAACAAGGTCACAAGCACTCATTACAAAAAAGGCCAGCAGAACCGGGCCTATAAATGCGTATGTAATTCTTTTCGGATTCATAGCTGCAAATATCAGGTTTCCATCAACCGCGAATAAAAACTGTCATCACATAACCTTGCACTTCCATACAAGGCGGCATCTTCTTCCATGCTGGAAACATATACGACCGGACGGACACCACACCGGTGAAACCCGGATTCCAATTCCGTTTGAAACAGCATGTGGCTTTTTGAAATATTTCCTCCCATAACCACACATCCGGCATTGAATTTCTTAATCCACGGCCCCAAAAAGGTTCCAAGGTTGTTGCCGAATTCATTGAAAATATCCCTGACGGCCTTCTCTTTATCAATTATATCAAGCAGGCCTTCAACATTCACTGCCTGCTTTCCTGTCATTGCGGTGTATTTCTTCAGGAACCATCTTGTTGAAAAATAATCGTCGGCTATTGAATTTCCAAACGGAACATTGTATAGGAACCCATCTTCCGGGATGCCATCTGCACTCCGTACAGGTACTTTATTGCTGATGAACGTGGAGCCGAATCCGGTACCGATTGTCACTGCGATGACCCTTTCAAACCCCGATGCATGGCCAAGCCAGGTCTCACCAATGGCAAAACAGGAAGCATCATTGAAAAACCTCACACGAAAACTGCCGGGCAGATGAAGCCGGTCGTGTATTTCCTTTCTGATATTGATGCCGTAAAGGTTTTCAAACTTTTCAACGCCCCTGAACCAGGCAGTACCGCCGGGGTAATCAAAAGGGCCAGGCATGGCAAAACCAATTCCGGCCAGTGAAGTGATGGGTAAGGGCCCTGCTGCTGCTGTCAGCGCTGCTGTCCATCCTTTCAAAATGTCGTTGCCCGGTGCCCTGCTGTCAACATGAATCCGCTTTCTGGTGCCCACAAGCAGGGTGTTGGTATCCAGATTAATCAGCTGACAGGTGATGTGGCTTCCCCCTATATCAGTTCCCAATGCAATATTTTCCATTTCCCCCTTTATTTACCTTATTCCCCAGTTCTTATTAGGTTCAGGCCCCATTATCAATTCCAGTTTTCCACCTCTGAGCAATTCATTTGCATCAAATTTAAAATCACTGAGTTCCCTGCCATTCAGCTTTGCAGCCTGGACATATTTATTCAGCCGCGAGCTGTTCTGTGCCTTTATGACAAATTTATCTCCCCGGCCGTATTGTTGTCCCAGTGAAATCTCAGTTTCAGGAAACAACGGACTTGCAATTTCATAAACAGGTTCTGTGCGGCATCCACCATCTGTCTGGAATAAACCTAAAGCTGCCATGACAAACCAGGCGCTCATCTGCCCCTGATCTTCGTCACCAAGGTATGCATTGGCCAGTCCGTGACCATAATACCTGTCAATTATTGCCCGGCTCCATTTCTGTGTCAGCCAGGGCCGGCCCACCCAGTTGAACAGGAAGGCAAAGTGCATCGATTGCTGGTTGCCCTGGATGACAGGATAATCCCAGTACTGGTCATTGGGTGCATTAAACCGCCATTTGTAGCTCTCTCCGAACCCCCAGTCAAGGCGTTCTATGAAACGGTCCTTCCCGATAAACTCAGCAAGGGCGGGCACATCCTGGGGAACAAAGAAGGTAAGTTGCCAGGCATTTCCTTCCACATAATGGTGATTGCTTCCCGAATGGTACGGGTCGAAGTCAGGAAGCCATACACCTTTTGAATCCTTCATCCGTGCATAGCCGGTTTCTGTGTCTATTGCATTTTTCCAGTAATAACCCCTTTCCAGGAAATATTCATAATCATCCTCTTTTCCCAATGCCTTTGCGAACTGCGATACGGTCCAGTCGTCATATGAATATTCGAGTGTGTTTGAAAACCGGCCTTTATCATGGGGGACATATTTATACTGGAGATAAGGTTCAAGGTCGCGGTTCCCTGCAAATCCTCCTCCCACCTTCTGGGCAGGAGTTGTCTGCATCTTCTTTACAGCTTCAAAGGCAAGCTCCGCATCAAAATCCCTGATGCCCATCTGGTATGCCCCCACAATCAGTGCAATTTCATGTTCTGCCACCATCACCGGGATATATTCCATGCCGGCAGGCCCTTTTGCAAGCCAGCCTCCGGCCCTGTACATGGCAAGCTGTGAGTTTACCCAGCGGTTGCTCCATTCGGGCGTGACAAGGTTCCAGAACTGGTTCAGGTTCCAGAATGTGTTCCAGAACGCATCACACCCAAGGGCCGGTGATTCGGGATCATCGAGCTGCCTGATCTTTTCATCGGCATCCACCCATTTGCCGTCAACGTCACTGAATATGTTCCGGCTGCACAACGCCCTGTACATGTTTGTATAAAACCTTCTTTTTTCACGGCTGTCGGTCGTGCTTATGCTGATTCGCTGAAGCAGTTCGTTCCATGTATCCACATTGTGCTGCCTTACCGCGGCAAAATCCCATCCAAACGGTCCGCTGAGTTCTGTCTCCAGATTTTTGGCAGCATTTTCTATGCTTACATATGATATACCTGAACGTACCTGTACTACCTGGTTGTTTTTTGTATCAAAAGCAAACCAAGCCCCGGCATCCAGTGGATTTTCTTTTTGAAGGATGTCAACGCCCCGGAGTAACCCTTCTTCGGTCCAGAAACCAAAACTTTCAATGGGCTGGTCAAATTCAATGACAAAATGAACGATATATTCCTGTGATACACCTCCCGCCCAGGTATTGGGAGTTACCTGGCTGCTGAATCCTTCAATGCGGTAATCACTCACTTTTTTTATCTGAACTTCCACAAGATTATAGTTGTATTCGGCAGGTATCTTCAGATCGACAAGAATCCGTGAACCGGGCCTGTCATTTGGAAAAGTATACCGTTGAAAACCGCAGCGTGTTGTCGATGTAAGTTCAGCAAGAATACCGTAATCGGTAAGCTCTGCCCGGTAATATCCTATCGGGGCTTCTTCAGTCACTGTATTCAGCCGTGAACGGTAGCCTTCATCAGGTAGTTTTTCATCACCCACTACCGTTACAAGAGGACCATTGGTTGGCATCAGCAGCAATCCGGCCATTGTCCATTCATGAATATGGCTGAACCCGCCAATGGATTCAAAGATTGGGTCATACCCTGCCTGCCAGCCGCTGTTCTGGTTGTCGGGGCTCAGCTTTACCATGCTGAACGGCATCCATGGGCCCGGTGCAATCATCCATCTCGAGTGGGCGGTTCCCATCTGTGTGTCCACATATTCAGCAGGGGTGATTACTTTCCCGGGACTCCGTGTCAAGGTTCCCTTTTCAATTGTTTCCCCGTCAGCTCTTATTTCATATGAGCTTTCCTGCTGTACCGAAACCGCCGGCATAGGGGCTTCAAAGGTGTACCTTCCTGTTTCTGCAATTTCTGAAAAAATTACATTCCCATCCAGAATTACTTCCAGTTTGGGTGTACCTTCAAGATGCTCCACATCGGTCAGCAGGGGCTGAAAATTTTTACCGCCCACCTCGATTTCATAGGTGGCAGGAACTGCCTTTCTTAAAAAAACATGCTTGTTGCTGCCTGTTGCTGCCTCCTGTGGGCCTTCCAGCTTTACCTGCCCAAACATCAGCCATGACCCTTGCAGGGTTGTCAGGCTGATTTCATTACCTCCTTTCCTGATGTTCTGTGGCTGGACCGGAATCTTAATGCTGTATGCTGATGTGCCGGCTGCATTTATATCGGGCACGTCTGTCCCTTCTCCTGCAGGAAGTTGTTCCTTCCATGGTACACCATTGACTGTAACCTTAAAAACCGGCGGGTTATTCTTGTTGTAGCTTGTAAGGTTTATCGTCAGCAACCAGTTCCCATCGTCAGGGACCTGTTCCATGTTGAATAAAATATTCAGTGTATGCGAACGCCAGCCTGCTGTTCCTGAAGTTCCTCCCCATTCATCCGACGGTCCCGGCAGTACATACGGCCAGTCGGTTTGTGCATCTGATGTTCCGATGAGGAAATATCGGTCTTCCCATCCGAAATCTGCTTCCAGGAAACGTGCATAACCATCAGGTGCAAGGGCAAATCCGGAGGTACTGCCGGCAGTACGGCCAATCTGCCACACCGTCTTTGTCCCTGTCTGGCCAAATGTTGCCAGCTGGCTGAAAATAATCAGCACACCGGTGGCAATGGTTTTGTTTTTATTCATGATCTATTCGTTTAAGTGACCTTATGCGGCCAGTATTTCTTTAAGTTTATGAAATTCCTGCCTTACTGCGTGGAAAACGAATAAGGAAATGCCGACTCATCCGTTCCACGATTTTTATCTGGCTTGCTGTCCATCTCAAATGTAATCTTTCCTCCTTTCATCAGGTCTGCATATTTGAAAAAATTCTTGTCATAACTTTTCCCGTTCATGGTGATTCCCCTGATATACCTGTTCCCGGGTCCATTCTGCGGTGCCTCAATCTCAAGTGTATTCCCGTTTTCCAGTTTTAGGGTCATTTTTTTGAATAATGGCGCACCGATAACATATTCATCGGTTGCCGGTGCAACAGGGTAAAATCCAAGTGCTGTGAACACGTACCAGGCCGATGTCTGCCCGTTGTCTTCATCCCCGGCATAACCATCGGGGTGGGGGGTGTATAACCTGTCCATCACTTCCCGCAGCCAGTATTGCGCCTTCCATGGCTGCCCCGCATAGTTGTAAAGATAAATCATATGCTGTATGGGCTGGTTTCCGTGTGCATAGTTACCCATATTCACTATCTGCATTTCCCTGATTTCATGGATAACAAATCCATAGTATGATTCATCAAAAACAGGGGGCACCACAAATACTGAGTCAAGCATAGTTACAAACTCCTCTCTTCCGCCCATCAAATCAATCAGTCCCTGCACATCGTGGAACACCGACCAGGTATAGTGCCATGCATTTCCCTCGGTGAAGGCATCGCCCCATTTAAACGGACTGAACGGTGACTGGAAGGTGCCATCTTTGTTTCTGCCCCGCATCAGTTTGCTTTCCTTGTCGAACAGATTTTTGTAATTCATTGCCCGCCTGGCAAACACTTCTATTTCCTTTTCAGGTTTACCCAGTGCTTTGCCCAGCTGGTAGATACAAAAATCGGCAAATGCATACTCCAGCGTCCTTGCGGCATTTTCATTCACTCCCACATCATAGGGTATATATCCAAGCTGGTTGTAGTAATCAACCCCGTAACGGCCAACCGAGTGCATCGGGCCTTCATTCTGCGAATTCTTCAGCACTGCTTCCCACAAGGTTTCGATGTCATAGCCCCTGAGCCCCTTTAACCATGCATCGGCGACTATGGTGGCTGAATTTGAACCAATCATGATGTTCCGGTGACCGGGGCTTGCCCATTCAGGCAGCCACCCGCTTTCCAGGTAGGTATTGACAAGTCCTTCCTGAATTTTCTCATTCAGCGACGGGTACATCAGGTTAAAGAAGGGGAATACGGCCCTGAATGTGTCCCAGAACCCGTTGTCGGTAAACATGTATCCAGGCAGTACTTCTCCGTTATATGGGCTGTAATGCATAATCTTCCCTTCCTTGTCAATTTCATAAAATTTCCTGGGAAAGAGCAGGACACGGTACAGGCATGAATAAAAGGTCTTGATCTGGTCATCCGTACCACCTTCCACCTGGATGCGCGAGAGTTCATCGTTCCAGATTCTCCGGCCCTCGGCTTTTATCTCATCAAAGGTATCATTCCCCAATTCCCGGAGATTGCGTTCGGCCTGTTCATGACTGATGAAGGATGAGGCAACCCGGGCATGGATTTGTTCTCCCCTGTGTGTCTGGAACCGTAGTGCTGCCCCCACATGGTTGTCCTGCAGTTCCGTTTCCTTATCAACCACCTGCCCGTTTTTCCATGCATGAGCCGAAGCAAAAGGCTTATCAAAAACAACAACAAAATAATTCCTGAAGTTTTTTGGCACCCCTCCGCTGTTTTTGGTTGTATAACCCACAACTTTATTCTCTGAAGGGATGATTTTGATGTATGAACCATCATCGAATGCATCAACAAGTACGAATGAACTGTCATTGTCGGGAAACGTGAAGCGGAACATGGCAGCACGTTCTGTAGGGGTAATCTCCGTAACCACATCATAATCGGCCAGGTAAACTTTATAATAATGCGGGTTCACCGTTTCGGCCTTATGCGAGAACCAGCTGGCCCGCTCTTCTCCGTTGATCCTAATCTGCCCTGTCAGTGGAAACAGTGAAAACTGACCATAGTCATTCACCCACGGACTTGGCTGGTGTGTCTGCTTGAAGCCCTGAATCTTGTAGGCATCGTAGGTATAAATCCAGCCACTGCCCATCTTGCCTGTCTGCGGCGTCCAGAAATTCATCCCCCACGGGCGAGCAATGGCAGGATAGGTATTGCCGTTTGACAATTCAAATTCGGAATCGGTTCCCATCAGAGGATTCACATATGATACCCAGTCATCAGGCGGGGGTTTGATGTTCAGGTATTCCTGGGCATTGCCCTGTATAAAAAATAAGGCTGCTGCCAGCAGCATTAAAAATAAATTTCTGGTGTGCTTCATGGTAATTTTATTTGAAAAGTGATGTCACCTGATACTTTCGATCTCTCCCGGATAGTAAAATAAGTCTTTGCTGCTTTGATTTGTTCAACACCCTTGTAATCGTTGGGGATTTTTGCAAGGAATCCTGTAAATGATTTATGGATGATTTGCCTGGCATCTATGAAGTCATAAATATTGCAGTTAAAGATTTTTCCTTTTTTTGCTACAACAGGAAAAGGCTCATGCAATCCCGTGGTACCGAATTCCATCCCTAAGGCCACGGGTTTTCCTTCAGTCATTTCCCGCCAATAGTTTATCCACGGATAATCCTCAGTCTTCCATATATAACCCAGCAAGAGGTTTTTGTCCCGGTTGGCTGCTGTTGCCCATCCATATTTCTCCTGCCTGCTGAAGAGAAAAGTTGAAACCCTTGGCCATTTATCCTGAAACTGACGGAAATTTACTTCTGAACCATCAGGCTTTTTTGCTGCTGGCCATCTGAATACATGATCTTCCTGGTTCATGCTGCCGTCTTCCTTGTTTTCAAATCCTTTCAGTGAGTTATTGTCGAACAGGGTTCCTGTGTCGAGAAAGGGAGGAGCCAGCGTTACATGCTGGACAATATTGTACATGCGGCCGTAGGGATTCAGGTTTTTGATTTCCTCCCTTACGGTAAACACCGGCTCCTCTTGTGGCAACTCAACATATCTTGTCAGTTCGAGGCCTCCTACAGGCAAACGGCATCTCATTACGCAGGCTGTGCCGCCATTTCCGTGGAAAGGTTTCTTCAGTATTTTCCAATTTTCTGTATTGACTTCACCATGATGCTGAAATCCATTTAATTTCTCTGCTTCACTCGGTGGCCCCCAGCGGTCGAAACACAAAAAATGGCCCCTGAAAGGAGGAAGTAATGGATTTGATGTTCTCCAGTTTAAGGGATTAACCGGCAGATCTTTCAGGTGAAAATTAATGTATGCACCTCCATGCAGGTCGATTTCAAGCGCAATGCTGTTGTTTTTCAATATGATGTTTTTCATCTATTTCAGCTTTATTCCCAGCGTGACAATTTCATGGGGTTTAATTGTTAGTCTCACTGCATGACCGTCGATGGTTGCTTCTGCTGATTCTGAAACAGGTAATTCTATCAGATTCAGTTTTCGAACCGAACTGACATCCCCCGGCAGGTTCAGCAGAAATGATTTTTCCTCGCCTTCAACTTCTACAAGACGGATTATCATGTCTTCAGAATCTTCTGCCTTTTTAATGCCTGTCAGATGTACTCCCTTGCCTTCAAGGGAAAAGAAGGAACTGGTTTCAGGTCTTGATGCATGTGCTTTTCCCAATGCCATTGAAGGGGGTTCAACTGCCGAAACAGGCACATTGTAATCATCGCCCTCCTGCCAGACCCCGTTGGTCCAGTTTCCTTCATGCGGGAAAAGTGCGTAGCTGATTGTAAACTTGCCAAGATTTGGATAAATATCGGGCGATCCTGCCGCACGCATCAGGGTAAGCCGTAAATCTCCCTGCTTATACGAATGCCCATATCTGGTTTTATTCAGCAGCGCAATCCCTTTTTTCCCATCGGTGATATCCACCCATTTCTGCGCCGGCACTTCCTGTCCGTCGGCTGTTTCAGGTGTGACCCCATATACCCGGCTTTGCGAAGTCAGCCAGAGGGGAGCTTCCTTCCCATGGATTATCCCATCAACAGGTCTTTCAGCCACGTCGAAAGGCACATGTGAAAAAAACCTGGGGTTCTCCAGATTCAGCGGAAAGAGAGCCCTCAGCATCGGTGAATCGGTGGAGTCTGTTCCTGTTTCAAGCCAGTGTACTTCCATGTCATATTCTATCCGGGGGTAGGACTTGTAGATATAGGTACGTTCAATAAAACGCGAATTCCCCCATGCCTTTACAGTTTCCACGCATGCCCGCACTGGCCCGCGTTCAATGATTTTTACGCTTTTGATATCAGTTACATCTTCTTCCCTGACAACTTTATTGAGGGTCCATGATTTCATGCCTCCTTTCCTGTCTTCCATAAAAATCCTCAGCTTGTTGAGTTCTCCGCCTGCTCTTACATATTCTGTATTTGTATGCTTATCTACAAGGCTGATGATGGCCCCTTTATTCATGTCAAATTTAACCCTGTAAAAATCTGTCTCAATGACGTTGTCATGCATCGACAGCGCTTCTGCCTTTTCTCCCTTATCCGCCATATCAACATAATAGGTTTTGTATCCTCCTGCAGGTAAATCATCATCAATAAACTGCACTGTGGAAGTAAACCCCGGAGGAGTCGGTTTTGATCTGATAATCTGGGCAGGAAAAATCTTTCCTGAGGCATCACGGACCATGACAGAAGCAACTGATTCACTTGTATCATCCTGGGTGGCCTTGTAGGCAGGGTCTAAAAAGTTCACATTCGGATTGGTACCCTTGTCGGCCTGATCCTTGTTCACTGGCCTGAAGTTCTGTCCGTAATAGTTGGCTCCCCATGATGCTGTTTTTATGGTGACTGGTTCTTCATGGGAATAAACGGTTGCCTCAACGATGGCTTTCCGTTTTACCGGAAACATGTTGAAGGCCACCACAGGCTGCCCTGCGCCTTTTTTGAAGTTTATTTCATCAGCCATTTTCAGGAAAGCCTTATCCTTCAGTTCCTGTGTGCGACGCGCTGTTTCTGCATACCGGGCTACTGCCTGCCGGTTGGCCTCATAGATGGCTGAACCCGGAAGAATATCATGAAACTGGTTGAAGGTTACCGTTTCCCAAAGTTCATTCAATTCTCCCTGCGGATAGGATTCACCGTTTAACCACCTGAGCGTGTTGAAGAATTCACTCTCGAAAAGCAGGTTTTCACAATTGCGGTTGCCCGATTTTATTTCTGAAACAGTTGTGTAACATCCTTCAAAAATAAACTGCATCTCACCCTTATGAGTCGGACGGCCGCTCATTTCATTGTTCAGCCGTTGAAAGAATGTTCCTGCTGTAGTGAATTTAACTGCCGGGTAATCATGCATCCTGTCAAGTTCATGTACCTTTTCAATATTTGCACGGGTAGGGCCCCCTCCATGATCTCCCACTCCTGTGATATGCAGTATCCTTTTTTTATCAGGTGCAATCTTTTTAAGCTCATCTTTCAGTTCCGGTGTGATATTTCCATTGTATGTATTGTTTGCATAGCAAAGCACCCTGGAACCATCGGGGCCTTCCCACCAGAAACTTCCCATATAGGGTTTGCAGCGGTGGAAATAATAGTAATCCATCCCTGCAAGTTTCAACATCTGCGGGAGCTGTGAAACATGGCCAAAATTATCGGGCAGCCAGCCAATTTGTGCCATCCGGCCAAAATGTGTGTTAAAGTATCTCTGTCCAAGAAGAAAGGACCTTGCAAGTGCTTCACCCGAAGAAAGGTTGGTGTCACCTTCGGTCCACATCCCTCCGGCAAGTTCCAGCCGTCCTTCTTTCACATATTCCTGCAGCCTGCTGAAAAGGGCCGGGTCAACCATCTCCACAAACCGATAGACGGCAGCCTGGCTCTGAATCATCGTATAATCGGGAAATTCATCCATAAAAGCAACAACCTGTCGCAGGTTGTCATTGCACATCTTCATGGTTTCAAAGTAGGTCCATAACCAGTTCATGTCCATATGGGCGTGTCCCACAACATGAATGGTATCGCTGCGAGCCTCTCCGGATTTGACTTCAAGTTTTACCTCCTGTGCCATGGCAGTCAGGGTGCATAATACCCCTGTAATACAAAGGAATACAACAGTCCGTTTCATATCCTTTAATTTTATGGATTAATATATTGTCCTAAAAAAAATCATTCACAGCTTCAAACATGGCCACAATGTTCTGAGGAGGCACATCAGGCATGATGTTGTGAACCGTGTTGAAGACATATCCCCCGTTTTTTGAAAACACTTCCAGATTGTGTTTTACATGGTCTTTTACCTCAATTATTGTACCTAAGTTTAAAATATTGCGGGTGTCAGCTCCTCCTCCCCAGAAAGTTATATCGTTTCCAAATTGTTTTTTCAGCCTGGCTGGCTCCATGTTGGCAGCATTTATCTGGACAGGATTCAAGATTTCAAATCCTGCATCAATCAGTTCGGGTATCAGTTCATAAATGCCGCCGCAGCAATGCAGCATTATATGCATTGGTGAATGACTTTTCACATAGTCACACATCATCCTGTGGCGCGGTTTAAAGAACTCCCTGTAAGTTTCAACCGGAATCAGCGGCCCGTTATTGGTTCCCAAATCATCTCCGAACTTGATAATGTCGACCAGGTCACCAACCGAATCACATACTCTGGCCAGTAAGTCCATGTGACGCTTCATCAGTTCATCAAGCAGCCGGTGCACTTCACCTGGATTCAGATAGAGATCCATCAGGAAATTATCCATTCTCCTCAAAAAAGTTCCCCATTCAAAAAGGTTGCAGCCCACTCCCAGCAAAATAGCCCTGTCGGACTGAGATCTCAGCTCCGTTGTTTTAATCCGCAGCATTTCCCAGAAGCCCGGCCTGTCGGCCCAATCCCAGGGGGTAAATCCAAAGCCTCCCCATACCGTACGTTTCATGTCCTGCTCCAGGCTGGTGTAATCCCCGGGGTATCCATCAATATACGGGAATATGGTCTGGTCAAAAAAAGTAGCCCCCAATGGCATTTTTCCGATGGGTTCATTCTGTTGGTTAAAGGCAACCCATGAACCACCGGGCTGAATCTCTGCCTTAAACCAGTGCGGGTATAAGCCGGGATAGCCTTTGATGAGTTCCATCCTTTTCCAGTATTGTTCATACTGGTTAAAGTTCCGGCCTGCATCGAGGATGTCGGCACCAAATTGGTCAAGAATTTCAAGTTCTGGTTGTACCACCTCCTGCACCACGTCATATACATGGGTTTGCAAATGTTGCTTCCCCAGATGCCGCAACAGGTTTTGCCAGGCTACCACCGAAATTCCTGAACTTGGCGTAGCTCCCAGATCAACAGGAATCCTGTCGGGTTCCTTATGCATGATTGACGTCAGCAATCGTTCACGTGAATTCATTTTCAAGAGATTTTATTCTGAACTTTATTATCAGTTGCCAGTATTCTTCACGATTCACGTCAAGCCATCAATATGAAGAGGCTTCTTTTATCCCGATATGTTTTTCAGGTTAACCTTCAATCAAAGTTATCCTGCATGTTAAAAGCTACATCCCTTTTTGTTTTAAATGTTGCTGGTACCATTGTGTTTCAGTGCCCCAGTCTTTATTTGCCCGTTCCCCCATTTCAAGTTTCAATACCCCGCCATTCATGATTTCATCATGTGTGAGCCAGGGCCGGTTTACCGGTTTGCCGTTGAGCTGTGCCGACTGGATGTATTTATTGCGCTTCGAGTTGTTGTTTGCATCAATAACAAAGGTTTTTCCCCCGGGAAGGCTTATCTCTGCCTTTTCAAACAAGGGGCTTCCGATAGAATATGTGCCCGTTCCGGGAGTAACCTGGTAAAATCCCAGAGCCGACAGCACGTACCATGCACACATGGCCCCGCCGTCTTCGTCGCCCGACAGTCCCATGGGCGAATCATCAAACCATAAATCCAGCACCTGGCGGATACGGTACTGTGTTCTCCAGGGCTGCCCGGCATAGTTATACAGGTAAGGCACATGAAAGGCAGGTTCATTTCCCGCCGGAAACATCCCGTGTAATCCCGAGGCATCGGGAAACTGGCCCATAAACTGCCATTTGGCAATTTTGGTCGGCTGGTTGAACAGCCTGTCAAGCCGGGCCACAAAAACTGCATCCCCGCCCATCAGATCAATCAGTCCTTCAATGTCATGCATTACATTGAAAGTCCAGATCCATGCGTTATTCTCGGCAAAGTACATCCTGCTGCCAATCCCTCCCGACAACTGCGGGTCAAAATTCGGGACCCATTCTCCGCTGGCCTTTTTAGGGCTCATAAACCCTGTTTCGGGATTGTATACATTGCGGTAAAATTGTGAACGCTTCATGAACAGTTCATAATCGTCCCTCTTCCCCAGTGCCCTTGCAAACTGAGCCAGGCACCAGTCGTCATAACTATGCTCAAGTGTAAGGGCCACTGCCTGTCTTTTTTCAAAGGAATGTACCTCAGCGACAGTTTCTTCCTCGCCTTCCTCCAGTGCCGGGTACCATCCGTTTTCATGATAAAACCTGTCGAGGCTTGTCATCGGACCGGTCCTCCATGGAAGCATTGTCCCTTCCATGGCATTCTTTTTTAATCCCTCATAAGCTTTCTCCACATCAAAATTACGTACCCCCTTCTGGTATGCATCCCAAATCAGGGCTGCGGTATGGAAACCAATCATGGCAGGGAAGTCACCATAGAACTGCGGAAAACCGGGCATCCAGCCATCCTGCTGGTACATCCTGATATACGATTGGATCATGTCGGCCTCCTTTTCAGGCTGAAGTATCAGTCCCAACGGATGCAGGCTCCTGAAGGTATCCCACAGCCAGTCATCTACATAAAACCGGCTGTTGCCGGCATCATGTACCTGCCGGTCGTATCCGCTGAAATACCTGCCGTCTTCTGTGATGTCGATCATCCGCTCATAAGTCCGGTACAGGCAGGTGTAGAATATTCTTTTCTGCCTTTCTGTCCCTCCTTCCACCTTAATTTTACTGAGCGCTTCATTCCAAATCCGGTAGCTCTCATCCCTGATGTCTTCAAATGCCCTGGATTTCGTTTCTGCCTCCAGGTTTTTTCTGGCCTGCGCTTCGCTGATGAAGGATATCCCTATCCTGCATTCAATTGGATTTTCGGTGTTGTCAAAACTGTAAATTACCGTCAGGTCATTGCCTGACTTCCCCGGGGCCTGCACCTTCCCCGGTGTGTTCAATTCAGCATAAAAATACTGCCGGGTATCCTGCGATTCCTCCCATCCGCTTAAGGTGCCCGGACTGGTTTCTATGTGACTGTTGCCACGGGTCCTGAAGATGACATGATTTGAATCTTTTTCCGAAAAATGAAACCTGTATACCACAGCCCGTTCGGTTGTTGTCCATTCCGCAACAATATCGGGTTCTTCCAGTATCACCTTGTGGTACCAGGGGTGTACCTCTTCCAGGTCATGGTCATAAAATGCAGCTGTCTCATTCCTGCCGGCCGGAATTGCCCCGTGATAAGGCATCAGTTCGGTGACATGGCCCATCCGGTAGGCTGGCATGTTAAAAGCAAAGCCATAGATTTTGTCCGACAGAAACCTGTCATTTAACCCCGGTTCGGTGACAGGGAAAACCCTGATCATACTGTTGGGGCGGTGTACAGTTGGAGTTTTTGTGGTCAGCAAGGGAGCAACCCCGCCAATGTTTGGATCTACATGCCGGGTGGGATCGTTTTGTGCACTTAAGGAAACAGCAAAAGCAACTAATACAGAAAAAAAGGTACTTCTTTTTGCAAACCGACTTTTTATTATTTTCATTCTTCCGGGTATATATTGGCTGGTACGCTGACCATGACCTGTTTAAGTGTTTACCTGCAGGTTTCTTTCCTTAACCGCCCACATGCCCTTTTCATGGATTAATGCGCATTTTCAATCCTTGAGTTTCATCGTGCCAGTTGGTCACTGACTGAAATGCCTGCATGTAACCTGCCCTTTGAGCATTACTTTCATTTCCTTTATGGATCGTCCGGCAAAAGGTTATATGATTGGATCTACCTGCTTCATTCCCAAAAATTACGAAATTATTTCCTAACTGCTGTTTCTTCATTCAAATTTTCCCCATGCTGTGTTGGGTTCCGTGCCTGTTTCAAGTTCCAGTTTTCCTCCGTTCAGGAACACTGAAACAGGAATCTGAAAACTATTCCAGTCAATATTGTTAAACCGGGGACTTTGGATATAGATATTTTCACAGCTGTTTCCCGGAGCTTTAATTTCAAATGTCACATACCTGTTTTTGTCACGTACTGAAGGAAAGTTGATGACAATTCTTTCGAATATTGGTGTAGTTATTTCAAGAGCTGGTTTTATTCCGGACTGCCAGCCGGAACAAAAAAATAAGTACCCACAAGCCAGAAACTTTCAACATACATTCAGAGTTCCAGTTCAATAAATTTGACCTCATTGGGATTGAAAAATACATTTTCCGTATCAAGATGCCTGATTTCTTCACCCAGTATATTCACCTGTTTAATCTGCTTTACCGGACGGTTCGCTATTTCAGATACAAACCTGATTGTTGCAGGTTTCCCGTCAGTTTCCCTGAAATGGAGAATGGTGCTTCCATTGCCATTGAATGAAGGCCTGCTGTTGATCAGCAAAACATTTTCATCGCCCTGAAAACCAATTGTTTTTACCAACGGAGAATTCAATTCTTTTTTTCCTGCAGGGAAAGTCCTTGTCGAAACAGGATTGCGGTAACCCCTGGCAAACTTCGATGCGGTGGAAATACTTGTGTCGCCTGTTGTTGTTATGGCGTATGTCCAATTCACGGTTCCCTCCTGGAAGGCCCTGAAGTTGGTGAACCAGTAGTTATTCATTACCCATGAAAAAAGCCATGGTTTTCCGGGTTTGGGATTCCGTTCAAACTTGCCCATATTAAAATCACTGAAATGCCATAGGGGAACTTCGTCGCTTACGATAATGATCTGTCCCTGTGGTGCTTTGATAGAAACGAAATTCTGGGCAATATTCCAGTCTGATGATGAACCGGGCAGCTGTTCTCCCTGGACCAGGGTCCCGCCAATGGTTTCAAATGTGATGCGTGAACCGGGAAGGCGAAACGGAAAAGCAACATATAATCCTTCAGGGGTGGTAATGATTTCCTTGCTTGCCTGGTAAGCAAACTCAACTTTCTTTGAGTGATTGTACAGTCTGATTTCCCACTGCAATCCTTTGGGATTCTCTGCTTCCCCTTTCGTAAATCCTTCGAGGTCGGCCAATACTTTAATGCTGCTCCATACTTCCCCTGTTGACCCGGGTTCAACTTTTACATGGAAGACAGTGGAGTGGGAGGGGGTCATTTTGTCACGGGCTTCCAGTGTTTCCCTGATGGGCTGGCCAATTGAATACAGGTTTTCATCATCATACAGGTTTTCCTGCAGCTCCTTGTCATAAAACTCCCTGATTCCGCCCGTAGTTTTATCGATGACAATCCGGTAATACCCGTTCTCCAGCACTTCGGCATTCGCATGTATATGAATATCAGATTCCTGCTTTTTCTCATCAGTAACCTCAATTTTAAGTGCTTTATATCCCAAAGCCGGTATATTGCCAACTTCCATGTTCCAGTAAGCGCCTTCCCTCCTGCCATTTGAAAACTGGACAGGAACTGGCTGATTGGTTGCCAGGTCGATAATTTTGAAGGCTTTGTCGGAAGGAAGGATTTCATTATCAATAAATAATCTGACAGTTGCCGGCCGGTCCCATCCCATTGAATTGACAACATAGATAACCGGAAAATCTGCTTTTTTGAAGTATTGCTGAAGTTTTCCCATGGCATCTTCATGCAGAAGGGTAACCTTCTTCATGGCTTCCCATGAATAGGAACCTTTTTGCAGCCACTGCCGCATGGAGTTGATTGAAAAAGGTTGTGATATGCTTTCTGCAGCCCCATAAGTATGTTCATCATAAAAAAGTGCGTTTTCACTGATATGCCAGATGTTGTCGTGTACTTTGTTACCGATTTCACCACCCATCATCAGGATCATTGAATAAATGCCTTCATCAACCTGTTTCATGTTCTGGGTTTTTCTCACCTCTGCGGTTTCCCGTGCTGATGACCCAAATCCGTCGGACCACCAGTCGAGCCATGCATTGCGGTATACAGGCAGTTCATTGGCATGATTGTTTTCGATATATTCAAAAAAATCTTTTGTCAGCGCAAGCTTAAGTTTTGGTGTTTCATATTTTTCATTCCAGTCCCTGACGATTTCACATGCACCTGTCGATGGTGGTGCATTATCGGTGTAATAACCCGAAAACTGAACCTGGATCTTATCATAGGGATAATTTCTGGTTTCCATCTCATTGAGGTAACTGAACAGCCTTATTTCACTGAAATTGTCTTTCGACGGAAGCCCCCAGAAGTTCCCTGTCATATAGTGATCGCTGCGGTATGCCAGCAATCTTTCTCCGGCCGGAGATTCCCACCAGAAACATGTTGGTTTGTCAAATGGCCTTATTGACCTTGTTTCATTGATTCCCATATTCAGGTATTTTACCCCTGTTGCCTTGAAATAGTCAGGCATGCACCAGGCAACACCATTCACGTCATTCTGCATGGCCGTGTAAACCGGGATGTCATAATCCCTGAACATCTGCAGCGGCTTTAAAAAATCAACCATTAAAGGCTCATCTGCAATTTCTGCCATGTTAAAAAGCATAGCCGTTACCTCTATCCTTCCTTCCTCTATACGTTTCAGTAACCTTTCAATCTGGCTCGCCGGCCGGTTTTTAAGGTACTCCTGTGTTACCCATGCGGCTTCACATGTCCACCTGAACTGCGCAGCATCAGGCAAACCATCTGTCTGATCACAATAATCAAGGGCATAGTCAATAAATCGCAGGTGTTCGGCAAGAATTTCCGACTGCGGGCGCGTATAGCCGATGTCGGTATGGGTATGCTGCACAATAAAGATTTCCCATTTCTTTGGGGGGACCATTGTAAAGGGGATCTTTTCAGGTGTATTCCCGTTGATGATTGCAGTAAGGGTTATCTTCCTGGGCCTGGTGACTGCCGGCATGGTGAGCAGAAACTGGTTGTTCCCTTTCTTCAAACTGTCGCTGAGCAGTTGTTTTTCATTGTGAAAAATCTGTATTGTTCCCTTATCACCTGACTGATACCTGGCAATTATCTGCTGGAATGTTGCTCCGCCTTCTTTAAAAAGAACGGGTGCATTCACAAATTCAGTTTGCTGTTTTACTGCATCCTGGCTGAATGCCAATGAAACACCGCCAGTGAATAAAAGAATAAGGAGGAATTGAATCAGCTTTTTATTTTCTGTCATGGCAAATTATCATTATCATTATCTGAAAAAGAGAAAAAAGCACTGTCTGACAACAGACAGTGCTTGTGAAAATTAAACATGTTAATGGACCACACCAAGATGTGCGTACATGTTGCCAATACGGTATTCAAAGGTTACTGAAGAATTGGGTACAACATTCAGAATGGATATCATCCCGTAATATACATCTTCCGGATTGGGTCCGGTTGAAGCCCTGAAAATATAAAACCCTTCACCGGCAACAGGATCAGCGGTCATGGTGGGTGTACCTGCTTCAAAAGCAGCTATGGCATCATTGGAATTGTTTGCTGCATACATGGCAGCATTGGTCTGAACAAACTCCATGGCATTTCCCCCGGCCTGCCAGCCGGGCCCCCCGGTGAGCATCAGGCCATTCCCCAGAACCAGCATGGCATTGGCAGCATCCTTTGCTACCTGGGTGTTATCAAACATATTTCTACCCGCAGCAGTAGTCAGCGTGGCTGATTTCTTCAGGAAAAAATAAGGTTCCCTGACAATAATCCTTGATGAAATCTCGTCGGTGTAACTCCCCTGTGTGGCCACAAAGGAATAATACATGGTATCCTGTTCTGCAGAGAAATCTGCACCTGATATGGGTACCAGGAAGGGTTGAGCCCCTGAAAATGGTGAACCTGATATATCGACCCATTCACCATTCATCCCGTTTTTTCTTTTTGCCACCAGTGTACCGGTGTAGTCACCTGATTTTGGTTTAACGGTTACATTGAAAAATGCAGTTTCATTGCTGCGCATAACGTCTATTTCAATGTCTCCTGCCTTGGGCTTTGTGGTACTTGAAGCTGTCACCATGTTCACCCGTTGCAGGGCATAATCGGTTTTTCCGGCAAAAGAAACGGTCACATAATCTCCCGGATTATTGAGTTTTGCTTCCGAACGGGTGTAGGAAACCGTTGCCTTCAGGTCATTGTCAACAGTCACGGTTTTCTGGGTGCCTGCCAGCGGCAGAAGCTGATCGTTGTCCCCGGCAGCATAGTACTGCAACTGGAGACATTCAACATTCATCACATCCCCTGAACGGGCATTGGGCAGATAAGCGGTTACGGAAAAACCATCATCCAGTGTGCTGATCCCCGCAGTTGTGGCAGACGATACTCCTGTAAGTATTGCATGCCCGCTCTGGTCCCTCGGGATTTCAAATTCGTTTTCCTCACAGCTTACGAAAACAATCAGAACCGACAGGAAAAATATTATCTTTTTCATCTTTTATCCTTTTATTTCGTTTAACCATTTAGTAAGTTATAAACCCGACTGTACAGGTTGCCAGCCAAAATTCTGGACACATTGCCTGTTATTTTTAATTTCATTGGCTGAAATAGGCGACAACAGGTGTTTGTTTGTAAACTGATGATCAAAGTAGGTTGGCTGGTGGCCTACAAAATTCTGCAGTGCCTGAAATTCTCCCTGTCCGTCAACCAGAGCTTTACGGGTACGGCGCATGTCCCAAAGCATCTTGTTTTCAAAAATGAGCTCGTATGCGCGTTCACTCATGATATCCTTCAGGGTAAGGTCTCCTGCCGTAATTTCAGAAAGCTCTGCCCTTTGACGCACTTCATTGATGCCTTTCACAATATCCTCATCCGGAACTGCTGCCCCCAGCTGGCGGAGCGTCCAGTTTACCTCCGTGAGCATCAGAAGTACATCGGCATAACGGTAAAGATTCCAGTTCAACCCTGAATTGCTGGTTACCTTAACAGCTGCATAATCATAAAACTTATAAAGAAATGGCATGGGGAACTTGTCGGCCGGACTTTCATTTACATCATATTTTTTAGCCTTTGTGTCACTGTAGTAAAAGTAAACCCGGTCCTGGATACGTTTATCAGCAGGATTGAAAGAATTATAATAAGCCATGCTGGGAATATTTGTTCCTGTTTCGATTGTAAACCCTGAAACATAGCTGGTCATGGGCAGCCAGAAATATACCGGGAAGTTGGTTACACCCGCCATATACTGGATCTGGAAAATCGCACCACCCTTGTTGTTCATTTCCGGGTTGTTGATGTCTTTGAATGCACCAATAGGATACTTTCCATAAAGGGCATCCAGCTGTGTTTTTGATTTCTGCAGTAATTCCCTTGCATTTGAATTGTTTACCGGATATTCGGTCATTGCCCACAGGCCGTCCTTGCACCAGGCCTTCGTTGTGTCGGTACTGACTTCCTGGTAAGGATATCCGGCCATTGTCAGGTATACATCAGCCAGAACAGCCCTTGAAACATCCTTTGTAACCCTTCCGTCGGTCGATCTGCTGTCGGGCAGCATGCTTTCATTGACTGCAAATTCCAGGTCAGGTACGATAATTTCATCGTAAATGGCCTTGAGTGTTCTTCTCGGACGTTCTGCTTTGCTGGCATCAAGCAGGGTGGCAGTATTGTATACAACATCTCCGTAATGGCGGACAAGGCAGAAATAATAAAATGCCCTGAGCGTTCGGGCTTCTCCCAAAAACCTTGATTTGTTGTCGGGAGATAATCCATCGATTGTGGGAATCATTTCAATGGCAAGGTTACAATCCCTCACACCCTGGTACCAGTTATCCCAGGGTCCGATGAAATAATCTTCTTCACCGCTCTGGTCATCCTGTTCAAATTTCCACAACCTTGCTCCCATATATTGTGAATAAGCCTTTCCGGTAAAGTATTCACGCCCGCCTGCCTGGTTGCCGCCCCATTCGCTTGTGCCGCTTGTCCAGCCCGGTAACGCACGGTAGGCACCTGTGGCAAAGGCAACCCCGGCATCATAACTCGAAATATCCGATTCGGTTGTCAGTGACCCGGTAGGCACCTCTTTCAGGAAATCCTCGCATGAACCGATCAGTAGTCCAAGTGCCAGGAATAAATATATCTTCAGGTATTTCATAGCATTATCTTTTTAAAGGTTAGAAAATTATATTTACACCAAAGGTGAAGGTCGTTGGACGGGGATACTGGTAAAAGTCCATGTGCGGAGTGATTGAATCCATGTTCCCGCTGTCGCTTCCTTCCGGATCGTAGCCCGAATATTCTGTCAGGACAAAGAAATTTTTGGCAGTAGCATACAGCCTCAGCCTGTTCAGTCCGCTTTTAACCAATGGATTTCCACTGAAGGTGTACCCGATTGTCGCCCCTTCGCCCCTGATATATGAAGCATCTTCTATCCAGTGGGTGTCAGGATAAGTCTGATAGTAGGCACCGCCCATACCTGGCCTGACCTGTCCGATTTTTGTATCCTGGTGGTCGGGCCTCCAGGCATCGAGTACCGATGCCAGGCTGTTGCCCATTGTCTGGCGGTCCTGGCCCGAGTGGTTCATCCTGTTCTGCATTTTTGCACCATATGAAATTCTGATATCCACACTCACATCAAAACTTCCAATAATAATCCTGTTGTTAAAGTAGGCATCCCATTTGGGGAATGCGCTCCCGAGCAGGTACCCGTCGGAAGCATTGATTGAACCATCATTGTTGATGTCTTCATATTTCACATCCCCGGGTACGAACCCATACCTGGCAGCAAGTGAGGCTTCCTCCGTACTGTATGTGCCGAGCCTGTTCAGCCCCCAGAATGTTGCCACCGATTCACCTTCCCTCAGTACAGTATTGGCTCCTCCAACCCACGAGTTGCGCAGGATATCTTCACCGGTTGGCCCTAATTTGACAATCTTGTTCTGGTTGGCGCTCCATGCAATGTCGGTATACCAGTTGAACCGGTTTGACCTGATATTATGCGTGTTGAGCATTACTTCAAAACCCTTGTTCTCAATTTCCCCGTAATTGCTCCTGACACTCCCGGTAGTTGTCGATGTGGGCAGGGGAACCGACAGTAACATGTCGGAAGTCAGTTTGTAGTAATAATCAACTGAGGCAGCAATGCGGTTACTGAACAGGCCAATGTCAACGCCCCCGTTGTACTGGGTCGTTTTTTCCCATTTCAGGTTCGGGCTCGCCATTGAACTTGGAAACAATCCAGGCTGGACCACACCGCCCAAAGCTACATTGGTTGAACCGATAAAGGCCTGGGTGACATAACTGCCAATCTCCTGGTTACCGGTCTGGCCTACGCTGAAACGCAGTTTCAGGTTGGACAGGTTGTTTGAATTCCTGAAAATATCTTCTTCTGAAATCCTCCAGGCTACAGAACCCGATGGGAAAAAACCATATTTTGAGTTTTTCCCGAACTTTGATGATCCGTCAACACGCCCTGTAAAGGTCAGCAGGTATTTGCTCATGTAACTGTAGTTTAAACGGGCATAATATGAGTTCAGGGAGTTTTGTCCGTCGCTGCTCGATGGGGCAGGCCTGCTGTGTGTACCCACTCCGATGTTGTGCCATTTGTAGAAGTCATCAAAGAACCGGGTATTGTAGGTGTTCAGGTTTTCATAGGTATATCTTGACCACGATGCTCCCAGAACCCCGTTAACTGTATGGCTACCCATTGTTTTGTCGTAATTGAAATAATTTTCATTCTGCCAGTACAATGTTTTTGTTACATTGATATCGGCCCTGCCCTGGTCTCCGCGGGTTACATCCCGGCCACCGTAATAATTGTATTTCGATGAATTGTCGTCGGCAGCAAAATTTGTCCGGAAAGTCAATGCCTCGGAAAGGTTGAATATCAGCGACAAGCTTCCGGTAAACTGCGATCTGTCGGTGAACCGCTCAACCGTCTTGCTGACCTGCCAGGGTGACTGGTGGTCGACCTCACCAACAGGGAAATGAAGGTTACGGCCATACAATCCTGCAAATGCGCCATAAACACCTTCATCATCCGGAAATTCGAGGGGTATGATTGGAAAAGCTTCGATAACACCACGGGCAATACCTCCCGAAAAGTAGGAAACATCATTGGCTTTTTCCTTGTTTTTATTGAACGCAATCTGGCTGCTCAACTCCAGCCACGAAGCAATTTTGAAATCACCTGTCATCCTTGCCGAATACCTGTCAATCTGTGAGTTCAGCAACAAACCGTCTTCAAGCGAATAACCTATAAATGTACCCAGACGGGCATTTTCGCTTCCCCCCCTGATTGTAAACTGGTGGTTTGTGGATGTTGACGGGACAAAGATTGCCTCTTCCCAGTTTGTGTCAAACCTCGGCCTGTAGTAATTCCCGTCCTTTCCCATCAAAGGTACTGAATAGCCCCCCTGGGAGGTCCGTTCAAACAAATGGGGATACTCTGAATAGGTTTTTGCGGTGGCAAGCCTGTCGGCAGGAAGAATGGAGCCATCGACACACAGGGGCCAGTTGGGTGTTCCTCCCCTTGTGTATTTGCTGACATTCAGCCATGCCTGGGTATATACATAGAGGAATTGCTCTGCATCGAGGCTTTTCAGATTTTTCTGCAGCATCCCATGTGATACATACCCATCATACTCTACCTGTACATCCCCGGCAAAGCCACGCTTGGTAGTTATCAGGATGACTCCGTTTGCTCCCCTGGCACCATAAATTGCCGTGGCCGATGCATCCTTTAAAACTTCTATTGATTCGATTTCATTCGGGTTTAATATGGTAAGGGCATTGGCAACTCCCACTACACCATCAACCACAACCAATGGTGAGTTTTCTGAATTGATTGAATTGGTTCCCCTGATGCGTATCATCGGGCTTCCACCGGGGGCACCGGTCCTTTCCACTATTTTCACACCCGCTACCTTGCCCGATATGGCCTGGGCCACGTTGAAGGCAGGCTTATCAAGTAACCTTTCTGCACTGACGCTGGCAACCGAACCTGTCAAATCACTTTTTTTGACGGTTCCATAACCGATGGCTACAACCTCTTCAAGCCCTATGGTTTCTTCTTCCATCGAAAGATTTATCCTTGTCTGGTTGCCAACAATAAATTCCTGTGTTTTCATCCCCACAAACTGAAAAACCAGTGTGGCGTCGGCCGGAACATTGACAATTGTATATTCTCCATCAGCATTGGTGACCGTTCCCTGGGTAGTCCCTTTTACAAGAACCGTTACTCCGGGAAGTGGCTGCCCTCCGGGATCTGTCACGCGACCGGTGACTGTCTGTTGCTGCTGGATTTCTGTTGATTGTAAATCACGCTGGAAGTGATTGCCGGAGTTTCCCTCTTTTGCAGCAGCTGTTCCCTGTATCAGACAAGCCACCAGCAGAATGGGGATTAATTTTTTGGTTCGTATAAGGCATTGAATTATGCTGATTACACGAAAATCATACAATTTAATTTTTTTCATACTTTTGCGATATTAAGTGTTGGATAATTGGTGTGACAGCACCTGTTATTAACTTATTCAGCCGGGAGTGTGACAGCACTTCCGGCTTCGTTTTGATTCATAGGTTATCCCATAGGCAATTCCCTCCTTTATATGTTTTTAATGAAAATATCATGAATACTGGTTTTCTATTTTGAAGCTTAACGATGCAGGTAACTTTTTAATTGAAATAACTTTTTCTCTTCACACAGTACTCAGGCAGTTAACCGGAAAATACCCTTTGTTCAGCGAGGGTATTAATTGCTTTTTCTGCTCTTCTACACCAATGAATTTCTCTGGTTATACTGACCCTGACAGTTCTCTCCAACATGTAATACGTATTTCGGTATTGAATCCCCCAAGAAAATTTTATCAAATTTTAACAATTGGCTCAATATATCTGCTCTTTTGCCAGTTTTGCCTTCAGACACTTCAGTGTCAGGTTTATCTGGTTTTCGACTGTCTTTGATGAAATACCAAGCTTATCTGCTATCTTTTTATGCGACAGACCATCTTTACGGCTTAACTGGTAGATCTCCTTTCTTTTTTTTGGCAGTTTTTCGGTAACCTGATTGATAATCTGCAGGATGGCCTGAAAATCCATCTGATGGCTCTGGACATCCTGTTCAGCACCAATTGTTTCTCCAATGCTCCTGCAGTAGCACTGATTTTTAAATCTCTCCCTCAGCTGATCGACAATGAGGTGATAGGAAATTGAAAAAAGATAAGAGGTGCAGGATTTGGCCGGATCTAAATGCTCCCTCAGGTGCCATATCCTGCAGAAGGTTTCCTGAACGACATCCTGTGCATCTTCTTTGTTCTTCAGAATGGAGAAGGAAAACTGGAACAATTTACCGGCATTTTGGGAAAACAACTCATCAAAATCCGTTACAGTATTTTGCGGCTGATGAAAAACAGGAAATTGGGCGCCTATTTCAAGCTTATTATTCATCCGGCAGTTGATTTTGTCAAATAAAGTTATGAAATAATCCGGCCCGAGTCAATGTATCGGGGAGAAATCTTTTTTCTGCCGGGACAATCAAAAAAAGTGGTTTTGCGATGTTTTGGGAAGTGCCGTTTGCACACTATGAAACACTTGCGGATGGCATGCAGGGGTTAAATGCATCCTGTTCCGGTTGCCCCAGGGCAATATGGGTATATATAAAAACAAAAACAGGAAGAAAAAGCTTTCCTCCTGTTTGAACAAGCGTATTTTTATTTCATTATTTTCCCGGCCTTAATTTCCTTACGGCGGCGCCTGCCTGCCATAATTCCGATTCGCGCATTTCCTTCAGTTCGGCATTGAGGCTGCTTTTGTAATCGGCGCTGCTGGTTGATTCAAGTACCCGTTTTGTTTCGGCACCCGATTTCACACTTTCGTACAGTTCATTAAATACAGGCAGTGTGGCTTCCCTGAATTTATGCCTCCAGTCGAGTGCCCCACGCTGTGCAGTGGCGCTGCAGTTGGCATACATCCAGTCCATGCCGTTCTGGTCGACAAGGCGGATAAGGCTCTGGGTAAGTTCTTCAACAGTTTCGTTGAATGCTTCCGACGGGCTGTGCCCGTTGTCGCGCAATACCTTGTACTGGGCTTCAATGATGCCGGCAAGGGCTCCCATCAGTACCCCGCGTTCCCCGGTGAGGTCGGAATATACTTCATTCCCGAATGTGGTGGGGAAGAGGTATCCCGAACCAATGGCAATGCCAAGGGCAATCGTCCGTTCTTCGGCCTTTCCTGTGTAGTCCTGGAAAATGGCATAACTCGAATTGATGCCGTTTCCTGCCAGGAAATTTGTGCGAACGCTGGCCCCCGATCCTTTGGGCGCTACCAGGATCACATCCACATTGTCGGGCGGTATCACGCCTGTCTGATCCTTATAGGTAATTGAGAAACCGTGTGAAAAATACAGGGCGTCACCCGCATTGAGGCACGGCTTGATTTTTGGCCACAATAACCTTTGGGCAGCATCGGAAACAAGGTACTGGATAACCGTACCCCTGCGGGCAGCTTCTTCAACCGGGAACAGTGTTTCACCCGGTATAAAACCATCGCGGACTGCCTTGTCCCAGTCGTCCTTAAACTCAGGTGCCTGCCCGATAATGACATTGAACCCGTTGTCTTTCATGTTTAAAGCCTGTGCAGGCCCCTGAACGCCATACCCGATAATGGCGATGACTTCATTTTTCAATACTTCCCTGGCTTTCTCTACCGGGAACTCTTCGCGGAGGACAACATTTTCTGTTTCCCCGCCAAAGTTAATTTGTGCCATAATTCTTTATTAGTGTAATGAATTTTATTTTGATTGATTAAAAGAATACAAATTTATCACTTTTTATCAGGATAAACTATCAGATTGAATGAATGTTCCTTTTCTTAATCCAGGCTTTCAAGCAACGCATCCCTTTCCTTCAGGAATTCGGAAAGCCTTTCAATGGGATCACGGGTAAGGGC
>OBJA01000205.1_pt1 | contig 57612 bp, 52 predicted proteins | sample 1519751 | NCBI WGS metagenome assembly OBJA01 (sample SAMEA3881238, study PRJEB22517) | soil metagenome | biome: lake sediment; feature: soda lake sediment; material: sediment, water from around vicinity | place: India | collected 2013-12-23 | depth 3 m
TGGTCAAATGCTAATTTGGGAAGTTTTTCAGTACAAAACCACTTTACTTCAGAGGCATCATCACCCGCTTTGGCAATTGCGTCTTTATCTACTTCAGAATAGTAAACAATTGAGATATTTCGCCCGCGAGGATCTCTCCCGGGTTTCCCGAATGCATAGAATTGAGTAAACTCTAAATCACTTAATCTGGTTTCTTCGTGAACTTCCCTTTTTACTGCATTAATAAGGTCTTCGTTCATATCCACAAAACCACCCGGGAATGCCCACATATTTTTGAAAGGATCGTTTTTTCTTCTTATTAACAAAATTTCGTAGGACTCATTTTGTTTACGGAACAATATTGCATCTACTGTTACCATTGGTCTTGGATAATCGTATGTGTACCTCATATTGCTAGTGTTTATGTATTCAAAAATTCTTCAGTAAATGAATAGTAAAAAGACTGATTTGAAAAATAAAATTCTAATATTTTCATCAATATCAGGTTTATTAGAATCTTATCTGCTTTTTGCGCATTAATCCCTGTTAATTTGATAAAAGCATTTCTTGTAATACTTCCTTTATTACCAATTTGTTTCATTAAGCTATTTACAACATCGTCGTAAATTATCTTTGATCCTTTATAGCCCTTTTTTTCAATTTTCCATACCTCTCTTATTATTCTATTGCTCAATATATTTTGGTCTTCATATCGTAAATAGGCTTTAAGTTCTCCTTTCTCGTCGGGAGCGTAATACGGTTTTTCGACGCCCTCCTTAATTATTATTTCGAGAATTTTTTTGCCGTTAATCATCCACAATTTGTGGTCGAAGATCAATTCCGGTTTACAGTAAATATGCGCAGCAGTTTCAACCATAAAATATTCTTCTTCTGAAATAACTCCCTTAATTGAACCATTGTCTCTTACTCCAATTAGGAGGGAGCCTCCTTTTGTGTTTGCAAATGCGCATAATGATCTGGCAATTTTTTTGGAATCATTTATACTGTGTTTAAAGTCGAGATATAAACCTTCCCCCTTTTTAATTCTCTCAAGCAATATATTTTCATTATAATCCATTATAAAATTCATTATTTGTCAATCTTCTTTTGCACTGTAATTTTCATTGAGTTTAGTTCAAGACAAATAAGATTTCCAAGTCCTTTTACTGATGTTCCGTATATGCAGCCATTATCTATGCAGATAATTTGAGAGTCTTTGATTATAGATTTTCGTATTCCTCGAAGCTTTTTTGGGACATGGCCATGAATTAGTTTTTTGCCGTTTAAATTTTTAGTCTTTTTTGGAATATATCTTGAGTATAACATGAACTTTTTATTCTCGAAAATATTTTCATCTTTCAGATTCAACCCCGCGTGTACAAGTATTTTATCATCTAGTTCGACGTAAAACTCAGAGTCTTCAATTAGGTTTAAATATTTATTTTTTATTTTGTTTTCTTTATTTAATAAATCTACTGAGAAGTAGTTTTCGAGTATGAAAATAAGATTTTTTTTATCTTTACTATTTAGCAGCAATTGCTCATGATTTCCTCTTAATAGTAGTATTTTATGTCCAGATTTTTTTAAATTGATGATGTAATCCAGAATTTTTGCCGAATTCTTTCCTCGATTTACTATATCACCCAAAAGATATAATTCGTCAAACTTACTGAACCCAATCTTTTTAAGCAATTTTTTAAAAGTTTTATAGTTTCCATGAATATCGCTTATTGCAAACTGTCTGATTTTATTTGCCTTATTTTCTGATATTTCTTCAATCATTTTAAATGAAAATACTACTCAAATTTTTATATATTCAGGTTTAAGATTATTCTTTTGACGGATCAGCGACAATACCTGAAAACAAAATGCTCTTGGTACTGACTTCTCTTATTAGAAAAATAAAAGGTTTGTCAATTGTAATAAATATAGGAGATGGTTCAGCAGGCATTGATGTGAAGGTTATTTCCACTGATGTTACGGCAGCAGCTTCGGTTCCTTCTTCGTTAACATCAATAAAAGTTTTGTGTTTAACATCACTTACATATAAATTTCCTGTTCCATTAATACCAGATAAATCAGCGAGATTAGGTATAAATATATCTTCCATTCCTAAAGCATATAAAATCTCATTAAGAGATTTCTGAAATTCAAATTTAAATTTAGGCATTGTAAGAACCACTTCTGTAGGAATCATCGCTTCATACCACTCATTCCATTTTTCTGAATTAAGCTCAGAAAGAACTTCATTTGGCGTACTGTTTGACTCAGGAAATATTATATTCATTACAAAATTACCTCTACCATATGGTAATTCTAATATCTTAGCATTAGTATGACTAAAATACTTTAGGTTAGCCTCCATTTTCATCATCGGCACGCTAACAGTTGAATTATCGGCTAAATAAAAATTCTCATTTACTGTTTTAGACTTATCAAATTCATACTTCCATTCACCATAAAAGTATATTGCATTTATTAAATACATAACAACATCCCCTCCAATTCCTTCGATAATTTCGGTTATTTTCTGATTTGTTGCATTTGCGACCCAATTATTTATTGTAGATACTGCTGATGGCGATGAAAAGTCCAGTGGAGATATTTCAGCATTATAGTATTCCTGATTTCTGTCAAGAAACTCTTGTAATACCGTAAAAGAATTTCTGTACCAAATTGAATTTGCAATAGATATCTCTATTTTCGAATCTATACTTGTTAATTCTGAAGCAAGCAATTTAAAAAATTCATTCAAATCAGTATTTTCAAACCCGAGTACGTCAAGCATTTGGCTTAATGTGTTATTTTTTGCTCCATTTGCAGTCATGGCTAAAGCTAGATTGATGCTTAGAGGAGAAATCATGAAATTTTCAGTATTATCTTGATTTTCAGATACAGCTTTTAAAATATTAAAAGAAAATGCATTTCCGGATTCTACTAGTTGCTGTTGCTTAGTTGTAAGTTTGATTTCTTTAATGTCTTTATTTTTATCCTTTTCACATGATAGAAATATCACAGCAAATGCACAAATAATAAATATAATTTTTATTGTTTTCATCTTGCTTAAAATTAGTTGTTTATAATTATCAAAGATAACGAATAAGAATCGATAATATTACAGGTATATATATAAAAAAAACGGCGTGAGCCGTTTTTTTTATATGTAAATTTATTTTATTGAAATTTTAGGAATGCTCTTTTTATTCTCTCTATACCATCTCTTAAATCTTCTTCTGAAATAACAAGAGGGGGAGCAAATCTTATAATATGACCATGAGTTGGTTTTGCAAGGACTCCTTCTTCTTTCATGGCAACACAAACATCCCATGCTGTTTTCCCATTTTTAGGTCTTACAACAACTGCATTTAATAAACCTTTACCTCTTACAAGTTCCACCATGTCATGTTCGAAGTTTTCCATTTCAGTACGGAAAATTTGCCCAAGATACGTTGCTCTTTCAGCAAGTTTTTCTTCTTTTACAACTTCAAGAGCTGCAGTAGCAACTTTTGCTGCTAATGGGAATCCTCCGAATGTAGATCCGTGCTGTCCGGGTTGAATAACTAGCATTATATCGTCATCGGCAAGTACAGCAGAAACTGGAATTACACCACCCGAAAGAGCTTTGCCGAGAATAAGAATATCCGGTCTAACTCCTTCGTGATCGCAAGCTAAAAGTTTACCTGTACGTGCAATCCCTGTTTGAACTTCGTCTGCTATGAAAAGAACATTTTTTTCTTTACATAAATCGAATGCTTTTTTTAGGTAGCCTGAATCAGGGACATATACACCTGCTTCACCCTGAATAGGCTCAACGAGGAAACCTGCTACATTCGGGTCTTCCAATGCTTTCTCAAGGGCTGGAATGTCGTTATAAGGAACAACTTCAAATCCGGGAGTATAAGGTCCGTAATTTGCATTTGCATCAGGATCAGTTGACATTGAAATTATTGTAATAGTACGTCCGTGAAAATTACCTTCACAAACAATAATTTTTGCCATATTGGAGGGAACGCCCTTTTTTTCATAAGCCCATTTACGGCATAGTTTAAGTGCTGTTTCATCAGCTTCTGCTCCAGTGTTCATCGGTAATACTTTGTCGTAACCGAAAAATTTTGTGATATATTCTTCATATTCACCAAGTTCAGAATTATAAAACGCACGAGAAGTAAGTGTTAGTTTTTTTGCTTGTTCGCAAAGTGCATTAACAATTTTAGGATGACAGTGACCTTGATTTACTGCCGAATATGCACTTAGAAAATCAAGATATTTCTTACCTTCGATATCCCATACAAATGCTCCTTCTCCACGCTCAATAATAACCGGTAGTGGGTGATAATTGTGTGCTCCGTACTTCGACTCTCTATCGATATACTCCTGCTCGCGAGCGGTTAATTTCATAGAATTTTCCATAATTTATTTATTTAGTTTAACAATTTTATTCCGGAAACAAAAATGATAATTTTTATCCGCAAAAAAAAATTAAAGAGATATTTTAAATAACATGTTTTGCTAAGACAAATAAGAATCAATTGTTTGATTGACTTTTAATAATGGTATTAGAGTTAAAACTGCTTATTTGTGCTAAGAATAAGATTTTTAATCAAAGTTAAGTTTAAATTTATCTTATTGTAAATGTTTTATATTCAAGTCTTCTGATGTCTGGTGTGATGCTGTAAACCCATGAAAAAATCTTTTCTGGACTAGTGATTTGATATTCTCCCTGATAGTTGATAAATTTTATCGGAGTTTTTGTAAAAACAAATAGGATTCTATTGACTTCTGGTGATTTTTCGGTTTTTTCAAGATAATAATCTACATGTCCAAATGGAAAAGATATATCAGACATACCGGGTATAAGCTTATGAGTTTCCCAGTTATTTGGATACATCATACAGGTTTCATTTTCGCTGAGACTGAAAATATGCAGATAGCAATCTTTTGTAGCATTAACATTAAACTTTAGTTTTTCTCCCTCTTCATAAATATTTTTTATCCCTGAAATTTTTACCAAGAATTCCGGATCTGGTTTTACTGAGTAAAGTATTACGTCAGCATCAATGCTTATTTCTATCTGAAAAAGTTGTGTATGTGGATCAAGCATACGGTCTTGTTTCACAATTGTATAATTTTTTACTGCTCCCTGCAAATCAGAATGTACATCGGAACTAAAAAATTCGGAATAATCAAAGTCTAATTCACTTCTAAACAGCAATTCGTAAGAACTAAGGTTTTCTACTACACCGGCCATCCTTAGGGCTTCAACTTTTGCTGCATTTAAAGCTTCTTCTCTGGCTTCTTTTTCACTAATTCTACCAACAATTATTCCTGAACCTTTTGCTCCTTTAACTTGCTTAATCTCCTGAGTAAATGAATTTGTAGAAAAAAATATGAAGAGGAAGATAATATAAGAGAGTGTTTTCATAATTGAATAGTTTAGTATTATTTGTTTCCAGTTTCCTTTATAAATACTTTGTTAAAAAGGTCTTTATCATAAATTTTGCCAATTTCATTATTATTCTGAAAGTTTTCTTCAAAATCTTTGAAAATGCTTTCTTTAGGTAGTTCAACAGCCAAATACACTATGTAATTACCATCTTTAAATTCGGTCTCCTCACAAATAATTTTCACATTACTAATTTGATTCTCTGAAACAGCATTGGTAATATCTTCGAATTTTGATAATTCAGTTTCATTTAGACCGATGTTATTCTCTGCAATATAAATGTCCGTTATTCTTTGTATTGTAATTGAGATATTACGTGAAAGCGATGCGACTGCATTAAGCCTTGCCATTCTGTAGGCAGTATTTTTATTCTGATTTGATGCAATGCCTGTCGAACGAAAAAACATTGCGTCTGATTTGTACAAATTGGGATTGCAGGGCATACTAATTGCTATGGGGGCAGGATTTATTTCATCAACGGACTTCTTCGCACCAATACATGAAGATATAATAGTATTCAGAAGAAGGATTACAAAAATATTCAGAACCAGATTGGATTTCATTTTTTTTAGTTTATAAAGTTCTTGATTTAAACATACTTATATTTACACCAGCAGTGATATATTTTTTGGTATAGAAATTTTTATTGGCATCAGCTGATTGTATAGCATTAATCCCTCCCTGCAAAAAAATAGCGATATTGTCGGATGCTCTGAAATCTAGGCCTAATGCACCTGTTAACCCCAGCTTTACATGTTCTTTATTTTGAAATTCGGATGCACCTGGAATTTTAAAACTATAATAGTTAATTCCAACGCCTCCTAATATAAAAGGATTGATCTTACTCTGAGGAAAGAATATGTATTTTGGACATATATTAATTCCAACAATATGAAGTTTTAAATCACCTTGTACCTGAATTGGTGTATATTTAATCAAAACTGCTGTACTAAAAGTTCTGCTGAAATTATACTGAACTCCGGCATCGAACGAGACTCCGCCATTAAATACATAACCAGATGCAAGTTGCAATGTGAACTTCTGCTCATATTGGGAATATAATCTCGAACTGATTGAGATTGAAAACATCACTATTAAAAATATTAAAATTTTTCTTTTCATAAAAACAAGGCTTAATTGGTTCAGTAATATCTATTTCAAAATTCTCCATTCATGCCATTTATTTTCAGCAGAAGGGCTAACATTTGTTTGAGGAGTTTGCTCAGTATTATTTATGATTGCTGATCTTACACCAACGGTTTCTACGAGATAGTCTGAAAGCTCTTTGTATGTAATATCTCCTTTAGTTTCTTTGAGTTTGTTAAGAAGGAAATATGTAAAAATACCATGACCTTTTTCTCTGTATGGATGTGCAGATTGACTTTCACTTGACGCAGAAAAGACAACCAGATTGCCGGATAGTAAGTTTTCTTGAGGTCTTACCCTTACCGCTCTCGCAGAAACTAATCCTACATTTCTTGCTCCTCCGCTGAAACATGCATCAAGAAATACAGTAATTCTTTCAGATGGATATTCTGTGAGTTCTTTGTATAAGTCATTGATTTTTATTGCAAAACGAAGGTTTGTTCCAGTAACATCAACTGGCATAATATGGGGTTCTCTGGTTTTTTCATCAGGGAATCCATGACCTGCATAGTAGAAAAATATTTCTGCTTTCCCATTTAATGCTTTTATAATATTTTTTACTTTCTGAAGTTCATCGTACATTTGAATTGCTCTGGCATTGGTAAGAAATAATATATTATCCTGTGGAACACCTAATACTTTAATCGCGAACTCTCGAAAAGTTGTTGCATCACTTATTGCAAATTCAACATCTGATTCCTTTTGCAAACCAATCTGGTATGAACTGTAATCTTCATTTCCAATAATCAGAGCAAATCGGTATGGATTAACAGGATTTTTGAAGTCTAGCATTGCAAGTTCTGATACAATTGCAGCTTCTGTTATTTCCTTCTTCTCTTCTGTTATTTCCGAAATAGTTTTCGTCTCAACTAATTCTTCCTGAATTATAGTTTTTTCTTCTTTTATAACATCTATATTTGTAGTTAAGTCTTCCAATTCTTTTACTACTTCTTTGTTATCAGCTAAATCATCCTGAATAATTTCAGTAATATCTTCTTCTTTCTGATTTATATTAGTTTCTGTAGTTTTTGGTTCTGTTATAACTTCAATAATTTCTTTAGTAATTGTAATATCATTGCTTTCTTTTTCTTGAGTTTCTTTATTTGCAGAATCAGTAATTAGATTAAGTGTTTCAGTTTCAGTAATTATGATGCTATCATTATTATTTATTACTATAATATCTTCTATTTCAGGTTTATATATTACGTTTAGTATTTCTGATTCTTTCATTCCCCTGATATAGAATATTTCTGCCTTGATTGTATTTATTCCTTCATTCAAAAATAGGATTTTTTCATCTTCCAATACAGGGTTCATCATAAATAGATTATCTTCAGTAGAAAATCGCTCATTGTTTAAATAAAATATTAAGTTATCAATCGGATAATCAGAAGTAATTTTGTATTTCACACGATGACTTACATTTGTTGTTTCTGTCATATTTTCGCTAATCCATTCGATTTTCGGATCTTCTTTCGCTTTTAATCGGTTTACTGTAATTTTGTCTTGTTGATTTTTTTCATCAAGTACAGGTCTGATTCCGAGTCCTGAAGTGTTCCAAACCATTAGATTGTCGGAATAAAGTGAAGATGATACGAATTCCTTCCCATTGGGATTAAAAGCTACCGATAGTACATAATATGATTGTTTTTCTGAATTAAAAACTATCATACCGGTATTTGCTTCAATCATAATTAGATAATTATCATGACTTCCACTAACGATATATTTTCCGTCTGGGCTGAAAGCAATTGATTCTACCCAACCGGAATGAGCCAGAATAGAGTTTTGTAATTCAAAACTATGTGCATTCCATATGTTTATTTTGTTATCATCGCCTCCACTTGCTATAAAATTTCCGTTTGGACTGTATGCAACAGTTCTAATCCATCCGCTATGGGCTTTAATTGTACCTGTATTTTGTCCTGTAATATGGTTCCAGATTTTTATTGTGCCATCAGCACTTCCGGAAATAAGCCTCGTACTGTTAGGATGAAAATCAACAGCCATCACCTCGCGGCTATGCCCGGTAAGATTTTGTATCAGTTCTCCTGTTTGCAGACTCCAGATTTTGATTGTTCTATCTTTTGAAGCTGAGGCAATAAATTTGTTATCACTGCTAATTGCAATTGAAGTTATATCATCTTTGTGATTAGAAAGACGATTAATTTGAGAGCCGGTATTTACATCCCAAATAGTTACATTTTTATCTTTTCCGCCTGAAATCAGATATTTGTCATCTTGAGAAAACTTTAATGACAGAGGGAAACTTTTTAAGCCTTTTAGTTCTCTGATTACTTCGCCATTTGATGCATTCCAAATAAATATTTTACTATCTAGCCCCCCTGTAGCTATAAACTTTCCGTCCTGACTGAAATCGCTGCAAACAACCTGATGCCTACGTTGATTTAATACCCGATCTAAATTAACCTGAGAATAGGAGTAAGAACTTAATATCAAAAGGATTATGGTATAAATTAGTGTTCTCATATCAGAGAGTTTTTGATTTAAACAAATTTATATTAACTCCAAATTGAGTATAAAAAACATCTGCATCAATTACAAATATTTTTGTAAATCCCGGCTGAACAAACAAAGTAATGTTGTCTGATAAATCAAATTCTATGCCTATTCCTGTTAATATGCTTGGAGAAATGCCTTTGTCGTCTTCAATTACCTCCATATTTTCGTATAAAATTGCAATATTAGCAAAACTTATACTGCTCCCTGCAAGTATATATGGTCTAATTTTCCTGTCGTGCATAAACTTATATTTTGCTGAGACTCCTAATCCAAAAGTATAAAAACTTACACTGCTTAGAGGGTTTATACTAAGATATGGGTATCCAAACTGATTGGTGTGTAGTTCATAGAAGTAATGTCCTTCGGTGTCGGGGAAAGGATAAATACAAGAGACTATTAGTCCGAGTAAACTGAATTTTCTATTGAAATTATACTGAATACCTGCATTAAAAGCCATACCCATTCCGAACATATCTTGAGTTAGATTAACTTCATTGAAATAAGTTTGCCAACCAGTGGGAGAATAATATCCTCCGGATTGATACTCCTGTAAAATTTGATTTTCGCCACTTTGAATCATTGAGGCTCCAATAGAAAAATGAAGGGTTAATTTTTGTTCAAACTGAGCATAACTTGTTGAGGGAGAAATAGCAAAGAAAATAATTAATGCCGGCAGAGTTTTAAGAAATAGATTTCTCATATATTTTAGTTATTATGTGAAAATACAAATATAATTAAAAATGTATAAATTATTAAATAGCAAAATTAGTTTTCATTTATCTACTTAAACTTTTGAATAATAATATATACAACTCACTAAAGCATAGTAAAAAAAATAGTATTTTTGAAAAATAAATATGTATTGCATGCTAAATGTTGTTGCACGAATGTTTTATAATTGTGTTTTGTGTGTTTAGCAGGTAGTTAGGTTTAATTTAAAACATTTTAATTCACAATTATGAAACAGTTATTAATAATTCTGTTAATTGGTATTCTTTTCAACGCATGTGATAAGAATAAGCATGGTAATGTAAAACAGCAAATCAGATTTAGTTCTGAAATTCCTATTAAAAAAGCTATTTTTAGTAAAATATCGAATGAATTGAGATATACTCAATTTGGGGATTTTATTACAAGTATTACACCGAGTAGTTTTGTTTCAGTAGTAGGACCAGCTCGTTATTTTTATAATAAAGGTAATGAAGATTTTATAGCACTAATTGGAGGGAGCACAGGAAATGAAACATTAACAGCGGATTTTTCGATGAATTCAACTATCTCAGTTATACCCACGCTATGTTGTAATGTGTATGATAATCCAGATGGGCAAGGGGGTGGTTACTTTAAAAATGCTGTTACTTTTAAATTGTTTTTCGTTTGGATGCGTTTGAACCCTGTTATTGAGTTGCCTGTTGAATATAGTAATATTAGTTTGGGTCAATTTACTGGGCAAAATCAACAAAGCGGGAGAATTCTGTCAACAGATTATTGGAATCTTAATAAGCCAGTTCAAGAATTAAACGTATTAGGTCAACTTATTTCAGTATAAGACATTGCTGGCTGTGGAGTTTTTTGTTGACTCAAAAGGCGAAGTAATTGTAAATGAAATGGCTCCCCGCCCCCACAATAGCGGGCATCATACCATTGAAAGTATTATCACATCACAGTTTGAGCAACATCTACGTGCTATTTTAAACTTACCTCTTGGCAGCACAAAAATTAAGCTCCCATCAGTAATGATAAACATTTTAGGGGCAGAAGGGCACGAAGGTCTGGTAGTTTATGAAGGATTAACAGAAAGCATGGCTATTGAAGGTGTGAAAATTCATTTATACGGAAAAAAAACAACCAAACCTTACCGGAAAATGGGGCACGTAACCGTTTTATCGTCTTCATTAGAATGTGCTTTAAAAAAATCAGAAAAAGTAAAACAATTAATAAAGGTAAAATCGTGGAAAAAAATCTAAAGTAAGCGAAGATCTTGAGTTTTATTCTGTAATGCGAGCTATACGGGCAATTGAACATTCCGATGTTTGTTTTATTATGATAGATGCACAACTGGGAATGGAGTCACAGGATGTAAACATTTTTCACCTTGCTCAAAAAAACAAAAAGGGCATTATTATTCTTGTAAATAAATGGGATTTAATCGAAAAAGACACTAACACATCAAAGTATTACATTAAGACAGTACAAGAAAGAATTGCTCCATTTACAGATGTTCCGATTTTGTTTGTTTCTGCTCTCGAAAAGCAAAGAATACATAATATTCTTATAGAAGGAATGAAAGTTTACGAAAACCGAAAGCAAAAGATTCCAACTTCTAAATTAAACGAATATCTGCTGGAGGTTATCGAAAAGTATCCGCCACCTTCGGTAAAAGGAAAATATATTAAAATTAAATATGTTACCCAGTTAAAAACCAGAACGCCAAAATTTGCAATTTTTGCAAACCTCCCCCAATATATTAAAGAGCCATATCAGAGATATCTTGAAAACCGACTTAGAGAAAAATTTGACTTTACAGGTGTTCCTATTGATATATTTTTTAGACAGAAATAAGACATAGTATGTGTTAAAATATAAATAAAACAGCATAATGTATTACCTCCCCTGTGATATATTATTACTACTGCGTTTGGTATAATGCAGCAAAAATATATAGATTTTTATTCCGATTATATGTATATATTTGATATTTTTACGAAATAAACTATATTTCCATGAAAACAAAAACAGTATTATTTTATTGTATTTTAATTGCAGCCCTATTTTTTAGCAGCTGTGAAAAAGTAGAGCCTGAAGATTCGCAAATTTTTTCGTTTAGCGGTAAAGTACAAAAAGGTCCTTTTATAACAGGTACCGTCATTACCTTAAACGAGCTAAACGCTAATCTTGGACAAACCGGTAGTTCGTACACTACTAATATCGCGTCAAACGATGGCAGCTTTAGCTTAAACAATTTAGAATTGGATTCTGAGTTAGCAATGCTAACAGCAAACGGATATTTTTTTAGTGAAGTGTTCGGAGAAGTAGCAACTGCCCCTATAAGTTTGCATGCGATTGTAGATTTATCCAATCAGGAAACGGTAAACATAAATGTATTAACTCATATTTCAAAATCTCGTATAGAGCATCTTGTTAACAATGGCATGAGTTTTAGTGCTGCACAAACTCAGGCACAAAACGAACTACTGGCATTTATTGGTGTTACCGAAACTTTTGATGTCGGTTTTGAGGATTTGGATATTGTTGGTAATGAAGATTATAATGGTATGCTTCTCGCTTTTTCGATAATGCTTCAGCGTTATTCTCAACAAATGCAAGCAATTAATGGCTTATCTGCCGAACTCACACAGTTATTATCCAATATATCCGGAGATTTTGCACCGGATGGGGTAATAAATAATCAAGCAATTATTGACACACTAATGTATAATATAACACAGCTAAGGATAAATAAAATAAAAGAAGATTTAGAAGAGCACTATTCAAATATGGGAATGACAGTAAATGTGCCCGATTTCGAGAACTATATATGGCAGTTTCAGCAGGCACACAGCGATACGGTTTACACAGAGATAATGTATCCTGACTCTGCAAATCCTTGTATTCCAATGCCAAGTGATAATTTGCGATTAAATGTTTTAGCAGCTGACGATAATGCCCATTTTGAGGGTTTTGAACAGTTTACCCTAGCTGCAATTGTTCCTTTTGGCAGTAATCTTACAATAAAATTTGTTTTATTGCAGGGCGAACTTACTTTTGATTTAGCCTGTTGTTCCGGCTGGGATTATATTAACGAATATCCCAATGGTTTTACCATACATGCGGAAAATTACAATCAATTAGTATCCACATTATTGTATCTGAACAATTATTCCGACCCACTTGGAAGTGCAAGAATTGAGTTTTACGAAAATGGAGATACTTCACCAACATATATTAAGAATATTACATGGAATATCGACTATTCCAAAATAGGGGAATGATAAAATTGCTATACATAAAAACTAAATTGTCGAGTTTTATCAGAATTATCCCCAATTGTCTCGTACTGAAATAGGTTGACTAAATTCTAATACACGATATTATGAGAAATATAATACTTAAAGTTATTTTTTTGATTATAACAATATCACTTTTATTTACTCAAAAAAACCTTGCGCAAATTGATTTATCGGGTAGTTGGATAGCTTACTGCGTTTTGGAACAACCAGAAAAAAACTCAGTTAGTTTTAATACTTTTTGTAAATACGCTTTCAGTGAAGATAATACAGAAATTCGTGTCGAAACACCCGTACTGTTTTTTGAAAAAGACTATTTTAAAATAATTACAGAGAATGATTCTGTAAAAGTTGCTTATCATATTGACGAAAACTTATATACTCTTGAATTTGTATATAGGGAAATTACTTATAATTTTAAGATTCTAAGCGTTTTTAAATTTTCAGGAATAAACTATATATTGAAAAGCGATGTGGGTAGTTTGATACTTCTTGAGAAAAAAGAATCTCAATTTGATTAGAAGTAAAAAACTTAAAATATTAACAGGCTAAGTACTTGTCAAGCTCACTAATTGTCGTTTATTATCATTTTGTTTGCCCGCAGACTTTACTGCTCTTGAATCGACTTAAATCCATTTCCAAGTATTTCATGAGCATTCATAACAGCAACAAAAGCTTTTGGGTCAATTTCGCCAATAAATTCTTTAAGTATAGATAGCTCTCTTCGCGTGACAACAGTAAAGATTATCTGCCGATTACCGTCGGAGTACATCCCTTTGCCTGTTACTATTGTGCCTCCTCTGCTAAGGTCAACAATAATCTTTTCTTTAATTGCTTCGTATTTGTCTGATATTATGAATAAACTTTTCTCATAAGTTGTTCCTTCAAGGATAAGATCAACTACTTTACCCGTTATGTATATCACAATCCATGAATATAGTGGAATAGTCCAGTCTTTGAAAACGACTAAGCCTATTAGTACTATAACAGAGTCGACATAAATTATTAACTGTCCAAGCGGCATTCTGGTATATTTACCAAAAATCATAGCTACCACATCTGTTCCGCCTGAGCTTGCTTTTGATTTAAATACTAGTCCAAGCCCAATTCCTATCAAAACGCCTCCAAAAATTGCTGAAAGCAAAGGATCGCCTTCAACTAAAGCTTGATTATTTGAAAAATATCCCAATAAATCCACGAATATTGCTAAAGATATAAAACCTAATATTGTTTTCCAACCAAAGCGTGGTCCTAAGATTTTAATGCCAAGCAGAGTTATGGGGATATCAAAACATAAAGCTGTAAGCCCTATTGGTAAATCAAAGAGATGATGCAACATAATAGCGATTCCGTATACTCCTCCGGGAACAAATTTATATGGTGAAATGAAATATACTATTCCAACCGACATTATGAATGTCCCAACTAATATAAAAATCAAGGCTTTAAGCCATGCTTTTGACATGAATTTTTCTTTTGTAATATAAACCATAGCGTTTTTTTTAAAAGGACTGCGAAATTAGTTATATAAATATCTTAAATTATTGATAATTATCATTTTAATAAAACTTTAACAAATGGATGGACAATCAATAACAGATAATTATTGGTATTGTTTTCTGCACATTAATTTCCAAGTACTTGCCAGAAGACTGTATCAACTGACATTTCAATTCTGTTCGCTGTTTTCTTTTTTAAATTCGGAAAGAAATTAACATCAAGTATTGTTTCTAACTGTCTTATTGACAAAGAATAAGAAAAGATTGAGTTTTCAGATGCTTTTTCATTAGGCATAAGAAATGCAATTCCCTGTTGGATTGTATCGTTATATATCAAAACTACTTTATAGAATTCTTCAGGAATCGATACTTTATTATCACCTATTGTTTTGAGGTCTTGCTTTAGTACGGGACCAGTAACTATAAATAATTCATGATTATTTTCTGCATACTTTCTTACAGATGTTTCAAGCTTTTTCCAGATTCCCCTATTAAAGGAAGGATTTTGAGGACTCACATTTGAATAATAAAATGATTGTTTCATTGCTTGCGAGCAAAATACCATATCAGCAGCCGGAACAAGATGTCCTCTGTCGAAACCACTGCCTCTGTAGTCGGCATCAGTTGCAGTTCCATTTATAACTAAGCTGTCGGGATAAAATCTTGTATTACGCGATTCATTCCCAATAATCATTTCCGAATTTAGTTTATATGCTATCCATTTGGATTGTTTATGTGTGTCGTCAAAAACAAAACAATAATTTGCATGACAAATCAATTGTTCTTCTTGACTTAGTTTTGGTATTTCCAAAGAATATTGAAAAGACGGAGTACAAGAAAATATTAAGATGATTAATCCTGACAAAAGTATTATTACTGCTTTTTTTTTCATTGTTTTTTATACTCTATAATCATAATATTTTTGGTCTTTTCAGTTATTTTAAATCTGTCGTCAATTCTTATTCCCGGAATCCAAATGATATCTTCTCCCGATACAAGTAGCCATATTTCAGATTTTGTAAAAACGTTTAGTTTTATATCTGTAAAAAAATTGCTGAGTTTTTTAAATTGATTCATTCCTAATGGCTTAAATCTATCGCCAGCCTTCCATCGTCTAAGTTTTATGGGGAAAGATATTTTATCGGCATCCAGCATCGCAAAATCAGGGTTTGTTATTATTTTATCATTGTCAATTATTTTTTCCGTGAAGTTTAGAAAAATGGGAACAGTTATCTGTTTGGTATATCTGTCTATGTAGAAGTCTTTCTCTTTTTTTACGGATACAGTTCTGATAATTAAAAAATTCCTGTCTTTTAATACTTCAATATTTCTGTATTTGCAGATTTTACCGGATTGAGATTCAGAGAGGTCAAGTACTTCTGCTGCAAAAGAATTTGGCAAGGTTTCAAGCTTAAGTAATTCAAAAAGAACAGTTTTGTACGAAACTTTTTGTTTTAGTTTATCAAGGTCTATGTAAATTTTGTTGTGCGAGTATTTTACACAGTCTGATTTACATTTTAAAATATAATCATCAAAAATATTGTTGACATCACGGAGGAAAATAGAGGTTTTAAATGCATTTTCCCTGAAGCTTGGATTTATTTCCTCAAGTAAAGGAAATACGAGATGTCTGATTTTGTTGCGGGAGTATTCTGTTTTAATATTTGTACTATCAGTTCGATATTCAATGTAGTTTACTTTAGCATATTCTTCAATTTCTGACCGAGGTATTTCAAGAATAGGTCTTAATAACTTCCCTTTTAAGACTCTCATTCCACATAACCCTCTAATTCCGGTACCTCTTGTTAGGTTAAAAATAATTGTTTCAACCTGGTCATCAGCATTATGAGCTAATGCGATATAATCACACTGATTTTTTTCAGCCATTTCGTAGAACCATTCGAAACGAAGATCTCGAGCAGCCATTTGTATTGAAATTCCTGCTTTTTCTGCATATGTCTCAGTATCGAATCTTTCTGAAATAAACTTGAATTCATACTGTTCAGCCAGTTTTTTTACAAATAATTCATCATTATCAGATTCGTCTCCTCGCAATCCAAAATTGCAATGAGCAACAATGCAGTCGAGTCCGTATTCATAAAGACAATGCAACATTATTACAGAATCAATTCCTCCACTAATAGCACATAGAATTCTCGATTTGTAGTCGATATTTGTTTCGTCTAATTTCCTGAAAACTTTGTTTATCATTGGCAGTACTTTTTGGTTTTATAAACTGAAATAATTTTGCACTAATTTAAGATATTCTTTTCTAGGAATATATTCTCCACCTAAACTTTCAAGATGACTAGTGTGAAACTGGCAATCAATAATTTTGATTTCATTTTTCATACAATATTCAATAAGGTTTTTGTAAGCTGTTTTACTTGCATCACTAATAAGACTAAACATAGATTCTCCTATGAACATTTTTCCGCATAATACTCCGTATAGCCCACCCGCAAGTTGAGAATTATGTCTTACCTCAAATGAATATGCGTATCCTTGTTTATGAAGTTCGATATATGCTTGCTGCATTTCTTTTGTTATCCATGTTCCATTCTGATCATTTCTTGCGATTTCTGCACATTTACTGATAACAGATTCAAAATCTTTGTTTATTTCCGTTTCAAATTTGATAGATGATTTTTTTAAAGATTTCGAGATTTTTGCTTTTTCGGGAAATACTACAAAACGTGGATCGGGAGACCACCATAGAATTGGGTCATCTTCAGTAAACCATGGAAAAATTCCTTGGTGAAAAGCACTCAACAGACATTCAGGACTTAAGTCTCCTCCAATTGCTATTAATCCATCAGAGTTTGCTTTAGATACATCAGGGAAAGTATAATATCGATCTGAGAAGTTTTGCAGCATATACAAAGATAATTTTTAAATGAAAATCAAACAAAATATCTATTACAGATTTTAATAATAATACTGTTGCATTTTAAGTTTATTATAATTTTCACTACATATCAATATTCTACGATTTGTAATGTCCAAGCAAAATCCAAATTTCGTTTATTTTTGAATAAAAAATTCAAAGTATAAATTATTTTTTATTTTTGCAAATTGTTTTTATGAGAATATTTTCGTTACATACAATACTCCTTGCAGCAATATTATTTTGTTGTTTAAATCTTAATGCCGAAGGAGGTAAGGGAAGTGTTGCTAAAAGTGCAGAAAATGAGATATTTATTGATTTAAGCGAATGTATTGAAAAATCATTGCACGCGAGAAGGTATTTGATTATTGCGGCTGAAATACTTGACTCCTTCCTTGATAGTGTTACTATAAATAATAGGGATATTGTAATGCTTCGTGAACTAAGACAATTATATACTGTCAAAGATATTCAAAATCTTATTTTTTTGGATTCTTTAACTTCTTTTGAAATTATTCCTTCTCGTTTAATTTCGGTTTTGAATAATTATCTTATCAATCAATATCTTAGTGTTGAAGATGAGGTCTTTTTATATTCTTATGATTGTGAAATTCCTGCATCAGAAATATATTTAAATAGCTGGAATACGCGCATTCCAAATCCATATCCACGAAATTTTGCAGATTCTGACACATTGATTCATATTAAACTTGTTAATGATGCAGGAGACTTTAACATGCCGGGTGAGGGCAGGGTTAGTTCAAGATTTGGATGGAGAAATTCTGCTTTTCATGCAGGTATTGATCTTGCAGTTTATCATGGTTTACCAATATATTCTGTATTTCCGGGAGTGGTTAGGTTTGCAAGAACTTATGGTGGGTATGGACGTTTAGTAATTGTGAGACATGATAACGGACTAGAGACATTTTATGCTCATCTTAGCAGAATCCATGTGAAAACAGGACAACGAGTTAATGCAGGAGATATGATTGGTCGCAGTGGCAATTCCGGCAACTCAAACGGAACTCACTTGCATTTTGAAATGCGTTATAAGGGATTGGCAATAAATCCATCTCATCTGATTTGTTTTGAAGAAAGTAAACTGAAACTTGATGAGTGTGTGATAAAAAAAATAAGCAATAATTATTTTGTTTACTCCGAAGATGCTATTATATACAAAGTTCAGAGAGGAGATTATCTTTATAAAATTGCAGAAGAATTTGGAACCTCTGTAAATAAAATATGTGAATCAAATGGAATCTCAAGAAGAAGTGGACTTAGAGTTGGTCAAGTCTTACTGATTTACATGTAAGAGATTCTTCTAATCGTTTTTTTTTTGTAAGACTATTTTGTAGTCTCCAAATAATTTTCCAATGTTATTATCGTTAATTATCTTTGTGAGTAAATAAAAACTAATCCTATGCAGAATAGTCAACTTAATTCAGTCAAAACATTTTTTGTTAGAATGATGATTGTATTTGTAATTATTGTTTCAATTCCTTGTTCTGTTTTTGCCCAATCAGCAGCTCAGAAAAAAAAGAACATAAGAGAATCATATTTAAATCAGGATGAATCTGGAAGTATACTAATTAAAACATCTGATACTGTAAGATTTATCATTACAGAAAACGGTAATGTCGGAATTGGATTATTGTCACCTGAATACAATTTGGATATTAGAGGAACTATGAGAGCCGAAGAAGTAATTGTTGAACCTTCTGATTGGCCCGACTTTGTTTTTGAAGCAGGATTCGAGAAGATGGATTGGAGGACAAAAGAGTTGTTTTACATAGAAAACAAACACTTACCATACATCCAATCGGGTAAAGATATATTGAATAATGGCTTAAAAACAACAGAAATCATGCAAGGTATGATGCAAAATATTGAAGAAAACAGACTTGATATTAGTGAATTATACCGAATGATTGAAGAATTGAAACTTGAAAATCTCGAGCTTAGGAAATTGTTACAGGAAAAGGAATAATAAGATGATAAAATTATTTAGTTTATTCTCAATATTTTTTCTTATTTATCCTATAGTTGTATCATCACAATCATATGACACATTGCTTCTTAAGGAAGAGTTTGACTATTATAATCAACTAAGAGTTTATAGTACTGCTTATAATCCTTGTATTGCAAATCCCACTAAAGACGATGGAGCATACGGAGATGGAATGAGTAAAATCCTTGAAGCTTATGTAACAATGTACCGAACTACAGGAGATAAAGCATATCTATATAAATTTGTTCATCAGTCGATGTGTATTGTGCGTAATCGCCACGATATTTCAGGACTTGAAAATATTCCAAGATGGGCAGATCAAATGTACCGTGACGGTTATATTATTGCAGGTTTTTCAGTATTTATTCATCTTATAAAAAAAGACTCAGTGCATTTGTATACAGAAAGACTTTATCAATTTGAAGAGTTTATAGCAGATAATTTCAAAGATGGAACATGTTTTTGCAATTTTACAGGTCGCGATTTTCTTACATTTGGAGAATATGCAGAATGGCTTGAAAAGATTAGTCATGAAACTATGGAGTGGTATATCAATGCAGGTTACTGGGAGGACCATACTGCTTTCAAAAAGAGACCAAACACCGATCGTGCCGTTGAAATTAATATGCAGATTGGATTTGCTCGGGCACTTTTGTTTTTAGGTCTTACAATGCCGAATGAAGAGTATATGAGAAAAGCTGATATTGTTTCCGATTTATTTCATTCAACAATCCGTTTTTTCGATCCGTGTGATAATAAATATTATTATCAGCCAGTATTTATTACTGATACAAATAATGCTTATTGGTGGTATCACCGTGGTTGGGATATTCCAAAAAGAGATTGTGGAAAGCTTTCACTTATACCTCCGGGATTTTTTCTTCATAGTAAAGCCCCCAATCATAATGCTTATGTCAGATATATTGAAGATAATAGTCATGGGGTAGTAGTTACTTGGTTGCCTTTGGACTATATAAAGTATCAGCCAAATACAAAATTTACTGAGAATGATTTAATAAGATTTAGAAATACTTTTGCCAAAAATCTTTATAGGGATGGAGAATTTTTTACCGGGGTTGATGGCACGAATGGCAATACCTGGCTTGAGGTTGCTTATAAACCTGAACGGTTAAAAGAAGCCACTCCATTCGGTTGTTTATCATATATTGTATTTTCTCCTTTCGATGGTGCCGACGAAACTGCCAGTCTCCCAAATGTTTACAATATAGTTATGGATTTTTATATAGAAAATGTGCTTGGAACTCAAGGTTTGCATAGGCTTTACGGTGGTCAGGGGAACAAGGGGCATTCCCATATGGTAGAGATTCAATGGCAAAGGGAAAACACAAATTTGCATTTGTATAATCGTATGCTTGTCTATAATCAAGATTTTTTCGCCAAAGCAAAGCTTATTGTTGATGGAGATTCAGGAAAAACATTATTGTCTTATGCTGAACCACGTACAGAAATCAGAAAATTTATTATTAAAAGTGAGGTTGAAACAGTCTTAACAGCAGGAGAAAAAATTGTACTGCGTAATTTTCACGCAGAAAAGGGAAGCAAAGTTAGGATTCACACGAAAACCCAGAACTGATTGTTACCCTCCTGACTTTAATATTTTTTTTGCTTCAAGTAATCTTTCAGTTGTGTTTATTCCTGCATCAGGATAGCTGAGATTCATTTTTTCCAGAGTTTTCACAATTATGTCACTTACCAAAAGACGAGAAAACCACTTTTGATTAGAAGGGATTATATGCCAAGGAGCATGGTCTGTGGAGGTATTAACCATCATCTGTTCGAAAGCAAACATATATTTATCCCAATGCTTTCTTTCTTCAAGATCGTTAATGCTGAACTTCCAGTTCTTATCTGATCTGTTGATTCTCTTTAAGAATCTTGTTTTTTGTTCATCACGAGATATGTATAAAAAGAACTTCAAAACCGGAAATCCATTTTGGTGCATATAGAGTTCAAAGTTGTTAATCTGCGAGTATCTTTCATTCCAAAATCTTTCAGTATTAAGATAATCAATCGGCAGTTTTTGTTTATCTAAAATTTTTGGATGTACTCTGCAAATTAGAACTTCTTCATAATATGATCTGTTGAAAATCGCAATATTACCTCTTTCAGGCAAATGTTTGAAACATCGCCACATGTAATCATGGTCAAGTTCCTCTGACGATGGATTTTTAAAACTCTTTACCTGACATCCCTGTGGATTTACAGATGACATTACATGCTTGATAATTCCATCTTTACCTGCAGCATCAATAGCTTGCAGAATTATTAATAGTCCGAACTTGTCATGAGCATATAATTTGTCTTGTAAATCGAATAGTTTCTGTTTATTTGCAGCAAACTCTTTAATTAGTAAATTCTTTGATTTGTTATCAAAGCTTACGTTTGTGGAAAAATCATTAAGTTTATTGATTTTGTCAAATTTAAATTCATCAGAACTAAACATGCTTAAATAAATTTGTTGTTACTATAGTGTAAAAATAATAAATCTTTATTTAAATGGACAATTCTTTTAAATACAATTCGTATTTCTCGAAAAACTATTAAATTTACAATTGAAAAATAATATAAACCGGATTGTATGTGTAAATTTATAAGAAGAACTTTATTATCAATTTCTTTATCAGTTTTAGCATTAACGGCATACATGCAAACTGCAGGTTTGAGAGGCAAGATTACAGATTCGCAGGGTGAAGTTTTGTATGGAACAAATGTGGTTGTTAAAGGTACACAGATTGGTGTTATTTCGGGTTTGGATGGAGATTATAGTCTTTCAGGAATACCTATAGGAGAACAGATTATTGAGTTTTCATTTGTAGGTATGCAGACTCAAGAACACAAATTTAATTTTAGAGCAGGGGAGTTTATTAGTTTCAATGTAAAGCTAAAAGACGATGCAATAACACTTGAAGATGTTGTTGTGATTGGATATGGACGCAGGCAAAAGAGGGATGTTACCGGAGCCATCAGTTCTATAAATGCTGCTGATTTTGGAGATGCTGTTTTGCCAAGTCTTGAAGCATCTTTACAAGGACGAGCAGCAGGTGTTCAAGTTACTGCCGGCGATGGTTTAGCAGGGTCTGCAATTAATGTTAAAATTAGGGGTACTAATTCAATTTCTGCTGGTAGTCAGCCTTTATATGTAATCGACGGAATTCCTGTTACAGATGGGGATTATACTGCAGGTAATCTTGGTTCAAACTTTAATGCTCTATCAGACCTTAATCCTAATGATATAGAATCAATACAAATTCTTAAAGATGCAGCTGCAGCTTCGATTTATGGCTCGAGAGGTGCAAATGGGGTAGTATTAATTACAACAAAAAAAGGAAAAGCAGGGGCAACAAGATTTAATGTTAATTACTATTCCGGAGTAGTAACAGAAACAAATCGTTTGGATTTGATTAGTGCTGCAGATCAACTTGCACTAAGAGATACCGCGGCTGTAAGGAGAGGTGTTAATCCTGAGGGACCCGGAGCAATAATATACACCCCTGCAACAGGACAAGCAATAACTCGACAAATGGCAGACAGTATAGCAGCTCTTGGAGGAACTGATTGGCTGGATCTTGTACTAAGACCCGGCTTTATTCAGGAATTAAGTGCTTCTGCTGCTGGAGGAAATGAAAAAACAACTTTTTACATGGGATTAACTTACAGAGATGAGGAAGGTTTTATTATTGGAAACAACTATGAGAGAATAAGTGCAAGAATTAATGTTGAAAATAAAGCTACAGACAGATTAAGTTTGGGCTCTAATATGTCGGTTAGCTACAGTAATAATAAGCGTGTCCCAACAGGAGATGCAGGAGGTTTGGGGCTTGCTCAACAAAATCTTCCTTATATGCCTGTATTGAACGAAAACGGATCTTATTATAATCCATATTCAAACCCGTTGTGGCAACTTGAGAACTGGCACTTTACAGCAAATACTTTCAGATCTATTAGTGGGATTTATCTTAATTATGATATACTTGAAAATCTTACATTTCGGTCAGAGTTTGGAGTCGATTTTTTAAATCTTACTGAAGATGAATTCCGTTTCAGAAATGTTCAGGATACTGGTTCAGTTTCTTCGGCATGGGATAGAAGAACAAATGTTTTCAATTTTACAAGCAATAACTATTTTTCTTATAACCAGAAAATAGGATTAAATCACGAAGCAGATTTTACTTTAGGACACGCATATCAAAAATCTACAACAAGAGGTGTAGGTCTTAACGGATGGAATTTCCCAAATGATAATCTTAGAAATCCAGGCAGTGTTGATCCTAGTGATATGAGTGGATATGGCTATCAGACAGGATTTGCTTTCGATTCTTATTTCTTTAGGTTGAATTATAAATTTATGAATCGATATCTTGGTGGATTTAGTATTAGAACGGATGGTTCCTCGAGATTTGGGCAGGACAATAGATATGGATGGTTTCCTGCAATTTCTGCAGGATGGATTATCTCAGATGAGAAATTTATGACAAAACTTGATAATGTGAGTATGCTGAAATTCAGAACCAGTTACGGTTTGACCGGAAATGCAAATATCGACGATTACGCTCATCTCGGTTTTTACTTCGCAGCAGGAGGTTATGCAGGGAGTCCTGCCATTGTGCCAGCTACTCTGCCAAATCCAGCATTATCATGGGAGAAATCAGTAATGCTTGATATAGGAATTGAATATGGTTTTTACAATAATAGAATTAGTGGAAGTATAACATATTATGATAAGCGAAGTTCTGATTTGCTCTTACAGGTAACTTTGCCGACTTCTAGTGGATATTCTCGTATTTGGCAAAATATTGGTGCACTTCAAAATAATGGATTGGAATTCGATATAACAACGCATAATACACAGTCGGTTTTAAAATGGACAACTTCATTCAATATCGCCTACAATAATAATATTGTTACAGATGTTGGAGGTCTCCCTCCAGACGCTTTTGATAATCGTGCAGGAGGAGATGCCAGAGTCGTGATTGATTATCCTATCGGGATTGCTTATTTAGTTGAGTGGGCAGGTGTACAACAAAGCGATGGGCAAATACAACTATATGATGTAAATGGCAATCCAATTTTTGACCTTAATGGGAATCATGCTGAAGTATTTGTTCCTGCAGGGACAGAACTATATTACGATTTGAATGGGAATATTATGACTTATAATAATCCTACCGGCGATTTTTACGGAGATAACAGAAAACCTATGGGAAGTCCTTTCCCAAAAATTGTTGGTGGCTTTACAAATACATTCAGATACAAAGGTCTTGATTTTAGTTTTCTGTTATCATATCAATATGGTAATACTATTTATGACGATCAGGCTAAGAGACAAATCGGAGACTGGAATTCAATAGCTCAAAGACCCGAAATTCTAAATGCTCATTATGATGGAAATAACGATACAGATGTGCCGGGTCTAAATCAATACACAACATACGTAAACTCCTCTCGGTGGTTGTATGATGGTTCTTTTTTAAGATTAAAAAATATTTCTCTTGGTTATAGTTTTAGCAAGCAGTTTTGTCAAAAAATTAATCTTCAAAACCTTCGTGTTTATATTTCAGGAAATAATCTTCTTACATTTACTAATTACCCCGGTTGGGATCCCGAAGTTCTGAGAGCAGTCAATCCTCGTGATCCTGACTCGAATGTGTCTTTTGCAGCCCCCTCTTTTGCTACTCCACAAGCGAAATCAGTAATAGCAGGTATTCAAATTAGTTTTTAAAAATGAAAAATATGAAATCAAATAAAAAAAATATTCTAATAGTTATTGTTGCATTTTTAATTTCTGTTGTGGGTATGAGTTCATGCGAAAAATTCCTAGAAATAGAATTAAATGATAGAATCCCAAATGAAAATGCAATAAGCAGTACTAGAGATTTACAATTAGTGCTTAACGGTGCATATGATGCGCTACAATCAGGTAGCGTGATTGGTGGAAACTTGGTTGTGTATGCAGATTTGTTAGCTGATGATACTCGTATCGGTAATGAACAGAAGCTCAATAGATTTGGAAAGTATGAAATCTATAATATGACATCATCACCTCAAATTGTTGAAATTGCAGATTTTTGGGGAACTGCATATGCTGCAATCAATAGGGCAAATATTGTAATTTATCATACAAATAACGATTTTATTGATGATCCGAGTTTTGAAGGAGAAAAAACTCGTTTAAAAGGAGAAGCTTTGTTTATTAGAGCCTTATGTCATTTCGAACTAGTTCGTTTTTTTGCTCTCCCTTATAACGTGAATACGAAAGGAGCTAATAATCAGTTGGGAATACCATATCGAACTGAACCAACTATGGGTTTTACAGGTTTGCATATGGAAAGAAATACTGTCGAAGAGGTTTATGAATTTATTATTGAAGATCTTACTGAGGCTGAAAATCTGTTGGAACAATCGGGTAAATTAAGTTCGATAAATCTGGCTTCAGCATCTGCAGCAACTGCTCTACTCGCAAGAGTGCACTTTTTTGCCGGAAATTATTTGGAGGCAGGAAACAATGCAGATCGTGTAATAGAATCAGGATTATACCAATTATCTACATCGCTTACTGAATTGTTTGGTTTGTCAGGCTTTAAATATAACACTGAGGTAATTTTTCAAATGATAAATATTATTACAGATAATAGTAATAGCCTTATTGATAATTATATGCGCAATAAATCTCCCTTATTTCAAACTACCGAACAAGTTTGGAATTTGTATCATGCTGATGATTTACGGCGGACTCTTATTACTAAGTTTTTTGCTATATATTACATAAAAAAGTATGATGAAGCTTTATCAGAAGGAGTTTCGCAACCGCTTAACCGCATATATATTCGTTTAGCAGAAATGCATCTGATACGTGCAGAATCAAACCTCCTTCCAGGAGGACCTGCAAATGCATCAAAAGCATTTCAAAGCTATAATGCATTAAGAGAACGTGCATTTGGAGAAAACTATGTTATTGAAACAGTTTTGTTGTCCGATCTCCTTGATAGTGTGAGAAATGAAAGAAGAAGAGAATTGTGTTTTGAGGGAGACAGGTTTCATAACTTAAGAAGATTGCAGCTGAAACTGAGACATAATACAAATTGGAATGCTGAGGCTGCTGTATTTAAAATTCCTGCAGGAGAAATGTCCGGGAATAATCTAATGGTTCAGAATCCGTAATTTTTAACTAATAATTAATCTATGATGAAAAGAGTATTTTTATTTGGTATCGCATTGTTTTTAATAATGAATTGTTCTGTAATAACTTATGCTTGTACTAGCTATCTTGTTACTAAATCTGCATCGGTTGATGGCTCAACAATGATTAGCTATGCTGCAGATTCCCATATCCGGTACGGGGAATTGTACTGGCGACCTGGTGGAGATTGGACAGAAGGCACAATGATAACCCTTTATGACAGAGGAACAGCAAAACCTTTGGGACAAATACCACAAGCAACTAAAACATATCATGTAGTAGGCTTTATGAATGAACATCAGGTTTCAATAGGAGAATCAACTTTTGGTGGGCGATCTGAACTTGTGGATACAACAGGAATTATTGATTATGGTAGTCTAATGTTTTTGGCTTTGCACAGAGCTAAAACCGCACGAGAAGCGATTAAGATTATGGTGGAACTCGTTGAACAGTATGGATACTATTCTTCAGGTGAATCTTTCTCCATAGCCGATCCAAACGAAGTATGGATTATGGAAATGATTGGTAAAGGTACAGAACTAGTTTTCGATAGGAAGCAAAAGAAATACATTAATAAAAATAAAGGAGCCGTTTGGGTTGCAATGAAGGTTCCAGATGGATATATATCTGCACATGCCAATCACTCGAGGATTACAGATTTTCCTTTAAATAATATGAGAAATTCAATTAGTAGCAAAGAACTCGAGAAGATATTTAATCAAAATGTTACTGTAGTTTATGCTCATGATGTTATTTCTTTTGCCAAAGAGAAATTGTATTACAAAGATGAAGATGGGAAATTTAGTTTTTCTCAAGTATATGCCCCAATTGATTTTGGAGCTGCAAGATTTTGTGAAATGAGAGTATGGGCAATGTTCAGCCAGGTAAGCTCAGGCATGGATAAGTACTGGGACCATGTAACAGGCAAGGATTTGCAAACAAGACTGCCACTTTGGATTAAACCTGATAGAAAGCTTAGTGTAGCAGACCTTATGAGTTTTAAAAGAAACTATATGCAAGGAACAGATCTTGATATGTCAAAGGACGTAGGTGCTGAACCCCATGGATTGCCATATAGGTGGAGACCACTTACCTGGAAATATGATGACGAGGAATATTTTAACGAACGAGTAACTGTAACTCAGCAAACCGGATTTTCTTTTATTTCCCAAATGCGCTCATGGTTGCCTAATCCAATCGGTGGAATATACTGGTTTGGTGTTGATGATGCAGGATCGTGTGTTTATGTGCCATTCTATTGTGGAATTAAAAAAGCCCCCCGTAGTTGGATGGAGGGATATGGTGAAATATTAGGATACAAAGACGACGCTGCCTTTTGGGTATTTAACAGAGTTGCTCACTTTATTTATTTATTTTATGATAGAGTAATCGATGATGTAAGAAAAAATCAGTCTTATTTGGAAAATAAATTTTTTAATTATCAAACTGCAATCGAATTGGCTGCCATAAATCTTTATGAGCAAGACACAGAACTTGCTCGTGATTTTTTAACCGATTATTCTGTAAATATGGCTCAAAACGTTATAGAGCACTGGCAAAACTTCGGCAACTTTCTTTTAGTTAAATATCTTGATGGAAATATTAAACATGAAGAAAATGGGGAGTTTATTAGAAATCCTTATGGTTATCCAAAATCTCCAATGTGGCCTGGATACTCAGAAAGATGGAAGAAAAATTTGATCGATGAAACAGGCAGTCAGTTTATTTATGGGAATTAATGGAATATGAATTACATATATTTAAAATCTAATCGATGAGAAAAAGCAATCTGTTTTATGTAATATTACTAGTAGTAATTTGTCTAACATCATGTAATGATCAAAATAGTAAACGTAGGAATTCGGAAACGGAGAACCTAAAACTTGTTACAAACAAAATAATGTATGATGTAACTGTAATTAATGAAGTTTTATCCGACAGATCAAAGAAGAATCCTGACTGGTTTTGGGAAAACCTACCCTCTCCAGATGGAGATAAGTTCATTTATATGATGATACAAGATGTTATTGATGGGAATACTCAGGCTTACTATTTTGACTCAATGGATGATTATGAGAATTTTCAACCAATACCATTAGACAAGCAAAAAGAATATTTGAGGGATAAAATGCAAATGGAGGTTGAGTATCTCGACTTTGAAGAAGATGAGGTTCAAATAAAAAAAGCAAATATTAAGTTTGGTCCTGAGCATGTTAAAAAACTTCGCTTCCTTGAAGAATGGTATGTTTTAGATGGAGTATTTTATAAGGAAGTTATTGCTGTTGCTCCATACTTTGTCGTTACATATCCAGGAATTGATGAAAAGTATTCTACAATATTTTTTTGGATGCTAATAAACAAGGAATAAATTAATCGCGATAAAGGGAAAACCCAATTCCTGACTCAATATAGTGAGCTTTAAAACCAAATGCTTTAAGGCTTAGGTTTATAAACATATTATTTATAGGATAATACTTTAATCCAATTCTTGTGTAAAACCATTCATTAGGTTTAACTTTCCTGTAATAATAAAATCCGGCATACGAAATGAAACTTAACTTGTTATAAACAAATTCATGCCCAATACTGATTCCTCCTCTCAATATCTCTAATGGTTTATGCCTTATTTGAACCAAAGTGTCCCAATTTCTGTCGAAATAATAATAGAAGTTTTCTTCATAAAAGAAATCTGCAGCAATCCCGTATTTCCCTGTTGCAGTATATCTCTTGTTATATCCAATTGAACTTGTACTACTGAGAAAACCACCACCCCTGCCGACATCTCCATGAGCATAATCATCACTAGTGCTAATTGTTGCAAGTATCCAAAATTCATTGTTCTTGAAATCGTTTTTTAGGGAAGACTTTTCAAATGTCTGCTTGTTTTCCGATAAATGATATGATAAACCCAATTGTAATAGTATTTGATTAAGTCCCTTATTAGGTTTTATTACTGCTCCATTTGAGTAGTGAACAAGTGCTGATGAAATTCTGTATGAAAAATTACTTTCTGGATTATGGTATATTAAACTGAAATCCCAGTTTAAATAAAAGTTTAGGTGTGTGCCAATAGCAACATTTTCAGGATTATCATATTGATTGAATATTTTTGATATATAGGCTAAGCCAGGGGAAAGCCTTGAATTTAAAGAAAAATTGTTCTTTCGAAGCAAGCAAAAGTCTGCAATCATATATGAAGCAAAGGCTTCGCCTAAAACCTCGGGATTTCCAAGATAATCATAATGTAGTCCAAATCCAACTAATGGATAATTATAGTATTCGCTAAAAACATTTTTCTCGGTGTTTTTGATAAGAAAATTTAGGTTAACTCCTCTCACCAGATTTTTTGCAAGAGACTCCATGCCTTTTCTATGGGGAACGACTTTCCCTGTGAATAACTGAGATTCAATAATGAAATTCTTTTGTGGAAAAACAAAATATGAAGAAAAAACTATTATGAGTAGACTAAAGCAGATTCTCATAAGTTAAACTTGATTCTTATTTGTGTTTCAGTATTAAGATTGAAAAGCTTATCAGCTTTGCCTTCTCGTACAGCTAGTTCAAGCAACCCAATGTAATTAAACAGTCCTAAAAGGCTTCCTGTTTCGACATCTTTATATGAATTTGAAATTTTTCTAATTTTTGAAACATTGTTTTCGATAGAAATTTCAAATTTGCTATCTGCAACATATGTGTTAAAAAACTCCTTAGAAATATTTGTAATAGCATTTCCATAAGAGTCGATATAAATAATGCCAGCATTAATTGTATTTGTCTCAATTTGAGGCAACATACTAGGTTTTCTAACAATATCCTGAATTCTAGTTCCAACTGATTCTATATCATCCCCGGATATTATCAAAACTGCGAGTTGGCTAAAAACTGAAAGTTCAGGGAAGGTTGAGCCTGGAAAATACTCAGGAACATCTACTTGAATAACCTGTTCAGGAACTTCGTCAAAAATTAGCCCCAAACAACCATTATTATTTGCAATAAAAAATTGTCCTTTATACTTTGCTATAGCGAAGCTTTCTCCTTTGCTTAATTCGCTATTAACAGCTAAAATGTGTATCGAGCCATCAGGAAAATCTCTAAATACACTTTTAACAATAAATGCAGCCTGAATATGGTTAAATGATTCGATCGAATGGCTTATATCAACAAAAATAGTGTTGGGGAAACTACTTAATACAGAAGCTTTGAACATGCCGGTGTAATAATCGCTGTTATGCCAATCGCTTGTTATACTTATAATTCCAGGCAAAATAATAATGTTAAAATCTGTTAATAATCTTTGCGAAAAAAAAACAGTTTAAAGTTAAAAATTAGTTTAATTTGCAAAAAATAAAACTGTACAAATTTTTACATGGCAGAAAAAAGTATTTTTATTGACGTATCAGACCTCAGTCAGTTCTATGGTATCAGAGAGTCTAAGCTTGAACTAGTACGCAGACACTTTCCTAAATTAAAAATAATCAGCCGAGGAGATAATCTCAAGCTAATCGGTGATGAGACCGAAATTGTTGAGTTTGAGCTTAAACTCGAGGTTTTAAAAGCTCATTTTAATAAGTATAATAGACTATGTCAGAGTGATGTTAGGCAAATTTTGGGGGGCGATATTGATTCTTTATCAGACGAAGATAAGAGCATACTCGTTTATAGCGTGCACGGAAAACCTGTAAAAGCTCGCACAAAGCATCAACAAATGCTTGTAGAGAAATATGATAGGAATGATCTGCTTTTTGCAATAGGACCTGCCGGTACCGGAAAAACTTATACCGCTATAGCATTGGCAGTCAGAGCCCTTAGAGACCAACAGGTTAAGAGAATTATTCTTAGTAGACCGGCAGTAGAAGCAGGAGAAAATCTTGGTTTTCTGCCAGGTGATGTAAGGGAAAAACTTGATCCTTATCTGCAACCATTATACGACGCTTTGTTGGATATGATACCATATAAAAAGCTTGAGAGATATTTAGAAGAAAAAATCATACAGATTGCTCCCTTAGCATTTATGAGAGGAAGGACTCTAAATGACTCTTTTGTTATTCTCGATGAAGCCCAAAATGCGAGTTTCGGACAATTAAAAATGTTTCTTACTCGTATGGGTGAAACTTCAAAGTTTATTGTAACAGGAGATGTAACTCAGATAGATCTACCTAAAAAAACTGAATCCGGTCTGATTACTGCTGAAAAAATTCTTAAAGGAATTGATGGTCTAGAATTTATAATGTTCGACAAATCTGATATCATTAGACATAAACTAGTCAGCAAAATTGTGCAGGCATATGAAAATAATAACTTAAACTAATATAATATGAAAGCAATAACAAAAACTGATTTTAATTTCCCAGGTCAAAAAGGGAAATATGTTGGAAAGGTTAGGGATGTTTATAACATTGATGATGATCTTTTGGTAATGATTGTAACCGATCGTATTTCTGCCTTCGATGTAGTTTTGCCAGAGGGAATTCCTTTTAAAGGGCAGGTTTTAAATCAGATAGCATCAAAATTCCTTGATTCTACAGTTGACATCGTGCCAAATTGGAAAATATCAAGTCCGGATCCTATGGCAACAATTGGACACAAATGCGATGCTTTTCCCGTTGAAATGATTATCAGAGCTTATCTAACAGGAAGCAGTTGGAGAGAATATCAAAAAGGAAATAGAGAGATATGTGGTGTTAGAATTCCTGATGGAATGAAAGAACATCAGGCTTTTGAAAAACCTATTATTACGCCAACAACAAAAGCAGATCAAGGCTTTCATGATGAAAATATCTCACGAGAGGAGATTCTTGCTCAAGGACTAGTTAGCGTAGAAGATTATTTATTGCTAGAGAAGTACACATATGAATTATTTGAACGTGGTACTGAAATTGCTCGCAAAATGGGACTTATACTTGTTGATACAAAGTATGAGTTTGGAAAAAAAGATGGTAAAATTTATTTAATCGATGAAATTCATACTCCAGACTCATCTCGATATTTTTATCTGGATTCTTATCAGGAGAGATTTGATAAAGGTCTCAATCAAAAACAATTATCTAAGGAATTTGTCCGAGAATGGCTAATGGAAAACAACTTTAAAGGTGAACCTGGTCAGACTTTACCTGAAATGACTCCTGATGTTGTAAAAAGTATTTCTGATAGATATATTGAATTATATGAAAATATTATAGGAGAGAAGTTTGTTAAGGCTGAATCTGATTGTATTAATGATAGAATTTTTAATAATGTATTAAAAATTCTCTAATTGAGAACTTCTTAGTTTATTTACTTCTAAGCAAAAACTTATTGTAAAGAAGTAAAGCAAATACCGATGTAAAGCCTATTGTGGCGAAAACTATCCATATGTTTCCGGGTTGGTAAGTATGCCAAAGATAGTTAGTAAGTTCAGATTTATTCATATTCATTAAGACTGAAGCAGTTTCGAAATAATCATTTTGAGTAAATGATTCTGATATTTCAGAAATCTCAAGATTTCTGGAACTAATTTCACGATTTAACAAACTTATTTTATCGGACATATTTTCATAAACACTTCCGGATAATATGCCTGCGAAAAAATTTCCTCCTGCCATTGGAAGGAAGCTACATCCCATATATAACGCGGTCTTACCTGCTGGAGCAATTCTTCCAATATATTCTGATATTTTTGGTGAACATGCCATTTCACCCAAACCAAATATTAAAATGCTTACAAACAGAAACATCGGGTTATTTGTCATAAAAGTTAGAACAAGCCCAATAGTGTTAATTACAAAACCAACAATCATTGAATGTAAAGGACGAAATTTCATTACCAAATAAGATATAAGAATTTGAAACATGATAATGTACATTGCGTCTAGGTTTGTAAGTATTTCAGCTGGGATCTCTCCACTGTTTGTTCCAAGTGTAGTGGCAAGCCAAGGCCATACAGAGTATATTTTACTATAAAGTACACTTGTGTCCATCCACTGATCTATAAAAATCGGCAGAGTATAGAAAAGTTGATTATACATCGTCCAAAATCCAATTATGATAATTAGAAAAACTGTAAATCTTAAGTCTTTAAGTGCCTCGAATATATTTAGAAAAATATGTTTGATTTCTTGCTTCAGTTTTTTGTCGGATTTCGCATTTTTCGAAGGTTCCTTGTAAAAAAGAATTACTATAATAAAGTTAATTAATATTACAAATGCTGCCATATCAAAAACATAAGTCCAGCTAATTTTTCTAAGCATAGCAGCAGCGATTGGTCCAATAAAGGCTCCGATATTTACCATCATATAAAATATGCCGAATCCAACTGATGCGGTTTCAGGTTTTGTTGTTTTTACAATACTGGCAGTTATAACGGGTTTAAACAATGCGGCTCCAATAGCCAGAAAAATAAAAATAATGTAAACAGAATGAAATGATGTTACTCTGCCAAGTGTAAAATATGAGATGCCCAATATTATATAACTTATTATTAAAATATTTCTATATCCAATTCTATCTGCTAAAGCTCCAGTAAAAACTGGAAGTAAATATAGCATGCCTACTACTGTACCCATCATTAAACCCTTTTGAGTTTGCGAGAATCCTAAAGCTCCGGTATCGACTGAGCCAGTTAGATATAGAGCAAATACCATAAACATACCATACCAAGCCCACCTTTCAAATAGTTCCATAATATTTACTATCCAAAAAGTGGACGGATAATTTCTAATAAGTTTAAAAAATCCTTGCATGAGAATTGCGTTCTATAGTCTAAGTATGTATGCAAACATTAGTGGAGCAACAATTGTGGCGTCCGATTCGATAATAAATTTAGGTGTATTGATATCTAGTTTCCCCCAAGTAATTTTTTCATTTGGAACTGCACCTGAGTAAGATCCATAACTAGTAGTTGAGTCACTTATCTGACAAAAATAACTCCAAAATGGCACACCTTCCCACTCTAGATCTTGATACATCATTGGTACAACGCAAATGGGAAAATCACCTGCTATTCCACCACCTATTTGATAAAATCCTACGCCCTTACCTCCTGAGTTTTTGCGATACCAATCCGATAGCCAAATCATATACTCGATTCCCGACTTCATGGTAGATGCTTTAAGTTCGTTTTTTATACAATATGATGCAAAAATATTCCCCATTGTAGAGTCTTCCCACCCGGGAACAATAATTGGGAGATTTTTTTCTGCTGCAGCAAGCATCCAGCTGTTTTTTGGATCTATTTCATAATATTCCTTCAAATCTCCACTCAAAAGCATCTTATACATATACTCATGAGGAAAGTATCTTTCACCTTTATCCTCTGCCGTTTTCCATTGTTTAAAAATATTTTTCTGAAGTCTGCGAAAGGCTTCTTCCTCAGGGATACAAGTATCTGTAACTCTATTAAGACCTTTTTCGAGTAATTCCCATTCCTGTTGTGGGGTAAGGTCTCTGTAGTTTGGTACTCTTTTATAATGTGAATGAGCAACTAGATTCATTACATCTTCCTCTAGATTAGCTCCTGTACATGATATTATTTGGACTTTATCTTGCCTAATCATTTCGGCTAGTGTTTTCCCAAGTTCAGCAGTACTCATTGCTCCCGCAAGAGTAATCATCATTTTACCTCCTTCATCAAGGTGTTTTATATAAGCCTTTGATGCATCTAGAAGGGCTGCAGAATTGAAATGAAGAAAATTCTCTTCGATAAATTTAGATATTACTCCGTCGTTTTTCATTATTTCACAAATATGTAAGTTAAAATTTTATAGTAAAGTTTTGCAGCAAGAAAATCTGATGCAGGATTGTCAGGATTAGGTGCGAGCTCACAAATATCAAAGCCCACAATCCTCTTTTGTTCTGCAAGTTTCTTCAATAAGTCAAGACTTGGATACCATTGCATTCCACCCGGTTCGGGAGTGCCTGTTGAAGGAAGAATTGATGGGTCAAAATAATCAAGATCGATTGTTAAGTAAACATTGTTTGTTAATTTATCAATAACACTCTGCTGCCAGTCATTTTTCATAGCGATGTTTTCCGCATAAAAAACATTTGCTTTATTTACAAATGGTTTTTCCTCGATGTCCATACTGCGTATCCCAACTTGAACAAGGTTTGTATTTTTCGATGCCCAATGTAAAGCACAAGCATGATTAAAGTGGGAACCATTGTATTCTGGTCTTAAGTCTGAGTGTGCATCAAGCTGTAAGACACTTAAATTATTGAATGATTCAGCGCTCGCCATTATGGCTCCGATACTCACAGAATGCTCACCTCCAATCATTGAGAATATCTTCCCGTCTTTGTAATATTTTAGAGTTTTTTCTTTTACTTGTTGGCTCATTATTTCAGGAGCTGCATCACATTTTAGAGGTTCAGATAGCCATATACCTTGTTTATAAACTTCTGTGTCAGACTCAATATCATAAATTTCCATATTTTCTGAGGCTGTTAGAAAAGCCTCAGGACCCTTGTCTGCACCCTTCCCCCAAGTGGATGTTCCATCGTATGGAACAGGAAGTACAACAATTTTTGCTGTCTCATAATCTGTATATTCAGCGGGAATTCCAGCATATGTTCTTTTCATAATAAAACTAAATTGTAGTATTTTACAAAAGTATTAAAATTAGGTAAATAGTAAGACGAACTAATTTTATATTATTAATAAGTATAACCAAGAATTTTTAGCATGGACTTATAACTTTGTTCTTTAGAGAATAGTCGAGTATATATTTTACCGTCCTGATCTTTTTGAATCAAAACATGTTTAGGGGCGGGAGTGAGGCAATGCTGAATTCCTCCAAATCCTCCAATTGCTTCCTGATACGCTCCAGTATTGAAAAAACCTATATATAAAGGCTTGTCAGGTTCATAAATTGGTAAATATATAGCATTAACGTGCTGCTCGGAATTATAATAATCATCGCTATCGCAGGTAACTCCGCCAAGAAAAACTCTTTCGTATTGAGATTCCCACTTGTTAACCGGGAGCATTATAAACCTTTTACTAATTGACCATGCATCAGGTAATGTGGTAATAAATGAAGAATCAATCATATTCCATTTTTCCCTGTCGTTTTGTTGTTTTTGATATGCAATTTCGTAAATTGCTCCCCCACTTTCTCCAACAGTATAGCTTCCAAACTCGGTATAAATATCTGGTTCAGGGACACCATACTCAATACATGATTGTTTAATCTGATTAATTATCTCCTCTGCCATGTATTCGTATTCATATTCAAAACTCAAACTATTTTTAATCGGAAAACCTCCTCCAATATTCAGAGAATCAAGTTCCGGACATAGTTTTTTTAGTTCACAATAAACACTCATACATTTGCTTAATTCATTCCAGTAGTATGCAGTATCTTTAATTCCTGTATTTATAAAAAAATGAAGCATTTTTAAATCTACATTCGGATTGTCTTTGATGAAGTCAAGATAATACTGAACTATACTCTTGTATCCAATACCTAAGCGCGATGTGTAAAACTCAAATTTAGGTTCTTCTTCTGATGCGATTCGTATGCCAACATTAATTTTCTTGTTAACATGTTGAAGTAAATTATTTAGTTCATCATAATTATCCAGAACCGGAATTACATAGTCAAAGCCTTCATTAATTAATCTAGTTATGTTATCTATATATCCGGGCAGTTTATATCCATTACATACTATATGTAAATTTTCATCCACATGACCACTTGCCTTTAATGCCCGAATTATATCAATGTCGAAACTGGAACTAGTCTCAATATGAATATCGTGCTTCAATGCTTCCTCTAAAACAAAGGAAAAATGTGAGCTTTTAGTACAGTAACACTGGTAATACTTGCCATTATAGTTGGCTTTTGTAATGGCTACATTAAAATATATGCGAGCTTTTTCAATATTTTCTGAAATTTTTGGCAGATATGTGAACTTCATTGGTGTTCCGTATTGCTTAACTAAATCCATTAGAGGAATGCCATAATAATTAAGTTCCCCATCTTCGACTTCGAACTCTTCAGTTGGGAAATCAAAAGATTGCTCAATTAAATCTCTGTATTTTAGTTTCATATCTTAAATAAAAATTAATATAACTGACTTACATGTTAATAAAAGTGGCAAATGTAAGTAATTTAGTTAGTATTAGAAAATTTAATGTTATGAAGATGAATTATTTTTAGACAAAGTCAATAATTCATGGTATTAGTGTAAAATTATTATGGATAAATACCATTTAATTTTCAAGTTTAAGATACGGTTTTTGCTGGGTTGCCTCTAGTACTGCATTAGCCACCTCAATTATATTTTAAACTAAAATTTTGTGATTTATTTTTTAGAAAAAAAATGGAATCTAATAATAGTATCAGTTTTTTGACTTAATAATCTGATATATCCTTGATGTAAAATTTTTTAATTTTTGTGATTATGTGGTTTTATTATCAAGTTTAGTTTTCAGAAATACTTCTGTGAATATCTTTTTTGTGTATAATGGAAAGTCTGCATTTTGTACCCATCCATAATATCCTGGATCTTTTTTTAATACTTCTTCCAGTTTTTGTCCTTTGTATTTTCCGAAATTTATACAGATATTATTTTCTTCATCATAAATAAGTCTGCCAGCAAAATCTGCATTTTTATTATGAGATGAGTACTCAGATATTTCATCAATGCTTTCGCCCAAATCTTGGTATTTTTGTAGTTGAGCTTTAAAAATTTCGAAAGTTGCTTTAGTATCAGCTTCTGCAGAATGAGCATTTGTTAATTCTTCTTCGCAGTAAAATTTGTATGCAGCCGATAAAGTTCTAGGCTCTTTTTTCATGTAGATGACCTGAATATCAATAAATTTCCTTTTTCGAAGGTCGATATCTGTATTGCATCTATAGAATTCTTCTGCTAGTAAAGGGATATCAAACTTATTAGAGTTGAATCCGGCAATATCAGAATCTTCTATAAATGCGGCTATTTCTTTTGCAATCATTTTAAAACTTGGAGAATCTTTTATGTCTTCGTTGCTAATACCATGTATTTCTGTAGCTGCTGAAGGAATTTCTATTTCAGGATTAACTCTGTGAGTTTTGATTATTTCTTTACCATTAGGAAATACTTTTAATACTGATATTTCGACAATTCTGTCTGAAGAAGGGTTTATTCCTGTCGTTTCCAAATCGATGAATACTAGTGGCTTTTTTAATTTAATTTTCATTAGGAATTATATTTTATGCATTTAAGATTACAAGGTTTATGAAAAATATTAAGTTAATTTTTGTGAAAATATTTTGTTATCTGAAGGATTATTAGAGTCATTAGTTTCTAGTCATTTTAAATTAATAAAAAAGGGGCATTTAGCCCCCTTCAGGATTTTATAATGTTGTTTATGAGTTAATCATCATAGGCATTATTAACATCAGAATATCTTCATCAGTATTATCGTTATCTTTTGGTAATAATATTCCTGCTCTAGTTGGATCTGATAATTCCATAACCACTTCATTGGTTGAGAGATTATGTAAAATATCTACTAGGAAATTTGATTTAAAACCAATTTTCATCTCATCTCCGCTATATTGACAATTTATTGTTTCATTACCAGCAATTGAATAATCTAAATCCTGAGCAGAAATTTGCAGTTGGTTACCTGTAATATTTAATGCTACTAGATTGCTTGCTTGGTTTGCAAAAATTGAGACCCTCTTAAGAGAGTTATAGAATTCAATTCTGTCAATAATCATTTTGTTTGGATTATCTTTCGGAATTACTGATTCGTAACTAGGATAAACTCCTTCAACTAATCTGCAAACTAGTTGAAAGTTCTCAAAACTGAAAAATGCGTTTTTAGCATCGAATTCGAGATTTATATCGGAAAATGCTTTTGGAAGTATTCCTTTTAATATTGCAGCAGGCTTTTTTGGTAATATAAAAGAGGCTTCATTTTCTAGTTTGATTTCTTTTCTTCTATACCTAACTAGTTTATGTGCATCTGTAGCAACAAAATAAATGCCGGAACTATTTATTTTTATAAATATACCATTCATTACAGGTCTAAGCTCATCATCTCCGGTTGCAAAAATGCTGGATGAAATTCCACTATATAAAATGTCGGGAGATAATTCGATTCGTGTAACACTCTCTGATTTTATTACAGGGATTTGAGGGAAGTCGTCAGCATTCTGTCCCATTAAAGAATATTTTCCATTCTCAGAGTTAATATCAATCTTTAAACTAGTAATATCAATCTTAAAATTTAGGGGTTGCTCAGGTAGTTCACGGAGGATTTCAAGTATTTTTTTTGCGTCAATTGCAATTTTTCCCTCGCCATCAACCGAGTCTAACTCCAAGTTTGTACTTAGAGTGCTTTCTAAATCACTTGCAGTAACGTGTAGAGTTGTACCCTCAATATTAAAAAGTAAATTATCCAGTATGGGCAAAGCATTTTTTGTTCCTACAACCTTGCTTACAAGCTGTAAATGCCCTAATAGATGCGAACTAGAAACAACAAAATTCATATAGAATATATTTTAAGGTTTAAAACATAAAATTAGTATTAATAATTTTACTTTCATTAATAATTTAATTTTCAATCTTGTTTTTTATTAACATTAAATGTTCAATATCTTATTTTTTGAAATCTGACAATTTATAGCTAATTGGATCAATAATATAATATTGAATTAAGACCGCTTCATTTTCTGGTTCTAGTATTCCATATAATCTATCCAAATCGAAATCATACAAAATTCCTTCGTCATCGGTCATTAAATCTATGTTTGGTCTATAGTATGTCTTTAAACTCCTTTTTTCTGAATTAAAATTTTCAATTGTAAGTTTACTAACCATTGGCTCTTTCCTTAAACTATCAAGAAAGTAATTTTGCAGTTCGTCCTTAATATAAGCTTCGAAACCTACAAATTTGCATTTCGAAATAAAAGTTTTTAGTCTTAAAGTGTCAATCTCAAAATCAATATGTTTATTATTTATAGTTCTAATTTCAAAAGAGTTATTGCCATTATTAACGGCGATAAAAGATTCATTTTTATCATTTGGATACTCGATGTAAATTTTATGAATTTCATTTACATCGTAATTAAAAACTATTCTTTCTCTCCATTCATTAATATCAGGAGTATATCTTACAGTGAGGTAACCGCTAAAACCTGGGATATGCAAAATAAATGGAAGTTCAGAGTTTTCCATTATCATATAGGTTCCAGTGCTATTTTCGGTTGCTCCTCCCACATAGTAGGTTTTTGTTAGTTTCCCATTCTGATATATTTCACACATGATGTGATTTGCTGATAAAGAGCGCAGTACATAGTCGAGTTTAGCTTGTGGAACAGGAGATGCAACCTCCATTCTGTATAAGCCTTCAAGAAGTAAATTAGTGAAATCTCTCCGCGCTCGATATATTTCATTGGCTGTCCAAAAATTATCTTTTCTTTCGAGTATAACTTTTCGATTTTGTTTGTCAGCAAGAATTACTTTTGTAATTGATGCTGTATCGCTTACTGCAAAGTCTCTAAATACTCTTTCCTTGGGTTTGGAGTCTTTGAAATAAACTATTGCTAAAATTAAAACTAATATTGCTAGGACTAGGAGAATTAAAAGATTTGATTTTTTCATTTTATGCTTTATATTTTTTATATTTAAATCGTCTTAAAAGTACTGTTAAAAAACCGATTAGTAAAATTATTAGAACTGGAATAACTGAATTTACCCAAGTCCATGTTTTTTTATTTTGTTCTACATTCGTGTTGTTCAAAACTCTAATGGTTTGTTCTCTCATTCTTAACGAAATCAAGTCATCATCGGCGCAAAGATAGTTTATGCAGTTTAACAAGAATTGTACATTTCCTGGAGTATATTGTTCTTCATAGAACTTATCGTAACCAAGAGGAAACGGTTGGAATTTTTCGCCCTTTGTTTTTACTTCATTTCTTATAAAATCTCCATCAGATATTACAATCATTTTTGTATGTTCACTTGTTTCAAGGAATTCATAGTCGGGACTATCGTAAAAATCTTGAGCAATCCTATTTTTGTAATTAGATGTGAATGTTCCCTCAAGCAAAACAGCAATCGGACGGTGTGGTTGATTAAAACTTGCAATATCAGGTTTTTCCCTTAATATTTCAAGATTAACTTCGATTGGGTGAATAAGAGTTTTGGAGTATTTAGATGTTCGTAATAAAATTGTTTTTTTAATTCTTGGGTCCATGCCAACAGTATCAATACTACTGACAAAGTGAGTTCTTATAGGTTCAACATTCCTTATGAGTCTGTGGCTTAGTAATGTGTCAGGAATAATAATAGGGAAGAAAAACCAAGGCATTGGAGCAAACTCAGGTTTCCCAGCCACAGTATTTACAACAACGGGAATGTTAAGGCACCTTAAGTCTTGAATTAAATCAGGATTTATTCTTACTCCATAATTAAAAATTATGTCATCTAGATTAATATCTCTAATCATTGCCATTTGACTAGGTTTATTTCTAAGGCTATCCATTTCAATATGCATCCACTCAACTAGCCAAAGAACTTTCCCACCTCTCATAATATACTGATCAATTATAAATTTTTGTCGCTCTGAATAATACTTTCTGGGTTTAGCAATTACAACAGCACTGTAATCATCAAGAGCATCAATCACATTATTTATCTTTAGTCTATCTATTTGGTAATATTTAGACAGTTCAAGCATCATATCATAAGTTTCATATTCATCTAGTTCGTCATTCTCTTCAAGAAATGCCACCTTTTGAATTTTTGGAGCAGATAGCATCCAAATTGCATGAGTAAAATCGCGCTCCATTTCTGCTTCTGAAAGACCTAGAAACTGATTCCCGCTAGTAACACTTGAATTTAGCAGATTTATTGGGAATTCTCTCCCTTTATGTTTAACTAGTGCGCCAACAAAAACCATTTTTTCACTTACACTTCCGTCTTTGGTTTGCCGGATATATGTGGGATTTAATCCCTTTTGGTAAAGTTGCCGGTGCACCTCGCTAATCACGCGTGGATCATTGTCTCGAAAAGGATTCTTAAATTCAAATTCAATCTTATCAGAATGATATGATAAATTGTCAAGAAATTCATATAAGATTCGGCGATACCTTATTAAGTGCACAGGTAAATCATCCGATTCTAAAAATACCTCTATATATACAACATCATCAAGGTTCTTTAATACTTCTTTTGATACAGAACTTATTGAGAATCTTTTTTCTTTTGTTAAGTCAAATCGAGCAAAAATAAAAGAAGATAAGACATTTAGAACTATTATAATAGTAATAATAAGGAATATCTGTATGATATTTTGTTTTCTTATGCCTTTGCGAGTGCTGTTTAATTTCTTTTCCATGCCTTTTACCATTTGCGACTCTCAAGTCTTAGTTTTGTAAGAAAAATAAAAATACTAATTACACTTAAAAAGTATACAACATCCCTTGTGTCAATAACCCCCCGACTCATTGATCTATAATGATCGTTAATTCCTAATTTAATAAAGAAATCTGCCATTTTCCCGGATAATCCAAGTTGTGCAAGATTTTCAAAGCCAAGAAATACAATATAGCAAAATAGAATGCTTAGAAGAAAGGCTATAATTGAGTTTGAAGTTAACGAAGATGCAAATAAACCTATAGAAGAATAAACTGCAGCAAGGAAAAATAATCCTATATATGACCCGAAAATTGCACCATAATCTACATTGCCAACAGGGTCTGCTAGAAAGTGAATAGATAGTATGTAAAATATTGTTGGTAGTAATGCAATTAAAACAAGAGCTACTGAAGATAAATATTTTGCAAGTACAATCTGAAGTTCAGAAAGAGGTCTTGTTAGCAATAATTCCATAGTTCCTGATTTTATTTCTCCAGCAAACATATTCATAGTTACTGCAGGGACTAAAAATAGAAATACCCAAGGTGAGATAATAAATAATGTGTCAATGTTAGCGAAACCAAGATCAAAAACATTAAAGTTGCCTTTAAAAATCCACATGAACATGCTGTTTATCAGTAAAAAAACAATAACAACAAGATATCCGGTTACGGAGTTGAAAAATTCTTTGATTTCTTTATAAAATAGCACCCGCATCAGTCATAAAATTTAATTTATGCAAAATTATCATTTTTTTCTGTTTTAAAAACTTTATGAGACCATTGTAAAAAAAATAAGACAAAGTTTATTTTTTTTTACATTAGGCTTTTAGTTAAATAGACATCATTTTTTTTATTTAAAAACAGTGTTCATATAATTAAAATTGAAGTGTTTTATTTGCATAAAAAAATAGCGATAGAGAATGTTTCCGGATTTTCTGATTAAAGAGTGTGTGAGGTTGTAGTTACTGATATTTCAAGCAAAATAATCTTAAAATCTAATATCAGGAACTATGAATCATTGATGTTTCTCAATTCTTCAAGGGAGTATATTTGATTAATATTTTTGGAGATGACGCCTACGGAGTATTAAAGTATACATTAGAATAGAAACATCTGGCTAAAAAATAAAACATTATATTTAATAGGGAGCGATTGTCTCCCTATTTTTTTTATCAATTGTAAAGGAAGTTTTATGAGATGCATTAGCTTATATGTCAAGCTATTATGTTAAATGATATGTGAATTATATACTCTTTTTTACACGAAAATGAGATTTTTTTGAGATTGAAATAAAAGAGGATAACTCATATGGATTTATTTTTGTCTTCAAATACATCTGTTGTAATTTCCGTTTTTTTTACGGGGTGTTTGCCGAAAAACCTGAGAGTAGGCTAAATTAAAAACTAAATATTATGAAAACAAAAACATTCAAAATTTTAAGATCATTTTTGCTGATGTTATTTGCCGGAGTTATTTTAATAGGTGTTTCTTTATCTTGTAAAAAGGATAAAGATGAAGAAGATGTGATAAATTCTTACGTATTGCTAATTGAAAATGGGGCTATGAAAATTACTCCCAGCGAGTCGGTTGATTATAGAGCACGCTTAATCGACGAGGATGGAAACATAACTACCCCAACATCTGTAACATGGTCAACATCAGACAATCATATTGCAACAATATCTGCAAGCGGTGTAATATCTGTTACCGGTCAGGGAATGATAACCGTAACCGCTTCTGTTACCATTGATGGAGTTACTCTTACTGCAAAGGCTCCACTTGGTATATATCTTCCTTCATTATTTACAGTTGCTCCAGCTGCAATTATTTATGAAACAGGAGGCAGCATTCAACTTGAGGCAATTCATTTGACAACAAGCGGAGTGGTTGAACCAACTTGTACTTATACTTCAAGCGACCCTGCTGTGGCTTCTGTAAGTAGCAGCGGACTTGTTACATTTAACAGTCCCGGAAGTTGTTATATTACTGTTACTGCTACAAGTCTTGATGGCCAACCGCAAAATATTGTGCCGGTTACTGTAATCGGTGAGATTACCGTACCATTACCTGTTACCAGAGTTACTGTTAATCCTCCCTCAAAAGATTTATTTAAAAACGAAACTCAACAACTTACTGCCAAAGCTTATAACCCTGACGGTCAAGAGGTCAGCGGAAAAACTGTAATATGGACAAGTTTAAACAACAGTATTGCAAGCGTTAACAGTTCAGGACTTGTAACTCCTGTGAATCCGGGTGAAACATATATTTATGCTACAATAGACGGAATTATGGGGCAGGCAAATATTATTGTAAATCCTGATACTCTTGTGGTTGTAGAGCCATTCTATGTAAATATTCCGGCAGGTGAAACAAGACAATTTACTGCAAAAGCTTATAATCTTACCAGAAACTCTGCAACAGAATATATCGGAATAAATTTCGGATGGGAAATTCCTACTTATGGTTTCTCTATGTTTGATATTGCCACAGTAAACACCTCTGGTTTAGTCACAATGAAGTCCGATGCAATGCCAGGAATGATGACTGTTGTAATTGCTTATGATATTAACAATCCTGAGGTTGGTGGAGCTGCCGCAATAATTGCTGCAGTTTCAGATGAATGTGATTGTGGAAATGAACATCCCGATATAAGCTATATTACAGTTAATCAGACCAGTGTAAACCTAAATATGATGTCAAATAATAACTTCCAGATTGAGGCGACTGCATATAATGCAAACAATCAGCCAGTTCATGTCCAGTTGGTATATTGCTCAAACAATATTATGGCTGCCAGTGTCGGACATGATGGAATGATAATTGCTGCCGGCGAGGGTGAAGCAATTATTAAGGTCTGTGCTGGAAGTGTATACAAAGAAATTAATGTAAACGTATCTTTGTTCTAAGCAAATAGCACATCACAATAATAAGGCATCTGTAGCCATTTGGTTGCAGGTGCTTTTCATTTAATTCTAAAAAAAAAGAACTTGCCGTTTTCTTGATCATTCCTAAAGAAAATGTCTTTTAGAATGTTTTGAGGCAATAATGTTTATTGTTGACCTAAGACAAATAATGTCTTAATGCGTCAATTTTTTCGATACAAGTTCAATAAGATTTAAGTTGGCTTTGTAAGTATTGCTTGCATCAGCCTTAAGTTTATTTTATGCAAAAGAATTATTCTTTTTTTACTTATGTTTAAAAACAATGTTAATTAAATAACAATGTTATAATAATAACAAATAAAATGTTATATTTGCAAAAAAAAATAGTATTATGAATGTTCAGACTTTATGTGCGCTTATAAATGCCAAAATAGTTACACAAGACAATAAATACTTACTTGATGTCGATTGCGAACATGCTTTTGCCTCAGATTTAATGAGTGATGTTCTCTGTTTAACTTGCGAAAATGTAGTATTAATTACTGGGTTGTGTAATATTCAAACAGTTAGAACTGCAGATATGGCAGATTTTAAAGTGATAGTTTTAGCACGAGGAAAAAAAGCTGATGAAAATATGATTACTTTAGCAGAAGAAAACGAAATCATTATTTGTGAAACAGAATATAGTGTTTTTAAAACTAGTGGTATTCTCTATATTAATGGTCTAAAAGCAATTTTTTAAAAATGAAGTATAGTTTTGAGGCAGAAGGTGGAAATTTTTTGAAAGCAGGTTACGCTTCTTCAACTGTAAAGCAAACCCTGAAGCAATTAAATATTGATTCTAAAACGATTAAAAGAGTTGTAGTGGCTTTGTTTGAGGGAGAAATCAATGTGGTTGCTCATGCCGAAAAAGGGACTATTGAGGTTGAAATAGACTCAAGCAAAGTAATGATAAAGATTAAAGATACTGGTCCGGGTATTCCAGATATAGATATGGCAATGCAAGTAGGTTTTTCAACTGCATCAGCAAAGGTTAGAGAAATGGGTTTTGGTGCAGGAATGGGTTTGCCGAATATCAAGAATAATGTTGATGAACTAAGTATCAAAAGTGAAGTCGGAATAGGAACAGAACTTATTATGATAATATATTTTACTGAAAATTCATAACTTTAATAATAATGAATACAGACGCAAATATTAAATTGAACTCTGAATTTTATCATGCAATAAGTATTGATAAAGATATTTGTATAGCTTGTAGTAGGTGCATTAAAGTTTGTCCGACTGAAGCCATAAGAGTTTATGAAGGAAATGCCCGAATAGATAATAATAAGTGCATAGATTGTGGAGAATGTTATAGAGTTTGTCCTGTGCATGCAGTATATGTTAAGCAGGATGACTTTTCCGATATTTTTAAGTATGATTATAGGATAGCTCTTGTGCCAGCTGTTTTCATTGGTCAGTTTCCAGAAGAGGTTAGAACCCGGCAAATATACTCTTGTTTAAAAAAACTTGGGTTTACTCATATATACGAAGTTGAGCATGGTGTAAATTTTATGATTGATGCTTTCAATCTTTATATGGAAGTTAATGCTGGAAAATCTCCTTTTATTTCATCATTTTGTCCGGCTGTAATCAGACTTATACAAGTTAAATTCCCTTCACTTATTACAAATATTATACATTTAAAAGCTCCACTTGATATTGCTTCAATCATCATCAATAAACGACTTAAAGATGCTGGAATTACCGAGAGTAAAATAGGGATATTTTATATTACACCATGTGCAGCAAAAATTGCAGCTGTTAAAAGTCCTGTAGAAGAAAATAAATCTCCAATTTCCGGAGTAATCAATATGGATTTTCTTTATAATAAAATCCTAATGATGCTAAACGATACTAATCAAACATCAGATCCAATAAATCATAGCCTCTCAGGCAACGATGTATTATGGAGCGTTGCCGGAGGTGAAGTCGCAAATTTTTCAGGCAGGTGTTTCGCAATTGATGGGATGAAAAATGTTACTGACTTTCTAGAGAAAATTGAAAATGGAGAAATCGACAATTCCGGATTGATTGAGATGAAGGTATGTGAACATGGCTGTCCGGGAGGAATATTAAACACAAATAACAGATTTGTTACTCTTGAAAGATTAAAGAATAGAGCCAATTCGATTTATTCAATAAATCAGCTAAATAAACCAGTCAAACTCGAGTTTGGCAAGGATTTTACAGACTCAATCATGAAATCAGTTAGAATTGATGAAATTCCACCTAGATCAATACTCAAGTTACACGAAAATATCGAAGAAGCCCTAAAAATGGCTGGTCAGATAAAGAAACTTGAGGAATTATTGCCTTCCGTTGATTGTGGAGCATGTGGAGTCCCATCATGTAAAGCTTTTGCAGAGGATGTTATCAAAGGAAATGCGGAATTAAAAAATTGTGTTTTTGTCCCAAAAAGAGAAGAAGATTTTATCGAAGATATGACAAAAATTTGGGGAGATAATAAAATAATAAAACTATAAAAATGTATTAATATGAATATAAAGCAAATTATTGATTCACTAAACTTTAGAGTATTTCATCTTTCTGATGAGAATACTGAAGTAAAAGGAGTTTATGCTTCAGATTTATTGAGTGATGTAATAGGCAGAGCGAAAGAATCTGAAATATGGATTACATTACAAACTCATCAAAATGTTGCAGCAATTGCTTCGCTAAAAGACTTATCTGCAATAATTATTGTTAATTCACTAACGCCAAATGATGATATGCTTGAGTATGCAAGCAATAACGGAATCAATGTGTTAGGCACATCTCTTGGTACTTTTGAAACTTGCGGACAATTACACCGACTTCTATACTAGAATTTTTATGGAATATAAAGCAGACTTACATATTCATACTGTTTTATCTCCATGTGGTAGTTTGGAAATGAGCCCTAAATTAATCATACAGAAAGCGAAAAGTATAGGATTGTCAATTATTGGAATCACAGATCATAATTCTACTTTAAATGCCGAAGTTGCCGTAAAACTCGGTTATGAAAATGGTATTTTTGTCGTTCCTGGAGCTGAGATTACTACAAAAGAAGAAGTTCATTGTTTGTGTTTTATGCCAGATTTAGATACGCTTGCTCTTTTTGAACTCTTTATCGAATCTCAACGGAATATTAACTCAGTTAGTGTTGGAAATAAGTTCGAACAACTAATAGTTGATGAAGATGAAAATATTATAGGGGAGATTGATAGTTATCTTGTTGGAGCGCTAAATATAGGTATCTCAGATTTGCAAAAAAAAGTAACTAGTTTAAACGGAATTTTTATTCCTGCACATGTTGATAGACCATACTTTAGTTTAAGTTCTCAACTCGGATTCATTCCTACAGATTTGGAATTTGACGTACTTGAGATTACTCCTTATGCCGAGAAAAACGGATTCTTCGAAACATTCCCATGGTTTAGTGGATATAACTATATAAATAGTAGTGATGCTCATTATCTTCAAGATGTTGGGAAGGCAGTTACCATCTTTAATTTAGAAGAACTAAGTTTTGACTGTCTTAAAGAGGCGATTAAAACATATAATATTATTCATTACAAAAAATGAAATCAATCGACCTGCATATTATCGATATTGTTAATAATTCAATCCGAGCAAAGGCTACGCAAATTAATATTGAATTAATTAATAATAAAGAGACTGCGATTCTGCAAATTATAATTGAAGATAATGGTTCAGGAATCGAAATAGAAACTCTTGAAAAAATAAGAACAAATTTCTATTCTTCCCGCAAAGAAAGAAATATTGGACTAGGACTGGCACTTTTAAAGTTTCATGCAGAACTTACTGGCGGTGAGTTAATGATTGAGTCACAAATTGGTGTGAGGACAAAAATATCCGCAAAATTTAAAAGCAACCATCCTGATATGCAACCAATAGGAGATGTTCCTTCTGTTATCGCAAGTTTTATTTGTCAGTATTCAAATATTGAGTTTATATTTAAATATTCCTGTAAAGAACTTAACTTTGAATTATCTACTAATGATGTTAAGGAGGTATTCGAAGATATTGAAATTAATGATAAGAATGTACTAAATGCCTTGGCTGACCTGATTAGAAATAATATCGATTCCTAGATACTGTATGGCAAATTCTAATTGATAATAGGAAGACGAATATCTTGTTTTAAAACAAGTTTATATGTACTGAATAATTTGTACTTTTGTAAAAAAAAATAAGAAAACAATGCACTTATGATTAGATTTGAGGTAGCAGAAAAAATTGTTTTAGAAAATGTTTTTGAGTTAGGAGTAGAATATATCGCTTTGGATAAGTCTTTGAATCGAGTTTTAGCCGAAGACGCTTTTTCAGATATAAACATGCCTCCATTCGATAAATCTGCAGTAGATGGATATGCATGCAGATTGCAGGATATTAATCTCGGACTTGAAGTAATCGAAATTGTTCAGGCAGGTCAAACTCCATCAAAGATAATAGGAGAAGCACAATGTGTAAAAATAATGACTGGTGCTCCAATTCCTCATGGTGCTGATAAAGTTATAATGGTCGAGCACATTGTTGAAGAAGATAATAAGATAAGAGCAACACGAAATCAACAGAAAAGTAATATATGTAAAGTTGCGGAAGATGTTAGTGTTGGACAAAAGGTAATGGAAAAATGTACATTAATAAAACCCAAACATATTGCGGTATTGGCTTCTGTTGGATATTTCAAGGTTCCGGTATTCAAAAAACCCGTAGTAGCTGTAATATCTACAGGCGATGAACTTGTTGAGCCGAACACTAAACCCAGCAAATCTCAAATCAGAAACAGTAATGGACCTCAATTGCTTGCTCAAGTCAGAGATATGGGAATTGAGGCAGTATATTTTGGTATAGCTAAAGATACACGTGATGATACTTTAGTTAAACTAAAAAGTGCATTGAGCAAAGCTGATGTAGTATTACTAAGCGGTGGAGTTTCGATGGGTGAATATGATTTTGTTCCAGAAATTCTTGAGCAAGTAGGAATTAAACTATTGTTCAGTCAAATTGCTATAAAACCTGGTAAACCTACTGTTTTTGGCACTATCGATAATAAATTTATTTTCGGACTTCCTGGTAATCCTGTTTCATCATTTGTTCTATTTGAACTGCTTGTAAAACAATTACTGTATAGAATGATGGGTTACACTCCAAATAATTTTGAAATAATTTTGCCAATGGGAGAAGATCTTAAAAGAAGCAGAACAGGAAGACTATCGTATATTCCCGTTAATATATTTGAAGGCAAAGTTTTTCCGGTAGACTATCATGGTAGCGGTCATATACATTCATTAATATACGCCGACGCTTTAATTGCAATGCCGATTGGTAAAGAGATAATATGTAAGGGAGAGCTTGTACATGTACGACCAATTTAATAGAAAAATTAATTATCTGAGAGTTTCGGTTACCGACAGGTGCAACCTAAGATGTGAGTATTGTATGCCGGAAGAAGGAATTAAGCTTGTCAGTCATGATGAAACACTACGATTCTCAGAAATATATGACTGTGTTACATTTGCAGTAGGTAATGGAATTGATAAAATTAGAATAACAGGTGGCGAACCGCTGGTGCGAAAAGGAATTATTACACTAGTTGAAATGATAGCAGGGATACCTGGAATAAAAGACTTTTCGATGACTACAAATGCAATATTGCTTGATAAATATGCTCAAAAACTTGCAGACTCAGGATTGAATAGAGTAAATATAAGTCTTGATACTCTTGATGAAGTAAAATACAGAAATATTACTCGCGGTGGAAATATTTATAATGTTTTGAATGGGATAGAAGCAGCTAAGAATGCTGGACTAAATCCTATTAAAGTAAATTGTGTTATAAAAAAATCCAAAAATGAGAAGGATGCACTTATGGTGTCAGAGTTCTGTAAAAATAATAATCTTGAAGTCAGATATATACATCAGATGGATTTAGGAAAAGGCGACTTTCATGTGGTAGATGGTGGTACGGGAGGTGATTGTAGTATTTGTAATCGACTTAGATTAACTGCCACTGGAAATATTATGCCATGCTTATTTAGTGATAGGAGTTTTAATATTAGAGAACTAGGTATAAAAAATGCATTTCTAAAAGCTCTCGAAAATAAACCAAAGGAAGGTTGTCATGCAAATAATAATAATTTCTATAATATTGGAGGATAAATATGTCAGAACTTAGTCACGTAGATAAATCAGGCAAAGCAAATATGGTCGATGTTGGGAATAAACCCGACCAGGAAAGGTATGCTAGTGCTACAGGTTTTATAAATCTCTCTAACTTTGCAATAGATTTAATTAAGGATAATGCTAATAAAAAGGGTGATGTATTAAGAATTGCCGAGATTGCAGGTATTCAAGCAGGTAAGAAAACTAGTGATTTAATTCCATTGTGCCATCCATTATTAATTACTAAGATTGATGTTAGTGCAGAATTGTGTGATAAGGGTGTTCGAATTAGTAGCAAAGTAAAGTGTGTCGGGAAAACAGGCATAGAAATGGAAGCGCTTACTGCTGTTAGCGTCGCTCTGCTTACAATTTATGATATGTGTAAAGCTGTGGATAAAAATATGATAATAGGCGAGATTAAACTAATTGCAAAAATTAAAAAGTGATGCATAAAGGTAAAGTTATAGCAGTTAATGTTTCGGATAAAAAAGGAATTGTTAAAAATCCTGTTCCCGAAATAGAGATTAATGAAAACGGAATAATAAATGATGCCCATTCCGGAAATTGGCATAGGCAAATTAGTTTGCTAGATTCACACAGTATAACTAAATTTAAAAAAGAACTTGGAAGAGAAATCAATCATGGCGAATTTGCCGAAAATATTACCACAGAAGGTTTTATTCTCTACAAAATGAATCTGATGGATAGGTTTAAAATTAATGATGTAGAACTAGAAGTGACTCAAATTGGCAAAGAATGTCACGGAGGTGGATGTGCAATATTCACTGCTGTTGGTAAATGCGTTATGCCTAAGGAAGGAATATTTTGCAGAGTAATTTCGGGAGGCAGTATTAAACCCGGAGATGAGATAGTATACAAACCAAAAAAATATAATGTATTAATTATAACCTTAAGCGACAGAGCTAGTAGAGGAGAGTATAGCGATAGGAGTGGACCTGCTTCTGAGATTAAGGTGTCAGAATGGTTTGAAAAGATAAATATTCAGTACTCGATCGAGAAGATTATTATCCCTGATGACTCAAAAAAACTTACAGAGATTGTTGAGCAATATACGAAAAAGAAGTTTGACCTTATAATAACAACCGGAGGTACTGGGATTGGGAAAAGGGATATTACAGTAGAAACAATTCAGAATATGCTAGATAAAGAAATTCCCGGTATTATGGAGATGATTAGAGTTAAATATGGAGCCGACAAGCCGAATGCTCTTCTAAGTAGAGGTGTAGCAGGGACTATAAGTAAAACTTTGATTTATACATTACCCGGTAGTCTTAAAGCTGTAGATGAATATCTTTCCGAAATTGAAAAAACATTTTTTCATTCTATTTATATGTTAAATGATTTAGATGTACATTGAAAGAATATCATATGTCTTCTTTAATTTAATCTGTTTTACAGCATTATTTTTATTTCTGTAAACTTAAATGTTCTTATTTTAAATTTCTTTATCACTTGATAATTAGATAAATAGGCATCCTTAGTAAAGATAATTATTTATAATCCGTCTAAATTGATTGTGAAATAAATAACAATGTGAAATAAATAACAAATATTCTTGTTTCTTAAAAAAAATCATTATATTTTTGCTGTTGAAAGATTTGTAATTTAGAACTTAAAAAATATAGCAAACATGAAGAAAATAAAAAATTTGTCAGATTTGCGCATGATGAAAGATAATCTTCAGGAAAAGATTAAGCTTAGAGAGAAAAGTGATTCTCCTGAAGCCATTGTGCAGATAAAGGTTGGGATGGCTACAAGTGGAATTGCCTCAGGAGCAAAAGAAGTAATGGAATTCTTTATCAATGAACTCGACAAGAGAAACGTTGAGGCACTTGTAATTCAAGTTGGTGATATGGGTTATTGCTATGCTGAACCTACAATTGAAGTTACACGTCCTGGTGAAGATCCGGTTGTTTTTGGTTATGTTGATCTTGTGAAGGCAGACGAGATTATTGAGAAATATATCAAAAATGGAGAATTGATAGAGGGTATTTTGCCAGCAAATTATATAAAAATTGATTAAAAGCTAAGGAGGATAAAAAATGATGAAATACAAAATGCATCTTTTAGTTTGCGGAGGAACTGGTTGTATGGCTTCAAGAAGCAATGAGATTATCGAAAGACTCAATGAAGAGATTTCTTCTCATGGTTTGGAGAACGATGCAAAGGTTGTTCTTACCGGTTGTTTCGGGTTTTGCGAAAAAGGTCCGATTGTAAAAGTGATTCCTGATAATACATTTTACATAGAGGTTAAACCTGAGGATGCGCGCGAAATAATTGAGGAGCATGTAATTAAAGGAAGACGTGTAGACAGGTTGCTTTTTATTGATCCTGAAAGTAAAGAACACATAAGTGATTCAAAACATATGGGATTTTATAAAAAGCAAATTAGGATTGCTTTGAGAAATTGCGGATTCCTTGATCCTGAAAATATTGATGAATCAATCGCACGTGATGCATACGCTGCTCTGGGAAAAGTTCTTTCCGAAATGACACCTCAAGAAGCAATAAAAGTCATTAAAGACTCAGGATTGCGGGGTAGAGGTGGAGGAGGTTTCCCTACAGGATTAAAATGGGAATTTGCAGCGAATAATGCATCAGACCAAAAATATGTGGTGTGTAATGCCGACGAAGGAGATCCTGGTGCATTTATGGACAGATCGATTCTTGAAGGTGATCCACATACCGTGCTAGAAGCCATGGCAATAAATGGATATTGTATCGGTGCAAACAAAGGAATAATTTATATTCGAGCAGAATATCCACTTGCAATAAAACGATTGAAAATTGCAATTAAACAAGCTAATGAGTATGGATTGCTTGGTAAGGATATTTTAGGAACTGGTTTTGATTTTGATATTGAATTGCGTTATGGAGCAGGAGCTTTTGTTTGTGGTGAAGAAACCGCATTAATCAAGTCTATGGAAGGAGAAAGAGGTGAACCTACTGTAAAACCTCCATTCCCAGCAGAAAAAGGATACAAAGGAAAACCGACAAATGTTAATAATGTTGAGACTTTTGCTTCAATACCAGTAATTATCCTTAAAGGTGCAGAATGGTTCTCTTCTATTGGTACTGAAAGATCTAAAGGAACCAAAGTGTTTGCTTTGGCAGGTAAAATTAATAACGTCGGACTAATTGAAGTTCCAATGGGAGTAACTTTGAGAGAAGTTATTTTTGATATTGGAGGAGGAATTAAAGACGGAAAAAAATTCAAAGCAGTGCAAACAGGAGGTCCTTCCGGAGGTTGTCTTACTGAAAAGCATTTAGATACACCGATTGAATTTGATACCCTTATACAAGCCGGTTCAATGATGGGCTCCGGAGGGATGATTGTAATGGATGAGGATGATTGTATGGTCTCAGTGGCTAGATTCTACCTAGAATTTACAGTTGAAGAATCATGCGGGAAATGTTCTCCTTGTAGAATAGGAAATAAAAGACTTCACGAATTACTTACTAAACTTACTGAGGGCAAAGGAACAATGGAAGATCTTGAGCTATTGAAGAACCTCAGCTATGTTATTAAAGATACATCGCTATGTGGATTAGGGCAAACTTCGCCAAACCCTGTTTTATCAACACTAGATAACTTTTATGATGAGTATGTTGAGCACGTGATTGAAAAAAAATGCCGTGCAGGACAATGTACAGCATTGAAGAAATATATTATTGATGAGGAAAACTGTGTTGGTTGCACTGCATGTGCAAGAGTATGTCCAGTTAATGCAATATCAGGAGCTAGAAAAGAGGTACATCACATCAATCAGGACTTGTGTATTAAGTGCAATGCATGTTATGAGAAGTGTAAATTTAATGCAATTTTTATTAAATAACAGGAGGCTTAAAAATGGCTGAAATAAATATTAAAATAGACGGAAAAGCAATTAAGGTAAAACCAGGAACAACTATACTGGATGCTGCAAAAGAATGCGGAACAAACATTCCTACTTTGTGTTATATGAACCTCAAAGATTTAGGAATTAAACACGAGCCGGGAGGTTGCAGAATGTGTGTTGTAGAAGTAGAAGGTAGAAATAATTTAGCTCCAAGCTGTGTGACAAAAGTGTATGAAGGTATGGATGTGAAAACTCATACAATGAGAGTTTTAAATGCCAGAAGAACAGTTTTGGAGCTTATATTATCAGATCATCCATTCGAATGCTTAACTTGCGTGGCAAACGGAACATGCGATTTGCAAAAAATGGCTCAGGAGCTTGGTGTGAGAGAAATTCACTACAAAGGAGAGCAATCAAAGTATAAGCCAGATACTTCTCCTTCCATTATTCGTGATATGGATAAATGTATAATGTGTAGAAGATGTGAGACTATGTGTAATGATGTGCAAACTTGCGGTGTATTGAGTGGAATATATCGTGGTTTTCAGTCTGTAGTATCTCCTGCTTTTGAACAAAATATTGAAATGTCTCCGTGTACTTACTGTGGGCAATGTGTCGCAGTTTGTCCGACTGGTGCACTTTCAGAAGTAGATCATACTAATAAAGTAATAAGAGCTTTAGCAGACCCAAAAAAGACTGTTATAGTTCAAACAGCGCCAGCTGTTAGAGTAGCTCTTGGAGAAGAATTTGGAATGCCCGCAGGCACAATTGTTACTGGAAAAATGGTTGCAGCTCTCAGAAAATTAGGATTCGATAGAGTTTTTGATACTGATTTTGCGGCAGACTTAACTATAATGGAAGAAGGAACAGAAATTCTTGAGAGATTAACTCGCCACTTGAACGGGGATAAAGATGTGAAACTTCCAATTCTTACATCTTGCTGTCCAGGTTGGGTAAGTTTCTTTGAACATCAATTCCCTGAAATGATTGATATTCCTTCAACTGCAAAGTCTCCTCAGCAAATGTTTGGTGCTATTGCAAAAACTTATATGGCAGAGAAACTTGGAATAAATCGTGAGGATATGGTTGTGGTTTCTGTAATGCCATGTCTTGCAAAAAAATATGAAGCTCAACGTGATGAATTCGCAGTGGACGGAAATCCGGATGTCGATTACTCAATTTCAACAAGAGAACTAGCACTGCTTATTAAACAAAGTATTGGAGATATAAAACATCTTGAAGATGAAGATTTTGATAAGCTAATGGGTGAATCAACCGGGGCTTCAGTAATATTTGGAACAACTGGAGGAGTTATTGAAGCGGCTTGCCGCACAGCATACGAAGTGTATACTGGAAAAAAACTCGAGAAAGTTGACTTTGAACAATTAAGAGGATTTGAAGGTGTTAGAGCAGCATCTGTTGATCTTGATGGGTTTGAATTAAAACTTGGTATTGCACATGGCTTAGGGAATGCCAGAAAATTACTTGAGTCTATAAAAAATGGCGAAAGTGAATTCCATGCTATAGAGATAATGGCTTGCCCTGGTGGATGTATCGGTGGTGGTGGGCAACCATTACATCACGGAGATTCTCAAATCCTTAAAGCTAGAGCAAACGCGATTTATGAAGA
>OBJA01000206.1_pt1 | contig 57593 bp, 57 predicted proteins | sample 1519751 | NCBI WGS metagenome assembly OBJA01 (sample SAMEA3881238, study PRJEB22517) | soil metagenome | biome: lake sediment; feature: soda lake sediment; material: sediment, water from around vicinity | place: India | collected 2013-12-23 | depth 3 m
GTCGCGTAGTTTACTCGCTTCAGTAGGTGTCCATCACTGGTGGGCAAGATCAAACATTGATCTGACCCCGGTTTTCAGGTTTTCCGGTTTCCGGTTTCCGGTTTCTTCGACGAAAACGTAGCTCCCCTTATTCCAGAAGCCTTTCAGGTGCATCCATGTCCTCATGCAGCACACGAACAACGACCACCTCCGGTTCATGTACTTGATAAAAAACTGCGTGATGCTCGACCTGCAATCTGCGATACCCAGGAAAAACATGGGTGTAGTCCGCGCCAAGTGATGGATAACTGATCAGCTGTTTCATTCCTCCCTCCAGCTGATCCAGGTATCTATCCGCCTGATCAACCCCGCATTCTTCGCAGGTATACACCCAAATTCCGATGAGGTCTGATTCCGCCTTTGGCGTGACGCTCAGCTTAAGCACTAGTGCTGCAACCTGGAAGTAGCGGAACAAAATGAAAGCGATGGATTCGTGCCCCTGGCAAGGCGCAATCCGCAGCTAAGGCTGGTTGCCTTTGCAAGGATTGCAACGCTGCCAGGGGTGCGAAGACGCACTTTCATGTTTCGCTATTTCCTGGTTGCAGCACTAGTTGGCCGCCTTCATCCGCTTACGGCCCGTCGCTTTGATAGCCGCTATATCCAGTGGCTTGGGTTTCCCACTCGACTCACCCTCAGCGAGGCCTTGCCTCAACGTGGCAAGACGTTCTTTGGCCTGCTGATCCCTTCGGATCAGATCACGGATGTACTCACTATCATTGCCAAAGTGACCGCTTTCAATCTGGTCCTTCACCCAGCTGTTTTGTTGCTCAGTCAGCGTGATGGTTTTCCGGTGCATGCTCATAGCTGGCGCTCCTAACTTGGCCCAAGTATGACAATATCATACCGCTCCCTTGCGGCGGATTAAAAAGGACCCCACCTCGGCATCCTCCGCTGTAAAAGGTATAACCTGGCTCTGGCATTTCAAGGACGAGGTGTCGTCCATGGCAAGACTTCCCTTTCTCAAATCCATGGAAGATTTTACGCATATGCGGGGTTGAGGTTGTTCTTGCCGGTGACAGGCATACAGTGGAATACGCTGGCCTGTGGTTGCCGGTGGCCCTTGCACGAAACTATCCATCGGCACCATTTGATATTGGTTGGCATTATCTCTTCCCTGCTTACCGACTGAGAATCGACCCGGCAAGCGACTGCCTGGGGCGACATGGTTGCGAAGAGAATAACCTGTACAAACTGGTAAAGGGAACCCCTGAAAGAGCGAGCCGTGATACCGGACGCCACGCAGGCCGCCCCGCAGGAGGCAGCCTGCGGGCGACGCGATTCAGCTCACCACAACCCGCGCCTGGGCCACATTGGCCACTCTTTGACGGGTGGCGGAAACATCCCCTTGCCGGTGGGCATGAATCAGCGCCGATACAAAGTAAGTACCGGGCTTGTCGAAGCGATGGCTGGTTTTCAGGGTCAGCGCGCGCTGTTTGCCATCCACGCCTTCCTGGCTGACGGGAAACTTGCCTGCGCCATCAAAATCCCACTGGATGCTGATAATGGTGCCTGCGCCTTCTGCCACAGCTGCATCCACTGCCAGTGTGACGGTGTCGCCCGCTGTGATATCGGCGCGCGCGCCGCCATTGGCGGTGACTTTCACCACGGGCTGGATGCCACCCCGTTCATCGGCGGTTTCCGGCAGGATGATTTTGCCGTCGGCATAGGAGTAGTTGCTGCCGAGGGGGTCAACGCCGTTCTCTACCCAGTCCACCAGATCCTGCAGGGACTGTTCATAGATACCGGTGAAATCCACCAGGCGGGTATTACTGGCGCGGTTGGGTTCCGGCGGCACGATGGAGGGTGGGCCATGCTCGGCGTTTTCGGTCCAGCGGATGCGGAATTTTTTCGCTGCGGCCTCCTCGCCCTGGATTTTCGCCACGGCGCCGGAGTACAGCAGGCCATTGGCGGGCCATACAGAGGAGTCGTGGGTGTGGTGAATCCACAGCAGTTTGCCTTTGTATTGCGCGGAGTAGCAGTTGCCCATCAGCGGTGACATATAGGGCACCGGGTGCTGCTTGTAGATGGCCTGGTTGTCCACCAACAGGGAATCGAACTGGCGCTCGTCGATCACATGGTGGCGGGCGTAGTAGCAGAAGGCCAGGAAAGAGCGGTTATCCACCTGCACCTTGTCGCCCGGTTCCACGCCGGTGTAACGCAGCAGGTTGGCGTTGCCATGGCCGTCGCCAGCGAATACATCCCCGGCGATGCCGGTGGTGTACAGCTGTCGCCCGGCGGCCTTGCCGGTGAGCACCTTGACGCCGGAACCGAGGCGATAGCCGGGGCCGACACCTTCCAGCTCGATGGCATAGGGCATGTCGTAAGCGGGACCGGCGCCGCCGATCATGGCGGCGAAAATGCGCATGGTCTGGTATTCAGGCCCGGCAAATTCCGGGGATTCATTGATATCGCGACCCGACAGCACGCGCTTGACGGTGGCGGTGGCATTGATCAGATCTTTCTCAACCAGCTGGGGCATATCGTGGCCCACATAGCCGGGTTTGCTCCAGAAATCGGCGAAGTACTCGGGATCATCCGTTTGCAAACCGTCGGCAATGGAGGTCCACAGCCAGATCTGGCCCATGGGTTCGAGAATCATGCTCTCGTTGCCACGGGGGAAGCCGAGGCGATAGAGCCGCGCCAGTTCTTCGGTTTCGTGGGTATTGAGCCCCTCGAAGGGATTGCCGCTGCCGCCGGGGGCCATGGCGTCGGACACCTTGATGAGTTTTGCCTTGCCGAGCACTCGCTGGACATTGAACATCTGGCCAAAGCCGATGGGGCCGCCGCTGCGCACTTTTTTATTGTTGCCGGGTTCGGCAATCTCGCCGCCACTGGTGGAGGGCATGCAGCCGTCGTAGACATCCGGGGCGTTTTCCAGGCACATGGGGGAGCGCCGTCCGCCGCCACTGCCGCCGTAAACATAGGCGTGGTGAGGTGCCTTGCCATAGACCTGGGCGGCGACAAACTTGGAGAAGCGCGCCGATTCGGCACTGGCGCGCCAGCCGTAGAGGCCGGGATCGTCGCCAGCGCGGGGGTCCAGGTTGTCGCCGATATGGCCCTGGTTGGATTCCACCATATAGCCGCCGAGGCGTTCGCTGAGGGCAATACGCTGGAACATTTCACCCAGCATGCCGCCGCCAAAGGTCACTTCATTGCCGCCGTGGCCGCCTTCCAACGGCTGGAACATACGGCCCTGGTAGGACATGGTTTTGGGGAAATAAAACGCAAAGCGGGTATCGGTGTTTTCAAAACCGCCGTGGATAAAGCGGTGGGGCGAGGGCCGCTCGCGCAGTTCATCCTTGTCGATATAGGCTTTGCCGAAATAGCTGTCGGTGACGGTGTAGCCATCAGCGCTGATGCTGGCGGGGCCGTATTCGTCTGCTCCCTGGGCAAAGGCCATGGCGGGAATGCCTGCCGAGGCAACTGCTGCGGTGGCACCGATGCCTTTCAGCACGGTGCGCCTTTGGTTATCGATAGTCTCGCGTTGGGGGTCTTGTTGATTATCCTGGCGTGAACTCACGGGTTTTCTCCTGATGTGTAATTGGTTATGGGTGAAAAATCCAGTGGGTTCGCGCCAGCGATACTATTTGCCCTTGAACAGCGAACCCAGTATGCCCCGCACAATCTGGCGCCCGATGGTGCTGCCAATGGTGCGGGTAACGCTTTTGGTAAATGCCTCGCCCACGCTCTGGCGATTGCTTGTCCGCACTGATGTACGGGCTTGTTGTTTGGTTTCCTGCTTCTCGCGCTCTTGCTGCTCCTGCTGGCGCACCGCTTCCAGCCCGCGCCGGGTGAGCATCTCATGGGCTGAATCCCGGTCCACTGTGCGCTCATAGCGCCCGGCGAAGGGGCTGGTGCGGACAATATCGGCGCGCTCCTGCTCCGACACGGGGCCGATGCGGGAGCGCGGCGGACTCACCAGCACCCGCTCCACCATGCCGGGAATGCCCTTGTCTTCCAGCACTGATACCAGCGCTTCCCCCACACCCAGCTGGGTGATGGCGGTCCCGGTATCCAGGGCGGGATTCTGGCGAAAGGTGGTGGCGGCGGCGCGTACGGCTTTCTGGTCCTTCGGAGTGAAAGCCCGTAAAGCGTGCTGCACCCGATTGCCCAGCTGGCCCAACACCGACTCGGGCACATCCAGGGGGCTTTGGGTAATAAAATACACGCCGACACCCTTGGAGCGGATCAGCCGCACCACCTGTTCAATCTTGCCAAGCAGTGCCTTGGGCGCATCGTTGAACAGCAGGTGCGCCTCATCGAAAAAGAACACAAAGCGCGGCTTGTCGGCATCGCCCACCTCGGGCAGGTTTTCAAACAGTTCCGACAGCAGCCAGAGCAGGAAGGTGGCGTACAGGCGCGGACTGTGGATGAGCTTGTCGGCGGCAAGAATATTGACGAAACCGCGACCATCCGGCGCTGTGCGCAGCAGATCCCAGAAATCCAGCATGGGCTCGCCGAAAAAGTGCTCGCCCCCTTCCCGCTCCAGCACCAGCAAACTGCGCTGGATGGCGCCGATACTGGCGGCGGAGACATTGCCATAGCGGGTTTTGAAGGAGGCAGCGTTTTCACCCACATAGCCCAGCAGGGTGCGCAGGTCGGCCATATCGAGCAGTAACAAGCCTTCGTCATCGGCTACCTTGAACGCCAGATTCAGCACCCCTTCCTGGGTTTCATTCAGATCCAGCAAACGCGCCAGCAGCAGCGGCCCCATATCCGAAATGGTGGCGCGAATGGGGTGACCCTTTTCCCCATACAGATCCCAGAACACTACCGGGCAAGGGGCAAAGGCAAAATCGTCAATACCGATCTGGGCAATGCGCTCATCCACCTTGGGATGGGGGTTGCCTGGCTGGCTGATGCCGGCCAGATCGCCCTTCACATCCGCCATAAAGACCGGCACACCGAGGCGCGAAAACTGCTCGGCCAGCACCTGCAAGGTGACAGTTTTGCCGGTGCCGGTGGCGCCGGCCACAAGGCCGTGGCGATTGGCGAAACGGGGTTGGAGCAGTAATTGCCGCTCCCCGTTGCCGCCGATCAGAATGGTTGCCTGCTGGTTCATTGGATGCTCCTCTAGATGGCCTGTAGATGGCGTGGTAAAACGCCGATTGTGCCAGCAGGCGTGAGCGGAAAGCGACGACGATTTTCAACACAACTCAATACCGCTATGGGAGCGCTTGCCCATCGCGCCTTGAATGTACGTCGGCCAATTCAGCCCTTCAGCAGCTTGCCGTAGAGGGCACGCAGTTCTGCGTGGGGATCGACTTCGGTGCGGGTCTCGACATTGAACACAATGGTGTTGCGCTCCTGTTGGGTGTAGGGCTTCCACTGGGGGATCAGGTCATTATTGGGGTTGCCGCTGTGGGCAAAGCGCACAAAGGCCTCGCTGGTTACTCTGCCCATTTTTTCGTTCTCGGGCCTGTCGCCCGCCATGGGGGTATAGGAATAATTATTGAGGGCAAAGGGCAGATCGCCGCCGTGGGTGGCGCCCAGCACACCGCCCATCACCGGTGTGGTGTAATCCCAGCGGTAGACATAGACAGGGGCGCCGCCAGTGGCGTTTTTGCGCTCTGCCCAGTCGATGCTGCCCGCCCACATCACCCGGTCGGTGACAAACTGGCAGGCGAGATCTGTGGGAGAGGCCTCGGGATAGGCTTTTTTGTAGGCGGCGAGCATGGGTTCGGCCAGCTCGCCAAAGTTGGCGGCGGCCATTTTTGCCAGGCCATCGTCGTCGAGTTTGCCGAACCAGGGCATCGACAACATCATCATTTTCATGTCGTCCTGGGTGGAGCCCACCAGCATGGCGACGTTTTTGCCATGGGGGGAACCGAAGGGATAGACCGGGTGTGCAGGCAGTGTTTTGCCGTCCACCACCGGCTGCATGGGCATAAAGGCTTCGGGGCTTGCCGCACCGGCGAGTCCTTCGGAGATGGGTACAGCCAGGTGTTTGGCTTCCTGCAACAGGGTTTCGTAGGGAATATCGTGGAGCTTGTGGACTTCGGAGGGTTGCAGCTTCAGGCGTTCCAGCAACTGCTGGCTGAGCTTGGTGGCATAGTCCAGCTCGCGGGCGCGGCTATAGGGTCCGCTCATCAATGCGCCGCGATGGAACAGGCCTTCAGCAGCGGGCATACCCAGCAGGCAGGCGGTCTTGGAGGCGCCACCGGAGCCGCCGAACACCATCACCTTGGACGGGTCGCCGCCGAAATTGGCGATGTTATCCCGCACCCATTCGAGGGCAGCGACGATATCGAGCATACCGGCGTTGCCGGAACCGGCGTATTCCTCACCGGCGATTTCTTCCAGGTGCAGAAAACCCAGCACGCCGAGGCGGTGGTTGACGGTGACAAACACCACGTCATCGCGCTGCGCCAGAGGCGTGCCTTCATACAGCGGCCAGGAGCCGGAGCCGGTCTCGAAGGCGCCGCCGTGCAGCCATACCATCACCGCGCGGGATTTGTTGGTATCCAGCCCCGCTGTCCACACATTGAGCACCAGGCAGTCTTCGCCCTGGGCGGGTTCGTCACCGGCCAGGCCGTGGATAAATTTGGCAAATTCCCCCATGCGGCCAGCGGCTGCATCATCAGCGGGCTTGCCGCCACCGGCTTCGGCATGGCCGATTTGCGGCGCAGTGGGGCCAAACCGGGTAGCGTCGCGCACACCCTCCCAGGCAACGGGGGGCTTGGGCGCCGTGAAACGGTTGGCACCACCGGTGGGAGCGCCGTAGGGAATACCCTTGAAAATATGCACACCGTTGCTGGTGACACCACCGACCTTACCGGCCTTGGTATCAGCCACCACGCCGTTGGCGCCAGTGGCCGCATGAACAGCGGAAGCCAGCGTGCCAGCGCCAATGCTGGCGGCAACTGCCGTGGCCCCTATGCCCTTGAGGACCGTGCGGCGCTGCTGGTCGATGCTGTTGTGATCTTTTGAATGTGACGTTGTTTGTGAATCTGAAGTCATGGTGGTTACCCCGTTTTATTCTTGATTGAATCTTTGCCTGGATGGCGGATTGGCCAGCTACTCTGTGCCTCGATCAACTTGCCCTGGCGGTTATTGTTATCCTTGCAGGCAATCGCGACAGACGCCAAAAGACTACCATTTAATTTTACATAGTTGCAAATATATTGACCAAGACACAAACCGATTCAGGGGCAAAAATTGCCGCCATAAAGCACAAAGCCACAGAGCGCCCAACGGCAGTCTGTGGCTTTTATCAAGGGAGTGGGAGGAGTGAAGAGGTGCTTAGCGCCGGACAAAGCGCCGGGCAACAACAAAAACGATAGTCAGCAGCACGAGGCCAAGAAAAACAGCCATCATCGGCATCAGGGCGCGGAACGGCCCTTCCACAGTGGTGGGCTGGACCATTTCAAAACCCGCCACCACCCAGGCCGGGGCGATAAAATCCATGTCCTCATAGGCTTTGATGGGGGTCAGGAAAAACGCCGCCATAAAGAGGGCGAAGAGGATACGCAACGGCATCCAGCGCAGCACCACCCGGGAAAACCGCCACAACAGGGGCGCGATCAGCAGGCAGCCCAAGCTATAGGCCACCAGGCCCCATACATAATTTTCGACGGTGTACATGGCGTCAGTTATTCCTGCTGGTCAGTCGGGTCAATCAGTTCAGTGGATCAATCTATCCAGTGGATAATATGGTCTTCAAGGTCATCTTCGTGCACGAAGCTTTCGGATAATACCTTGCCGCGCACGGAAATTCCCGCTTCATGCACGGACTTTTGCGAGCCGGATACCAGTGGGTGCCAGTGGTGAAGGGCTTTGCCCTCCCCTATCAGGCGATAGGCGCAGGTGGACGGCAGCCAACCGATAGCGGCGACGTTGTCGGGGGTCAGCCCCACACACTCCGGCACCAGCTGAAGGCGCCTGAGGTAATTGGTGCAGCGGCAACTGTCGCTGTCCAGCAACTTGCAGGCCACGGAGGTGAAATACACCTCGTCGGTTTCGTCATCCTGAAGCTTGGCCAGGCAGCAGCGACCACAGCCATCACAGAGGGATTCCCATTCGGCGGGGGTCATTTCAGCCAGGTTTTTGCGCTGCCAGAAGGGTTTGGTTGCAACGGCATTCATCGCGGCAGTTTCTGGTTCTTGTCGCCCAGGGTGGCCATGGACGCATCCATCAGGTGCTCCCTGGTGGGGGGCATTTGCAGGTAAAAGCCATTGTCGCGAATGGCTTCCATGACCTTGCCCGCATCGGCGCGGGCGAGCTTGCGCTCAGGGGTAAGAGTAATCGTGGTTACCAGTGCCGGTGCGCCAAAACGCGCCAGCAGCGCTTCAGGCACCCGGGCAAGGCCATCAGCGCGGTCGACAAACAGGTACATGCCCTCTTCTTTCGGACTTTTGTACACCTCGCAGAGGTTTTTCAACCCGGGGGTTTCATGCGCCATGGGCAAGCAACTCCTCGCCAATCACCTCGCGCCGCCAGCTGTCGGCCAGGGCACCGGATAGAACAGGTTTGCCGTCGAGCCTTGAGCGCACCAGGGTTTCGAGATCCTTCTTGCGGGCCAGCAATTCCGGAGCAATACCCAGCGCCTGGGCCTTGCTGTCGATCAGGGCGCGGTAATTCGCCAGCACCAGGCGGGCTTCGCGCTCCAGGGGCGGCGGCACCAGCTCCAGGACTGAGGCGTCGCCGCCTTCGGCCAGGCATTTGTCCAGCTGCTCCAGCAAGGCTTCGCCATACCTGCGCGCGGACTGGGGATGAAAACCCTCGATGCGCGACAGTTGGCTGCTACTGGCGGGACGCAGGCGTGCCACTTCCAACAGCACGCTGTCCGGCACAATACGGTTGCGGGGTTTGTTCTGCTCCCGGGCCAGCTGCTCGCGCCACACAACCAGTTTTTGCAACAGCAACTGGTCATCCGGTGAAAGTTTCCAGGCGCCCTTGATACGCAGGTAATAGCTGGTTGGATCGGCGGGGGTGGCGGCATTGTCGAGCAGTTCGATCATATCCTCGCGAATCCACGCCAGACGCTCCGGGGTCAGTTCCTCCAGCAGGTGGTCGTACACCCGGATCAGGTAAATCACATCCTCAGCAGCATACAGGCACTGGGAGGCAGTCAATGGGCGCTGCAACCAGTCGGAGCGGGTTTCGTGCTTGTCGAGGGCAATGCCCAGCACCTGCTCCACCAGGCGGCCATAGCCCCGCGAGAATCCCTCACCGGCAAATGCCGCAGCAATCTGGGTATCAAACAGCGGCGTGGGCAGGGTGCCAAAGGCCGCTTGCAGCACTTCGAGGTCTTCCGAGCAGGAGTGGAACACCTTGACCACCTGCTCGTTGCGCAGCAGCTCGACAAGGGGGGCAAAGTCGGCAATCGCCAGGGGGTCCACCAGCCAGACGCTGTCGCCATCACATATCTGGATCAGCCCCAGCTTGGGGTAGAAGGTATCGGTGCGGATAAATTCCGTATCAAAGGCGATGCGCCCGGCCTTTGCACAGGTGGCGCAACAGTCCGCCAGGGCGCTGTCGGACTCGACCATGGTGGGTGCGGGCAATAGCTCTGGCGCTTGGTGCAAGGCATCCATGGCGGGCAATCCTTAAAAGAGTTGTTTGCGACTGTTGAAGGCGTGGGCCAGGGTGCCACCATCCACATATTCCAGCTCGCCCCCCAAAGGTACGCCGTGGGCGATGCGGGTGACATTGACGCCAGCGTGGCGGGCGCGTTCGCCAATGTAGTGGGCAGTGGCCTCCCCTTCCACCGTCAGGTTGGTGGCGAGGATCAGTTCCTCGACCTGATCAGTGGCGAGACGCTGCATCAGCTGGTCAACGCCGATGGCCTCGGGACCGATGCCGTCGATGGGGGACAAGTGCCCCATCAAGACAAAGTACAGGCCGCGATAACTGCCGGATTGTTCAATGGCAAACAGGTCCGCCGGGGTTTCCACCACACAGATGCATTTGCTGTCGCGGCGGGGATTGGCGCAGATCACGCAGAGATCATCTTCCGTGAGGTTGCGGCAGCGCGGGCAGCGCTGTACCAGTTCCACAGCGGAGTCGATGGCTGCCGACAGACGCAGGCCGCCGGGGCGGTTGCGCTCAAGAATATGCAGCGCCATGCGCTGGGCGGATTTGGGTCCAACCCCCGGCAGGCAACGCAGGGCATCGATCAGTTCGTCAATAACAGGTCCAAACACCGGGGGCTCTTTTTCAGATTATGGGTAATTACAATTCTTTTAAATCAATGGATTAGAAAGGCATCTTGAAGCCGGGCGGCAGGTTGAAACCGGAGGCCAGTGACGACATCTTCTCCTGGGTGTGGGCTTCAACCCTGCGCACCGCGTCGTTGACGGCGGCAGCCAGCAGGTCTTCCAGCAGCTCCTTTTCTTCAGACATCAACTCGGGGGCGATGGTGACCTTGCGCACATCGTGGCGACCGGTCATCACCACCTGCACCAGGCCCGCGCCGGATTCGCCGGTTACTTCAGCTCTGGCGGCTTCCTCTTGCATGCGCTGGAGCTTTTCCTGCATCTCCTGCGCCTGTTTCATCATGTCATTCAGGCCTTTCATACTGGCTACTCCTGTGTGGATTGTTGCTGTGACCCGGCTCGCTGCCCCAGGCTCTTAATCATCAATCAGTGTTTTTAATCAATGGGTTTTACGCTGTTTTCCATCAACTGACCGCCAAACAGCGCCATCATAGACTTGACGTGGGGATCCTGTCGCAGGGTTTCAACCGCTGCTTCCAGACGCTCGCGCCTGCGGCGCTGCATGATCAGGGTGGGTGTTTCCCTGGTCAGAGCGCCGATGGTGACTTCCACCTGCACGGGGGTGGAAAAATAGCCGCTCAGCAATTCCCCCAGGCGCTCCTGGTCCGATTCCTTGTAGAGGGAACTGTTGGCGTTGTCCAGGACAAAGCGCAGCTTGCTCCCGGCAAGTTCAACAAATTCGAGATTGGCGGCGATATTTTGCAACAACCCGCCCACTTCCAGGCCCTGGTAAACATCGAACCAATTGTCCGGCGCAAGAGCAGCGATCGCCACCGGGGCAATATCAGCGGAACGGGGGACTGGTGAACTGTAGTCATTCTCCGGCACAGGCGGGCGCACTGGATCAGCGCTGGCAACAACAGTAAGGGCTTCTTCAGCAGGCTGTTGAGCTTTTTCCGGCAAATCCTGCCGCATGGCGCCGTTGGCTTTGGCGGGCTTTTGCCCGGCATCAGGAACAGGAATCGCTGGCGCTGGCGCCGATGAATCGCTCTGCGCCTGCTGGTATTCTTCCCAGGGCGGCGTGGAATCATAGTCACCGGGATTTTCCTGCTGATCCGCTGCGGCAACAGGTTCAGGCTCCTTTTCCCACTCCTGGCTTTTATCCGGCGCAGGCTGTTGAGCTGCTTCAACTGGCGTGACTGGTTGAACCGGAACAACTGGCTCTGCCTGGTCCAGGACTGGGGCAACGACCTGTTCTGTCTTTTTAATTACCTCAGACCTGAGTTCAGGCTCAGGTGCACGCACCGCTTCAGGCTTTTTTGCCGGGGCGGCAGCCTCCGCTGCGGCGGGGCGGGAAGCGGGTGGTGCTTGATCGACGTCATCGGGCAGCAGTGGCTGGAACGCCAGCAGGCGCAGCAGCACCATTTCAAAGCCGGAGCGGGGATCGGCGGCAAAAGGCAGGTCGCGGCGCCCCAGCAGGGTGATCTGGTAGAACAGTTGCACATCTTCGCGGCTGAGTTCAGCGGCGAACTGCAATACCCTGTGGTGGTCGCCATGGCTCTGGTCGAGGGCGTCCGGCGCCGTCTGGGCAATGGCGAGGCGGTGCCAGAAGGACAGCATCTCCGCCAGGGCATCGCTGTAATCGGGGGCGTGATCCGCGAGTTTTTGCACCAGCGCCAGGGCCTCAGCCACATCGCGACGGGTCACCGCTTCGCAGATTTCCACCACCGTGCCGCGATCAATGGTGCCGAGCATGGCGCTCACTTCCGCCTGGGTGATCTGGCCGCCGCCGTGGGCGATAGCCTGATCCGTCAGACTGAGGGCGTCGCGCATGCTGCCATCGGCACCGCGACCCAGAGCCCAGAGTGCCTCTTCCTCAAAGGGGACTTTTTCTTCCCCCAGCACAAAACGCAGGTGGTTGACGATGCGCTCGGGGTTGAGGTTTTTGAGATTGAACTGCAAGCAGCGGGACAGAATCGTCACCGGCAGTTTTTGCGGGTCAGTGGTGGCGAGCAGGAATTTGACGTGGGGGGGCGGCTCCTCAAGGGTTTTGAGCAGCGCGTTGAAACTGTGGGTGGAGAGCATGTGCACCTCATCGATCAGGTACACCTTGTAGCGACCGCTGGTAGGCAGGTACTGGACGTTATCCAGCATCTCGCGGGTATCTTCCACCTTGGTGCGGGAGGCCGCATCCACTTCCAGCAGATCGACAAAACGGCCCTCGGCGATGTCCTTGCAGGCGCTGCACTCTCCGCAGGGGGTGGAACTGACGCCTTTCTCGCAGTTCAGGCACTTGGCAATAATGCGCGCCAGGGTGGTCTTGCCCACACCCCTGGTACCCGTGAACAGATAGGCATGGTGCAGGCGGTCGTGATCGAGACCGTTGATCAGCGCCTTGAGCACATGCTCCTGCCCCACCATTTCGGTAAAGGTGCGGGGACGCCATTTGCGGGCAAGAACCTGATAACTCATTGGCAACCTGAGGGGTAGAGAAAGGGGGCATTATACGGAGATGGGGGAGAGAGTTGCACGTTTCACGTTGAGAGATATGGAATGGGAGATGGGAGATGGGAGATGGGAGATGGGAGATGGGAGATGGGAGATGGGACGAGACTATGTCTCTCATCTGCCGTTAATACATCTCTGCCCCATAAAAATGGAGATGACCCTGCACCAGCCACACCCCGGCACATGATGTCGCTGCTACCGTTGCTCCCTTCCGGGCCTGGCGGGGTTTACAGCTGATCATTGCGGGGGGACCGATGAGGGCCACCATTGAGGGGCGGCATTATGGTGGCTTTGACGGCGGGATGCAACCACGGCCACTGTTTTGCCGTCAAACTGCGGCTGTTGAGTTTCGTCTTCAAAACAAGTACTTTGCGTGGTCATTTGCTGGCCTGGCGCAGCGCTGCCGGGCCTCAACGCAACGCCATCACAGCGGAATACCAGACCCATGCCCACCCAGTCGCAAGCCCAGCTCCAGCCGCAAGCAGCCACTCCCTGCGCCGATGAACTGGTGGCCCGCGCCCGCGCTCTGCTGCCCCTGATCAAGTCGCATGTTGAGAACAACGAGCAGCAGCGGGATATCGCGCCTGAAGTCATTGCCGCGCTCAAGGAAGCGGGGCTATACAAATTGTTCCAGCCCGTTGCCTGGGGCGGTTACCAGACGGACCCACGCGCCTTCTATGACGTGCAGAATGTCATCGCCGAGGCCTGCGCCTCCACCGCCTGGGTGTTTGGTGTGCACAGCGTGCAGACCTTCCTGCTGTCGATGATGGACCGCCAGGCCCAGGCGGACGTGTGGGGTAAGGACAGCAACACCCTGATGTCATCATCCTTCCAGCCAGTGGGCAAGGTTGAGGCAGTTGACGGCGGCTACCGTATCTCGGGGCGCTGGACATTTTCCAGCGGCAGCAGCCATGCCCGGTGGGTATTGCTCGGCTCCCTTGTTCCCCCTGCTGGGGAGGGCCAGCCTCCCGAGATGCGACTGTTTCTGGTGCCGAGGACGGACTACGAGATTATTGACACCTGGCACACCATTGGTCTGAAGGGCACTGGCAGCAACGATATCGTTGTCAACGACGCCTTTGTGCCAGCTTACCGCACCCACCAGCCCACCCCAGGCATTCTGCCCATTGTCGGCGCCACCCAGCTGGCGCCGCTCTACCGCCTGCCCTGGCTCTATGTGTTCACCAGCACCGTATCAAACCTCGCCATCGGTACAGCTCGCGGCGCCCTCAATGCCTTTCTTGAAATCGAACGGGTGCGTGTTTCCTCCCTCACCGGCAAGGCTGGCAAGGAAGACCCGGCCGTGCACAGCGTTGCCGCCCGCCTCGGCGCCGAAATCGATGCCATGGACGCCATGTACAAGCGCCATATCGAGCGCATGTTTGACCATATCAATCGCGGCGAGGAAATGTCCCTGCCCGATGGACTGATGCAGCGCACCCAGCTGACCTCCGTGGTGCGCAAACTGGCCTCCATTGTCGATGAGATGCTTCTGTTGCTGGGCGGACGTGGCATTCGCCTCGACTCCCCCCTCACCCGCATCTGGCTCGACCTGTGCGCCGCCCGCGCCCATCCCGGCAATGATCCCGGCATGATTGCGCCGGTGTACGGCAAACATCTGGTGGATAACCCCTGAGGTGCTACCATGGTGCCGTTTATAACGGACCGGGTAATGGCTGTGAGTGCGCTGCGCGACAAGGGAACCACACTGGAAAAAATCATCAAGGCCGCCGAAGGAGAGTTTTCCCTGCGCGGCTTTGAGGGTGCCAATATTGAAAATATTGCCCGCGAGGCCGGGGTCACCAAGCAGCTGGTTTATCACTATTTTTGCAACAAGGACCAGCTCTACCGGGCGACCCTGGAAAATGTCTCGGAGGGCATGGGCATACTGGACGCAGCGGAATCCTTTGCACTGCTTGAACCCCGCGAAGGCATTACCCTGCTGATCAACAAGATCATCGACGACTTTATTGCCCACCCCAGTTACGCAGCCCTCACCCTCGACCAGGCATTACATCAGGGCGAGCACATCACCCAGTCCAGCCGTTTTATCCCCACTATGCGCGCCACCATATCAGCCTTCCGGCCCATTCTGGAACGCGGCATGGCCAGCGGCGATTTCCGCCCCGGCCTGGATGCCGATATCACTTTCTGGATGCTGTTTCACCTCACCACCGCCTGTTTTCTCAACGGCAAGGTAATGTCGGAAGCCTCGGATACAGACTTCAGCGCCAGCGCTGGTGTCGAGCGCTGGCGGGAAGGGTGTGTGGATTTTGTTTTGAATGCTTTGTGTCTGAAGTCTGAAGTCTGACGTCTGACGTCTGACGTCTGACGTCTGACGCAAAAGCTAATAGCAATTATGTTCCTGGCGTCAGACGTCCAGCTTCAGACGTCAGACTTTCTTCATATAATCCTGCAAATCCATCACATGGGGATGGTGGGCGCTCATACCGCCGTCAATGGTAACCACCTGGCCATTGATGTACTTCGATTCGCTGGAAGCGAGGAACGCCATCAGCGCGGCAATGTCCTCGGGCTCCCCCAGCTCAGGGGTCAAAGCGTGGCGACCGATGATAGGGATAAGCTCGGGAGCGACCTTGCGGAAGGTGGGGGTAATCACCGGACCCGGCGCGATGGCATTGCAACGAATTTTCTGGTGAGCGTGCAACGTGGCAACGTACTGGGTGAGGGAAATAACCCCCGCCTTGGACACGCCGTAGGCAACGCGGCTGGCATCTGCCAGCTGACCACCGCCGGACGCCATATTAACGATAGTGCCGCCACCGTTGGCAGCCATGTGGGGAATGGCATGACGACAGCCGAACATATAGCCGGTTAAATTAACGTGCAGCACTTTGGTCCACAGGTCGGTAGGAATGCCAGTGATATCGGTGTCGCTGTGCAGGGTTTCGGGGTTTGTGAGGGCGGCATTGTTGCACAGGATATCGAGCTTGCTGAAACGCGCCACGGTATCGTCAATCACTTTCTTGAAAGCCATTTCATCGCCAATATCCAGCACCATGGCGCAAGCGTTGGGGCCGAGTTTGTCGGCAACACTCTGGACATGAACGAGATCGATATCGGTCAAGACCACGATTGCGCCTTCTTCAATAAAGCGCGCGGCGGTTACCGAACCGATACCACCTGCGGCACCGGTAATAATCGCCACTTTGTCTTTCAATCTTTGCATGTTATCTGCTCTGTTATGGTTATGTTTGTGGTTATGGCCGGGACGGGTAACGCCCCGGTTCAGGTTATATATGGACGATAGCTGCACACCATCGACACCAGGGTGCCAGTGTCCATGAACTTGCTCTCTTCCTCAAGCAGCTCCAGCACATCGGGCCGGGTCATCCATTCACTCATATTGGCCATGGCGGCTTCATCAAAACGGGCCTGCACCATCACATCATAAGGCGCTTCGTCCACCAGGCCCCGTTCCAGATTGTGGGCTTCGTGAATGTAATAGGCTGTGTAATCCAGCAGCGCATCGCCATACACCCGCGCAGCCCAGGGGCCGATCAACTCGCGGTGTTTTTCGTGGTGATCCCGGGGCGCCAGCCCCGGCTTGCGCTTGGCGCCGAAAAAGATGTTGACGCCGGGTTTGCCGCTGTCGGGCACGATCACGTTGTCATCACAGATCAGCAAATAGCCGCAGGCGAGGTCGCAAAAGCGCTTCTCGTCTTCCACCAGAGCGATGCCGTCGGGGTCAGTGCTGCGATAGTGGTCGAAGTTGTTGAAAAACTCCTCGGTATACCATTCAGGCACGATAAAATCCCAGGGCACATCCGCCAGCACCTCACCGGCCATATTGGTGGCCACCTGCGGGTAATAGCCCACGTAGCGCTTCAGACCGAGTGGGCCGGCAATGCGCTTGCCGAGGGGTGCATGGTTGTTGATGTGGTATTGCTGAGCTTCTTCACGGGTCATGCCCGCACGTTTTTTGCCTAGCCCTACTGCTTTTATCATTATCTTCCAGCCTCTGATGGGTGAAACGGATGCAACTGCAGGTGGCAATCCTAGAGCCGCTGGCAGGCATTCTCAACGGCTTTCATTTGACCCCGGTAAAGTGATTGCATATAGCCCCCGGGTATTTGTACATACAAGACAGTCGTATTAATATTGCCGCCAGTCACAACACCATAACCAATAATCAAGTGCAGATCATGAGGTCGTGATGGAAAATGTACACAGCAAGGCATTCAAGGCCCAACCTCCGCAAATACACCATCTGGAAGGGCGTCTTTGCGATGAGGCCTATGATATCCAGATCCACAATGTGGACTGGACTGAACCCGGTGAAGCCACCTTTGAGCCGATGAATTACTGTTTCCTCCAGCTGCCCTATTTTCATTCCCGCAACCTGTACTGCGGCTACGACCCCTGCCCCACCAGCAGCCACGGACAGACCATCGATCGCATTTTGCTGGTACCGCCCGGTGCAAAGCTCTATACGGAATGGACAAAAGGTCCGCAGCGCACCATGTCATGTATGTTTGACCTGTCCAAACTGGGCCTGCTGGGTGGCTTTGAATGGTGCTGGCAAAATATTGATCTCAGTTCCACCATCAATATCCATAACCCCTTTATGCAGGCACTTTTACAGCGCCTCACAGAAGAAACCGCAGCTCCCGGCTTTGCCAGCAAACTGCAAACCGACAGCCTGCTGACCCTGATCGCCTTTGAACTGCGCCGCCATTACCCCGATCTGGGCAAGTGCGAGGCTGGCGATAGCGGCAAATTAAAATCCAGCCAGCTGCAAACCCTGCGGGAAATGATCGAATCCTCCGTGGGCATGGGGCCATCCCTGCTGGACCTGGCCAACGCCTGCCATCTCCAGCCGCGCCAGCTGTCGGAGAAATTCAAGAGCGCAACCGGTGTGACACTGCGCCAATTTGTGGCGGACTCCCGCATCAACAAGGCCCGCACCCTGCTCCATGACGATCATCTGCTGATCAAGGAAGTGGCCTATATCTGCGGTTTTCAGAATGCTGCGGCCTTTACCGCCGCCTTTCGCAAGGCCACTACCATGACACCCCAGGAATTCCGCGAGGGCAAAGGCTCTTCACGCCATTGAGTTATTCAGTAATGGCAATTCAGCAATAGCAATGGGAGTTTCAGGGATAGTGCGGGTGGTGTACTGGCGCGCCACTTTTTCCTACAGTCCGGTTAACAATTGCCAACGCGCCGGATATTTACCTGTCACGGCACTAAATACATCGATAATCACAGGACAAAACCCATGGGCGCACAACAGGAACAGGTTATCCACGATCTGATCAGCACCTTCGCCAATGGCTGGCCGGAGAATCTCGATAAGTCCATGTCTTATATCGCCGAGGACGCCGTCTACCAGATGGTAGTACCAGTTACCGCACCCCTCCATGGCCGCGATGCCATCCGCGCCGAAATCCAGTCCATGGTGGACAATTATCAATCCAACCGCAGCGAGATTTTGGCCATCGGCTCCAGCGCCGACGGTAAATATGTGTTTACCGAACGCCTCGACCAGGCCCTCACCGACAACGGCTGGCTGCAAATTCCCGTGGTGGCCGTATTTGAGCTCAACAGCGACCAAAAAGTCAGCGCCTGGCGGGAATACATGGATATGGGCAGCATCATCAAGCAGCAGGGTCTGGATGTGTTGACCGTACTGGAAGGGTTTGATGTTTTGAAAGGCTGATATCCGCCTGACGTCTGACGTCTGACGTCTGACGCCAGGCAGAACGAGCAAGATTCTGATTATTGTGCTCTTCAGTAGATCAAATACTGCCAACAATGATCAATGCTAAAAAATCTTTAGCGTCAGACGCCAGACCCAATCTTTTAACGAGGTACCCATGACCGCCGCCATCAAAACCCAACACCGCACCTGCCCTCTCTGCGAAGGCATGTGCGGCGTCATCGTCACCACTGAGGGTGACACCGTTCAATCCGTGCGCCCCGACCACGACAATGTCTGGAGCCAGGGGCATATCTGCCCCAAGGGCACCACTTTGGGTGATCTGCACCACGACCCGGATCGCCTGCGCAGCCCGATGATCCGCGATGGTGACCAGTGGCGCGAAGCGAGCTGGGACGAAGCTTTTGAGCGTTGTGAAACCCTGATTCAGGGGGTGCTGGAGCGCCACGGGCGCGGTGCGATGGCCGTGTATCTGGGCAATATGATTGCCAAGTGTTTTGGCCTGACCCGCTATGTGGGGGAATTTTTGCGGCTGGCACAGATTACCAATATCTACAGCTCATCCACCGTTGACCAGCAGCCGAAAAACCTCAGTTGCCAGCTGATGTACGGGGATATGTGGAAGATTCCAGTCCCCGATCTCGACAACACCCGCCTGTTTGTGCTGTTCGGCGGCAACCCCGCCGCCTCCAAGGGCAGTATTTTCTCCCATCCCAATGTGATGAAGGGGTTGGCGGATCTGCGCAAGCGCGGTGGCCGGGTGATTGTGGTGGACCCGGTGGAAACCGTCACCGCGCAAAAATCCGACCAGTGGATCGGCGTCAAACCCGGCACCGATGCCGCCCTGCTGCTGGCGGTAGTTCACACGCTGTTCGCTGAAAACCTGATCAACCTGCGCCATCTCGACGGCAAGCTCAATGGCTTTGAGCAGGTGCGGGAGCTGGCGGTGGCGTTTCCGCCGGAAAAAGTCGCGGCATTTTGCGGCGTAACTGCCGATACCATTCGCACCCTGACACGGGAAATTGCCGCAGCCCCCAGCGCGGTGATCTATGGCCGCATTGGCCTCTGTACCCAGGAATTTGGCACGCTCTCCTCCTGGCTGATCGATGTAGTGGCCATTCTCACCGGCAATCTCGACCGGGTCGGCGGCACCCGCTGGAGCACCGAGACTGCCCCGCACCTGCTGCTGACTCCACCCTACCCCAGCGATGCGCCCGTACTGCTGGGCAAAACCCGCGTCAGCGGCGCCCCCATCGTGCTCGGGCAAATGCCAGCGGGCTGTTTTGCTGAAGAAATCGACACCCCGGGGAAAGGCCAGATTCGCGGGCTGATTACCGTTGCCTCCAACCCGGCGCTGTCAGCGCCCAGCGCCGGGCGTACAGAAAAAGCCCTCGCTGAACTGGAATGCATGATCAGCGTGGATATTTACCTGAATGAAACCACCCGCCACGCCCATGTGATTTTGCCCACGGCCACAGGGCTGGAGCAGCCCCACTGGGATGTGTGGGCCTGGGTATTCTGCCTTACCAGCGGCGGCCACTATTCCCCCAAGCTGTTCGAGCCACCCCAGGGCTGGGTTGAAGACTGGGAAGTGATCCTGCGGCTGGGCGCCCTGTTTGGCGGGGCAAAAAATGCCGATATCGACATTGGCGCGCTGGATGATACCTACTTTGCCAGCCTGTGCAGCCATGTCGGGATAGATCCGCCCATTGCCAGTTCCGCACTGCCACAGCGGGGGCCGGAGCGCATCCTCGACCTCGCCATCCGCATCGGCCCCTACGGCGACCGTTTTGGGGAAAATCCTGGTGGAGTAACCCTTGCCACCTTCAAGGCTGAACCCAACGGCATTGTGCTCGGCACCACCACCGCCACGGTGGACTCGGTGGTAAAAACGCCATCCGGCAAAATCGAGCTGGCACTGCAGCATATTGTCGACGACGTGCCGCGCCTGGAAGCCGCGATCCAGCGGCCAGCGTCGGATATGGTTCTGGTCAGCCGCCGCCAGCTGTCGTCGATGAATTCGTGGATGCACAACGTCGACGGTCTGATGCGCGGCCACCATAAATGCACCCTGCATATCCACCCGGATGACGCCACCCGCTTAGGGATTGACGACGGGGACACTGTCAGCGTTGCCAGCACTGAAGGCAGCATCACCGTGCCGGCGGAAATCACCCCCCATATCGTGCCCGGCGTAGTCAGCCTGCCCCACGGCTGGGGCCACGATGTGAAGGGTGCCAACATGCAGGTGGCTCGCAAGCACGCCGGTGCCAATTTCAATCGCGTAAGCCCGGGCAGCCTGATGGATGCGCCTTCGGGGAATGCGGTTGTTAACGGGATTGTTGTGCGTGTTGCACGCTACACGGAGCTCACGGGGCTCACGTAAAAGCAGGTTTTTTGTGAAACGTGAAACCAATAATTGATGCATCTGCTATCTGGTGCAACACATTTCCTAAAAAGGATAAAAAATGCCCCCCGAACCCAACGATCCCGCACAAACTGACGATCTCGACAGCATCATCCGCGCCAAGCTGGTAGAGATGCTGCCCGGCACCATTACCCGTTTCAGCCGCCAGGCGCGCTGGCGGCCCGCCTGGGATGTGGACATGATTATTGACGGCGAACCCCGCCGCGTTCATGTGCGCGCCGAAAAGGGCAAAAATTATGTGGGCCCACTGAGCCTGCACCAGGAAGCTGCCGTGCACGAAATCCTCGAGCGCTATGGCATCCCCGTGCCCCATGTGTACGGCATGATGGAAGACCCCATCGCCATTGTTATGGACCTGATTCCCGGCCAGATCAATCTCACCACCGCCCGCAGCGATGCCGCGCGGGAGGCCATCCGCGCCCAGTACGTGGAAGCACTGGCGGCGATGCACGAAATCCCCCTGGACGAATTTGCCGCGCTGGGGCTGGAGATTCCCGATACTGCCGAGGGCATCGCCCTCAACCTCTACAACCCCTGCGAAAAAATCTACCGTCAGCGCATGGCCGGGCGGCCTTTCGCGTTGATGGAATTTATCTGGAACTGGATAAAGCGCAATGTGCCCCACCACCGCAACCGCGCCGGATTCATCAGTGCAGACTCAGGCCAGTTTCTCTTCCAGGATGACCAGCTCACCGGCCTGATCGATTTTGAGGTGGGTTATGTGGGCGACCCGCTGGCGGAATTTGCCGGGATGCGCCTGCGCGACAGCACCGAACCCCTGGGCGATCTCAATACCCTGATGGACCACTATGAACAGATCACTGGCGACAGGATCGACAAAAACACCGTGGAATTTCACACCGCAGGGTTCTGCGGCGTAAACGGTTTTTTGCTGTGGCCACTGGCATTTGACCCGGATATCAACGACGACTATGTGGCCTATTTGAGCTTCAGCGTCGGCACCTCACGCTGGGCGATCAGCGCCATCGCCGAAACCATGGGCCTCAAACTCACTGATCCGGCAGTCCCTCAAGCGGCGCCTTTTACCTTCGCAGCGGCGACCGATCATCTGGTTAAAACCCTGCCCAACCTGGGCGGCAGCGGTCCCTTCGCCGATTATGAAATGGGCAAGGCCAGCTCACTGGCCAAATTTCTGCAATCTACCAATCTCTACGGTCGCGGCATCCACGCCGACAACCTGGCGGACGCCTCGAAACTGGTGGGCAAACAGCTCACCAGCACCGAGCAGGCCGAAGAAGCCCTGGTGGAATTTGTCCTCAATGCTGGCCCTGAACAGGACAAGGCCCTGGTGGAATACTTCCACCGCTGGCTGAAACGGCAGGATTTCCTGCTGGAAAGGTCCGGCACCTCGGCCTGGCTGGTGGGGCTCGATTTGCAGCATATTCGGGAAAGAAAGTGATTGGAGTTGCACATCTCTCATCTCCCATCTCCCATCTCTCTTTCATCTGCTTCAGAAGCACTGGGGAAATGTGTAATGAGAGATGAGAGATGAAAGCCATAGAAACTGAGTTCATGACCACGCCTCAACAAAACACCGCCCTCACCCTGCAACTCCTCGACGGCATTGTCGCCGGGGATATTGCCGGTGTGAGGGAGCGGCTCTCCCCTTCCGCATGCTGGGAAATCCCCGGGTTTTGCGAATACGGACGGGAGGATTTTCTCCTCAGCCTGCAACACACCTTCGATCTCAGCAGCGCACGACGCCTGCATATCCGCAACACCACCGCCGAGGCCAATCGGGTGGCTGTTGAAGTGGCGGGCGAGTTCCACTTTCACGATGGCCGCGATTACAACAACCGCTATCATTACCTGTTCGAGTTCGACAATGGCCTGATTGTCCGGGCCTGTGAATATATGGATACCGCCCTGGCGCGGGCGGTGTTTGGTCAGGGCAGCGCCGCGAGCTGATATCTGGCGACTATTCCCTGCCGTTTCTCTTCCCCCTGCGACAATTTGTCGCACAAATATCTCCGCCGACACATCCAGCCCGAGGCACAATACCCAGCCGTAAAAAATCCGCTCCGATAGAACCAATCGCAGTTACTCCTGGAGAAATCAATGGAGTTTGATCCCTTTGTGCTGGCCAGAATCCAGTTCGCCGCCAACATCAGCTTTCATATCCTGTTTCCCGCCATCTCCATTGGTCTTGCCTGGCTGTTGCTGTATTTCCGCGTGAGATTCACCCTGTCCGGCGACAAATTGTGGGATTACGCCTACCACTTCTGGGTGAAGATCTTCGCTCTCACCTTTGCTCTGGGGGTGGTGTCGGGGATTACCATGAGCTTCCAGTTCGGCACCAACTGGCCGGGATTCATGGAAAAGGCTGGCAATATCGCCGGGCCATTGCTGGGTTATGAGGTGCTTACCGCATTTTTCCTTGAAGCCTCATTCCTGGGCATCATGCTGTTTGGCAAAAACCGCGTATCGAACCGTTTGCACCTGATTGCCACCTTTCTGGTGGCGTTTGGCACCATGCTCTCGGCGTTCTGGATTCTCAGTCTCAACTCGTGGATGCAAACCCCCACCGGTCACGTCATCGTCAACGGCGAATTCATGGTCGAAAGCTGGTGGGAAGTAATCTTCAACCCCTCGTTTCCCTATCGCCTGGCCCACATGATCATCGCCTGCCTGATCACCAGCGCTTTTCTGGTGGCAGGGGTCAGCGCCTGGCGTGCGCTCAAGGGCATGGATGGCCCCGGCACCTGGAAGGTTATGAAAACCGGCGTCGTGCTGGCGGCGGTACTGACGCCCCTGCAAATTTTTGTCGGCGACCTGCACGGGCTTAACACCCTGGAGCACCAACCCGCCAAGGTAGCAGCCATGGAAGCCGCCTGGGAAACAGAAAAAGGCGTACCGCTGGTACTCTTTGGCTGGCCTGACGAAGAAAAGCGCGAGACACGCTGGGCGCTGGAAATACCCAAGGGCGCCAGCCTGATTCTCACCCACGAGCTGGACGGCGAGATCCAGGGACTCAATGAGTTTGAGGGCGAACACCCGCCCGTGGCCATGGTGTTCTGGGCGTTTCGCATCATGGTGGGCATGGGTGTGCTGATGCTGCTGGTGTCCTGGTGGGGTGGCTGGTCCCTGCGGGGTGAGCGCAAACCCGGCAAGCCTCTGCTCCACGCCCTCTCGTGGATGACTTTCTCCGGCTGGGTGGCGGTGCTGGCAGGCTGGTATGTGACGGAGATAGGCCGTCAGCCCTGGGTAGTGTATGGCCTGCTCAAGGCCAAGGATGTGGTGGCGGATCACAGCAGTGCCACCCTGACTGGCACACTGGTCGGCTATCTGTTGCTGTATGTGTTTTTGCTGGCCTCCTATATCGGCGCCATCCGCTACCTGGCCACCAAACCGGCGCGGTCACTGGCACTGACGCCGGGCTACACCACAAAAGACACACCCATGGAATAAGGCTGATTTACAGGAGAGAACGCAATGGAATACTGGTTACCTGTTATCTACGTCAGCATTATGGGCCTGGCATTGCTGGTGTACGTGATCCTCGACGGCTACGACCTGGGCGTGGGCATATTGCTGCCCGCTGCCAGCGAAGATGAAAAGGACACCATGATCGCCTCCATCGGCCCCTTCTGGGACGCCAACGAAACCTGGATTGTGCTGGGCATCGGCGTGTTGCTGATTGCCTTTCCCAAGGCCCACGGTGTGGTGCTCACAGCCCTGTATATCCCCGTCACCCTGATGCTGTTTGGCCTGACCCTGCGGGGTGTCGCCTTTGATATGCGGGTCAAGGCTGGCGACAAGCGCAAGGGCATGTGGAACAAGGCATTTTTTATCGGCTCCCTGGTGGCGTCCATGTCCCAGGGCTGGATGCTGGGTTTTTATATCACCGGGCTGCAAAACAATCCTGTCAGCCTGATATTCGCGGCACTGATTGCCATCACCCTGCCCGCCCTCTATGTGATGCTGGGGGCTGCCTGGCTGATGATGAAAACCGAAACTGACCTGTTCAACAAGGCTGTCAAATGGGCGCGCATGGCCCTGCTGCCCATGGGTATTTGCCTGGTCCTGGTGTCCATCGCCACACCGCTGGTGAGTAGTGTGATTGCCGAGCGCTGGTTTACCCTGCCCGCCGCCATTGGCCTGCTGCCCATTCCCCTGTCCTGCGCGCTGGTGTATTTCGGCATGAGCTGGTTGCTGACCAAGCCTGTACTGCTCAAACGGGGCTGGGGCTGGCTGTTGTTTGGCGGGTTGGTGGTGATCTGCATCATGGCGTCCCTGGGGCTGGCCTACAGTATTTTCCCCGACATCATTATTGGCCGGATGGATATCTGGGCCGCAGCGGCAGCCACAGATTCACTGCTGTTCATGCTCTATGGCGTGGTGATCACCCTCCCGGCCATTATTGGTTACAGCATCTTTGTCTACCGCGTATTCCACGGCAAGGCTACGGAGCTGAGTTACGAATAAACCCCTGTAGTGGTTGCTCTGCCGCAATCATCTTCGCCACATTGCGCCCCGCCGCCATGGCCGGCGCGTTGGTGTTGCCCGCAATCAGTTCCGGGAAAATGGAGGTATCCACCACCCGCAGGCCGTCGATGCCGCGCACCCTGGCATGGGTGTCCACAACGGAATCCGGATCGGAACCCATACGGCAGGTGCCGGACACATGGTAGGCGGTACTGCCGTGGCCATGGTAGGCAGCGAGTATTTGCTCATCGGTGTCCATGGGCATATCCCCGTCCAGTTCCTTGACGATCCAGGCCGCAATGGCAGGTTGTTGCACCACCCGCTGGATGGCGCGCACCAGACCGATGGATGCCGCTTGATCTTCCGGGTCGTGCAGGTAGTTGGCGTTGATATAGGGGGGCGCAGCAGGATCTGCAGAGGTGATATACAGCTCCCCCCGTGAGCGCGGGTGCATATGGTAACCCCCCAGGGTGAGACCCGGCTCGGTATCCAGCACCGGTCCCTTGGGACCGTTTTCCAGTGAGTAGAGACCAGCCCCCAGTTGGCAGTCGGGGTGGGCAAGGCCGTCGCGGGTCTTGATATAACCGATGATTTCCTGGGCGGCATTGGCCATGGGGCCCTTGCTGGTGAACAGGTAGCACAGCACATTCCACAACAATTTGGGACCCTGGAATTCACTGTTGAGACTGCCCTTTTTTACCCGATAGCGCAGGGACAGGTAGTAGTGCTCCCGCAAGTTCTGGCCCACCTGGGGCTGGTCGTGTACCACGGGAATACCCAGGGCTTGCAATCGGGCAGCTGGACCGACACCAGAGAGTTGCAACAGCTTCGGCGACTGTATGGCGCCAGCGGAGAGAATCACTTCCCTGTCGCAGCGGATAGTGCGCTTGCCGCTGCCATCGCGGATCTCAACCCCCACAGCCTTTTTGCCCTCAAACAGCACCCGCAGTACATCGGTGCTGTGCATGACAGTGAGATTGGGCCGCGACAGGGCGGGGTGGAGAAACACTTTGGCGGCGCTCTGGCGTTTGCCACCGTGAATATTGCGGGGTTGGTAACCAATGCCGCCATCCACGGCGCTGTTGGTGTCATCCACCCGGGCAAAACCGGCCTGCTGCGCAGCGTTAAGGAAAGTCTCGCACAGTTCCCGGGCATCAGCCCCGGCATCATCAATGGGATGACCAGTGATTCTGAGAGGCCCGCCGACACCACGCACCGGACTCGCGCCGAACTCGTGGTCTTCGTGGGCCATAAAATGGGGCAGCATATCCGCCCAGCTCCAGCCGTCGCAGCCCAGCTCTGCCCAGTGGTCATAGTTATAGGAAAACCCGCGGGAATAGACCATGCCATTGATACTGCTGGAACCACCGACAGCGCGCCCCTTGAGCCAGGTTTCAGTACCGCGGTTGCCGCCCTTGTCGATCTCATAGGTCCACACATGGGGATTGCCCGGTGCCAGCAGTTTGCCGATCCCCCGGGGCATGGCGATAAGGAAGCTGCTGTCCATGGGGCCGCTTTCAATCACCAGCACTTTGTTGGCGGGATTGGCGGACAGCTCGGAAGCCAGAACACAACCGGAGGAGCCAGCCCCCACGATAATAAAATCAGCTCTATCGATCACATTGAATCCTCTGGTTAAAGATGGTGTTCCATGACTGCGGGCCAGCACTCATGGATGAACTCAGGAAAAGGCTTTTTCGGCAGCGCGGGGATCCATATATTCGCGACCTTCCACAATCAGGCCATCGCGGATCACCATCAGGTTGTGGTAGGAATTGCGGTAGACCTTGCCACAGGGGAACGTGATTTCCCCTTCCGCCTGCACTGCCACGCGGTCATCCTCAGCGGTAAGACTGGTAATGGTGACATTGCGTTTTTCAGCGCTGATCAGGCCCCGCACAGAATCGGTGAAACTCTTGCGGTCCAGGGTGCCGAAACCAAGAATCCACCAGGTAGCATCGGGGTGTTGCAGGGCTTCTACTGTGTCTATATCGCCATCCACCACAGCTTGCATATAGCGGCGGGCGATGGCTTTGTTTTCTTCAATGGACATCCGGTTTTATCCTTATGGGAAATTCAACAAGAGACTGAGTATAGGGGGTGACGCAAAACGTCAGTGGAAAAACGCCTGCCCACACCATCAGTGCGGGCAGGAGGATAAGCCACTAACCAATGGGGTAATGGATAGCTTTTTCCAGGGTGTAGGCGTCGAGCCAGTTGGGCCCGAATTCGCGGCCAATACCGGAACGCTTGTAGCCACCAAACGGCGCTTGCAAATAAAGCCCGGCTGTACCGCCATTGAGTTTCACATCGCCGGTGCGCAGCTGTTTGGCCATTTCGAAGGCCTTGGCCTTGTCGGCGGAGTAGATGCCACCGGACAGACCGAAGTTGGAGTCGTTGGCCATGGCCACGGCTTCTTCATCCGTATCAAAACCGATCACCACACCGATGGGACCAAAGACTTCGCACTGGGCCAGGGTGGAGCGGTTGTCCACATCATCAAACAGGGTAGGTTCGAAGAAAAAGCCTTTTTTCAGATGCTCTGGACGCTTGCCACCGGCAATCAGTTTGCCGCCCTCCTCCAGACCTTTCTTGACGAAATTCTCGGTCTTGGCGCGGGCCGCTTCTGAAATCAGGGGGCCGACGATGGTGTCGGGTTCGGCAGGGTCGCCAACTTTAAGAAAGCCGAGGGTAGCCTTGACGGTCTCCACAAACTGCGCGCGGATGCTGTTGTGGACTATGTAGCGGGTCAGCAACGCGCAGCCCTGGCCAGCGTGCATGGTGAAATTGAATGCCGCTGCGCCACCGGCGGCCTGCACATCCGCATCGGCGCGCACGATCATGGCGGATTTGCCACCCAGCTCCAGATGGACATGCTTCATGGTGCTGGCGGACTGGGCAAGGATGGCTGCGCCCACTGCATCGGAGCCGGTAAAACTGATCATATCCACCCGCGGGTCGGCACTGATCATGGAACCCACATCGGCGCCGCCAGTGATGATATTGAGCACACCGGGGGGAATGCCCGCCTCTTCAGCGATCTTGCCGAGCATCAGCGCGGTAAACGGTGTAAGAGGCGAAGGCTTGAGCACCAGGCAGTTGCCGACGATCAGGGCCGGGGCCAGCTTGGTCATGTTGATCAACAGCGGGTAGTTGTAGGCGCTGATACCCACCACCACGCCCACCGGGTCCTTGACCACAACGGCGCTGCCCAGCAGGCCGGAGGCGTTGGGGTCGATGAGGCTGGGAGTGACTGTCACTTCCATGGTCTTGGGCTTTATTTCGCCAGCCAGCTGCATCACATAATTGATGACGTCGATAACGCCGCCGTACTGAGGGCCATTGAGCAGCAGGTGACTGGCACCCACTTCAGCCTGCAACAGGGCGCGAACTTCCTCGGCGTGGGCGACCAGGCAATCCCGGAAACGACCGATGACGGCAATGCGCTCGGCCATGGTCATGCGCGGCCAGGGGCCTTTATCGAAGGCGTGACGGGCGGCAGCGATGGCAGCATCCGCATCAGGGGTGCCAGCTACAGGAGCCTGACCGACAATTTCTTCAGTGGCGGGATTTTGCACATCTTCATACTGGCCTGCGGCGGGTTTTACCCATTGGCCGTTGATGTAAAGCTCGCGGATATTGGTAAAGGGGACGGTCATTTGTTATCTCTCTCTGTGCTAAATGGAACGGGTGACTGGGAGACTGCCCTCAACGCCCAGGCTGACGACAATTTATATTACATAAACAAAAATATGTAAATAAATTTATCATTTTTATCTATTTTGTATGATAATTTATTTACATATTTGGAAAGGTGACTACTTTTGACCAGCTCAACAGCCAGGCTCGACAATATCGCTGACAAGCCCCGCAGCGGCAAGGCCGACGCCACCATGCGCAAAATTCAGAGCGTTACCCTGGCGCGGGTTATCCAGCAGGGTGAAAGTGGCATTTCGATGACGGATATCAGCCGCGAGGTGGGGGTCTCACGGCCCACCATCTACCGCTACTTCCCCACCCGGGAAGCATTACTGGAAGGCGCCTTTGCCCTGTTGCTGGAGGATTTTGAGGCGGGTATGCGGGCCGCCATAGACCGCGACCCAAGGCCTGAACAGCGCCTTGATGTTATTGCCGGATTTCTCGAGAGCCGCCTGCTCGACGGGGGCGCCCAGCTGTTTCAGCTGGAACCGCGGTTGATTGTCGATCTGATCATGGGTTCCAAGGACAAACTGCGGGTGATCAGTGAATTTGCCTACGGGCCGCTGTTCGACATGGCGGACGCCATCGGCGAGCGCAAGGTGGATCGTGAAATGGTGTCGGAGGCGATTTTGCTGTTCTTCTCGTCACTGTCGCTGCTGACGGTGAAATCCCGGCCAGCCAATGTGGGTGTGATGCTGCGCAAGACCATTCGCGCACTGTTGCAGATCACCCGGGATCAGTGATTGCTCACAGCAGGCCCGCAATCCCTTCCCACAACAGCTTGGCGCCCACCACCACAAGGAAGCCATAACTCAGCCGGTACACCAGGGTTTGACTGATACGGGTCAGCACCCGATAGCCGAACAACACGCCGAGGGGCGCCACCGGCATCAGCGCCAGTGAGGTGGCAAGATTTTCCGCCGAAAACTGTCCCAGCAAGGTGTAGGGAATCAGTTTCACAACATTGACCACCCCGAAGAACACCGCAAAAGTGCCCATCAATTGTTTCTTGTCCATCTGCTGGGGCAAAAAGTACACGCTGATGGGTATACCCCCGGCATGAATGCCAAAGCTGGTGAACCCGGACACCATGCCCCAAAAATTACCTTTGCTGTGACTGATGCCCGCAGCCACGGCGGCAACGGATTTTCGCAGCCAGTAATCGAGGCCAAAGACCACCGCTACCAGCCCGATCAACACCTTGACTGCCGCCTCTGACAGGTAGGGAAAGGTCAGCGCTCCCACCACAATACCCGCCACTGCGCCCGGCAAAGTGGAGACAATATTGACCCTGCTCCAACTATGGCGAAAGCTCCACATCGCCACCATATCCATCACCACCAGGATCGGCAACATGATGGCCGCCGCCTGCAGGGGTGACACTACCAGCGCCAGAATGGGCACCGAGAGTATCGCCAGCCCACCCCCAAGCCCGCCCTTGGCCATGCCGAACAACAGCACAGCGGGTATGGCACAGAGGTAGAAAAACGGATCGGTGATCATCGTGTCGAGGTCGCCAGGAGAGGGGAATAATAAGAGCGCAGGGGTACAGGACTGAACACTGGAGCAGCCATTATTGACCGCTCCAGGGAGGAGCGGAATCAGCTGCCGAGGAAAACCACCGTCTTGCTGCCGTCGAGAAACACCCGGTGCTCGATATGGTATTTCACCGCACGGGCAAGGGCCATGCACTCGTTGTCGCGCCCCACCCGCACCAGGTGATGGGCCTTGTGGTTGTGATCAACGCGGGTCACTACCTGTTCGATAATCGGCCCTTCGTCCAGATCAGCCGTCACATAGTGCGCGGTGGCACCGATCAGTTTGACGCCACGGTCAAAGGCCTGATGATAGGGTTTGGCGCCCTTGAAGCCGGGCAAAAAGGAATGGTGGATATTGATGCAGCGCCCCGCCAGCTGCTGGCACAGATCGTCGGAGAGAATTTGCATATAGCGGGCGAGAACCACCAGCTCGGCGCCGGTTTCCGCCACTATATCCAGTATTTTCGCCTCCTGTAGCGCCTTGTTGTCCTTGTTCACAGGCAGGTGAATAAAGGGCACACCATCGCGCTCCACCATGGCTTGCAGGTCGGTGTGGTTGGATACCACCGCGACGATCTCCATGTTCAGATCGCCATTGCGCTGGCGGTAGAGCAGGTCAGCCAGACAATGATCAAACTTCGACACCAAAATCAGCACCTTGGTGGGAATATTGGGATCGAAGATCGCCCAGGTCATATCGAAGCGGCTGGCCACCAGGGGAAAGGTACGGCGGATCTCGTCGATCTCCGGCGAGCCATCCTGCAGGCGAAACACTGCGCGCATAAAGAATTTGTCGGTGGACTCATCGTCGAACTGTTCCAGAGCGCAGATGTAGCAATTGCGATCCGCCAGAAAAGTGGTCACCCCCGCCACTACACCGGTTCCGGCGCGACAGCTGGCGGTGAGAATATAGTTGCCCTGTTCCTGATCGATAATGGTCATGGAAAATCCTTGCTGGGTGTGTGCGCCAGAAACTTAACCGACAATGCCGCGTGCGGCCTTGGCCGCCGCCACGGTGTTGTACATCAGGCAGGCGATGGTCATGGGGCCAACGCCGCCGGGTACCGGGGTGATGGCTCCCGCCACCTCGATGGCTGAGGCAAAATCCACATCCCCCACCAGACGGTTGCGGCCATCTTCCTCGATACGGTTGATGCCCACATCGATCACCGTGGCACCGGGCTTGATCCAGTCGCCCTGGATAAAGCGCGGCCGACCCACCGCCGCCACCAGAATATCCGCCTGGCGGCACACAGCGGGCAAGTCTTTGGTGCGGGAATGGGCGATGGTGACGGTGCAGTTTTCCTGCAACAGCAGGCTGGCCATGGGCTTGCCGACGATATTGGAACGCCCTACCACCACCGCATTCAGTCCGCTCAGATCGCCCAGCTGGTCCTTGAGCAGCATCAGGCTGCCAAGGGGTGTGCAGGGTACAAGACGGTTCTGACCCACCGCCAAGGCACCCGTGTTGAGGAGAGTAAAGCCGTCCACATCCTTGCCCGGCGCGATGGTGTTGATCACCGCGTTTTCGTCCAGATGTTTGGGCAGCGGCAGTTGCACCAGGATGCCGTGGACACCTTGGTCGGTGTTGAGGCTATCGATCAGCGCCAGCAGGGCCTCGGCGGAGGTGTCCGCAGGCAGGCGGTGCTCGCGGGATTCAATGCCCAGCTGCTCGCAGCGCTTGACCTTGTTGGTGACGTACACATGACTGGCCGGGTCGTCACCCACCAGCACCACCGCGATGCAGGGGGTGAGATTGTGGGTGGCCTTGAGAGCATCCACCTCGACACGCAACTGTTCACTCAGACGGTCTGCAAAACCTTTGCCGTCGATTATATTACCCATGCTTGACACTCCCGGATCCGTTGCTGTTACGCCAGTGCGGCGCAAAGGCGGCATTTTATAACGGAAAGGTGTTGAAGGGATGCATCAGCCAGTAATTGTCTACAACGACACCATTGAGCGGTACAGGTGCTCGCCATGAAAGCGGATATGGTCAGCGATAAAGGTGGCTATAAAGAAATAGCTGTGGTCATAGCCGGGCTGGCGGCGCAGGGTCATGGGGTAGTCGGCCTCGCGGCTCGCCGCCTCCAGCAGTTCCGGTTTGAGCTGTTCGGCAAGAAATCCGTCGCCCTCCCCCTGATCCACCAGCACTGGCAGGCGCTCGGTGGCCTGACTGATCAGTTCCGTCGTGTCGTACTGGCGCCACAGATCGCGATCATCCCCCAGATACCCGGCGAGCGCTTTCTCGCCCCAGGGGCAGCGGGTTGGTGAACTGATGGGTGCAAAGGCAGACACAGAGCGAAAGCGGCCCGGGTTTTTCAGGGCGATGGTCAAGGCGCCGTGGCCACCCATGGAGTGCCCACTGATGGACTGCCTGCTGGCATCCACCGGAAAATTCGCCGTCACCAGCTCAGGCAATTCTGACGCTATATAGTCGTACATGCGGTAATGGCTGGCCCAGGGCTGCTGGGTGGCATTGACGTAAAATCCCGCTCCCAGACCGAAATCGTAGTTGCCCTCAGGGTCGTCCGGCACCCCGTCCCCCCGTGGGCTGGTGTCAGCTGCAACAATAGCGATGCCCTGTTCCGCCGCATATTGCTGGGCACCGGCCTTGGTGACGAAATTCTCATCAGTACAGGCAAGGCCCGACAACCAGTACAACACCGGCACCGGCCCAGACTCCGTCTGGGGCGGCAGGTAGATCGAAAAGTTCATCTCGCAATTGAGCACACTTGAGCGATGACGATAGCGGCGCTGCCAACCGCCAAAACTCTTGTTGTTGCCAATCTGTTCCATCAATACAGCGTTCATCAATAGAGCACCACCGAGCGAATACTCTCGCCGGAATGCATCAGATCAAAAGCCTTGTTGATATCGTCCAGCGGCATGGTGTGGGTAATCAGATCGTCGATATTGATCTTGCCCTCCATATACCAGTCGACAATGCGCGGCACATCAGTGCGACCGCGAGCGCCACCAAAGGCGCTGCCGTGCCAGGAGCGACCGGTCACCAGCTGGAATGGCCGGGTCGAAATCTCCTTGCCCGCCCCGGCAACACCAATGATGCAACTGCGGCCCCAGCCCTTGTGGCAGCACTCCAAAGCCTGGCGCATCACCTCCACATTGCCGATGCACTCAAAGCTGTAATCCACTCCGCCGCCTGTCATTTGCACCAGGTGGTCAACGACGTTATCCACTTCTTTCGGATTGACGAAGTCCGTCATGCCAAAACGCCGGGCCAGTTCAACCTTGGAGGGGTTGATATCAACACCGATAATGCGGGTGGCACCCACCATTTTCGCGCCCTGGATCACATTGAGGCCGATGCCCCCCAGGCCAAATACCGCCACGGTGGAGCCTGGCTCCACCTTCATGGTAAAGGCCACCGCACCGATACCGGTGGTGACGCCGCAGCCGATATAGCAGATCTTGTCGAAGGGGGCGTCTTCCCGTACCTTGGCCAGGGCAATCTCCGGCAACACGGTGTAGTTGGAAAACGTCGAGCAGCCCATGTAATGGAGAATGGGCTTGCCATCGAGGGAAAACCGGCTGCTGCCGTTGGGCATGACACCGCGGCCCTGGGTGGTGCGAATGGCCTGGCACAGGTTGGTTTTGGGGTTGAGGCAGTAATCGCACTCCCTGCACTCGGGGGTGTAGAGAGGAATCACATGATCGCCCACCTTGAGACTCTTCACACCCGCGCCCACTTCCACCACAACACCCGCTCCTTCATGACCCAGAATCGCCGGGAACGCGCCTTCGGGATCATCCCCTGACAGGGTAAAGGCATCCGTGTGGCAAACGCCGGTGGCTTTCACTTCCACCAAGACCTCTCCGGCCTGGGGGCCAGCCAGATCCACATCGACAATCTCCAGTGGTTTGCCTGCTGCGAAGGCTACAGCTGCGCGGGTTTTCATGGGCATCTCCTCATACTGGTCAAAATTCCGAGGGCAAAGGATAAGCCAAAAAACGATTCAGGTTATAGTCATGTATTCCCTAAGCCCGATATCAGCCTACACTTACAGAAAATTCAGCGAGTTGGCACGACCATGGAAAACAAGCAGTTACTGATTGTCGCGCATTGCCCTTCCCACAACACCCGGCAACTGGTCGAGGCTGTGATGGCAGGCGCAAGCCACGCTGATATCGAACATGTCACAGCGCGGCATGTGCCGCCCCTGCAGGCGACAGCGGAGGATGTACTGGCCGCTGACGCCATCATTCTCGGCACCACGGAAAATCTGGGCTACATGAGTGGCGCCCTCAAGGACTTTTTTGACCGGGTCTACTACCCCGTTCTTGAAAAAAAGCAGGGCCTGCCCTGCGCCCTGTATATCCGCGCAGGCCTGGATGGCACCGGCACCAAACGGGCGGTGGAGAGCATCGTAACGGGGCTGAGATGGCGCTGGGTGCAGGAACCGCTGATTTGTCGGGGGGATTTCAGGGACGAATTTGTCGAGCAGTGCGAGGAGCTTGGGATGACTGTTGCGGCTTTACTGGATGCGGGGATTATCTAAGAGTGCAAGTTTCACGTTTCTCGTAACACGTTTGACGTTGGTAGCTCGGTATATGTGTTCACGTGCAACCTGTTACGTGAGTGCAACTCAAAAACAAAAAGCCCGCTCGGTCTCCCAAGCGGGCTTTTATCGATCGGCAATGCCAGCTCAGAGCTTGCTTTCGAGTTCCGGCAGTATCTGGAACAGGTCGCCCACCAGACCGTAATCAGCCACCTGGAAGATCGGGGCTTCTTCGTCCTTGTTGATGGCAACAATCACTTTGCTGTCCTTCATACCGGCCAGGTGCTGGATGGCACCGGAGATACCCACAGCGATATACAGGTCGGGAGCGACGATCTTGCCGGTCTGGCCAACCTGCATGTCGTTGGCGACGAAGCCTGCGTCAACCGCCGCGCGGGATGCGCCAACCGCAGCGCCGAGTTTGTCGGCAATGCGGTACAGCATGTCAAAGTTTTCGCCGTTTTGCATACCGCGTCCGCCGGACACGACGATCTTTGCGGCGGTCAGTTCGGGGCGATCGGATTTGGCCAGCTCTTCACCCACAAAAGTGGATAGACCGCTGTTGTGAACCGCACCAACCGCTTCAATGGCAGCAGACCCACCTGTGGCTGCGACAGCCTCAAAGGACGTGCCACGCACGGTCAATACCTTGATGGCATCAGCGCTCTGCACAGTGGCAATCACGTTACCGGCATAGATCGGGCGCTTGAAAGTGTCGGCGGAGACCACTTCACTGATCTCGGAAATCGCCTGCACATCCAGCAGCGCCGCTGCACGGGGCAGGATGTTTTTGCCAGAGGTAGTAGCGGCGGCGAGAATATGGCTGTAGCCCTTGCCAATCTCGGCAATCAGGGGCGCCACATTTTCCGCCAGCTGATGGCCGTAGGCTTCATTGTCGGCCACCAGAACCTTCTGCACACCGGCAATCTGGGCAGCGGCTTCTGCGGCGGCGCCACAACCGGCGCCAGCGACCAGGATGTCGATATCACCACCAATGGCCTGAGCTGCCGCAATGGTATTGAGGGTTACGGGGGTAAGGGCACTGTTGCTGTGATCAGCAATTACCAAAATACTCATCAGATCACCTTCGCTTCGTTTTTCAGTTTGTCGACCAGTTGCGCCACATCGGCAACCTTGATACCCGCCTTGCGTTCCGCTGGCGGCTCCACTTTGAGCAACTTGGTGCGGGCAGCAGGGTCCACGCCCAGATCAGCCGGGGTGACGGTGTCGAGCTGCTTCTTCTTCGCTTTCATAATATTGGGCAGCGACGCGTAACGGGGTTCGTTGAGACGCAGATCCGCAGTCACGATGGCGGGCAGTTTGACGGTGATGGTTTGCAGGCCACCATCGATTTCCCGGGTAACCTTGGCTGAACCCTCTTCCACTGTGACAACAGAGGCAAACGTCGCCTGGGCATATCCGGTGAGCGCGGCCAGCATCTGGCCTGTCTGGTTGTTGTCACCGTCGATGGCCTGTTTACCCAGAATCACCAGGCCAGGCTGTTCGTCGTCGCAAATTTTCTTGAGGCACTTGGCGATGGCCAGCGGCTCGAGATCACCTTCGGACTGCACCAGGATACCGCGATCGGCGCCCAGCGCCAGGGCTGTACGGATCTGTTCCTGGGCGGCTTGCGGACCCATGGAAACCACCACCACCTCAGAGGCAATACCCTTTTCCCTGAGACGTACCGCTTCTTCAACAGCGATTTCACAGAAGGGGTTGATGGCCATTTTGACGTTGGCCAGATCCACAGCGCTGCCATCGGCTTTTGCGCGCACTTTTACGTTGTAGTCAACGACACGTTTTACGGCGACGAGTATCTTCATGAGTAAACCCTGATTTTTACTGTTCAGTTGATTAAGGACAAACCAGCTTTGCGGCGAGAGCATCGCTGCTCACCGGGGAGTCGTAACGCCCATACAAAACTGAGTACCTGTGAGTTTCATGCCCCGAAAGGCTGATTCTCCACAACCCGACCTTGGGTCAGGAATTGATGACAAACACAAATGAGATCAACTCTGCATTTCAAACGGGGGCAGAAAAGCACTGTATACACCTGCCCTTGCGTCGGCATTGGGCACTGCTGCCACAGGCCCAAAAAGCGCGCCCATTATTCTTTAACCAAACCCAAAACTCAACCAGCCTAGGGCGTTGTCGGCCATGGCAAGCAAAATCTATGGATCCAAAATTGCCTGTATAGGCTCGGCACAGGCCGCGACTGGTTAAAAAAAAACCAAACTATCCACTTTACACGGAAAAGTCATCAGCAATGTGAACCAGGTTACATAAATATCCCAGAATAAAATTGATATTTACCCTGTAACATACTAAAAATTATAACGATACTGAAAAGGAAAATTTCAGCAGGTATGCCAGAAGGAATCCAGCAGATTTGACTATCAATAATTCACTTTTTGCGGATGGCACAAGGCGTCAAGAGGGTAAAAACAATGATTTTTTCATCTGAAGATCTTCGCCTCTTTGTGGTGCGGGATACCTTGAAATACCTGGAACAGTGGTCACAGGCGGTAGAAAACCTGCTGGTGGGGACCGCAATTCAGGAATCCGGCCTGGGCTTTTGCCTCAAGGAAGGGCGCAGGCTGGGTATCTACCATATTTCCCCCAGCGCTCACCGGGCTGCCTGGGATCACTACCTTGTCCATCACCCTGAACTGGCCAGCCTGGTGCGCGGCCTGGCGGGTCAACATGCCTTTCTTGTTAATCCCCATGGAGAGCTGCTCACCAACCTCAAATATGCTACTGCCATTGCCTGGTCTATCTATATGAAGGCCGAATGCGATTTGCCTGAAGCCAATGACCTGGAGGCACTCGGTCACTTCTGGCACAAGCACTTCCACGCCGGAACAACCAGTAGAGCCAGCGATTTTGTGCGAAATTACCGGGACCTGGGTCTAGAGCGAAAACAGGGGAACAATGTCCTGGCTGCCTGATTCAGCCCTGGATATTCACCACATTGATCCCGGTTTCTTCCACAACAGGGCGCTCTATCTGCAAGTTCAAAAAATCGAACAGACGGGTATCTGCCAGCTGTGACGGGGATACGTTGGTGATGGCGCGAAAAATAGTCTCGGTGCGCCCCGGGTACTGACGCTGCCAGTTGTGCAGCATATCCTTGATCACCTGGCGCTGCAGGTTTTCCTGGGAACCACAAAGGTTACAGGGAATAATGGGGAAACCTTTCTCATGGGCGTAACTCTCCAAATCCTCCTCCTTGCAGTAGGCCAGAGGACGAATGATGATGTTGCGCTTGTCATCGCTGAGCAACTTGGGGGGCATGGCTTTAAGGCTGCCACCAAAAAACAGATTGAGAAACAACGTTTCGATAATATCGTCACGGTGGTGCCCCAAGGCAATCTTGGTGGCGCCGATTTCTTCTGCAAAACCGTACAACGTGCCGCGCCGCAGCCGTGAGCACAGCCCACAATAGGTGCGATTTTCAGGGATGATGTCGGTGACGATGCTGTAGGTATCCTTCTCAAGGATATGAAAGGGAACCCCCAGTTCTGAAAGGTACTTTGGCAGCACGTCTTCAGGAAACCCCGGCTGCTTCTGGTCCAGATTGACCGCCACCAGCTCAAAATTGACCGGTGCGGTTTTTTGCAGGCTCATGAGGATGTCGAGCATCCCGTAGGAATCCTTGCCCCCGGACAGGCACACCATCACCTTGTCACCTTCCTCAATCATGTTGTAATCGGCAATGGCTTTGCCCACCTCGCGGCGCAGGCGTTTTTGCAGCTTGTTGAATTCGAGGCGGGATTTGCGGTTATGGTCTTGCATGGCGGGAAACTGGTCAGAAAAGGGGCGCTATTGTACGTTTTTAACCCACACAATAAAACGCCCGACCAGGGGTACAAAATGCAGCAAATCAGGGAGTGTTGAGGCGCATATCACTGGAATACAGAATTTCGCCTTCATAGCCCAGCAGGTAAAGGGCTTTTTTGTCGCGGGCGTAATGGGCAAACACTTTCATCAGGGTTTTGGGGTCCTGGGCAAAATCATCGCGATACACATCAAAAATGCGGGAAACGGTGAGCTTGCCATCGGCAAAATGCACCCCCCGGTCGTCATTGACAAAGCGCGTGCCCGCTTCTTTCAACTGCGCCTTGATGGTTGCCGCTGTATAGGCGCGGCGATCCATATTCGGGCAGTCCATGGACGCACAATTCAGTCCAAAATGTATTCGATGATCCTGCCAGATGGGACGCAGAATACTGTTTTCAATTTCGCCCAATGACAGCTGCTGATTCGCCACCTTGACACGTTTGGTGGCATGGAAGGCAACGGGCAGACCGTCTCCAGCGGTAATTGAAGGCAGGCTCTCCAGAACGGCCTGTACGGAGAGAACATTATAGAGATTCATCCAGTAAGCCTGCTGCTCCAGCTTGTTGTACTCCCGGGGATCGATGCTGGCCAGATAATCCACATAGCTCTTCATTTGCTTGCTTGCGGCACTGTCAATGCTACTGTAGCGGAACTGGCGCACACCCGAGCCCTGCAGCTCGACAACATGAGTGCCCAACAATTGATCCCAGGAGGAATGGTCAATAATGGCGGGATTGCCCTCGTTGCTTTTGCCCCAGAATGCAGCGGGTGACACATTGGCAGTGGGAGCAGGGGCAGAAGAACACCCCGCCACCAGCCATCCCAACAGAAAACTCATAATGATCAGGGACACTGACCGGAAAGACTGTTTATCAAGCGAAATCACAAATACTGCCCCACCGCAAAAAGTTATCGATAATATACAAAAATCACTCCCGGCAGGGAGTGCCGGTTTTGTCCAGCCTTACACTGCGGACTACAATGAACTACCGCGAGTTAATGCCCTGTTACTCAATACACTTTACTGAACTGCGAATCAGACTATGACCCCCATGACAGCCGCCGAGATTGCCCGCATTGATCGGGAGCATATATGGCACCCTTACTCGTCGATGACGGCACCGATGCCCACCTACCAGGTAACCCGCGCTGAAGGGGTCTATCTCCAGCTGGCGGACGGACGCAATCTGATCGACGGCATGTCATCCTGGTGGTCTGTGATTCACGGCTACAATCACCCGGTACTCAATCAGGCCCTGCGTGATCAGGCGGATAAGATCTCCCACCTGATGTTTGGGGGCTTGACCCATGAACCCGCAGCCCGGCTTGTCAAAACCCTGGTGGATATTACACCGGCACCACTTAAAAAGGTATTCCTGTGCGACTCCGGCTCGGTCAGTGTCGAAGTGGCCATGAAAATGGCTATTCAGTATTGGCAAGCGCGGGGAGTGGTGGCAAAGCACCGGTTCCTGTCACTGCGCAGCGGTTACCACGGCGACACCTTCGGCGCCATGTCGGTATGCGACCCGGTGACAGGCATGCATCACCTGTTCAGAAATGTGCTGATGGAACAGATTTTTGCCGAGGCGCCAGCCTGCAAATTTGATGAAATGTGCACACCAGCACATATTGCCCACTTTAAAGGCCTGATCGAAACACATGCCCATGAGCTTGCTGCCGTTATCCTTGAGCCAGTGGCACAGGGCGCAGGCGGCATGCGATTTTACTCGCCGGATTACCTGAAGCAGGTGCGACAACTCTGCGACCAGCACGATGTCCTGCTTATTGCCGATGAAATAGCCACCGGCTTTGGCAGGACAGGCAAGCTTTTTGCTTGTGAATGGGCAGATATCGCGCCGGATATCCTCTGCCTGGGCAAGGCGCTGACCGGAGGCTATATGACCCTGGCGGCAACCCTCTGTACCGAGGATGTGAGCGATACCATCTGCAGGGGAGAAAGCGGCGTCTTCATGCACGGCCCCACCTTTATGGGCAACCCCCTGGCCTGTGCGGTGGCCAATGCCAGCATTGAGCTGTTGCTCTCCAGGGATTGGCAGGGCAATGTGTCCCGTATAGAAAAAGGCCTGCGCACAGGATTGGCCCCGGCCATTGGCAGAGCCTACGTGGAGGATGTGCGCATACTGGGGGCTATTGGTGTAGTGGAGGTGACTGAGCCGGTGGATATGGCCAAAATCACGCCAGCCTTTGTGGAGGCAGGCATCTGGGTGCGCCCCTTCGGCAAGCTGGTGTACCTCATGCCCCCCTACATTATTAGCGATGCCGAACTGGCGAGACTCTGTTCCGCCATGGTGGCTGTAGTTGATAAGTGCCTGGGAGAAGGTTAGAAAACGACGCGAACCGCACGAGAATTATGTATGCCCGATGAATTTGTGTTTGTCTACGGCACCCTGCGCAAGACAACCGCAGAGGGCAAACACAACAAGCACCCCATGCACCGGGCGCTAAGGACCCATGCGGAGTATCTGTGTGAAGGACATTGCCCGGGAAAACTCTACGATATCGGCCGCTACCCGGGACTGATACCGGACCCCACGGGGCAGCACCGGGTTCAGGGTGAAATATACCGGGTGCACAACCGGCTAAAACTCTGGCGGATTCTCGATGCCTACGAAAACTTCAACCCCGCTGACGTACAAAGCTCTGACTATATCCGCGAAAAAACCACGGTGATGACCGGTCACCATGGCGAGCTCATCAGCTGGGTCTACCACTACAACCTGGCCGTGAAGGGACTCAGGCAAATACTGTCCGGCGATTATTGCGCACCGTCGGCGACAACCTTCATCAGGTAAGCGGGGAAATACCCACCGCTGCTTTCACACGCTCGAGAAAGGGTACACTGTATTCACGAGCCCTTTCAGCACCTTTTTTCAGTATCGCTTCAATATAGCCAGGTTCAGCCAGCAGCTGGTTGTAGCGCTCACGAGCTTCATTCACCTCAGCATTCACCAGTTCAAACAACTGCTTTTTTGCTTCACCCCAGGCAATGCCGTTTTCAAATTCCCGGCGCATGGCAGCAGTCTGCTCCGCCGTGGCGAAGGCTTTCCATATCTGGAATACCGTAGAGGTATCCGGATCCTTGGGTTCACCTGGCTCCAGCAGGTTGGTTTTAATTTTGTTGATATGCTTTTTCAGCTGTTTTTCATCCAGAAACAGCGGAATGGTGTTGCCGTAGCTTTTGCTCATCTTGCGGCCATCAAGGCCCTGCAATACCGCCATGTTGTCGTCCACCACCGCTTCGGGCAGCACAAAATGCTCACCGTAGAGGTAATTGAAACGCTGGCCAATATCCCGCGCCATTTCAATATGCTGGATCTGGTCCCGGCCCACCGGTACCTTGCTGCCGTTGAACATGAGGATATCCGCCGCCATCAACACCGGGTAACTGAACAGGCCCATGGTGATACCGTAGTCAGGGTCCTGGCCCTCATCCAGATTTTTCTGCACCGAGTCCTTGTAAGCATGGGCGCGATTCATCAGGCCCTTGGCTGCAACACAGGTAAGAAACCAGGCAAGCTGGGGGATTTCGGGAATATCAGACTGGCGGTAGAACACCACATTGTCGGTATTGAGCCCGAGGGCCAGCCAGGTAGCGGCAATTTCCCGGGATGAGCGCCGCACCATTTCCGGGTCCTGGCACTTGATCAGGGCGTGAAGATCGGCCAGGAAATAATAAGCCTTGTGTCCGCCAGCCTGGCTGCTTTGAATGGCCGGGCGGATTGCCCCCACATAGTTGCCAAGATGGGGAGTTCCGGTGGTGGTAATACCGGTCAGAAATGTTTCCTGAATGTGTTGCTGACTCATGTCAAAACCTTAAAAGAAAAGCTGGAAAAGCAGGCAGATCACAGTGACGATTCAGCAATCTGCAAAGAGCCGCTGCGATTATAAAAATGCACAAGGATTCTGTGCAGGGCATGGGCATCGGCACAACCCGCCAGCTCGCGAATGGAATGCATGGCGAAGGTGGGCACACCCACATCCAGGGTGGCAATGCCAATTTCGCTGGCGGTAACGGGACCAATGGTGCTGCCACAGCCCATATCGCTACGGGCAACAAAATTCTGTACAGGCACACCAACCTCGTGGGCCATCTGGCGGAACAGGGACGAGGTGAGGCTGCTGGTGGCATAGCGCTGCTTGGCATTGACCTTGATCACAGGACCTTGATTCAGCAGCGGGCCGTGGTTTTCATCGTGTTTTGACACGTAATTGGGATGTACGCCGTGGGCATTGTCCGCAGACACCATCAGGGACCGGCTGATAATACGGGTGCGGGTCTGTTCATCGGGAATCATGCGCTCCAGCACGGAAGCAAGCATGGGGCCCTGAGCGCCGCAAGCGGAGGCGCTGCCCACTTCTTCATGGTCATTACACACCAGCATCACCGTTTCATCAGCGCTGGCATTGACGATACTCTCAAGCCCGGTGAAACAGCTGAGCAGGTTATCAAGCCTCGCCGAGGCGATAAAATCCTGATACAGCCCGACCAGGGCGGGTTTTTGGGTATCGTAAAAATACAGGTCGTAATCCAGCACCACTGCATTCTTGCTGCTGGCAAAAAAACGCTCCGCCAGCAGCTCGCGGAAACTGCCATGGCGCCCTTCCCCACTCTGGAATAACAGGGGTGGAATATCCGTTTGGGCATTGATGCTGCGCCCGTCATTGGCCTGACGGTCGAGGTGAATGGCAAGACTGGGGATAACCGCTATCGGCTCGACAAAATCCACCAGGGACTGACGCAATTCTCCCTGTTCGTTGCGGTAAACAACCCGGCCTGCAATGGACAAATCCCTGTCAAACCAGGGGTTGAGGAGTGCCCCACCGTACACTTCCACACCCAGTTTGAAATAGCCCTGGGTTGTCAGTTCAGGCTGCGGTTTGACCATCAGACAGGGGCTGTCAGTATGGGCGCCCACCATGCGGATACCGTTTTCAGCCACTGGCTGCTGGCCCATTACAAAGGCGATGATGGAACTGCCATTGCGGATAGAGTAGTAGCGACCACCTTCCCTGAGGGACCATGCCTTGTGTTCTTCAAGGCTGTTAAAACCTGCTGCATCGAGCGCTCTGGCAATATTCGATACGGCATGGAAAGGCGTAGGTGATGCACCAAGAAAATCCAGCAAGCGCTGGTTAAAACCGCCACAGGGAGATTCAGGTTGAGCGATCTGGTTCATTAAAAATCCCGTCTGAAAACAGTTATGGGCAAGTATAACGCAATGATTATCCGGTAACTCAGCTGTGGTGCTCAGGCCGAAAACCATACTATGCCAAGCAACAGCAAACCAAGTCCCAGGCGATACCACACAAACGGCATCATGCCTATGCGGTTCACAAAGGCAAGGAAACTGTGGATACACACATAAGCGGTAAGAGCAGAAACCACCGTGGCAAGGCCGATCTCAAGCCAGGGAACGTTCGCCAACTGGATCAGCTCAATGCTTTTATAGGCCCCGCTCAAAAAAATGATGGGAATGGACATCAAAAAGGAAAACCGTGCAGCCGTGACCCTGTCAAAGCCCAAGGCAAGGGCTGCTGTTATCGTTACACCCGAGCGGGAGGTGCCGGGGATCAGTGCAACGGCCTGGGCAATCCCCATCCATAACGCTGGACGCCAGGTGAGCTGGGCCATGCTTTTGCTGCGAGCACCCCTGCGATCCGCCACACCCAGCAAAACCCCGAACAGGATCGTAGTGATGGCGATCACCAGTACCGAGCGCAAATGATCCTCAATGAAACTGTTGAATGTCAGCCCGGCCAGCCCGGCGGGGATAGTTGCCAGGATAATGCACCAGCCCAGGCGGCTCTCCGGTGTAGAGCGACGGCTTATACAGCTGGCTGTCCAATGTTGCACCAGGCTGATCAGATCCTTGCGGAAATACCACACCACCGCCAGTAATGTGCCCACATGGACGGCCACGTCGAATGCCAGGCCTTGATCAGGCCAGCCCAGCAGTGCTGAAGGAAGGATGAGATGAGCAGAACTGGAGATCGGGAGAAATTCAGTGACACCCTGAATCAGGGCCAACACGATTACCTGAAACAGTGTCATTGCTTCCCCTGTATTGATTGTCGAATTTTTTGGCGTTTTTTCCAGGTGACATCGTTGCGAATATAACTCAGCTCCACAGTCTCAACGGGTCTGGCTGCACCTACCGCAAAAAGTGGCAGGGCAATATCAACAATACTGATGGCATCAGGTGTAAGCCCTACATTCAGCTGGGCAGGGGACAATGCGCTGGTTTGCAAAATCGACCAACCATCCCCAACACCTATATCGACAGGCAGATCAATGGCGGCAATTACCTCTGTCTGACTGGATACTGCATCAGCCAGATAAGTCTCGACCCTGCCTTCCACAACCTGATACAACCCCCAATAAATCTCTTGCATTCTGGCGTCGATGGCTGGCAGCACCAATCCGTGGCGCAATGACATCTCACGCATCGCCCGGTGTGCCATCACCTTCAGTGTAGACACAGGTATCACCGGAATATCAGCCCCGAAGGCCAGCCCCTGAATTACTCCAAAACCAATGCGCAAGCCAGTGAATGAACCCGGGCCGCTGGTAAAAGCCAAGACATCTACTCTGGAGAGGGAAATATCCGCCATGGCAAGAAGTTTATCCACCATGGGCAACACCAGGCGGGTGTGTTCCCTGGGAGCGGCAATGGATTCCTGTTTAACATCCCCATTACAGGAAAGGGCCACAGAGCAGGCCGCGTTTGATGTATCAATGGCAAGAATGGTAGTCATGAGCAACGACTCAAAAAAAATCCCCCGAGCAAGCGGGGGATTTTATCGTGCCTGAGTGTTAAAGAGAATGATCAGGCAGTCGTATCAGCGACTACTGCGTCTTTTTTTGGACGACCACGACGTTTGGCTGGAGCCTTTGGCGCACTGGTTTCAGCCTTGGCAACTGAGCTCTTGGCTGGACGACCACGGCGGGCGGCAGGCGCTTTGGCGGATGCAGGCTTTACTTTTGCAGCTTTTGCAGCTTTTGCAGCTTTTGGTGCACTGGCTGCTCTGGCGGGCTTTTTGGCCGCTGGTGCTTTTGCAGCTGATTTTTTGGCACTGGCTACATCAGGCTTCGCTTTGGCAGCGCGCGCTGCAGTTGCCGGTTTCGCTACAGCGGCCTTGGCTGTCTTGGCTTTTGCAGGAATTTTCCTGGCTTTGGCCGTGACAGCCTTTTTAACCGCTGCAGTTCTGGCAGCTTCTTTTTTTGCAACGGCCTTCAGTCTTTTGGCATTGCTGGCTTTGCGCGCCTTCAGCCAGCGGGCTTCAAACCTGGCAATTGCCGACTTGAGATCGGCCTTGGCCCTGGCTTCAAGCTTTTGCTCCAATGCGCCGATTTTCGCCACGGCTTTTTTCTCTGCCTCAACTGCTTTGGCCAGCGTGCTCTGCACTCGCTGCTCAAGTTTGGCCTTGCGCAGTTCCTGGCTCAGTGATTTCACCTGGGCAGAAATATCCCGAACAGTAGTGCGGGCCTGTGCAACAGCAGCTTTTGCAGCCTTGGTGCCGGTTTTGACAGCACGATCACGGGATTGAGTAAGTTTTGCTTTTGCTGCTTCTGCCTTTTTAGTGGCAGCGGCAATTTGCTTTTCAATGCTGCTAACCATGGATTGAACCTTGGCACCTTGAGGTGCTGCGGATGCTTTGCGAGGTGACTTCTGTGCAACGGAGGTAGATGCAGCTGGTTTAGGAACTCGTTTTGCTTTTGCAGCTGTTGTTTTTGCAGCTGTTGTTTTTGCAACTCTAGCCATGGTTTTTCTCCCGGGGAATGAACATTTTAATCAACCCTGAACGGGTTGCTGTATGAATTTTATTCAACAAATCATAAAGTTTCAAAGAAAACTTGAATAAATTTTGTAATCTGGTAATAAAAATGCCGAAATTTGAACCTGATCCACGAAAATTGTTGCGCCTTTGATCAGAAAAAGCCTGAAATGAAAAAAGGAGCCTCCGTGGCTCCTTTTTTTGAAAATGGGAGAATTCCGTTAAATCGTCCGACAAACCTGCTCTGAATATGTCTAGGAAAGCACCTCTATCAATCGCTGCTCAACATCAGCCATGGCACCAACACCGGAAATACTGGCGTACTTAGGCGCATTTTCCGGATCGCGACGTTCATAATCACGGTAAAAACCCACCAGCGGCTGCGTCTGCTCATGATAGACATTGAGGCGATTGCGGACTGTTTCTTCACGATCATCCTCACGCTGTACAAGCGCTTCACCCGTTAGATCATCGGTATTGGCAATAGCGGGCGGGTTGTGTTGTACATGGTAAATTCGCCCTGAGGCTGCATGCACACGGCGACCACTCAGACGGGCGACAATTTCTTCGTCCGCCACATCGATTTCAATCACCTTGTCAATTTTTACTCCGGCATCAATAAGAGCCTGGGCCTGGGGAATGGTGCGGGGAAAACCGTCAAAGAGAAAACCGTTTACACAGTCGTCCTGCTGAATCCTTTCCTTGACCAGACCAATGATAATATCGTCCGAAACCAGTCCGCCGGAGGCCATGATCCCCTGGGCCTTTTTACCAAGCTCTGTTCCGGCTTTGACCGCAGCCCGGAGCATATCGCCGGTGGAAATCTGGGGGATATTGTATTTATCACTGATAAATTTAGCCTGGGTGCCTTTGCCGGCACCGGGTGGACCGAGCAGAATAATATTCATCGGTTACTGTTTCCTGTCTGGATATGGGGTTTGGAAGGCGGGAAACCTTACACTGAAACCGTATTGATCACAAGATAGCCCCCGGTGAGGGCACTTGGGGAATGAACACTGCGGGTATAAGCGAAAATATCAGCAACAGGATTAACTGCGCTCGCGGCTTTTGGCCTGACGCCACAGATCATCCTGGGCCTGCAGATCCAGATCAGCAAATGATTGATTCGCTGCCTCGGCAAGCTCTTCCATGGTCGAAAATCGGCTTTCAAATTTCAGGGTTGCACGGCGCAGGAGGGTCTCTGCGTCAAAACCCCCATGCCTTGCCAGGTTGACGCAACAAAACAGTAAATCCCCCATTTCATCGGCGATCATATCTTCATCAGACATGACCAGAGCCTGTTCCAGCTCCTGGATTTCTTCCCTGGTCTTGGCAAACACAGCGTCCAGATCGGGCCAGTCAAACCCTGCTTTGGCTGCACGTTTTTGTATCTTCTGGGCTCGGACAAGGGCAGGCAACGCAGTGGGGATATCCGCGAGAATATGGCTGTGTCCCTTGCTGCGGCGCTCACCCTGCTTGATGCTTTCCCACTGCTGCACTATTTCATTTTCACAGGCTTGCTCCCCTTCTCTGCGGCTGCTCTCCAGTGTGCCGGCGGGAAACACATGGGGGTGACGGGCCAGAAGTTTGTGCACGATGCCATCCACCACCGTGGCAAAGTCAAACAGTCCATCCTGCTCCGCTATCCGGGCGTAAAAAACCACCTGGAATAAAAGGTCGCCAAGTTCTTCACTGAGGTGTACAAAATCATTGCGCTCAATGGTATCCACCACCTCATAGACTTCCTCGACGGTGTAGGGAACCAGACTCTTGTAGTCCTGGGCGCAATCCCAGGGACAACCACTCAGCGGATCACGCAAGCGGCTCATCAGGTAAAGCAAATCCTCAATGCTGTAGGTTTTGGTAGTGCTCATGGAACTTTGCCCTGTTCAATCAGCCTTTCAACATCAATGACATTGGGGATATTGCGGATCCTGGTAATCAACATACGCAGCTCTTCAATACTTTTGACATCCACAGAAATAGTGGCATCAACGATACCATTGCGGGTTTCACCGGAATGAAATGAAGTTATCGACAGTCCCTGGCGATCGATGGTGGCGGTAAAGTCGCTGAGCAGACCAGAGCGATCATAGGCCTTGATCCTGATGGGGACAGAATAGACATCGGAGGGCGCACCGCCCCAGGATACCTGCAAAACCCGCCCTGGATGCTGTCCTTTGAGGCGCAGCAGGCTGCCACAATCCTGGCGATGAATGGTGACGCCCCGACCCGAAGTGATAAAACCACTGATTTCGTCTCCGGGAACCGGATTGCAGCACTTGGCCACACGTGTGAGTAAATCGCCTACGCCGTGGATATAAAATCGTGAGGTGCCGAAACGGGATGCCTGAGTGCGCTTTTTGACGATGGGGATCGTATCGATTGCCCGAACGATTTGTGCCCGTACAGCCCGGATCACCTGTTCAACATTGACATCGCCAGCACCTAACGCAGCATAAAGACCAACTGCACCTTTCTTGTTGAATTTGTCAGCCAGCTCATCGAGGTTGATATTTCGCATACCGAGCTGACGAAATTCTCTCTCCAGCATGATTTTGCCTGCGGCAATATTTTTTTCCTGATCCTGTTTCCTGAACCACTGCTGCACCTTGGCTCGAGCGCGGGTAGTGTGAAGATAGCCCGCAGCCGGGGACAGCCAGTCCCTGCTTGGGGATTCATTTTTCCCGGTGATGATTTCCACCTGATCCGATGTGCGCAACAGGGTGCTCAGGGGGGCAATGCGTCCATTGATCTTGCAACCCCGGCAACGATGGCCCACTTCGGTGTGTATGCGATAGGCAAAATCAAGGGGGGAAGATACAGGGGGGAGATCAACCACGTGACCCTCAGGGGTAAAAACGTAAATGCGGTCAGGGGAACCCTCATGCTTGAACAGATCCTTGACATCCTCGCTGCCGATTTCATCATGCCACTCCAGCACTTCCCGCAACCAGGCGATCTTCGATTCATAACTATTGGTGGCGGAAGCGGAGTCGCTGCCCTTGTATTGCCAGTGGGCGCAAATACCGAATTCTGCCTCTTCATGCATCTCGTTGGTGCGTATCTGAATTTCCACAATTCGGTTGTGGGGGCCGACCACCGCTGTATGAAGGGAGCGATAGCCGTTTTCCTTGGGTGCGGCAATATAGTCGTCGAATTCGTCGGGAATATTGCGCCACTTGCTGTGCACTATACCCAACAGGGTATAACAGTCCGCCACTGTGGGCACCAGAACACGCACGGCGCGAATATCGTAGATCTTGGCAAAGCTTATTTCCTTGCGCTGCATTTTGCGCCAGATGCTGTAGATATGCTTGGCGCGCCCGGACACGTCGCCTTTTATGCCAACGCGGTGGAGTTCATCTTTGAGGCTGCGCATCAGCTCGCCGATATAGTGCTCTCTGTCCATGCGTCTTTCCGCCAGCAGTTTGGCGATATGTTTGTACTCAACCGGCTCAAGATAGCGGAAAGCCAGGTCTTCCAGTTCCCACTTGATATGGCCAATACCCAGGCGGTGCGCCAGGGGCGCGTACACATCGAAGATCTCCCGAGCCACACGGCGCTGGCGCTCTTCCGAAGCCAGCTTGATGGAGCGGATCGTACAGGTACGCTCCGCCAGCTTGATCAGGGCAACCCGCACATCGTCGATGATGGACACCAACATCTGGCGCACTTTTGCTGCCTGGTGCTCAACATCAAAGCCAAGTACTTCGCGCTCGGAATCATTGCGCAGGGTGGAAATCACCGCCATGCGCAGGACACTCTGGATCAGGGAGGCAACCTCTTCACCAAAACGTTTCTCAACGGTAGTGATGGCAAGATTGCCCTCCCGCACGGGCCTGTACAGAACCGCAGCCACGAGGCTTTCATCGGCAAGGCCCAGTTCGGCAAGGATCTCAGCCATCTCAAGCCCGGTGAGAAAACTGCTGACGTTGGGGTTCCACAACTTGCCCTGCGCCTGCACCTGCTTTTCAATATCGGCGGCCAGATTACAGGCGTCTTGCAACTTCGCCACCGTTTCCGGGGCCATGCGGGTTTTCTCCACAAGGCGCAACACCCAGCGCTCTACATCGATCTTGTCGCCTTTGTGAAGGTTGTGTACTTCTCGGGTTTTAACCATAACTGGGATTCCCCGGATTATTCCCGGTTTGACGCAGGCTAAAGATCGTAGATTTGCGATGACAGATAACGATCACCCCTGTCGCAGACAATGGCAACAATGCAGGCATTTTCCACTTCCGCAGATATTTGCAACGCTGCAGCCACTGCACCACCGGAGGATACACCGGCAAAAATTCCCTCGCGACGGGCCAGTTCACGCATGGTGTGTTCGGCGACTTCCTGGGAAATATCGAGGATTCTGTCGACCCTGGATTTATTGAAAATTCCCGGCATATAGGCTTCTGGCCAACGTCGTATCCCTGGGATACTGGCGCATTCAGCGGGCTGTAAACCGACAATCTGAATCGCAGGTTTTTTTTCCTTGAAATAGGCTGACGCGCCCATAATGGTGCCTGTAGTCCCCATGGAACTGACAAAATGGGTAATGGCCCCGCTGGTCTGCCGCCAGATTTCCGGCCCGGTGCCCTCGTAGTGAGCGCGGGGATTGTCAGGATTATTGAACTGGTCAAGCACCTTTCCCACACCTTCGCTTTGCATTTTCAGTGCCAGATCCCGGGCACCTTCCATGCTCTCTTGCGGACTGACAAGAATCAGCTCGGCGCCATAGGCGGTCATGGCCGCCTTGCGCTCATCGGTGGCGTTGTCCGGCATGATCAGGATCATGCGGTAGCCTTTGATGGCGGCCACCATGGCCAGGGCAATGCCGGTATTGCCGCTGGTGGCTTCGATGAGGGTGTCGCCAGGGCGAATTTCACCCCGCTGCTCAGCCCGTACAATCATGCTCAGCGCCGGCCTGTCCTTGACCGAGCCAGCGGGATTATTACCTTCCATCTTGACCAGTATGGTATTGGAAGTATCGCCGGGAAGGCGCTGGAGTCGCACCAAAGGCGTGTTGCCAATGGTTGATTCAATCGTGGCAAAATCCATAGAAAAGCACTATGTTGATAAAGGGTTTAGTTTAAGGCTCCCGTTCGCTTTTGTCTTTGCCGCTAGCGGCGAAAACCATGATCAACATGGAATATGGTTATATTTATTCGCCCGGAACTATGGGCAAGGTGGCGGAAATCACCACGAATGCCAGAGCGTAGTCACCCTCGTCAGACAAACTGAGCCACCCATGCCCAGCCCCAAGCTGGACCATTCTGCCAGCTGCATTGCCGGAAAACTTCAGCCCCGGCGCGCCACGCTCGTCGTTATACACCTCGATATCATGCCAGGAAACCATACCGATGCCTGTACCCAGGGCCTTGCTGGCAGCTTCCTTGGCTGCGAAACGTTTGGCCAGATAACACGCGGGATTGAAGGTTTCGCGATATACAGCGAACTCAGCAGGACTGAGGATACGGCGGGCAAACCTCTCCCCCCTGTCGGCCAGGACTCTTTCAATCCTGGAGATTTTTACCATATCCGTGCCAACACCGCAGATCATGGTGCAGCACCCTTGGCGCCGACACCAGTACCACCCTGAAACAGTTCACGACTATGAAGGGGTTTACTGCCGAGATAAGGTTCCAGGGCAAGGCGTGTCAGCTGCTTGGCGGTGCGCAGCACTGCGGTATCGGTAAATTCCCATCCACAGATAGCCAGAAGGTGATCGCCGGTAAAAATCGCCGGCCCCTTGTCGCCTGGTCTGTGGCGTTTGACGCCCTCCCCAGGATAAAACACATAGCGCTGGCCAGATTCAACCGCTGCACCTGTCTCCATATCCACATCCAGTTGCAAGCCGTAACCAAGGTCATCCAGCAACGCCAGTTCAAACAGTCGCAACACAGGTTCAACTTCACTTTCTGCTGCGAGAATTTCCAGCGTCTTGCCGTAGCGTTCAAACAAGTCGGGGTGGGATTCGTGCTCGTGAAGCAGGCGAATCAACAATTCATTCAGATAGAGACCGACATAGAGCTTCGTGCCGGCGAGATTGAATGCCGGGTGCAGGAGCTCAACATCATTGAGGCTTTTCAGATCGGATTTGCCGCGCCAGCGAATGCGCAACGGTACAAAGGGTCGCAACAGATTGCCGCCACGGGCCTGGCGGCTGGCGCGGCTGACGGCATTGAAGCGACCGCCGACGCTGGAAAACAGGGTTACCAACTGACTGGCTTCCCGATAGGGCCTGGAATGCAAAACGTAAGCTACATCATCAGTGATCATGGTAACCGAGACTTTTCAGTGCGCGCTCATCGTCCGACCAGCCGGCGCGCACCTTGACCCACAGCTTGAGCATGATCTTGCTGTCGAACAGTTTTTCCATATCGGTCCGGGCCTGCTGGCCGATTTTTTTCAGCCGTGCGCCCTTTTCACCAATAATGATTTTTTTCTGCCCGTCGCGCTCCACCAGTATCAATGCGCTGATATGCAGAATTCTTTCTTCCCGTCGCCACTCTTCAATTTCAACAGTGACTTCATAGGGCACCTCGGCACCCAGCTGGCGGGTAATTTTCTCCCGGACAATTTCCGCTGCAAGAAAGCGCTCGCTTTTATCGGTAATCTGGTCTTCAGGGAAAAAATAAAAGCCCTCGGGGATATAACGGCGAATGGTGACACGCAATACATCAAGATTTTTGCCGTACAGTGCGGACACCGGAACAATATCGGCATTGGGTAGCAATTCGGCGATAAGCTTCAACTGTGGCAGAAGCGCATCCTTTTCATCAACACGGTCAACCTTGTTGACAGCCACAATCACCGGCACTTCGACTTGGGCAAGCCGTTCGGCCACCGCTGCATCGGCCTCTGTCCATTTGTCCTGATCCACCACAAAAATCACAACATCCACATCGGCAATGGCCTGGCCTGCCGCCTTGTTCATGTAGCGATTGAGGGCCTTGGTCTGGCCTGAGTGCAACCCTGGTGTATCGACAAAGATGATCTGGCAATCATCCTCGGTAAGAATCCCCAGCACATTGTGGCGGGTGGTCTGCGGCTTGCGGGATGTGATACTGAGCTTGAAGCCCAGCAGGTGGTTGAGCAGCGTGGACTTGCCCACATTCGGGCGTCCGACGATAGCGACATAACCACAAAAATTTTTGCTTGCAGACATTTCAGGCTCGCATAATCAGTGTCAGTGCCTGTTCCGCAGCGCGCTTCTCAGCCTTTTTACGGCTGGAAGCCTTGGCCCTGACGGGCTGGTCAATACCGGGAACAGAGCAGGAAATAGTAAAGATCTGGTTGTGGGGATCACCCTCGGTACACACCACATCGTAGAGGGGCAGTGGCAAACCCCTGCTTTGCAGATACTCCTGCAAGCGGGTTTTGGCGTCTTTTTCGTCGCTGTTCAGGGTCAGGGCGTCAAGGCGCTCGCCAAACCACTCGAGAATCTTGTGGCGACAGATATCGAGACCGGATTCGAGAAAGATACCGCCAATAATCGCTTCAAGCGCATCGGCAAGAATGGATTCGCGACGGTGGCCACCACTTTTGAGCTCTCCCCCACCCAGGTTAAGGCAATCCCCCAGATCCAGCTCCTGGGCGACTTTCGCCAGGGTGTTGCCCTTCACCAGCAATGATCGCAAACGGGTCAACTCACCCTCGGAGGCATCTGGAAATCGACTGTAGAGCCAACTGGCAATTACCACACTCAGAACGGCATCCCCGAGAAACTCCAGGCGCTCATTGTTAACAGCACCAGCGCTGCGATGGGTGAGAGCCTGTGCAAACAACTCAGGGTTGTGAAACTGGTATCCCAAGCGGGATGAAAGACGTTGCAGGGACGTAGTCATCAGTGCTGTGAAGAGTGGAGATGGTTTTCAAATGACGCCACCACGTCAAGATTGCCAAGAAAGTTAACCCGCTTTTCATAGTCAACCTTGATCAGGGTGCCTTCCTTGTCCCGTTCAATCTTCACCATGCTGTGTTTGATATCCCTGACGTTATTGATCGTAAAGTAGTCAAACAGTTTTTTGCGAATTGCCGCATCATTCATTTCATGAAACTTGTCGTCTGCCATGGAATTCATCGCAGCCCCGACAAAATAGTTGTCAAGATACAAGGGGCCTACGCGAAACAGGGCAAGAAGAAAAAAACCGGCAAAACCGACGGTAAAGAGAAAACCCAGAGATGACATGCCACACTGCAGATTGGATTTCATGCTGTGATTCCTGTGCAACAATAATTATTGGATACTTCCAGCCCTGTCAAAACTCGGCAAGCTAAGCAAATTGTCCCAGTGCATCCAGATGGCAAAGGCCTTGCCCACTATATTCTCTTCCGGCACGGAACCCCAGCTGCGGCTGTCACTGCTGTTGTCGCGATTATCGCCCATCATGAAGTAGTGTCCGGCAGGGACCACCACAGAAATGCGACGACCCATGCGCCCCGGAACCCGGTGTTTGCGAATCAGATGGCGCTTGCCCTCTATATTTTCTTCCACAATATCGTAGCCATAGCCGGCGAGAGTTGGACCTTTTACACTGTTTTGTTCAATTTTTTCGCCATTGATAAACAACTGGTTATCAAACAGCTGGACATGGTCACCGGGCAATCCTATCACCCGCTTGATGAAATAGCGCGGGTCATCCGGGGGGAAAAATACCATCACATCCCCCCTCTCCGGCTTGCCTGTATCAACTATTTTGGCCTGGGTGACAGGCATTCGCAGACCGTAGGCAAATTTGTTGACGAGGATAAAATCCCCCACCTGGAGTGTGGGCACCATGGACGCAGAGGGAATCTGGAAGGGCTCGACAATGAATGAACGCAGCACAAGCACTACAAACAGTACCGGAAAGAACGGCGCTGTATATTCAACATAAAATGGTGCGGGTGCATCCCCTCGCAGCCGCCGCAGAAAGAGCTTGTCCAGCAACCACATCAGGCCACTGACCAGGGTCAGAATCACCAGAATAAGCGGGAAATTAATATCCATTCAATCAACCATCCGTTTTGAGTACTGCCAGAAACGCTTCCTGGGGTATTTCAACATTCCCCACCTGCTTCATGCGCTTTTTACCTGCTTTCTGCTTTTCCAGCAGCTTTTTCTTGCGGGACACATCACCGCCGTAACATTTTGCAATGACGTTCTTGCGCAACGCCTTCACCGTGGTGCGGGCGATGATATTGCCGCCAATGGCCGCCTGGATGGCGACATCGAACATCTGGCGGGGAATCAGGTCTTTCATTTTCTCCGTGAGCTGGCGCCCTTTGCTCTGGGCGTGGTCGCGGTGCAGAATCAGTGCCAGCGCATCCACTTTATCACCGTTGATCAAAACATCCAGCCGCACCAGAGAGGCGTACTGGAAGCGGGTGAAGGAGTAGTCGAGGGAAGCAAATCCCCGGCTGACTGATTTCAGGCGGTCAAAAAAATCCATCACCACTTCATTCATGGGCAGTTCGTAAACCAGGGCCACCTGGCCACCAACAAATTGCATATCCTTCTGGGTCCCGCGCTTTTCCACGCAGAGGGAGATCACGTTGCCGAGGTAATCCTTGGGCACCAGGATATTGGCCTCGCACATTGGCTCCCGCATCTCTTCGATACCGCTGGGGTCAGGCAGGTCCGACGGGTTGGATATATGGATCACTTCGCCACCGGTCTTGACGATTTCGTAGACCACGGTGGGGGCGGTGGTGATCAGGTTGAGATTGTATTCGCGCTCCAGGCGCTCCTGGATAATCTCCATATGGAGCATGCCGAGAAAGCCGCAGCGGAAACCGAAACCCAGCGCATCGGAACTTTCCGGCTCATAGAACAGGGAGGCATCGTTGAGGGTGAGCTTGGCCAGCGCTTCGCGAAAGTCCTCAAAGTCTTCAGAGCTGACCGGGAACATACCCGCATAAACCTGCGGTTTAACCTGCTGAAACCCCGGCAGCGCGGGCGTATTCGGCGTTGAGGCATGGGTAAAGGTATCCCCCACCGGAGCGCCGTGAATGTCCTTGATGCCGGCCACCACATAGCCCACTTCACCGGCGCGCAACACACCTGTTTCCTTGCGCTTGGGGGTGAATACACCAACGATATCGACGCCATGGGCTTTGCCAATGGTTTTGGAGATGATCTTGTCCTTGACCCTGAGGGTGCCGTTCTTGACCCGCACCAGGGACACCACCCCGAGGTAATTGTCGAACCAGGAATCAATAATCAGTGCCTGCAAAGGAGCATCGACATCACCCTCCGGGGCTGGCACTTTTGCCACCAACTGCTCAAGCAACTCATCGAGCCCCATGCCTGACTTGGCGCTACAGGCAACGGCATCGCTGGCGTCGAGGCCGATAATATCTTCAATTTCGGTTTTTACGCGCTCAGGTTCTGCCTGGGGCAGATCCATTTTGTTGAGTACCGGAATCACTTCCAGCCCCTGGGCAATGGCGGTATAGCAGTTCGCCACAGACTGGGCTTCAACACCCTGGGCGGCATCCACGACCAGTAGCGCCCCTTCACAGGCGGCAAGGGAGCGGGACACCTCATAGGAGAAGTCCACATGGCCGGGGGTGTCAATAAAGTTGAGCTGGTAGGTTTTGCCATCCCGGGCTTTATAGTCCAGGGTCACACTCTGGGCCTTGATGGTGATGCCGCGCTCGCGCTCGATATCCATGGAGTCCAGCACCTGATCACCCATTTCACGGGCACTGAGGCCGCCGCAAATCTGGATAAAGCGGTCGGCAATGGTGGATTTGCCATGGTCGATGTGGGCGATGATGGAGAAATTGCGGATATGGCTGAGGTCTGACACAGTGCTATGAAATTCCCAAGGTTTACAAGGCGTAAGGCGACGCGAAGTCTAGCGGATTTGGGACAATAGCGCCATGGATTCCACAGCAGGTGTTAGCCCCAAGCAGTAATGTCCCCTTTGTCCAATTCTAAAATGTCCCCTTTTG
>OBJA01000207.1_pt1 | contig 57409 bp, 96 predicted proteins | sample 1519751 | NCBI WGS metagenome assembly OBJA01 (sample SAMEA3881238, study PRJEB22517) | soil metagenome | biome: lake sediment; feature: soda lake sediment; material: sediment, water from around vicinity | place: India | collected 2013-12-23 | depth 3 m
TGGTGGACCTGAAGGGATTTTGTTATTATCCTCGACCTCTAGCCGAAGCCAAGTATGTGGCAGAGGTTCGAATAATAAGGGTAAGTTATGGGGAGCCCGGCTTAAAAAGTAGAGACTTTATCGGAATATATCCTCCCACCCCTCCATGGTCGTAGGTATCCTCACAATATCCAAATCGGGATGTAGTGCCCACCGCCGATCCGAGATGAGCACCACCCTGGGAACTATATCCCACTCTCGGCTTCGGAAGAGTTTGATGTACTTCTCGTAATTCGGCTTACTGGCCGATAGCTGAACTTCGACCATGAACCGGTATGGAAATAGGCTATGGGAAAGAGAAAGGAGATTTCCCGCAGGGGTTTGCGGAATAAATTAGGGGTTTGAGACATAAAAAGACCCTCCTATTTTGGAGGGTTGATTATTTCTTTCGTTTTGTTTCTTTAATCTTCTTTAATAGTTCCTGTTCGCTGCCAATTTCGAGCTTAATACATCCTTCGCAATAAAACCCATGAAATTCATTGCACCCTCCAAGATTAACGGGAGTTAGTTCGCCGCAAAACTCACATAAAGCAGTCTCTGGGTTGTCAAATGTCCCCATCCTTCATCACTCCTTCGGCTCTAACGGATCAACATACAAAATGTCATCACGTTTCCCAATAAGAATTTTTCTACCATTTAAGGCGTATGATCCAAGATGCACAATTTCCATGTTTGGACCAGAGACGAAAAAATAAACACTTTCGAGACCTTCGACATAAAAAATTTTTTCAGCATTCATTTTTCGAAGTAAAATTTGTTCGTCAATAGAAGATAGTTTCAATCCTTACTCACTCCTTCGGCGGGTCTGGAATGGGCATCCAGTGAGTACATGGTTCTCGGTCTTGGCCTATCGAAACATTTCCAAACCCAGCATTAACGTATTGGTATACATTGGGTCGGGTAACTCCTTTGTAAAAAGATACAACCCATTGATCTTCTTCCGGTAGTCTATCCTTAACACTTATCCACCCGCCATCCTCGCTCGGAACCAACTCAACTTTAACCGGTTCGCATTCCCAAAGCAATTCGGGAAACATGTCTCCCGGCAAGGAAAGTAATCTGTCTCCGTATACGCAGCCCCATACATTCGGATTTCCGTTAATCAAGCCCGCGCGAAACGGTTTATTTTTGTACAGCCATAATCTATTATCTGCCTTATCTCTCGCGACATAAAATTCCACCTTATTTATCCCTCCAATCTATTCCAGCGTTAATAGTCTCTCTAACTCCTTTTTATCTTCTTCGGTGATGATATACGAGTGATATTTCTCTTCGATGTTAAGATCAAGAAAATCAGTTCCTTCGTTAAAACCGACATAGGCCATGTATTTATAAAAAAGGTCTTGAAGTTTGGCGAAGTCTTCTGCGTTAAATGGTTCGTATGGATGTTCGATGCTTTCGTCTTCGAATCCAAACAGCTCTAAAATTCTTATAGAAAGCTTTTTAGACTTTAGACCTTCCACCTTGTCCATTCCTCCTTTAAAAAGATGGGGCGGGTCACCTAAAGCGTTTGACCCACCCTGACTTTACTTCTCCGTCTTCAACTGCTTCCAGCTCTTCCGACTGACGAACTACCCCGCCCTTCGACAGTTCATCAACCTTCCGAGACAAAGCCTCGAACTTATCTTTCAGATCCCGATTCTCTTTCCTTAAATACTCAAGTTCATCCTCTGGCAATGGATCGTCAATAATTCGACGGCGAATGTAAGCAGAGACATTCCCGGCATTTGCTTTTAATCTCCGCTCTACTTGTCGCCCTTCTTCGCTTTCGCTGTTGTAACTAAATGTGATGCGTTTCTCTGGCATAATTAATCACCCATCATTCTGCACATTCTCTCCATGCCGTAGACAGTGAGCCATTGACCATTCTTTTCGTCGCAATCAACCGCGCTGGTCCCATCGAACTTTTCGAAGAGTTTAGGGTATACCTGCGCTCCGCCGCCACCGGCCAATAGGATGTTTCGAAATCGTGTGAACTTGAACATCCCTTGGAGGTCGTTATAGATTTTCATTGCAATCCGGTCATATTCCTTCTTTGCCTGTGCTACGATGTCAATTTCCTTTCGACCGACATAAACCGGTTCGTTGTTCATGATGTGTTTAACGATTTCGGCCAGAGATAGTCGGAGACCTTCTTTGTTCAGCCACATCTGGACGGCGGCATGGGCTTCGTGGAGTCCGATTTCAAGCGAAGTGCATTCCTCGTCCCGATAATCGTCATTTTCAATGACGCAGACTTCGGTTGTTTCGTCGCCGATGCCGAGGACCAATGCTCCACCCTTGAGATATTGGGGTTTTGCGACTCGGAGCATATCGTCATAGACGTATCCGATATATGCCGCTGGACCCTCGGGAAGAGGCTTAACGTCTGTGATTTTATAATCTACCATGATGCCTTGCTTAATCCCGGCTTTGTGTTTAACAATGTAACGACCACGGAAAGCCTCGGAAACCGCCGCCTTTTGGCTCGACCAATCGCGGGTAGGAATATTGACGATAAGAATAAATTCGTCGCATTGATCGGCAAATAGAGATGATGCGTTGGCTACGAGGATGCGGTTGTTCTTATTGGCTTTGTTTCGATCTCGCTCCTGTTGACCGATGGATGATTGCCGGATGGCCAGATCGCCAACGAGGTAGTTGATACCTTCGTATTCTATCCAGTAGTCTTCCGGGCGGTCTAATGCAATGTTGAGGTTAAAGTCTCGCGGACCCTCGCTGACGATGGCCTGGGAGAAAAAGCGCTGCCCTTCATGAAGTCCCTTGACCAATTGCCTTCCGATGTCAAGGACAATGACCTTTTTCATTCAATCCCTCCTATTCGTTTTTCAAGGTTCGGGCGGGTAATGTATGATATTTCATACACTTATTATATTATATGATACAAGGGTTTGCAATATGATGTATGATTTTTCATACGTTTTAAAGACTATTATTTACAGTTTCCAAGTGGACAAATTTGTCCCAGGACTAACTCTCGGCGAAAGTGGATTGTGCCGATGGGAATCGAACACAATCGAACATAATGTAAAGGTTTTTAAATAGTTGTATTTTACTATTGTATTTTACTATTTATTATGATATATTATAGACAAGAGATAAATTAAGTGGAGGGGTTAATGATGACAAGTAAAGTTTATATTATTTCTTTCAGTGGCAAATTTATCGACGACGAATACACCTTATCTTACGAGGCGGCAAAGAATTATTTAGAATCGAAAGGTTACAATGAAGTTCAGCGGTTGAATGAAGAAGAGAATGACGCCGGATATTTTGTTTCTCCGCCAACCGATTTTTTTCAAGAGTCGAAGGCAAAAGTTATTGCAAGAAACTTGATAAAAGACCCAAAAGAAACCAAGCATTGCGAAACCTGCGGGAAAGAAATGAAACGGTTTAATCAGTTGGGCGAAGAATACAAAATATGCGAAGAATGCGCCGATAAAATGCCGGATCACGCTTCGAAAATGTTGGAAGAAGTACTTGGAATAAAACTTGAGAGCGATCAAAAATAAAAGGTAGCTGGCGATCTGCCAGCTTATAATTATTGGCGGTGAAAATATGAAAGCCATTTTAGAAATCGAACTCATTGGGGATAACACCGTTCAAGAAATGCGGATGTGGAGAAGGTTAGGTGATGAACTCATTCCAGGAACAGGAACAGCAATTTTCGGAGGTTGTCCGCCCTCTGGATGGGTAGCGGAAATAGTAAATTTTCATGAGAAATTCAAGTACGAACGCAAATTTCTTAAATTTAAAAAAGACTACTCTCGCGCCAATTCCAAGGGTTCGCGTGGGGTTTATGCCGAGTACATCCTTGAAGATGACAAGATTTACGACGTAAAAAACAACAAACAACGTTATTTTTGCAAAGTCGAGGATTGGAAAATCGTAAAAATAACCGAGGAAGAGGTGATAGAATGGCTAAACGAACATTGGGAATCAATGTATATGAAGCAGCAAAACAACGAATAAAATGGACTTTCGACACGTTTAAAAACATATATGTTAGTTTCAGTGGAGGAAAAGATTCTTCGGTTATGCTCCATTTGGTGATGGATGAAGCGATAAAGAGAGGTCGAAAAGTTGGCGTTTTGTTTGTCGATTTAGAAGCGCAATATAAATTGACCATTGATCATATACAGTACATGTACGAACTGTACAAAGATTATATCGACCCCTATTGGGTTTCGCTTCCTATCGCTCTTCGAAATGCTGTTTCAATGTATGAGCCTAAATGGACGTGTTGGGGCGATGGAGCAGAATGGGTGCGGAAACCACCAGAAATAGCCATAACAGACCGTGACTATTTCCCCTTTTATCATTACGGCATGGAGTTCGAGGAATTTGTTCCGGAGTTTGGAAAGTGGTACGGCAAAGGAGATTTGACGGCTTGCTTTGTTGGCATTCGTGCCGATGAATCGTTAAACCGCTATCGAACCATCGTAAGAGACAAAAGCCGATTCGACGACAAGGGATATACAACATGGTGCGGAAGCGGATTGTACAATGTTTATCCTATTTACGATTGGAAAACTTCTGATATATGGGCTTATAATGCAAAGTTCAACAAGTCGTATAACCGCCTTTACGACTTAATGCATCAAGCCGGGTTATCTATTCATCAAATGAGAATATGCCAGCCGTATGGTGATGACCAGCGAAAGGGTCTTTGGCTATTTCACATTATCGAGCCGGAGACATGGGGCGCGATTGTTTCGAGGGTTAATGGAGCTAATTCTGGGGCGTTGTACGTCAGAGAATCCGGCAATGTGTTGGGCAACATTAAAATCAATAAACCCGACGGCCACACATGGGAATCGTTCGCTAAAATGCTTCTTGCTAGTCTGCCGGACAAGTCAAGGGAGCATTTTGAAAATAAGATAGCTGTATTTCTCAAGTGGTGGTATGATCGCGGTTACCCCAATGGAATACCCGATGAAGCTGATCCGAAAGACGAAGCAGACAAGAAAGTTCCTTCATGGCGGCGAATTTGCAAGGCGTTACTTCGAAATGATTACTGGTGCAAGGGTTTATCATTTACCCAAACTAAGAGCGAAGCATATTCCAAGTATCAAAAAATCATGAAACGGAGGAAACAAAAATGGGATTCCGTGATGCGCTCTCTGTACTCGTAAGCGAATTAGAGCAACTGCCGGAAGAAAACAAAATAGCAGCATTAAACTTGATAAAACTAAAACTGCATGAAATAAGCCCTTTTAAACAAGAGCCTGTCGATTGCGTTATTTGGGTCGAATCAGATAAGGTCGAGTCCAATGACTACAACCCGAATAAAGTAGCGCCGCCTGAAATGAAACTTTTGCAGCACTCTATTAAAGAAGATGGATACACTCAACCTATTGTCGGTTTTTGGGAAGGAGATCATTTTGAAGTTGTAGACGGTTTCCACCGAAATAGAGTCGGTAAAGAATGCAAAGACGTTAGAGAAAGGGTTAAAGGTCATTTGCCTGTCACAATTATCAACGATGACCGCAAAGAGAAAGAGGATAGAATAGCCGCCACCATTCGGCATAATAGAGCCAGGGGCAAGCATGCAGTAACCGCTATGAGCGACATTGTAGTTGATTTGAAAAAGCGCAATTGGTCAGACGAAAAAATAGCAAAGGAATTAGGCATGGACGCGGACGAGGTTTTGAGATTGTGCCAAATAACCGGACTTGCTGAATTGTTTGCCGATCATGATTTTTCTCCAGCATGGGAGGGAGAGATATAATGACGATTGAACTTATTGGCCAATCAGGTTTTGCAAGAGCTTTGGGATGGAAGCCTAATAAATTTACTGCATATTACGGGAAAAAGAATTTGCGCATACCATTACCGGAACCACACGCCCTTGTCGATGGCAGACCGGCTTGGCTACCAGAACAAGTTGAAGAATACAAGAACAGATTGGCTTCTATCGAAAGCTGATTGAAATAAAAAAAGACCTCCCCATATCGAGGAGGTCTTTGCTTATTTTTTAAATATACGCTTTACTTTGTCGAAAATTTCCCAAACAGCACTACCGTTAGCGATTGCCCAAATTAAGCCGCCGGCACCGACGACAAAGCCGCCAAGGAATGTAAATATGTAACCCATAGCTATTCTCCTTTCAATCCATGCCATTAATTAAAACTTTAATAAACAGAGTCAGCGCACCGCCGACAACGACCATTCCAATTATCACGTTCATAGTAAGTTCAATGTTCCAATTAAAAACGCTTGATAGATAAATGATCGCAAATAGCATCGGAACAAAGCTGACTAAGCAAGCTAAACCAATCCGCTTGAGTCCGTCTATGATGATTTCAAATGCCCTTTTCATCGTTAATCCCCCTTCCTCTTCCGTTTAAAACAAACTCGAGGCCCGTCACTTAGATAGCGCATATCCGGTCACAATACCAAGAATCACCTTGAGAATGAAGTTTTCCCGCTTCAGCCTACGGATCTCCGATTGTGCCTCTCTTAGTAATTCTTTCAAGGATTTCTCTAAACTCTCGATTTTGGACTCCAAATAGCTGATTGTCTCGGATTGCTGAATCAATAATCTCTCGTTGTCTGCGTTCCGCTTCTTCCAGCTTTCTAAGTCTGCCCTCAGTAACTCGGAGTCGATCAAGAGCTCGTTGATAATCTTCTGCTTGTCGCTGGTTATTAAGTTTAAGCTGTTCATTTTCAGCTCGTAATTGAGCAGCAGCGTTTCGTATTGCTTCTGAATCTCGTTCAATTGCTGCAACTCGCTCCCGGTAATCAGATACATCTCCTCTCCCAAGCATATAGGAGACACCAAAGCCAAGAGCAAAGCACAGCAGACAAACAGCGATAAGATGCCTAGCTTTGATCTCAATCGTTACCGCCCCCTTTGCTCTTTCGCCCACTTATAGGTTTTGACCAGCCATGCCGCAATCTCTTTGCGATACACGGCACAAATCCAGGTGACCGCAATAGTAATAAGGTAGCTCATTCCTCTCCATCTCCTTTCTTCTTTCTGAACCGTCTTGCCATATCTGACAAACCACCGGATTCCAAGGCTTTCCTCGCTTCAACCATAGATAGATTAAACCCAGCAGGACCCAATATAGCTCCCACGGTCAACGGTATATGCGGCCAAAACGCTCTAGCCTCCGAAAAGATTAGCCCAAGGACCACCCCGCCGATGACAGTAAAAAAAGAAAGTACCATGGCACATATAAAATGAGCCAATGCTACTTTTTGCCCTGTTCTCATTCACCACACCACCCCAGGCGACCATGCACCAGGATTCGGATTAGGCTTCCCGGTATATGGAGCATACAACATATGCACAAGATCAACGTGGACGAATCTCCCGCCATACTTCTTCCATCCGACTCGCGCCATTGGAAAGCCGATGGCCACCGAAGTATTCCTAATAAGCTGGGCAAATTTCGCCGCATCCCATCCTGTCGGAATACCCAAATCCATAGCTGCTCCTGTTTCGTGAGGAGAGCTTCCAGGGCGCGCCACGGCTCCCGATGGTTTGCCGCCGTTTGCCCTCAAATCAGCATCGTAAAGCTTTTTTTGATAGGCAGGAGACCGATATCCCGAATTGACCGGGATAGGCTTTCCTATAGCCTTCCTGACCGCTTCAAATAACTCAATAAGCGGTTCGTATATAATAACCTCGCCAGTATCTTTTTGGGCGTATTCAGCCTTTGAGATATGAGCGGAGATGTGCAAATTTCCTCCTGTGGATACAAAAAAAGACTGTTCTTCAACAGCCCCGTTACGTTTAATTAAAGTGTAATTATCCATGTGATCACCTCGTTATAAACTTTTCTAATCCAGCAAGCCCACCTAAAACCAAAACGACGGTTGTTATGAGCTTGATAATCTCGATGACCGCGGGCTGCCATAGGTTGGCTGGCTCTTGTTTTGGCTTCACCTTCAAAACTTCCTTGATTTCCTTGATGTCATCTTGGATGTTTTTGTAGTACACCTCTGTTTTCGCCTGTTCTGTCTCCAATGCTCTGATTCGCGTCTCTTGTATGCATTGATGATCCACGCCCGCCAACCCCTTCCCTAAACTTTTCCCTTCCCTATGCCGATAACAAAAACGTATCCGGTAGAGTTAGCCAACCCCACCGGATATAGAAAGACCGGGGCGCGTCATGCCTCGGTCTTTTGAGTTGTGATAAACTATCGAATATCTCTATTTAGTGGAACTCGTTATACATCTCACTTATGGTAACGAGTCGAATCTTTTGTTCTAAGCAGTAGTCCAGAATGGCTCCATATTGAGCGATTTGTTCTGGACTTGTAAATTCGTGCGAAAACAATATCGCTCCGAGTCCGTACTTTTTGCAAGTCCGAATTGCCCATTTAATATTGTTTAAAGTCGCTGCCGACGCAGTATCAAAGTTAAACGCTGATACCGGTCTGACTCTCCATGGAGGTAACTGAGTCAAAAACGTTGCGTAGCTGCCTGTTGTAGTACGCATTGTTTTACGATACCGCCCGACTACATCCCTAATTAACTTGTTATAATCACCGCCCGGAAAGGCGTGATGATCTGGAGCAGGCAATCCTATACTGGTAAAGTAAGCGTTAACATTTTGCATTTCCTGGTGAAGTTGTGCTGCGGTCAATCCTGTCATGCCACCTTGTGGCCCGTCTAACGGATGCGTATGGCTATGACATTGCACGTCCCATCCGTTATTTACCAGTGACAGGACATTATCGGTTGACAATCTCCCTACGCCGTCTACTTTGTTTGTGATTATATACGATGTTCCTTTTGGAGTCATGCCCCTATCAAGTTGAGATTGCAGGGCTACGGTTAAATCCGTGGCAAAACCATCGTCAAAAGTAATAGCAATCATGCCCTCGCGCATTAGCCTAATACCTCCTTGAAGTACTTTTGAGCATTAGGTTTTTTGCCATCTGTTGATAGGTCAAAACGCACATCAGCATACAGACCACCAGCATGGTAATCCCGTAAAGAGAGCGTTCTTAAGCGATGCCCTATGCCGATTTGGTTTGTATCGGCGGGTAGTGATAAAATACCTGTATCCTCTTTATGAGCAACCCTGACCTCTCCGTCTTGCCAAAGGTATATAAACATACCCTCGCCAGGGATAATGTGAGTATAAATACCCAACAGTTCGCCATCTGCATATGTTACCGCTGGCATAATCAGAGCTTGTGTCACTCCACCTATACGATGATCTATTTGCAAAGTGTTAAAATCTTGTTTTAAGTACAACCTGCTGTAGTTATTAGAATCTTTGTAAATATAATAAACATATCGTTCGTTTGTCGCTCCTGCAGGTATCTCCGTGTTTGCATTGCGCGACCGATAAAGCATGCCGATCCCGAACTCTCCAGTAAATGGAGTCGGAGTAAACAGTCGAGGGCTATCGGCGGCAACCGCAATGCCACCACGACCCCAATAAGTTTTGTACGCCCTCGCCTCAAGCTGTGACATTAGCGGAATGCCGTCAGTCGGAGTAAAAGTTACATCCATTTGGCTCGCAAGTGTAAACGTTAAAAATCCACCAACTAAGCATTCGCCTGTCGCTCCACCTGATAAAACTAACTTCCCTGTGCCTCCGTTGATACTGACTGTATATGTTCCTGCGTTAAGGGTGATCGATTGCGCCGCATCAAAAGAGACGGAATTTTCTGCGCTGAATAGATTGGTCACGGCTGCGTTTACGCGGATGCTGCGCTTACCTAGTAGTTTAAAATCTTCATAAACGGGTATATCAATAGCTTTTTCGACTCCAGCTGAATCGTATGCCACTGTAGTTCGGGCAAACTGTGCCGACACATTCCAAGGCCAGTTTAGGTCAATATTGGGGTTGCGTCGTAAAGTACCGTCAAAGCTGTAGGTTAGGCCATATTGATCGTCGTAGAGTTTATCAATTAATGTATCCGTGGTAGGGTTAGATCCTCCACTAATATAACGAGGTTGATAACCAAACATTATACCAACCTCCCCACGATGCATGAGACTCCAGCGGGGATAATTACTTGATTACTAGGAGTACCACCGACGGGAGTTCGATAAGAGCCAGGGGGTACATACAGCGTAATACCATTAACGATGAATTGTTGCCGCGTCGCTGCATCATGATATATTTCAATGACGCTAACTGGTTCCGAAAATGTTATGACGTTGTCAACGGCATCGGCTTCCGCCTTCTGCTCTTGCACTATACTCCCATTTATCTCAACTGGCGTAACCCACCCGCCTTTTCCGTCTGGCTTTGATACTGTAGATTTTTTGTCCTTGGTATAATGTGCATTTTGATCGTATTCAACTGTTGGCATATCAACATCCCCTTTCGAGCATAAAAAATAAGCCTATCGGCTTAGTGGTATTAAAAAGAGCCCCGAAGGGCTCTTAGTATGGGAATACTCCGTTGGTGTCGGATACGCAGAAGACGGCTCCCCTGGCTCCTAAAGTGTAGCACTTCACATATTTCCCTCCGGCAGTCTTGAATACGTACCGGTTCCATTGATTCAATGGTTGAAGTTGAGTTATGTTGTAGTCTCCCGTTGGGGCTGTGGTGATTTCGCCTAAACCGTCTGGAGCATCTTTGTCCGGTATCATAATTGCTCCATAGTTAAAATAAACTATTCCTCCGGATATGTATATGTCTAAATTGGAGTTATCCCTAGCTATCTGATGCTCACCGCTATCAAATGCCACTCCATAAGCTGATTCGTTAGTGTAATATGCGTTATATATAACAGCCTTTACCGTGTCTGTTTCCCCGTCCAAAAGACCAGTGATAGTTGTTTCTCCATATGTGTCTTTTGGAGATACGCTTCGAACGTTTAATCCTTGGTCCATCCATCTTTCGAGTTCAATCATAGCCGAATCGTAAGAAAACTCAACTTCTTTGTCTGTAATTTCTTGCCCCTGACTATCTAATGCGGCAAGCACACTTCCCATTAATCCAATAGATGTCGGTCTCGCGAGATAGTGGACTTCTTTCCTAACCCATGTAGTGCTTGTACTTATGGACATCAATCTCATTTGATCTACGCTACCTCCTCCCTGCCAGACAAGATTTAACCCTCTTAATCCGGGCTTATTTCCACCGCCTCCTCCGCATCCAGCCAAGAGAAGGGAAAACAAAAGAACAATCGCAATCCTTTTCAATTTATTCTCTCCTTTCGAAAAATCTTGTCTTTATTATAACTTCAATACCAAAATTATACAACTAATAAGCTTTTATTTTTACATAGAATTGGCCGGATGAGCCTGTGTTGTTTTGGATTTTTAATCGCACTCCGTTGTCTCCGACAGATATGCCAGCTCCTTGATGCTGGATTAAATAGGCTTCGCTCGATGAGTTTGGTCTATAAAGTATTGTAATGTCTTTTAATCCGGTCCCAAGATTGTGCATGAATTCCAAATATGCTCCGTTTAAAATAGTCCTCCAACCCATCGAATCAACATACACACTATTATCACTCTCGCTCCCTGGCACTCCGCTTCTCCTACCGATAGCATAGGAGTAATCAACCGTAGCCACTTGAGTTGCGTTGCTGATTGTCTTGCAAATCAATATTTCACCATCGGCGAGAATTGTATTGTCCCTGACAGCGTACTCGTAACTACCGTCATTGCCTACAACCAATACGACAAACTTAGTAGCGTTAGCCGGGATCGGAACCACAGCAGGTTCGATGTGATAAATCAAACCTCTTGTTTTAATGATTCCTTTCGTTAAATTAACATAAAGACCTGGGCTGACTTCGGTTTTAAAAGTAAGGCATGGACGATACGTGGAAGATTCGTATTCTCTTGACCTGAAATACCAATATTCATATTGCCTCGTAGCAAATGTGGTAATAGGATAAGCGCCTAAATGTAGCCCGTCATTTTGCGTCGTTCCAGCTATCCACCCATTTACAAGACTTGTCAATTCTGCCGATGCGAACGAATAAGTATTCGGCTTATCAGCATTTGAAATTGCTTTTAAATTCTCGCTGCCATGGCCAGGTCTGTTCAATGACGTGACCTGCATCTCTTGCCATGCGCCGTTGATGGTTCGTAGTCGCAAGGTTTTCGATGCCGGGCTGCTTGCAGAACGACTATATCCGCTGCATGTCGCTTCGAACGATACATCATAAGCCTCGCCGGAGATTCCCGACAAGTCAAATTTTAACAAACCATACAGCTCTGTAATAAAAAATGTGCCGGAATATGGACTATGAGAATAAGATCCAATTTTTAGATGATCGACTGCTCCATAATTTGCCGCATCCCCGGCGAATGTCCCGACGTATGCATCTTCGGTTGGATATAGTTTGTGCTCGATTTCGGATAACTGTGGCTCGATACCCTCGATGATTCGGTTGTCGGCTATCTGCGCCCAAAAGTCTGTGATTTGTGGTTCGATCGCCTCCTGGGGAACCGAACCGGGCTCGTAATTCTCGCGCTTGACTACGATATTTTCTGTGGTTGCGCTCATTTCTGGGCTCGGGATGCTGCGTTGGTTCATTTTATCGACGGCTACGACAGTGATGTAATATGTCTTCAACGATTCCAATTCAGCGATAAGCATCGGATTACTAGATGTAATGGTATGCAGGGTATTTTCAACGCCGTTCCATGTCGCCGGAGTGTTCGGAGTGCCGTTCCAGGTTTCTCCGTCCCATCCTGTGGGGATAAAGTCCGGTGTTTCGCTAATATGCACTTCAAACTGTTTAAAATCAATCGGCTTATCGTATTCGTCAATCGATACCACAAGCCCGTCAGTAGTGCTTTCGACCGAATATGATTCGATTCGCGGAGGAGCGCCAGGAACGACGACATAGGATTGCCCGCTTACATTTTCTAGCGTTTGTTTGCCGAATCCCCACACGTTGAAAGATAGGAATTTTAAATAAAACGTTCTTCCGATATCGTCCTCTGTGTAAGGCATTTTAAATACAGACTCATCAATTCGCGCGAACTTTGTTCCCGAAACGTGATCGGAAACAGGCGAATGATAAGCCCCGCGAACAAGATAGTCCAGATCATACTCGCGCTCTCCTGTAAGCGTGGCCGTCTGATAGGCCATAAACTCGCCGTCCACATAGCAAAGAGTGTTTAAGTGTTCAGCGTCCGCCTGGGTTCCAGACAAGAGTTCCGCTTTACTCTCCGTCATATCGACAGATAGGGTATTAACTGTATCCGGACTGTCGCCCAACGGCAAATCGGCGGTCAAAGCTCCTGTTCTTGCCGGTCCATTAATTGTTCCGAGATACTTATAGGTTAAGTCATCGTCGCTAACCCATATTTCGCAACCGCCCCAATACTCTCCCGCTCCGCTGATCGCCATCCATATCTCGGGTTGGTTGGCCGTGGTCAATTCCTTTGGCGCTTCAAAGATAACCGGAGGATTAACATTGCCAGGCGCAGCGTTGCGGTCAATCATGTATCGATCCGCATCAAAGGTATAAACCGCCTTCCCAAACGTTCCTGGCGGTCGCCTTTTGGCTGTGATGCGCAGTTCCCCGTCTTCGTCTTCGTCAACCTCTTCGATGATAACGGGGATTGCCTCCGAGCTAATAACCGGGTCATAGATTGTCACAAAGTCACCGGGTTCCAAGAGACAGTGTTTCCATCCAAGCCTAAACCGGTATTGATTCGACCCATACAACCCGTCAATGGCTTTCATTCTGGCGATATAAACCGCCCGCTCTTTCTTGTAGATGAAGTCAATGTTTTGCTCCTTCATCGACCGAAGACCGCGATTATTGATATCAACCTCGATCTTCCATTCCGCTGTCTCCTGTTCATAACCGTTATCCCGGTTGGTGAATTTCACAGGGACATGGTTGTAAGTCTTGGCCGAGTCTTTCCGGTTCCACTCAACCATTGGGTTGTCATCCATAAAATCGTCAGCGGTTAGATTGTAATAGGGCGAAGTAATGGGAGTATATGTCACGCCGTTTCTTTCCAACTCATCGTAACACTGGGGAACAAGCTTGATTTCGTCTTGACTTGAAAAGATATAGGTGTTGGTAGCTTGACATATGGCGTTGACTATTTCGTAGGCCTTTCGGGTATCTGTTAATGGCATAGATACAAGGAGATCAGCGGCATAGCAGAAGTCTTTAAACCTCTGCAAGCTCTCGGCATTGATTTTCCCGCCATAGTTTACATCATTGACGATGTATTCGATGACATCTGCCGGATTTGCGTCAACACCGTCTCCAGTGTCGCGGAGTAGTCCTTGGAGTTCAAAGTTTAGCTCCGGAAGGGAACCATGGCTCGTGAGATCCATCACCCCGGCCACGTATGCCAGCCCAGAATAGGGCAATGCTCTTTCTGGGTGTTTGGTTACCATGTAGCTCCATGGTTGTTGTCCGACTGTGCCGTTAAATAGAGTCAGGCCAATAGCAGCAACATTATCATAAGTTGCATCCGAACCCACCCATACTTTAAGCACGTTTCCGACAGGACCCTCGGCTAAACCTAGTATGACAGCTGCAGTATAAGACCATGTAGTGTTTTTAACCTTGGTCCCGCCCTTGCCCGAGCTTTGGGTTTCGGTATGGGGAATGGCCTTGAAATCAATGTAATCGATGACGTTTCCCGATATTCTCGCTGTGCCGAATATGACCGGCTGAACAAGGCCGTAGGTTGCGGAATTAATCTTAAACCCCGCAACTCTTTCATCGACATTGTGTATCGTTTTTCCGCCCATGCTGTCACCTTGCTTTCGGTCGATATATTCCAGTCAGACGGCTTGTCCCGTCCTCGTACTTAAATAGTGATTCGTTCGCGTTCGATTTAATCACACCAAGCCTAACATAAGAATGAATGACCCATGGCCAATCAATCACGATGGCCGAATGACTAGAGCTTTTGCCGTATCGGAACATGGCAATGTCTCCAGGTTGCGGTTCGCCATCAACAGGATCGCAGAATTTTAGGATATACTCCATGTACTTTTCTTCCGAACGGTGAAGGTGTCGGTCGTGGGGATAGTGTTCCGGGATGCACTCGCCGGGTTTTAAGTATCCAACGTTTTCATAAACGCCGAGAAGGAATTGACCACAATCCACTCCGACACCTTTGATTTTAGCTTCGGAGTGATATGGCGTATTAAGCCACGATAGGGCTTCGTTGATGATTTTTTCTTTATCCATCATAACAACGTCTCCTTTAATGGGATGTAAGGCGTAGCACGATTCTTATTGATGTTGTTGAATTTGTCCTTACATGCTTCTGGAGTTTTGGGGCAACCAGGATAAATCTTGAACGTGTCTCCGACTTGCGGCGATGCCCCTAACGGAATCAGCATAACTACCCGCCCACTTGCGTTGTACGATGTTTCAACTGGCGCAGATGCTCCGGCCAGATTGCCGGAAAGCCACTCGATTCCGCCATAAGAGAAATAATCATCAGCGAATCCAGCTAAGTTTGTATTGATATCCTGCATCGAATTAACCGCGGTGACCGTTCCAGTTCGCGTAAATGTCACTATGTTTAGCCCGCAGTCTCCATCATACGTTGTAAACGGACAGGTTGGGTAGTATTTCCGAGGAGGATATTCTACATCAAGCTTTTGGATGTCAGACTTAACAACCCACTTCATTCCCAACCCGCCACCGTTGTCGATAGTGATGTACCCAGAAAACATCTCAACAGCTCCGACGACCTCTAAAAACTGTTTCTCAAAGGCTCCTGCGTCCTGTTCCACAAAGGTCATCATCATGTTATGGTCAGTTGTCGGAACTTTTAAAAAGCACTTATACAGGGATAGTTTAGCTTCGTCAAAACCGCCGTTATGAGCAACATGCATTAGAGGAGATCCACCAACGATATCCGATTGATCCGAGTAAACATTTACCGTCAGTTTATCGACTTCGATTTTAGACGAAAGCTTTATTCTTCCGCGCTTAAAAGTAGGTCCCTTGTGACTCCAGACTTGAGCGTCCCATGTTATGCTTCGATCAAAATCGGCGTAACGAAACACAAGACCGCTCTTCAAGGTGATCTTGTATAAATCGCACTTTATAAATTCTTTGGCGGTGTGCAAATGATCAAGCAATTCTTGTGGCACTTGTTTCATTTCACAGTCACCAACTTAAAGCGGCCCGTCTCATAATAGCGATCGATGATGGTCGTCCACTCCATGTCGTCATCATCAAAAGCAACCCGCCAATAGTATTGGAAATCTGCAGTTATCTCTGATCCAGGGTCAGGAGGCGCGGTTAATTCAATCCAACCATCATCCTCCAGATCAACAGGAGTCGCTGCACCATCAACGTAAACCGTCAATGTGCCTGGCACAATATCCAACACCGGATCAACTGCATACCCGGCCAAATCTCGCAGTAGTTGGAACCCCGTTGTAACACCGTCTCCGATTCCGATTTTAACTCCTGTCTGTTCGAAATCATCCGGGTCGAGCCAAAGGAATGGCTGATGTCTTCCACGCATCATAGCGAAAAACCCGACTAATTGTTCGATTTCATGTTGATTGAGACAAAGATACTTCAAAGCTATTCCCCAATCTGGATAAGACAGAAGGGAGAGGGTTTTCCTTCTCCCACTGCCCGATTTTTGTACAACTGTATTCCAATGTTGGCTCTTTTTGATTTTCCATTCCATCGAAGGAAGGTCTGGAAAAATATCATAACTCATGACTTATCCCTCCACCGATGCAAATTCGCCCACGCGGTTCCGCATGAACCGTTCGATCTGATCCCCGCCGCCATTTTCAAGCCAAAATTGAGTGCTCTTCCCATCGTTGGCGTACCATGTGTGATTGTGCTGATGGACGGTAGGGGCTTGTCGAGGCTCCACGAGTCCCATATCCTCAAATACCTTCCTATCAAGCGGCAAAACAGCTTCTTGGTATCTGCCTTCACCGATGACTGCTAAAGTCTCGCCAGTCGTGATACCGCCTTCGGCAAGCATGGGGATCGCGGACAAAGCTGTACTTAGCGCATATGTCGATGCAATACCAGCCATGGCCGGGGCGGAGTTTGCGCCAAATGACGCAAGAGACGCCATCGCTGCCGCAGGAGCCCATGCCATCGCTGTAGACGAAGCGGCTGCCGTATTGGCTGCAGTCGTTGTGGCCATCATTGTTTTCGACATAATCCACTCGGTGATCTTGGCTGCTATCCATTTGGCAATGATTTGGGCAATTACCCGAATCATGGTGTTTTTAAGAGCTTCCCACGCATCTCCAATGGATTTGGTTCCGCTGATGATGTCTGTGAAAAAGCTTTCAAGACCGCCATAGAGACCATCCATTGTTTCGGTCATTGCTCTTACGGCGTTAAAGTGCGACTCTTTCCAGACTTCATAATAGAGGTCGAGCATTTCTCGTTTGGCTTCTAGGTGTTCTTCGAATAAGATTTCCTCGTTCTGCAGCAGTTCCACGAAACGATCGATGTCTCCGTTGTATCGAGCATCCCAAAAGTCTTCCCAGAATCGTTTCGTAGAGTCTAAAATGGATTGATTGTAATCGTCAATGGCTCCGACTTGTTGCTCTAACGAAGCACGAACTGCATCGTATTGCTGTTGCTGCGCTTCTCTTTGTTGAATGAAGTAGTCTGTTTGAGCGTCTCCTGCCCTGTTCAACGCATCGGTTTGATCAACGAGGGCATCTTCAATCTGCCGGTCGAGTTCGGCGTTTTTATCAATGATAGCTTGATATTCTTCATTGTAATCGCCTAGTTTTTTGATTAAGGCTTGGATAACGGGATCGCTGGCTTTGTAACCTTCGCTGATAAGGTTGGCTATCGCATCTGCTACAACCGAGGCCTTTTTAGCCGTAATCTCTTCTTCTAGTCCAAGGGATTGCATGGTTCCCTCTAAGGCTTTGGCTGTTTCGTCAATGGCTCTTAGGCTATCTTCGAGGTCTACAGTTATTTTCTTTATATCAACACCAGATCCCGAACCGCCCAAGCCTTTAAAGGACGCCATGACATTATTAATGCTGGATTGGATATCATTGACTATTTTATCAACATCGACCGAAGGAGACGCGCCGCCACCTGACAAGAGTTTTATCTTCTCTTCGGCATCAGACAACTCTTTGCCGATTCTCGCCCTGGTTGCTTCGAGTTCCGCTCGTTGCTTTTTGGCTCGTTCGACGGATTTAGGATTGTCTAAGTTAAATCCAAGCGAAGAATTTAAGGCGCTGTTGACCTGGGTTAAATCCTCGTTGAGCATCTTGATCTTTTTCCGCAGCTCATCGACGGTGTTGATCTCGTTGATGCTGGCATTGGCGATACGGATGTTTTTGGCAATGTCCAACCAAAGCTTTGCGATAACGCCAAGACCAAGGATTACGGCCCCGCCAAGGAGGAAGGGTCCAAGAGCAGCGGTCAGTCCCGCCGTGGCTCCGGTTGCTGCTGTCGCTCCTGTGGTCACTCCTCCCAAGCTAAGAATCATTTGGCCTAATCCGCCTACGACCTTTAGTAAACCGCCTCCGAGGATATTGACTATCGAAGTTAGCTGCCCAAACAATCCAAGTGCCGGTCCAAGTAACATAATCAACACAGTCCATTTAATGATGTTTTGCTGCATTTCCGGATTAAGCGCGGTAAACCAGGCAACAAACTCCTTGACCTTCTGCAGTATCGGCTGAGCGGCTTTTAGGGCATCTTGGAATGCCGGGATTAATGCCATGCCGAAATCGATAGCCGTTTGTTTGACTTGTTCTTGTAAGATTCGTAATTGGTTCACTGGACTATCCAGGGTTCGTGCCATGTCGCCTTGGGCCTTCTGAGTCGCTTCCATGATAGCTCCATATCGAGCCATAACCTTCCCGGCTTCGGAAAGCTGTTCGCCTTGCTTTATTAGTCCGTTGTTTAAAGCCCAGGTTTTAGTGGTTGTTTCATTGACTATAATTCCAAGTCGTTTTAGCGGTTCGATTTCTCCCGAAATACCCGCTTGGAGTTTCATGAATGCTTCCTCTGGCTTTAAGTTATAGAATGAAGCCATATCATAAGATAATTGGGTCATTCCCTTTGACATATCAAAAGCCGCTTGCTCAGTGAGCCCCATTGAACCCAACATAACATTGAACGTCGCGACGTTTTTTCGAACTTCATAAGCGTTTAATCCGAGTTCTTTTCGCAGTTCTTCCGACCACTGACGGGCTGAACTTGCCATATTGCCCATGGACACTTCGAACAGGTTTTCGCTTTCCGCCGCATCCATGGCCATCTTTAACGCTGCTCCACCCACTGCTGCCAAGGGTAGGGTAACCGATGCAGTTAGCGTTGTTCCGACTTGTTTCATTTTCGCCGCCGATGTTTCCATGGTTTTGACGGCGTTGTTTAGATTACGCTGATAATTGCTGATGTCGGCATTGATATACGCGACTAAGGTTCCGACAGTGGCCAATCGAATCACCGCCTTTAAATAAAAGCAGGGCGGCTTATTTGCCACCCTGCGAGTCTGAAAACGCTGCATTTAACATTCTGACAAATCGTAGTTGATCTTCCCATGTCTGCTCTGGTTTTTCGCTTTGGAACTCCAACATGAAATCACGAATCTTGTAGGGTTGTGGTTTTGTCTTCGGATCACGGTTGGAGTTTGCGATCACACCGCAAATATTGGCATGGAGAAGGTTGTCATACTCCTGTCCGAATGGCTCTATAGCGTAATAGGCAAACCATTCGGACAGCTCGTAAGAGTCGAGTTCTCGCAACAACTCCCGGCGGGTTTTGCCTAGCGCAAGGGCTAGACGGAAGGTGAATCTTCGGAAGTTGTCGCTTCGGAGTTTTTTGTCAACTCCTCCATGTCTTTGTCAGTGAACCCGGAGAGTTCACGGGCAACATCAGCGACGCGGTTCAAAGCCTTGGCCGACTTTTTGCCCAAAGCGATAATGTCAGCATCGGAAAAGATCCGATTGCCGTTCTCATCGATGATGGAATAAGCGGCCAAACGAGCCTTTACATTCTCTGGGTCATACTTAATGCTTTTCCCCTGCTGTTTGAGTTGAGACGCTTCGAACTTATCCCGTTCGGAACCTGTTAGACCGCGTACCCGGACCTTTCCGCCCCACTCTGGAACGTCTACGATCCGGGTTTCGCTATCGTCTACCTCAAGGATTTGAGCTTTCGTTAAAAGGATTTCAGACAATTTCTTTTCCTCCCTTTTCAATTAATCGTTGTTTTTAGGCTGCGCTGAACGTCGGTTGACCTGTAATCTTCAACGCGACGCTGGCACTAAGCACACCGGCAACAGGAGCATTGGGTTGGAATTGCACCACATATGCCGAAAAGCTCCAAGTTGTCTCCGCTGCATCCGGGAACACCAATTGGAAATTCCGCTTTGTCATGTTTTTCAAATCGGCCAACAGTCCGGTCTCGGCATCATGGGTTCCGTTGGTCGGCAGGAAGTTGATATCGAACGTTACCTGCCCGGTTCGAATAATGGTAGGCAGGGCTTCTTCGAATTTTCCCGGAGACGTCCGCGAAGTGATATCCACGGTATCCGTGCTAAGTTGCGGACCCGCAATATCTTTTACCTCGGCAATGGCGGTAAATACCTCGGTAGGAGTTGCGCCGTCTCCGATTTTGAGAATCGTATTGATGGAGTTTAAAGCTTCGGACAATCGTTCCACCTCATTTCATAAGTTTTCCTTTGGCATCAAAGAACGGAACCGATATAGGCTCCGTTTTAGGCTGATGAATTTCAAGATGCTTCAACATCTCGCTTTGGTTGATGGTACTAAATTGACATTGATTGCAGTTGTAATTCGGCAATCCATGCCATTGAGTTACGGTGTATGGTTCTTTGATTTTGACTTCTTCGGGAACAACCTTTTCTTCCTGTGGTTGATCGCCGATTTCAGCTAGGTTTATTTCTCCTTTTTTCTCTTTCAACATCACTCCTCCTTACTTCATAAGTTCAAACTTCAAATACCAATTAAGGCGATTTTTCTCATCTGGGAATGGACCGTCAACGTCGCTTGCTGCAAAACACGACTTATAAAGAGTGCCATTCGCTACGTATGATCCACGCTTCCGCAGGATGGAATAAATCAGCTCTGCTTTGTTGCGCAATGATTGGTAATCCTTCGCTTCACCTCTAACATGGATGTCGATACATGGGCGCCTTAAATCTTCTTCCTGGAGATTTTGCGTCCGCATCGGAGGGAACGGAGTTGAGTTATAGACAACTACCAAAGCGTTGGGAAGGTCTGGCTTATTGTCTACAAACAAGTTTGTCCCCGGCGTATTGCCTATCAGGGGAGCCAATAACAAAGCATGGTCATGAGCTGGATTCATTTGTCATGCGCCTCCCTGACATCTTTTGCAATTGCCGAGAGATACTTTTCGGCATTCTCGCGGAATGGCTTTTCAAGGTATTTTGCTTGACCACCACGAGGATGAGAAAACCCAAGTTCTTCATGTTGTCGGACGGCGTAGGGAGAGTCATATCCGACCGCTCCGACATATCGACCCATTTCTTTTGAAACAGTTGCGTCAGCGTTTCCTCGAAGGTCACCGGTAAAAACAGGGGCAAGGTTTTGAGATTTTCCTTTTAAATCAAGCGTCACCTTTTGGAGAGCGTTTTTCGATACATCCCCTACTTTTTTGACTTGAGCGTTTAAGTTTCGGCTGATCTCATCAACTCCAGCTATAACCATACCTTCCACCCCGCTATCACTCCGCCACACGCAACCAATTCCCCGATCTTCCGTGGTTCATAACTCCCAGACGGAGGAATGAGCTCTTCTGATACACCACGAAACAACCGTCCTTGAGGGTTGATTTCTGCCATGACCCAAACTTCCGATTCGCTAACCACCTGGTTCCCTGTCTTGTCTCGAATCATCTGCTGCTTATCTTGCCATCGACAGGGCAGGACTTCGGGCGGCAACCATGACGGATTTCCGAATATGTCGGTCTCTCCTGTCGGCTCCCAATAGGTAAGCTGTTGATTGAGTTTGTTTTCGATCATGGCGTCACCTCACAAAGTAAGTCCAGGGAGGCCGGAGGCTTATCCGGCCTTCGACAGGAGGAATCGTGCGCTCCAATGCGCCCCTGGTTAGATGATGAATGCTCCTTTAAACGTGGTATAAGGTTTTAAAAGCTGTTTTGCAACGGGTGAGAATAAGCCGCGTCCTTGCGTGATCTTCTGCACAACGCCTTCATGTGCTCGTTCGCTGGCATCTCCGATCGTTTCGCCGACTATCCCGAGGGCGTGATCGGTCTCGCGCTTCTTTTGATACGATGTCATTTTCAAAAGAAAAAGCGCCTCTTCGCAACAGGCGTCCATGACAACCTGCGGAATGATCGCGCCGTCAGTCAAACGAGGAAACTGGAGAGGTTGATCGTCGCTGTACTTTTTACCGATGATTCTTTCCCGGTCGATGTTGCGGGTAGCGGTAACCAATGCTTTTTCCTTGGTTGCATCGTTGGCCGCTTCCCATTCGCCAGCATCCAGCATATCGGCAAAGTAGGCGTTGGCATCGTTTAGATCAATGTAGGAGTTTACCCCAACCTCTGCGGCCATGGGTTATTCCTCCTCTTTAAGAGCCTCCAAAAGTTGCTCTTTGGTCATGGTTTCGAATCCTTCGATCTCCTTGGATTTGGCTTGCTCTTGGAGTTCGGCGAGTTCTGCGGCTTCATCGGCTTCTTGAGCCTTGGCGATAGCTTCGATGATCTGAGGTTTAGTCATCGCTTCCGTAACTTCAACCCCATTCTCTTTGGCATAAGCCAATAGCTCAGGTTTGGTCATTTTGTCGATTGGTTTTTCGAGATCAATGGGTTCCGGTTCCGGCAACGGATCATCCTTGTATGCACAGTTCGGAACGTGTGCATGGAATGTCTCGGAACGTTTATACTCTTCGTGACAAGTTGGGCACTTCAAAGCGCCACCTCCTCATAATAAAAGCAGAGAGGAGAGTCTTCCCCCCTCTCTGTTGTTTGGTTTAGCCGAGCAGTCGGCAGGCGAGTTCCGGAGTAAGAGTCTTCACGCCGCAGAGCAAGTCGATAGAGATGATGTCTTTCTTGTACTTGATGTCGTAATCTTGAACGACGCGAAGGGTCAAACCGTCGTAGCTGACGATTTGAGTATTGGCAGCGCCCGAAGGAGCTTCCAAAGGACGAGTGACGAGCGCGAAAGCGTTTTTGTGGAACGCAAGGTTCGCGGTGTGGTTGGCGGTGATGGTGACCGCTTTGTTGTCAGCGAATCCGGCAGATGCAGGATAGAACTCAATGGCGATCTCGGCATCCTCGGCTTCTGCTGCTTTCGTGATGGTGTAAGTTCCGGCCGCATCAGCAACCTTGAACACATCGCCGACCTTCAAGGTTCCGGCAAGATTGGTTCCGTCGATAACGGCGGCAGTTGCACCAGCGGCAACGGCGCCCTTGATCAAAACGGTATCACCGGCCAAAGTGCCCTTGGTGTGACTCTTGATGTTTTGATCCATGTAGGTATCAAAACCAAGCAGACGGCCAAGGTTCGCGTTCCGTAGAGCCTCGGAGGTTCCGGCTTTGTCAACTTCCATGAAGGAGTCAAGGACGATGAGTTTGGCCTGAGCTTCGGGATCGATGACACAATGGCGATTGCTCATCGGAGCTTTGTTGATGTTCAAAACCTTGCCGCAGTTGGCGATGTCGGCGGCAGCAGCGGGAGTAGTTCCGGCAGTACCTACGACGTAAGGAACATCAACGTAAAGACCGGCAAGGTATTCATCGATCTTTTGTGCGAAGGGAAGCATGGCCGGGGTGAGGATCTGCTCACTGAAGTCTTCCAAAGACAAGGTGCGCTCTTTGGAAGTGATTCCAAAGGAAACGTCCAGGTGTTTGTCCAACTTCACCGGAACGCTGCCCTCTTTGGCATCTTGAACAGTAATGCCATTTGCTTCAACGAACTCATTCGCCACAAAAGTAGCGGGTTTGCGAATAGTGACGGTATCGCCGACTTTTGCGGAAAACTCGCTGGAGTAGTCACGATGGACAAGATTTGCGAAAACCATGTTGTTTCGCAGGACCATCAATGCCTCTTTAGCGATAACGGACGGGGTAAGTAGAACGTTAGCCAATTAGATCAACCTTCTTTCTTTTTCTTTCTCCAGGCTTCATATTCAGCCTGTGTCATCTTTTCGATGTCTGGGTCAGGATCATTTCCGGTGTTGTTCCCTGGATTGGTTCCAGATCCAACGCCGGGTTTCGCTGCTACCTTAAGGAACGCATTTGCCGTCAATGTCGCTTCGACAGCGGCTTGGATCTTTGCCGCAGGAATCTCGCCGCTCTCATCGGGAGCGAGTCCCGAGAGGTCAGCTAGTTTCACAGCAGCTTCCAAACGGTCAGCGGGAACGCCAGCAGCTTGAGCGGCAATCTTAAACTCCGTTTTAGCCACACGCATATTGGCAGCAGAGAGAGCTTCTTTTTTGGTCTTCTCGGCTGCTTCTTCGATGGCTTTCCGCTCGGCTTCGGCTTTGTCAGCCCGTTCCTTCTCGCGCTGGAGTTCAGTCTTCGCGGCTTCTCGACGTTCCTTGTCTTCCTTGAGCATTCGCTCCACATCCTCTTGGGAATATCCCTGTTGCTCAAAGAAGGACTTGAGAGCGGACTTCCTTGCTCTTTCCTCTCGTTCAGAAGCGATTCGTTCAGCTTCCGCAAGGGGTAAAGTTTGGGTTTGGGTATTTCCTCCGGTTGTTTGGCCGGAGTTTCCTTGGCCGCCAGTGTTGGCGTTTCCACCGTCATTACTCCCGGTGTTGGAGTTGCCGTTTCCCTCTCCTTCGCCTTCTCCGGCGAAGAATTGAATATCGAATCGGCGCTTGAAATCGTTAAGATACTTTTTCATTGAAACCTCCCGCTTTAAGCCCGTCGGCTATATAATCCATGCCAGTTATATGCCATGAGCATGTTTGGGCATAAGAAAAACCGCCTTAGCGGTCAGTTTATTTCAATTGAGTCACCACCTTTTATCAATCTAAATTCTTAAAAAGGCAGAGAGATGTCATATTTCCCACTTGGGGAAAATGGTTTACACTAAGCGTTCAATGGTTTGCCCTTTGTCGTTCATGAGAAAGGTTTTTTGGTTTGTTATCAAGACAGCGTTGTCATATTCTTTGTTGTCTTCGAGATAAAGCAAGATAACTGCCGCCGGATAATTCCCTTTACCCAACAATTCTGGAGATAACAAGTTTTCCATATGACAGTTGCCGGGTAGGTCTTGAAGGTGTTCGAAGGTTTCTGTGGCAATCAAAAAAGCCTTGTTAGAGGCTTCAATGTCGGATGTCAAACACCCTTCGAGTTCGATTTTCTCCCTTTCTCCGAGTTCTTTTTGTCGGTTATATTCAGCGATCAGTTCATCGGTGTCAATGTCTTTTGTTGCCACTTGTCTTACATTGTCGATATAACCCCAAACCCCATCATTTAAATACTTGACTATCATTCCTATCATCCTTTCTTGTTTTCTTTCCTACTCTCTGCCTTAAATCAATCTTGAAACTTTGTGGTATAATACCTTCGAGGTGATCTGATGTCTCCACGCCCCCCATGGACCTACAAAGGCTTCCTCCGCCCCATCTACGCTTCGATCAACAACGAAATCAACTACCAAATTGCCCAACTTCGAAAAGCGGGACTCGAACCGTCTCTCGTTCGCCTTGGCTCGGCTGCGTCTGTTGTCTATGCCGAGGAACATTGGAACGTTAGAGTTGGAGAAGGTCCAGAGTTCCACGAAGGGCATAAGTGCAAAGTCCCGATAAGATACTATGATTCAGTGATTAGTGGGGTTTTCGTGGAGGGACATTAACTCTTTGTCTCCTTCTTTAAAGAAGACTTTCACTTGCCCTTTCCAAAACGGCCATACAAAGTACTGCCATATAAGATCAAGTAAATAACCAGTGTCACAAGTTACTTCTTTGCAGTTGACGCAATATTTAGCCTTGAATGGCCAAAACCAAACATATGCCTTTCTTTCATCCGGTTTATTGCAACAAGGTTCCATCATTAACCCTTCTTTCTGCCAAATACCTATTTCATTTAGTCAACGTCCCGTCTTCCTTCAACTTCTCAATGGCACTCTTAAACGCTTCGTGTGACTTTGCGTAAGTTTCGTTCCACCGTTTCGCTGCTCTTCTTGCATAAATGCGGCCAACGATTGATATGGCGCAGCTCATCAGCAAGGCAAACAACAACCCGAGGAAATACCCGGCCAATGCTCCAACCTCTACACCTCGAACGATAGCTGCCCCAATCAGCAGGATAATTCCTCCGACCAACATCTCCAGCTTAATGAGATTCATGATCTTCCCTCCTATGCCCCTTTTATTTGACTCCTCGCTTCCCTATACAACCCCTGCAACTCTTCGTACTTTTCCGATCCAGCGTTCTTCATTCGGACAAACTGCGGGAACCCCGGCGTATCATCGGGAAGGATGGTCTTGTAGGCTTCCCATTGTTTTCGATTCTCCCGAAGGTGACGTTTCTTTTCCTGCTCTCTGTCGTACCGCTCTTTCTCTGCCTTTGACCTTGGATCGATGTCGAACGGACGATTGGAGGCCTCTTTGGTTTTTTCGGCGTTCGCATCGAGTTCTGGAATGTAACTTGCCAGCCTATGGCGGCAATTTGGATGAATTTGAGCATATCCGCCAGAATAAGCAATATCCAACGTCGGATAGCCTGGAGTCTTTCCAGAGATGGAGTAAACCCTTCCTTCCAGTGGCGCACAAATGGCGCAAGGCGAATTATGGGACGTTATCTGTACCAAATCATAATCAAACTCTTTAAGCTGATTTAAAAGCCCCATATTTTGCGCCTCGGCGGTCACTGATCGAACAGCCATGTCTGCGTAAGCATCTAATCGCCATGTTCGCCCTTTGACATCCGTAAACGCTCCCAGCCCCTTCTCGGCCACTTGCCCGACGAAGGTTTTCTTTGCTTCTCGAATCGTTCGCCCGGTCGCTTCCTTCTGGAGAATAGTTTCGAGTTGCGCTTTTCTCCATTCGTCCTTCATTCTTCGGGCTACGTAATGATGGGCATCGTACATATTGCCATAGAAGTTATCAACTAAAACTTGGATAGCTGATTGGTGAACCTTAGCGAATCCGGCGCCAATGGATTGAGGTTCGATGCCGGCTTTTTTGAGCGACGCGACAACCTCTTCAACCGAACCGTTATAAACCTTTGGAATGACCTGTACCGCCCATTCCTGCGCTGTGTCATCAAGCCTTGTGATGATTCGGTTCACATCGACTAAAAGCGCCCTCTCAAACGCTGTGGAGTTGCCTCTGGCTTCTTTAGTGGCTATGATCTCAAGGAGTTGGATGTAAGAGCGTCGATAAACTTCGAGGAGTTGGGCGATGGCTAGATCGATGTTAAAGGCCATTAGATCACCTGATTTCGTTCGAGTTCCTTTTGAACGAATTCTGTAAGCTGGTTTACTGTATATCCCACGATATCAGAATCGACTTTTAAAGTTCCTTTTAGTTCAAGCCTACCTTTTAACAGGGTGTATTCAATATAGGTTGAGCCGTATCGAACCTTTTTGCCAGTGGCTTCGATATAGTTAAAATGAATCGAATTGATCAAAATAATGGTTTCTACCATGCTAGATTCCTCCTCTAATTAGTTTTTACTCCTCCCCAAACTGAACTCCACCGGTTCGCGTCTGCGTAAACGGCGGAGGCGCGTTCGCCGCTTCTTCCTCCGTGATAGTATCAAGTTCCGTCTGAATGCTCTTATCCGACCCGCCATCAAGTCTCCGAATGGCGCTCTTTGTGCTGGAAGTCGGCTTATTGCCCGTTCGGATCTGTTCGATCTGTGCGGCCTCCATCGGATCTTGCGGAAGCCCATCCTGCCATTCGATATCGACGTGGGTAATTTCTGGCGCTTTTCGTCCATTTGCCCTTTCGAAAGCTGCCGCTGCTTTGATCATGTCCTTTAGCGTATCATCAAAGAAAAGTCGCTTTCGATTGGTTCTCGCCAGCGGTCGAATCAAGAGTCGTTTGAGCGCGGCACCCGATGGGATAGTCCCGTTTATCAACAACGAAAACGCCGCCGCATTGGTGTCGGTGGCGATGTACAGACCTTCTAAGATGCGGTCAAGGTATTTGAAGTTTGCTTCAAGTTGAGCATCCCAAACCACGTAACCAGGAATTGTCCCGCCCTCCGGAACAGAGATGTACTTTCCTCCGGCTCTAAAGACTTCGTTTCCATTTTCATCTGTCTCTATCTCCGCATCAGGTCCATACATTCCTGGGTCAGTGTGCTTGTCCAATACTCGGCTGATTTGAGCCAATCGGACGTCGAGTTCTTGAAACAAGGTGTCACATTCGAAGTAATCATCGATTCCGTAAGGCGAGTCATCGACTTCCATGTTGGGTACATGAAACACCAATGGGATTTCGATTCCCGTATCTTCTTCCTCGGCAGGAGGTTGGTTGTAAAATATGGCCAAGTCTGCCGATTCTGCTATTCTGTCGTCTCGAAGTCTCCACAACTTACGATAAATCTTCCCTGGTAGATGAATCTCGGCAAAGAGATACTTAAACTCTTTGTCCTTTTCTTTTTTCGTCTTCACCCAGGCGATCACATGACCTTGGATGTCGGTCACGTTGTCAGGATTGACAATAGGGAACCAGATGGTTGAGGGAATAACCTCTGCAATGGCTCGATCTTTGCCCTCTTCCAGTCGCAACTTATAAACGGCTTCACCTCGGTATGATTGAGACAAAGCCGCTTTGTAGTTCTGGCGATGGAGTTTATTCGATGCAATGAAATCCTCGATCCACTTCTGCTCTTCCGATTCCTCTTCTTCTCCTGCCGTGAACTTCGGCTGCTCTCCGAAGAGAAGGTCAGAGAATAGCTTTGTCACGGCGCCGGGGAAATTGATAATTAGCTCAAGGGTGGCTTTTTGATCTTCCCGAATGATGCGAATCCAATCTTGATACACATCGGAATGGGCTCCCTTGAAAAGTGACTTATTCTTTATCGCTCGTTCCAGCCGCGCACTTTGATCTTCTGGCGGCCAGGGTTGTCCTATCTGTAAAAAGGAGATATCTTCGGGAGTCATATGATCACCATCCTTTGGGTTTGTTCGTGACTTTGGCTTTGGGCTTTTCAAGCATTTCTACTAAACCAGTTAGAGCATCCGGCGCATCGTCATGGGTATTCTTCCCTTCCTTCTGGAAGGTTGTAATGGCTCGATAGAATTGCGGCCATTTATAACTCCATCCAACCGGGAAGTAGACATGATTGATAACAAAGCTGCTATTTGTAAGAATTCGCGCCATCTTGTTAGCTGTTTGATGGAACCACTTAATAACCACTCGGCGGGTTTGGTATTTCGTCCAGATGATGTCTGTTACATTTCTGGCGAATCCCTTACCGCCATTGTTTGATTCGATGGATGCTTCATTGACTTTATTTCGAACTAGGAGATCAGCCGTTTCAGGTTCGGTCCTTTCCATCGGTTCTTGGGTATAGTAAACATCAAGAATCCACAACTCGCCACGGTAGACTCCGGCCACAATGACGCAAAGCCAATCATTTCCTTCATCGGCTGTGTCGCCATAGGCAATGACGCGCTCGAACAAGAGCCTTCCTTCATCATCGGTCGGTAGTTTGTCATACTCTTTAAGCCCTTGATATAATCGCCCTTTGATGTCTACCGGCTTTTGATGATAGTTCGCTTGAAATATCGACGTGTCCATCGTTTCGGATAGCTCGTCATACCTAGCTTTTGGCAGCAGTTCTTCACAAAGCATATTCCCCTGACTGTCGCAAGCCTCCATATGGAGGATGTACCAATCTTTCGCCCTTGGACCGTCTAAAACTTTCCCGCAAGGGTCGCCACTGGACCATCTTGTCATGTTAAGAATGTCTTTCGGCATACCTGTGGCTCGAGAGAGGAACGTTCCGGTGTACCAACGCCATATCTTTTCGAGTGCATTCTCGTTGTAAGCTGTTTCAGCGTCTTTGATTGGGTCGTCAACGATGCGAATGGTTGCGCCTTTACCAGTGATAGACCCGCCAACGCCAGCTCCTTTATATGAGAAAAACTCTCCTTCGAGAGCCCACTTTTGGAAGCTTGCGTTTCCGTCTTTGATTTTGATTTCCGGGAAGATGTCGCCATAGACTATTTGAGTCGGCATATTCTTTTCTTCCGCTATGCCGTCCCGAGTATAACGGGAAAAGTCACTGGCTAAGTCATCGTTGTATGAACAGGTGATAATTCGCTCGGCTTTGTTCCTTCCGAACGCCCACTGACAAAAAAGAATCAGTGTTCTTGACTTGCCGTGTTGAGGCGGCATATTGATCATGAGTTTATAGCATATTTCGAAACCCTTTTTAAGACCGGCGTATTCTTCGGGTGTAACGATTCGCCAATCAACATCAGCCGCCGTTCGAATGATGCGATTCTCGTAGAAAGCCTGGAGGGTTTCGCATAGAGTAACGAGATGATCGCGGTCAGGCTTGTAGAAGTCCGGGGCCATTGCTCGACAGAACACCCAAAACGATTGGCGTGATTGCCGAATCCGCTTCTCCCGCCGCAGAAAAAGCTCTTTTTCTTTTTTTTGTCTTAACTCTTCATGTTTCATACTTCCTCAACTCTTTATCAAGTTCCTCATCGGACAAATAGCTGTAATTAATGGTTTCGATTGGACCTCCATTCTTGCCAGTGACTTCTTGGTTAATTTTAATAGCAGGCGCCAGTTCCTTCATCTCAAAAAATAGCTTTATAGCCTGGACGTTTCCGCGCTTGCATTGCATCAAAAGAGCTTTCCAGACCTCATATAGCTCTCCGTTGGTGAATTCATCAATGCGTCCGTTAAGATAGGTGATGAAGTTTTTATCCTTCATCCATTTGTAAAACGTTCGTGAGGAAATGCCAAGTTCGTTAATTTTGTCAATTTTTGGCCTTCGATCCTCTGGATTTAGTAACATTTCGGCCATTGCTATTTGATTGGCGTTTGGCCGCCATTCGTTTACTTCTGTTTCCTTTTTCCTCTCCATTACCACCACCACCCAGAATGTCAATAACTTCGTTTCCTGGTTCGCTCCAGTTTAGCCCATGCTGTCTTAAGATGCTTTCAAAGTCTTCGATGTCATGAGGCTTCACTGCTAATCCGCGCTCTGTTATCGTAATGTGTCTCAATTCGTGATACACTACAACTTTTATTTGATTGTCAGTCAACCAAGCGGTATTCGGTTCGTATATCGTAATCACAAAATCAAAAGGCAGATAGGCGAGGTATGATCCATTGATCTTTCTACATTCTGCATATGTCACTCTGCCGCTTTTTGTTTTGCTTTCGTATGCTCTAACATAACCGACTTTGATATTAAACTCATTAATGAAACTAAGTTCAGATTTTGAGGTAATCAGCTTTTCAGCCAAATCTTTAATGTCTTCTGCTGGTTCGTAATCGACCAGTTCAAGTATTTCGCGTAGTTCTTTAAGTATCTCTCGCTTCTCTGCGGTTCGTTCTTCGGTGTATAGCTTATAGAGCATTTTAATGGCTAAACATTGACTATCTTCATCGCACTCTCTTCCGCATCGTTCGCATAACTCCGGTAGTGCCATATCACCTCACCTCGCCTAAAGGACCGTTCAGTTGATCGTCTTAATTGTTATCTCCACCTTCTCCACATGGAGAAAGTTCAAAGCCCTTGTAATATGCTCCATCTCGGAAGTTGCTTTGCCGACCGGAAGCGATGGAATGCGGATCTCCATTTGCCGCTCGGGTTCGTCTTTGGGTTTTGCCTCCTCTTGGGGTTGCTCCTTCGGAGGTCCATACTTTGCAACTTCCTCGGGCGTCATCTTTCGAGTTGTTACAGGAGCCTCACCAATGCTACGGACAAGAGCGCAAGCCGTTTGGAACGATACGCCAGTGGCCTCTTTGATTGCCGATGGACTTCTGCCTTCTTCGGCCATGCGCCTAGCTTCTTCGATTTGTTCCTTGGTTGCTCGTTGTCGCATGGGTTTAAGCCTCCTTGAAATAACCAAGCTTCTTGACCGTAGCAAAAGATACAAGGCGATGTTTGTAGTATACAGGGAGAAGGAATTTGTGGATTCCGTACTTCTCCCGGATGATGGCATTCCAAACTTCTCCAGGGCGCCAGGTTAGATGATCGTGGAGCCAACGCAGAATGTTACGCATTGTCTCTTTCCTCCCTCAAAACGGTAATTTCTGCTCATCAAGATAAGCCTTCATATCGTCGTTGTTATATTCGGACCATCGGGTGAATCGTTCATGATCTCGCCAGAATCCCGAGGTGTCAACCCCTAAAATCTCAACCATTAACTCTTGGCTTATTAGGTTGAAGAATTCGGCGAATTGCTTCTTGTCCAACTCGGCTGTGGAGAATCGCTTGTCGATTGGAAAATCATGACCATGCTCTGATTCAATCCATGCCTTGATGTCGGTATGAAGCGCATCGGTCGAGAAGTGGCCTTGCTCCCGTAGGTTTCCGCCCGCCGAATGGATACACCACGTAAGAAAAGCCCAATAGAGCGAGTTCTGCGGTAAGGTCCGCTTAAACTTCTTCGTCGATACATTGACCTCTTCGCCCATCTTGAACTTGCCCGGAGTCTCGAATTGCACGAAGACCGCTTTGGAGTCTTCTTGGACTGCTGTGATGCGTCCGATCATGAGTTATCCACAACCTTCTTCCTGACGTCAGGAAGTTGTTCTTTAACTGCCACTTTCCAAACCACCGAAATCCCCGCGGTCTCCATCTCTTGGAACATCAACCTCTCCATCCAAGGCGCATCATGAATTGCCCTGTGGCAATCTCTGCGACACGGCCAGAGATGTTCAACGATGTCTTTGCCCCCTTGGGAGCGATGTGGAAAATGATGGGCATCGTCTTTGACTGTTACCCTTGCCATCCCGCCGCATATAGGGCAATGACCCAAAAAACAAAGCGACCCTTTTTCTTCAAGGACCGCTTTCTTGACTTCGAGAGGAATGGGGTTGTGTTTACTTTTGAGTTTGGTTTTGCGCTTTAGCCCCTCGCCCTTTGAGAGTTGAGATTTGCTGTTTAACTCCTTCTTGGGTGATTTCTGCTTCTTGGTTGGTTTGGGGTTCCCGCCGTATTTGGCAAGTTCGGCGTTTAGGTCACGCTCCATAATTGATCAACTCTTCTATTGCTGCGTTCATTTCCTCCGCCGTTCCTGCTGCGCTCACCCCGTAAAAGTTCGGTCTATTGCCAAGCTCTGATAGAATCCGGTCAACGTCCATCTCTGACGGATGATTAAGCGTCGAAGGGTCAAAGTGTCCATCCCGATTAACGCAACGCTGCATCCTGACTTCCAGCGGACACTCTAAGTAAATGAGCATCCAGCCGTTATCAAGAAGGGCTTTGGCTTCGTTCAAGAATCGAACATCATCTACGACAACGGATTTTGATTCGTTGGCTACTCTTTTTCTTAGATGCCTAACCCATACGTCGGGGTCTTCGCTTCTGAACCAATCGGTTCCAAGCTTCTGCATGATTCTCCGGTATCGCGGGTCTGTTTTGCTCTCGATACCGAATATGTCTTTGCATATCTGCCGCATCGGGTCCGCTAGGCTGTATTTGACATATCCAAACTGCTCGATTAAATAATTAGCAGCGGTTGTCTTTCCGCTGCCGTATTTGCCGATTAATCCGATGTTCATGGGCTTTCTCCCTCCATTCCAACCAAAGGACGATAATGGGAACGCTCCACCATCCGAGGAATCCCGCCTTGTCGTCGAAGCACCAATCAGCTCCAATCTTGCGGGAGTCGTTGTTGTATTGCAGGGTTCGCTTCGGATCGTTTTCGTTGATGTATTGAAATACAACTCCGGTTTGTCTCGCTGCAAAATTGGCCGCTCGATACATGGCTTGTCCTTCTCGACAAGTCCACAAGACGAGTGTATGACCTCGCTGGTTGAGCCATTGAAGAACCGTTTTTGCTCCGAATCTCAATGGTCCAATGTCCGGCCATGCGTTTTTTACTATCGTGCCGTCAAAGTCGATAGCTAGGATCATATCCTCACCTCTCAATGGTCGTTAAAAGAATCTCTCGCAACCCTTTTTCTTTGCTCCAAATGAAGCTTTGATTCTTGGCCACGGCTCCCACGAATCCCGATTCGTAATGCCACATGTCAGTTCCGGTTACGCTCGATAGGTTACGAACGATGACGCCCATGTCTTCTTTGACTTGTTCGCTGTGGAGATGGGCGCCATGCCATTCCCTAAACCTTGTCCTGCCCCATGCTTCGGGCTTCTCGATTTGCATACAACCAAAGATTCGCTTTTTCTCTTTGTCTGTGTGGGTAAAACCAATAAGACACTTTCCGAACTCCCGATACTTCCGCATCTTCGGGTCGGTGTCTACGCTGATATTCCCGTTGTTGCGAAACCACGCATGAAGAAACATCAAAGCCTGGTAACTCGTTATATCGTCATGGTTTCCGGGAACACAAAAAACATCGACCGGCGCGATTTGTGCCAAAATGTCGATGCCGCGAACGAGTAATTCAACTCCCTTGCCGTACATTTTGCGAAAGCGGGAGTCATTGTCTTGTTTTGTGCCGGCAGTTGTGGTCCCGGTCGCTAGATCGCAATTAAAAAAGTCGTTTCCGACGGGGAAGAGTATTTTTTCAAACTCCCTTCCTTTGACCCGCTCCACAACGTCATAGATAACTTGCATGAACCGCTTTTCGGCGATTTTGCTATCATAGTTTTCGCCTGTCTCTGGCTCCCAGGCTAATTTCGAAAGGTGGAGGTCAACGATTGGCACTTCCAGCATCATACCGGAGTCAACCGGTTTGTGTATCGGTATCATCGGACCTTCATAAGACTTTGCGAATTCTGCAAAATGCTCGGTCAGAAGATCGTTGGCTCTCTGGAGAAAATAATCCTTCTGCCGATATGCAGCCAGCTCTTTAAATGCTTGATCAATCTCCGTTTGTTGGAGCTTGACGAAATAGCGTTTCTTTTTGCGCTCCAGGGTTTCCTCGGCGAGTTCATCCACGCTTTTGTTTTGCAAGTCCTCGTCGATGTATGGCGTATCATCATGGCTGATGCCAAAAGCCGTTTTGATGGCGATGAAATCCGCTCTCGGAATCTCCATCTCCCGGCATATGTGATTGATGGTTAATCTATCGTCGCAGTATAGGACTTTAAGCTCTCGAAGCTGATCTTTGGTGATTTCGACCAGGTTGCATCCGTCTTTGCCCCATGTGATGCGGTAGTAATCGCCGTGATCGGTGACCTTTGGTTTTCGCTCTTCTTGGCCTTTAAGCTTATTTCGAGGAGGCTTTTTACCGGCTTTCATTTCGTTTAGCACTCGCCGAATATAACCATCGTTTCTTCCGTAAATCTCGGCTATTTTAGGAGTTGATAAGCCTTCTTCGCGGAGACGATAAGCTTCCTCCCAGTTGACTTCGCCCATATTCTCACCCCTTGGGCTTTTGTTACGCTACGGCTCCCACCCCTAGCCATATGTAGCGTGTTTCCCTCTCCCCACGTGGCACGTGAGAAGCAACCAAACTAAAAAGACCCCCGATAGTGGAGGTCTTTTTTCACCAACGCTTTTTCCAGCGAAGGTTCTTTTTGCGTCGAAACAGTGGATGTATGACTTCCCTGTTCCGACCTTTGGCGAAGCTTGTCCATTCGCCACTATCTCACATTGATACTATATCATAGCAAAATAAGCATTCTGTAGCATTTTGTAGCATCTTTTCTAAAGCGTCATCTCTAATTCTACAAACGTGATTAGGGTGGTAATTCATTTGCTTGGCAACCGAATAGCGTTTCAGGTTTTCGTAGTAAAATAGCTCTATGGCGCGTTGCTCTGGCGTTGTGAGTTCGTCCATGGCATTTTGCACCCACCGCCGTTTATTGTTTAACACTCTAAGCCTTTCTGTTATTTCTTTCGCCCTTCGTGCTATTTCATCCACAAACCTCTCGATCTCGATAATAGCTTTATAAGTGGGGTCTGATGTATCACTTCCTCTCGGCATTCCGTTTGCCGCAGCCGCTTTTAAACCATCATTTACAGTAATTAGAGATTTTATTAGCTCGTCTTTCTCGGTGTTTAATTTTTTGATTTTCCCTGGTATGAAGGGGTATTCGTAGAGGATTGACTCGATTCTCGCTCTCGATTTTCCATCCACAAATTAAGCCCCCTCTTTCATGGCCGCTTTCTTGATGCCGCCTTTGATGTTATCCGTCTCGACCCCGACGATTCCGCATAGTCCGTCGAACCAGGAACCTTCGATAAAATCCATAATGCTTTTTATTTCTTTGTTGCATATGCATATTTTGTGTTTCAATTCGCGCTCTTCGTTTTCTAGTATAGTGATGTTTTTACTGTCTATTTCATTGATTATTTTGTCTTCAATTTGCTTCAATGTTATCTTTAACTTATTTCTTTGTTGTGAGTGTGTCTTTAAATCCGACATTCCTTGTTCGATAATCGCTGATGCTAAACGTTGATAAGCTTCTTTTTCGGCTCGACCATTTGTTTTTTTGCCCAACTATCACTCACCCCTTACCCCTTTATTTAGTCCGTCCCTTCTCGGAAGTTCAACTCTTCCTCCTCCACCACAACTTCCACCCTCGGGTTCATTCGGTCTAGTCCGAACCGGTGACTGATTCCAACAATCCATTTCCTTGTGTCGTTCGGCAAAACTCCGGCCTCTTTCAGTCCATCCAGGATGAACTTTTGACCGGCCATCACATTGTCAGGGTCACGCTTTAAATCCTGTGTTATCCATGTGATGGTGATCCATACAGGCTTGTCCATTTTCGGGGCTTTCTTAGCCAACCAGTGGACTCTATCGGTGTAGGTTTGTTTCATGTCATTGTACTGTCCATAGTGGCTTTTGGCGGCTTTAATGATTTCATTCATACCGGGAAATTCACCTGGGATGATGAGTTCTGCTATCATCTCGCCAGCATCCCAATCAGAAACACTGTAACAATCGTCAGCCACACCGCATTTCCGATCAGTTCACGATCAATCTTCTGCCGCTCGATATTTGGTTTGCCGGTTACGGGATTGAAACTTTTTATCTCACCCTTCAATCTTACCCCTCCTTAAATTCTCTGCATTTGTCGTTCGTCCAGAATTTCAGCCTTACTAGACCTCTTCTCACTGTTTTACACCATGGAGTTACTATGTCTCTAAACTCTCGGATTTTGAATCTGGAACAGTGTTGGCATTGTGGGCATTGGTGACGGCTCATTATTACAGCTCCGTCGAAGCTATGATAAACGGTTCTTTATGATTGCCGTTCTTCAGCACTTCTTCTAACGTTAACCTTCGATAAACCGAGTACCCCATACGCATTAGTTCCATTCCTTTGTGATTAAATACTTCGTTTCGCGGTCCGTCGATAATATCACGTACATCATCTTCCCAATATTCAACCCACATACAAGCATTAAGAGAAATTTCCTGCGGGTTGATTTCTTCGCGCTCGACGCCTGTCTCTTTTAAATAAAATTCTGTTGCTTCTTCGATGGTATTTGCCGCAACCCAATCGCAATCGTCCATTTTAAAAACTTTCATCATCTCATCCCCCTTATCCCATCTCTGCATCTACTCACTCTAGCCGCATACCGCCCAGAAATCCGCTCAATCTCACTCTTCCTCCGGCTCGGTCCTGCATTGTAGGCGGCCAGTGCCAACCTTTCATCGCCAAATCGCTCTTTGAGATACCGAAGATATCGAACGCCAGCCGTAGAGTATCCCGCCATTCTGTGAAGTCTCCCTGTCCATGCTCTTGAAATGTGGCTTTCCGAATCTGAACAATGCCCCGCTCTCCAACTCCTCCGATGGCTGATGGGTTGAAGTTTGATTCTACCGTTGCAAGAGCAGTTATTAGTTCTGGGTCTATGTTGTTTCGTTTTGCCTCAAAGATTATGGCATATGATATGTCTCGTTGCATTTCTTCGGATGCGGAAGAGTGCTTTTCGATGTGCTGTTTAATTTTTTCGGCTTGGTCGAAGACTTCTTTGACCGCGGTGTATTCAGATTCAAGGCGTTGCAGTTCGGCGTTTTGCTGGGCTATGATGTCATTCAGCTCTATTAGTGAGTAAAAGTTTGAAACCGCACTACAAGCCAACAGTCCGACTAATAAAATCATCATCCATTTCATTCGCTTACCCCCTCCTCTTCAATCGATAATCTTCACCACTTACACTCACCCAATCACAGAGTTCAAAAATACGAGATACGATGCGCTTTCCCATAATGTCGCCGCCAAGCTTTTCGATGAGGTCTGACGGCTTTTCATAGTTGGTTGTTATAACCGTCAACTTCTCGCGCATTACCCGTGCATTTAGAATGACGAATAGCTGTTCGGCAACCCATTCCGTGACTCGCTCTGCTCCGAGATCGTCAAGGATTAACATCTCCGCATCTTTGACGATTTCAAGAAGCTCGGTCGTTTCTTGGTTGGAGTTCATTGCCCGTCGAATGTCGGCCAGCAATTCCGGGACTGTGCAGAAGATGGATTCTTCGTCATTTCGAATCCGTCGATTCATAATAGCTGCTGCGAGATGTGTTTTCCCGACTCCCGATGGACCAGCTAAAACCAATCCACTTTCTCCGACACTGGCGCACTCGATGGCCTTTCGCAAAGCCTCTTTGTTTTGCTCGGTAATTTCAAAGTTGTCAAAGGTTTTGCTTCGAAAGAGTTTCGGCATTCTGGATGATTCAAGGAGCCTTTGGATTTTGAATGCCCGTTTTGCTGCGTGATCTTTTTCACATTGCCGATAAGTAAGCCTAATATTTTCGATATACACTTCCGGGATGGCTTGATAACCAGACTGCCGACAGCTTTCCCGACCGTTACAGGAGGCGCATTGTTGGGCAGAATTATAAGCCGCCTCAAGGTCACTAAAGTTCAATTCAACCCATTCATCATTAATCGGAAATCCGTTGGTGCCAGCGAACCTTTTAACCTCCCGCCATTCGGTCGTAGTCCGAATATTTGCCTTCGCCTCCAGGATTCGCTCCTTGATGGTTTTGGGTATTGCTTCGACCAGTGTTTGAAGTTCTTCCGTGCTGTCCACCTCCTTTATTGTCGTAATTGCCTTCCAAGACCTTGACTGCGTTATTGGTGTTCATAAGCCAATCGAATCCGCATCCAGACCAACTACCATTCCTGCCGCTTAGAAAATCGCTAGCCTCCGCTTTGCGGAATAACTCTTCGAAAACTTCAAGGTCTCTGTATTTCTTCCATAACGCCCGTGTAGCTTTGCGGCGTTTGTCTGTCATGTCGCGGATCTTGGGAAGAGAAGAGCATTGGGTGTGATAAATCTCAACTATGGCTTCATAATCAATCGCTTCGGGTTTAGGAGAAGGACTTATGGAATCACATCCATCCCTATCCCTACCCATACCCTTCCCTTCCCTACCCATCCCAGGGAGTAAGTCTTCCTCCAATATTCCCCCAATGTTCCCACAATCTTTCGGAAGCGTTTCTCCAGAATCACATGGAGGTGGCGGAAGTTTTGAAGGAGTTGGATATTTAGGCTTCTGCCAGCGGTTCCATGACTTAAAAGCAATATATTCTTTATCATCAACATGATAAAAAACAATACTCTTAATCACCGATATTACTGTGTCGCGCATTTCTTTTACTCGTGCAACAGCGATATCATCAAAAGGGAAAATAACCGACCGGAGATAGGCTGGATTAGCCTGAATGCGCCCATCGTCATCGGCGTTACTAAAGAGACCGGCGAAAAACAATCTACACTCAAAAGGTAATTTAGCGATATCCTCATCGTTCCAAAACTCTGGATGAATAAATCTTTGCCTTGATCCCACTTTATAAATTCACCCCATTTCCCCTACTACTACCCTATTTACCCCCACAAATGAACCTGTTTTTTCTCGTCTTCTCTATACTCAAAATCTTCATACGGAATATGTTCAAACCAACGAAGCTTGTTGTAGTAATGAACCATTTTCGTAATCTCTTGTTCAGTCCACCCGGGAGCAACATACTCATTTTTCTTCTTTGCGTCGAGAGGTTGATACCTCATGGCATTTGGTCGAATGCCCCACGACCTTACAGTATCAAGCCTATACCTCGCGTCTTCCGGTGTATCGTTGAATCCGATCAAAACATAGATCCCAATATCTTTGGTCGTTCGCTTCTTACAGAGATCAACCGCCGCCACAACCTTTGATTCGAAGCTTACATGGTCAAACGCGAATCGAACTTTACATTTAAGGTTCCCGAGCAGATCGGCAAACTCTGGTGTAAATCTCCCAGCCTCTAAGCCTTGGTTGAAATCCACGAAAGGCAAACTCTTCAATCGTTCAACAACTCTTTCATGGTGTTTTCTGCTCGCTGCCGTGAAGTTGTTGTCGCAAATGATCGGGGCTGGTCGAAAATCTGGAATTTCGCGGAACCCCCCCTCCAACTTAGGTACGGCACAAAATCCGCATTTATTTGGACACCCACGAGAAGTGAAGGTTGCCGCTGGATTATGAAAAAGTAGTGGCTCAAACCCTGGGCATTTAGTCGGCTGCATGGTTCCTGGACCACCGATTAAAACCGGACCTTTATGAGCGGCGGCCATTTCCTCTGCATCCTTCATCAACCAAGTGAAAGGGACCGAAATATAGAGCGTTTCTCCACATTTCCATGAAGCAATTCCTTTGCGCCATTGGTACATTTCATCCCATCTCCCTTAGTGCCAGAAGGACATTTTCAAAGCTTTTGGTTTCACTCGGTTCGACGTTATTTATTAACCTTATTGGTTTCTCAGCCATAAACGCCATGCCGAGGTCGAAAAAACTTCCCTTACTTTTCCCGTTCCAAAAAACATGAACTTCATGTGCCTGTTGAATTCCGCGCCGGTTATCTGTGCATATTCTTAAACCAATTGGATCGCCAACTTGGTTGGTGTTCCTTTCCGGCCAATGAACTTTATGTCCAGATCTTTCAAGTCGTTCGACATGGCTAATTATTGTGTTTCGTTCTTCTGGAGTGACTTCGCGAACTGGACAAATAATAAATACGTTCATCAAATGACCTCCTTCCCCAAACACCCACTAGGACAACTCAATCCAACTTTCCCATCCCCTCTAACCGTAGCAATCGCTGTCATATTGCAATACGGACACTCAAAGTATTGAAACTCTCCAGGCTTACCCGCTTGCATAAGCGCCGATACGATTTCGGCTGCGTTGTGAAGAGTGGATTCGTAGTGGTCTGTTGTGTTCAAAGCTTGTCCTCCTTCATAAAAACTGCCCAAATAGTCTTAGCGCGTCTGTCACCGAACAAAGGCCGATATGGCACTATCTTCAGTACGTCTCTCAGCTTAATCTGCTGTTCGTTCCACTTAAAAATCAATATTCCAAATGGCTCTAAAACCCTCATGCACTCATCAAACCCTTGCTTGATGTCGTTTTTCCAATCATTACCCAAAACTCCGTATTTTTTGGCCATCCATGATTTTTCTCCAAGTTGGACTAAATGCGGAGGGTCGAAAACAGCTAACTTGAATGTATTATCTGGATAAGGAATGTTCCGAAAATCGCCAATAACATCAGGACTTACTACAAGTTTTCTTCCATCGCAAAGAGTATCTTCAAACTCTCGGATGTCCATAAAAACAACGTCTGGATGATTTTTTCGATACCAAAACATTCTTGATCCGCAACAGACATCGATAATTGGTTTTGCCAAAGCGGATTGACTCAAAACGGCGCCACCTCCTTCCTCGCCTCGTCCTCGTAATACTCACGAATACAATCATGACACGTTGCATTTTCATCCTGCGCCCTATCGCATAGACCCCTTGGACAGTGACCTAAGTTTGATAATATCTGTGCCATTTTACGGCAGGATTCGGCATGAACTTTCTGGAGCCAGAGATCATGGGTCATAATCATCCCTCCTTAACCTGTCAACACAAACTCTAATTGCTCGCGTTCGACATATTCATCTTCCCAACCGACACCGATGTAATCCAGCACCTCTCCCCATCCTACTTCATACATCCAGAACTCCCATTCTTTCGGATTGTCCTCTCTGAGGCGATCAAACCGATGGGGCCTCTTTTCGATATGGATTCCAAATCCGCACATACTACATCCCGTTCTCTGTGCCCTAGTTGTGTAAAGCTCTCCTTTACTGTTGCGCTCGATGGTCCCATAGATGGCCGGGACTTGAATATTAAGGTCCAATGCCAATTGCAAAATATCCTGGCGGCTGAAGATGGCGAACGGACAAGAGCGGACGACGGTCTTCCCGTAATAGTTGCAACCATGCTTCATGAGCGCCTTTTCTCGCTGCCCCCCCCCTCAGAGGCCATAAGCCCCATATAAGGTTTCCGTCCGCTCTCCTTGGCGTAAATATCGCATGGACGCTCTTTCATCCAATAACAACAATCTGGAGATACTTTGAAAGGAGCTGTTTTGTAGTTGGTTCCATATTTTTCATTCTCGGGACCACCAAACAAATCAAGCCACTTTTGAGGCAAACGCATCCTGGAACCTGTTTCTCTGGTCTTGAAACCACCATAAGCCCCCGTCTCTCCGGTAATAATTGCGTGTCGAACCGTTGCGTTTTTCTCGGTAGGATTTTGTAGCATCTGAATCTTCCCGGCTTTTTCCTTTGATATAACCGGAAATCCATGATCCTTAATGACTTGGACCTTGCTTTTGAGTGGCTTCAAAAAAACCATGTTATCGAAAGCCTTATGAACTTCCTGGATGCTTTTATCCTCTAAAACCGACACGCTGACTCCTGGAATATCTTTTGATACAGTTTGTCTCAAAAACTCAAGTAAAGTGATGCTGTCAAGCCCGCCGACAGAACAAAACACCATACCTTCTAGCCGGTCATAAAACTCCCTGCCTCTTAGCTCGGCGTGGATTAATTTGGCTTGATATGGAAGACTTTGTTTCTGCATAAACTCATGTGGCGTCAACTCTTCCCCTCCTCATAACACCGTCTACAAACCCTTAAACAAGCCAACATAGCTTTACCGCACCCTGGACACTCCCAAGTAGGTTTGTTCTCGCTTCGGGCTTGTGACTCAATTTGAGCATATTGTATGTCTCTCGCCCATAGAGAGATGGCATCACCGCGGATGTCACGGATGTTCATGGGTGGCCTCCTAACTGCTTTTCTATACGTCTCCCGATCCATCGAACAACCGGAACAGCCCACGAGTTGCCAAGACACTTGTACCGAGGACCGTCTGCCGTGGCAATTACTCGTCTCTCTTTGAACTTCACAAGCCAACATCCGCGGTCTGTTTTGTGATAATAAGCAACTAGCTTCTCTGCGCTTTCATCGGTCTCTTTGGCTTTTTTCTGCCTTGAATCAATCAAGGTGTAATCGTCGGGAAAACCTTGGAGCCGTTCGCATTCTCTTGGAGTGAGCCGGCGCACTTGCATTCCGATATGGGCGGTTGGAGTTCGGTTAGTTCCGCTGTCTGTCGCTTTGAGAGTTGGGGCTAAATTTTCGTCATAAGCAATACTTCCGGCCTTTGCACCTTGACCGGCAAAGAATACGCCCGTAACAACTTCTTGTGTTGCCGCAGCATCAACCGTATAAGATGTTCCGTCATCGTTCCATCCGCGCCCATTTTGCGCCTTATCCCTCGCTCTTACATCTTGAATAGCCACGCATTGAGTGAAAGGATCTGTATCTACCGCGCCGGGAATATCACCGTGAACAGGGTCCATACGACCGTTGAAGGCTACCGGAACTAACGGCGTTCCTCTGCCTGTCCCATCTTCGCTTGCGTCATATCCTTCGCCGCGTAATGAATGTGCTACATAGGTTTCTTTAGATGAATCGTGGCTTGAATTTGGTTTTGCCAAAAGAGGATGGGCAATCAATATTTCAGAAGTTGGATCATGTTTTCCCGTTCCACCCTTTGCCATCACACTATGAGCCACACCACATCCAACTTGGTTTCTTATGAAGCCGTCTTTGCATCTTGCGTCGAGTGTTGGAGAGAGTTCCGTGAAGCGACCTCCTCCAGGGCCAATTTCAACGCCAGAGGTAGTTCCTTGCCCCGTTTCTCGGCTCGGCGGAGTATCCCGGCGCAGGCCGTCGGACTCAAAAAGTACCGCTGCGGGATCGAATCCGTCTCTAGCACTTGCGACAACGAACACACGATCGCGTCGTTGGGCCAATCCGAAATATTGGGCATCAAGGACCCTCCACGCGACTGCTCTTTGGGGTCCAAGCACATAACCAGCGTTCTCCCATCTTCCCCCTGGCGGTCGTAACGGCACACTTTCGCCGGCAATTCCAGCAAGGAAGCAACCAAAGGCGTTATCCTCTGTGTTAAGGACTCCGGGCACGTTTTCCCAGAAGATGATGCAAGGTTCAAGATTTCTTCCGTTCCGAATAGTGTCGATTGCATTTGCTACCTCCACAAACTTTAGAGTTAAATTTCCGCGCTCGTCATCAAGTGATTTTCTAAGCCCAGCGACCGAAAAGGCTTGGCAAGGTGTTCCTCCACAAAAGAGTTCCGGAACCTCGATTTCGCCGGATAAGATCCTCTCTGGTAGTTTAGACATGTCGCCATAGTTCGGGGTGTCTGGATAGTGATGCTTTAACGTTGCCGATGCGTGAGGATCGACTTCTGATAACCAGGCGGCTTCCCATCCCAGCGGATTCCAGGCGACCGAAGCTGCCTCTATTCCAGAGCAGACTGACCCGAATCGGATGTTCACGTTCCGCCCTCCTCCTCCAAGCAACTCCAGCACATCCTAAGCTTCTTTCCAATCCTTCTCCCACAAACAGGACAAGGCTTCATTCGTGGCTCGAAAGGCTTTTCTTTAGCTTTGCGCCGAAGAATACTCTCGTATTTTGATGATCTTGCGATGGATTCTGGAATCATATGGAGACACCAGCCCTATGGAACGTCACTACCCAAACCCAAGGGTTCAAACCAACTAAGTCAGGATAAATCTTGTAGAAGGTGTAAAGAAATTCTTTACAACTGATAAAGCCCTCTGCTCTCGCATCCTCTTCTGTTATGTCCTGCACCCTCTCTACCCTAACCTCGTCGATTTCAAGGAGGATACGGGAGGCTTCTTTTGGCATGTGGATTGAAGGTTTCCACTTTGGACACTCCGGATTATCGCCTTCGTCTTCCGGCCATTCTCCCGGGTACTTATCGTTGGTATCTGCCCTATACTCATAATGAAACGGATGATTATCCGGCGAACAGTCCGGGCATCGGTCGGTCATCGAGAGACACGGGGTGGATTCGTCGTAAATCTTCGCCCAAGTCTCGCGAACGTAGAGTATGTCTCCGACGGTTCCGAAGGGGCATTTTCTTCTTGTTATTACCATACCGTTCCATGATAAAGATTTGTCTTCTGCCGCAAAAACATAACACTTACCTTGTTCGTCGAAATAAGGATAACCTGGAGCAAAAGTAATAGATGGCGGCTGTGGTTTAATCGGCTCCCTAAACATACTTTTCCGACCTTCGAGAATAGCTCTAATGTCGTAATTTTTAAAGTTTTTAGCTCGTTCCATCATTCCCTGACCTCCTCCCCCGTCATCGCCCTAATCGCCCACGTTCGCAGCACGTTGCCCTCTTCATTAAGCTTGCAAGGGTCATATGATGCGATACGATGGAGCCAGGATTTGAGGCGGACGATTTCGGCTTGTGGAATTGCTAGTAAGTTAAGGAGCTCCTTGTTCCCGCAATTTTCGTCATGCCCTTCGTCGCTCGATTTAAGGCAGAACGTACATAGCGATATTCCCCTCGATGCACTTCGGTACTCAAAACCCTTGGTTTCTTGGAGGTTGGTTATGTACGCTTTGAGGTGGTTGTCCATCATTTCCCCTCCCCAAGGGCTTCCAAAGCCATTGCTCCATATTTGCTTATTGGCTTGCCGTCAATAGTGAATTGATCCCGTAAGTACTCGGCGAGTTCCTTCAACCTCTGATTCTCGCCCCTCAGCCTCTCGATCTCGTCAAGGGCGGGAATGTAATATTCGAGCATTTCACCAACAGTTTTAGAATACTCGTCGCCTTCATTAAATTTTTCCTCCCAAAGCTTCCTCACTTCCTCAACATTAAAACTCATCATTTCCCCTCCCCTTGATGGGCTTCTACTTCGCAAAATTCAACCCAACACTCGTCGCAATTCTTTTCGCTTCGAGTACAGATGTGATAAGGAGCGCAATATGGACAATTAAACGGCCTGCTATTATAAATCATCTGCAATTTATTTCTCAATCTCTCAATCTCGGCGCGCAATTCATTGACTTCGCTCTCTGGATAAAGAATTATACCCATCACTTTTCACCAACTTCGCAAAATTCAAGTACGCATTTTTCGCATAAACTAGGCAAACAAATCTTATTGGTCGGAACATCTGGATAATATGGGCATTTGTCTGATTCTTTTATAATCTTATATGTCTTATTTAGCTTCATCCTCAACCTCTGATTCTCCACCCTCAGCCTCTCAATCTCGTCAAGGGCTTGGTCCAGAGTTGCGATTATCACGTCCTCGGCAATCTTCTCATTGGTCACTGGGAGTCACCTCCGGTTTGCTCCTTTGGGCAAAACTTGTCGCATCTAAAATGCCTTTCTGGACAATCATCAAAGCGACATTCTCTGTCTTCCAAATCGTAATTAGAGCAGTTATCGCTGCAATTATCATTAAATTCTTCTGCCATCATTTCTTGGACTTCATCCCAATAAAACGGGTTGTCCAAGTCGTTTCTATGTTTCTCAACCCATGAATGACATAAATCACAAACGTAATAAGAGTTAAAATCACCTTCGCACAAACCGCATTCGTAATTGCATTCCGAACCGGCAGGTAATTTTATTCCGCAACAGATACAAAAGTGGTCTTTCCTAGTCTTTTTAACGCGCCTACTATGCCAAAACACTATCACCCCTCCAATCTCTTACTCTCTTCCCCCATCTCCGCTACGGCCCGCAACGCTTCGCTATACCTTGAAGCGGCTTTGATTAGCTCCAATCGCGCATCGTCTAGGAGCCGGTCAATTCGAGATGTTCCTGGCCATCGTCGATCTGAAATCCCTGCCGAACGAACGCTCGAACGATACATTGGGTCTGGATACGCTTTGAAAGCTGCCTGTCCCATTCCAAGGCCTCCTCTCTATCGAGAGGCATGAAATAGCCAAACGGAGCTTCTAAGGCAGCGACAATCATGTATTTGCGGCAGCGGAGTTTTTCGATAGCCTTTTGAATCGATCGCTCACCGATTCCGGTTAGGGCTGTGATTTGCTTGGCCGTGATTGCGTTGGCTCGACCTTTTGGGATGACTTCGAGGATTAGATTGCAGATATGGTCACTTGCTGCGCGGGAGTTCATCAAGCAGACCTCCTTTGACGTTTCTCTTCGTTTTTCCATACTCTGCGATGCTTCCAGCAGTTAAGGATCTGCTGGCGTTCTGTGGAACGACGTTTGCGTTTAGGAGCTGGCATCAACGTCCCTCCTCGCGTTATACTCATCTAACATCTCTTGAGGATGTATCACATGACCGCATCCGTTGCACTTGCGGACGGGGTAAGGCTTAGATAGAATCGTATCGCCCATGTAGTTGCGGTGAATGTTTTTAAACATCTGCTTTTTCCCGCAACCAGGGCATTCGGTAAGGCTGGGATTGGGAGGCGAAGGAGTTGTTTGGTAAACGTGATCTGACATGGCATATTCAAGTCTGCCAAGCTCCATCATGCACATAGCTGTTGCTAGGCCGAGGCTACTATGTAGGCTATGTAGGGTTCTGCTCATCTCCGTCCCTCCTCAATGCCTGTGGGCAGTTTTGATGCGCCAACTCATCCAGCGTGATTCTGTTTCCATCTCTGTCAAAGATAACGCAATGGCCATCCCGCATATCGATGCGGAGGTTTATGTATTTGCAGCGAGGGTTCCAAACCCAAGACCAGTAGTTGAGTTTTGCCTTTGCGATGATGTCCATAACCTTGCCGATGTCTGTCCACGACTTAGGAGGCAGTAGTTGCTTGTCCATCTCCATCCTCCTCGCTGACGTTTTTAGCATCCGGCCCCTCGCCATATTCCTTGGCGCATTGCTTTGAATCCGGGCTTAAAAACATACATGCTCCTTCGGTGATTGTACATTCCCATCCGTGGTATTCATCTGTTGACCTTGAGCATGAGCAGCCGGGATGCGGAACTCCATAAACTGGCTCGTGATCTTCTTGGAGATCATAAATGCGCTCGTAATCATCGTCATCGTCAATGTCGTAGTCTGATTCATCTTCGTCTTCCTCAATGCAACAGACACATTTAAGAATGTCTTCTTCAATATCGAGACAAACATCATCAAGATCGCCGTTGCAATGACATAAACTACCGCATATCGGGCAATGATGTGCCATCTCCATCCTCCTTATATCCGCCTCCCCGGTCATCGCAGAGCGAAGAGGCGGGTTGTTATGCTTGGGCTACCGTTACCATCTTGCCTGTAAGCGCCTGTATCTCTCGTTTGAAAAGGGCTTCATCGCTGTTCCCATCACTCAAGTGGATCAGCGTAATCGATTGCACCTTCGAGAGATCATTGGCTTTAAGAAACTCCTTCAACACTTCCAGACTCATATGAGAATGCATCAACCGCTTTTTCATGGCCACCGGAACCTTCCCGGACGAAACATTTTCGTTCAGAATGTCCCGGGAATGGTTACACTCTACGAGAAGGTGAGTTAGTCCGTTAAAGCGGTATTTGCAATAGGCTGAATCGGTTAGGAATAGGAGCTTTTCTCCCTGTCTGTTAGCTAATAGGAACCCGAGAGTTTCCGGAGCGTCATGGACGGAACTGAAAGGAAGAATAGACCACGTTCCAATCTCAAACTGTTTCATCGCCTCAACAACTCTGATTCGGTGTCCTTCTGCTCCGATTTCATCCCTAGTCCCTTTGGATAGGTAAACATCCATCCCGGCTTTTAGGGCATCCTGAACGCCTTTTGAATGATCTTTATGGCTATGCGTCACTAAGCATCCTTGAATGTCTGATGTCCGAAAATTAAGCTTCTTTTGGATGTCCTTGAATGGGATTCCAAGCTCCAGAAGGAGCGGGGTAATACCGTCCGAAACTCTATAGGCATTACCCCGACTCGACGAAGCGAGAGTTTGAATCTCAATCAATAGGGATCATCGTCCGTTCCGGTGGGCTTAAGTTCAAGATCTGAATCGTCGCCCATGGGTTCGCTTTTCGAAACCTCAACATCGATCACATCACCATTGGCGTTGTCCATGATTTCCTCATCGACTTCCGCTTCGGCTCGGACGTCATCAGCTCGGTTAAAGTGGTCAAGTACCAAACCGCTATCGTTAGAAGAGTTGATATATGCCTTACAGGTTCTGTTAATAACAGTCTTTTTAACCATCTCACTAGAGAACTTCTGGTGAGTACTGCCAGCGCTTTCGGGGTTCATTTTCGACATCGACCAAGCGGCTTTGATTTCATCTATGGTCATAATCTCGGTGTAGTCCGGTCGATTGTCTCCGAATACAATCGTGCAGTAGGCGGCGACAATATCACCTTTTTCGATATTCTCCAACCGTTGAACATGCTTCAAAATGACTTTCCGGCCGCGCTCGATTGAATACTCGAAGTCATCTCCCTTGTAGATGACCTGGGCGAAAATGTCTTGCGCCCCGACGACATTCTTGGTAACGGCCATGGTCCCGAAGTAGGAGCGTTGGAAAACAAGCGTCTTGCCGTAGGCAATGAAGTACCCCTGTTTCTTCGCCGGGTTCAGCCCTTGGATAACCATATCCAAAAGGGCGTTGGCGATACTATCACGAGTACAGACAGATAAAACTGGGTTTTTGTCCTTGTCTATAGTGTTTTGAAGTGTGAGCCATGCGCTTTTCATGGCGTTCTCTGGACTGTAGTTGGGTGGGAAGTGTATCTCCCCGGCCTGTTGGAACTGACGAACCTTCTCGGCCACTACATCAACCGTGTCTTTTTTTAAAAGGGCTAAATCGTTTCCCATGGTTAGATTGCCTCCTTCATAATTTGAGTGTCATACTCGACTCTTAGGGACTTCTCGCCAGGAACCGCCACCAGGCGAATACATTGACTTTTTGGCGGTAAAAGTTGAGTCACACCCTCGGCGTTATCTACAAATACGGGGGCTTCGAATCCATAATGCTCGGATAAGGTGTTAAGGATGTCGATTCCGACATTGACCTTATGCCCTGTGTTGAGGTTCGAAGAATAGGGAACGCCGTTGTAGATGGTCTCGCATGTTTCCTGGAGTCCGCCGTTGATCTGCTGATCGAACAGCTTAAATCTTGCCATCTTGAACTTCCCATTAATCTTCTCTTCCAAGAGGTTGACCTTCGCCCGAGTGAACTCTTCGGTTAGGTAAAGCTCTCGTTCCAACTTCTCAAACTCTTGGGCAAGGGTTTTCTCCTGGGCTTTCAACTCTTCGATGCGTTCATTGGCCTTGTCAATCTGCTCAAACTTGGCCAATTCAGACCGGACTTCTTTCGTGGCTTCGAGAATGGCGTCGATCTCGGTTTTGACCTTCTCGGCATCGGCAGCGGTTCCGGTCTGGAGCTGTTGAAGCTCTTCGGAAACGGCCTTTTTTCGCTCGACCAAGGAGTTATAAGGTTCAGCCGGACGAACAGCAGTAGCACTATTCCGCAGTTGATCGGCTTCGGTCTGGAGGGCGCCAAGAGCCGCTTCCTTCTCTGACTTTTTAAGAGCCAACTCCGCAAGTTTCCCCTCGATGTCGGGAAGTTGAGATTTGATCGCCTCAATGTCTGCTTTTGCCTTCATTCCCTTTTCTTTGTTGGCTTCGAGGTCAGAGGCTTTCTTCTGGTTGAATTCGGCCAATGCTTTCTCTCGGGCTTCGGCCAACCGCTCTTCGGGAATCGCCTGGCCACACGTTGGGCAGGATTCGTCTTGGGATAATTCAAACTCTCGCACTTGAATGGCTTTCCATTCGGTGAGCAGGTTGTTCCGAGTCTGTTCAAGCGAAGCGACATCAGCGGTTCCCTGGTTCCATTTGCGCTTCAATGTGTCCATTTCTCCCGATATGGTGGATATTTCGCGCCGGATAGCATCCATTTCGTTATACTTTTGCTGAACCGCGCCGTTGGCTTCTTCTTGTAGTTTCCGGTCGAGAGATAGGATCTCACTCTCGATCTGTTGAAGCTCGATTCTCTTGGCAGATACCGCCCCGCCGTTTTCGATGTTGGCTAGTTCCTGCTGTTTTGCGGTTAGGGCTTGATTGTAATTGTCGATGGAGCTTTGGAGTTCTTTGGCGCTCTTCTCGGGCGCTTCTGGAATAGACCGTTGGACTTCGTCGATTCGAACCGGCATCCGGTCGAGTTCCTTGTTGATCTCCGCTCGTTTTGCGGCAATTATTCTCTTGTGAGCGTCGATGTCGTTTCCGTTGAGAATGTCAGGTAGAGACTTCAAAGCCTCGTTCGAGTCAATGACCGCTTGATCGGTGATGTCTCCGCAAACTTCAAGGAGAATCTTCCGGCGCTCTGTCCAATGAAGAGAGTTGAAGTGAGCCGGGCTCGTAAGAAGTCGGAATACATCCTCTTTGATGAGTTGATCAATCTTGGTAGAATACTCGCCTTTTTGAACCGGGACACCGTTGACGAAGTAATCCGTGGTATGTCCTGTGAATTCATCCGTTGCGCTTCCGCGCTTCCTGGTCCACTTCTCTTTGTAGACCTTGCGAAGGTTTAGGGGTTTGCCATCGATGTCGAACGTGGCTTCGGATTCATGCTCCAATCCATGGAGTGGGTTTCCGTTGGCATCCAGGGTCTTGATGTCGAAGTCTTTACGGTTCTGACTGTCTTTGTCAAAAAGAAGCCATGTCATGGCATCGAATAAAGTGGTTTTTCCGGCTTCGTTTTGGCCGTAGACGGTGACGTTCTCGCCGTTGGCCTGGAGTTCAAATTGTCGAACCCCTTTGAAGTTCCTCAACTTGAGGGACAAAAGCTTGATTACCATAGGTTTTCCTCCCTTTTAATTTGTCTCCACAACCAACACATCAGCATTGACATAGACCTCATTGACCTCTGACCCATAGCCATCGATCTCTATTTCCATGTCGCCGGGTAGTTGGTCGAGGATTTTTTTAAACTCTGCGACGGTCATAAACGTCGCCTCCCTTTGATTTTTAACGGCGCATCATCAGCTCCCGGAAGCCTCCGCGCTCGATCCTCTTGCCCGAATTGTCGGGAGAGTCCGGGTTCCTGTTATTGTTGGCGGTTTATGGATTGCCGCCGTCCGAGAAGTTGTCGCTGGTGGGCCGGATTCGAACCGACAACCATCCGCCTTGGGGCTTTGTTCATAGGTTGGTTAGCACCCTCACGGCCTCCAGGGTCCGCTCGTCAGCATTCCCACCACCAGCAAACTTAAATCACCTCGGCCAGCAATTGTAAATCGTCAAGATGATGGATAAAACGGCAATGACTCCGACAAATCTCCAATACTCACGGTTAGTCATCTAACCCGCCTCCTTCATGCTTTCAATCATCAAAATGCTCCATGACTTCATCAATCCCGATTTCTTCCAAGATGTCATCAATGCCGATTTCGTGAACGACTCCTGATAGAGTCATGATCTTGACCAGTTGATGGAGGATGTCGGATGCGTTCTCGATGTCGATTAGCTCGACAGTCATCTTGTTTTGATATGGGTCGATGTTGGAGATGCCTTTACACTCTACGGTTAGCTGTCTCAATCCATCGCCTCCTCAAGTTTCTTTTGCAGTCCTGGTACAACCAGGAGCAGGAGTAAGAGTTCGTCGATTTTGCGATTGGTCATGAAGTTTTATCGTTCCTTCCTGAAAGGACAGTCTTGGCATCCTACGCTTCCGGCTTCACAAAGATCGGCCTCGGTGATGGAGTGTCCGTTCTTAGAAGCGGTATCTCTGCAAGCGTCTTCATTGGAGCCTTCCTGTCCGGATATAGACCGATGGGCTTCTGCCGAATAAGCATCCATCATCCAGCCCTCCGAATCTCGAACGGCTCTCCAGGCTTAAACTCGTGGATTTCAAACGGGGTGATTGTATCAGCCGCCTCTTTAAGATCAAGGTAATCCTGAAGTCCAGAGATGGGGCCGACATAAGCGGCGATCATTGTGCGGGTCTCCGGTTTTTCTACCGGGCGGATAGAGTGGATCATGACATTACCTCCCTTGATTTTTGATATAGGATAGGATAAAATCATGGTGTAAGCAGTTTCCTAACTGAACGCTTCGACTGTTGGCGCAGTCGGGGCGTTTTTAAATTGTTCCGAGTAACACATAATTCCGACCAATGGACCGACCATATCGAAATGCTCTTTAAATGCTTTCTCAAATACCGGCCTTTCGCAGTCTGTGATGTCGTTGTCATATCCGGTTTCTAAGAGGCAAGCCTGTTCTCGTTCGGCTTCGCGGAATTCCTTAGACAGCATCAGCAGCAGAGTTTTTAGATCGGCATTGTCTGGAATTGAGAAAAGGCTTACTCCGGATGTTTCAAATACTGCGTTTAGATACCGCCAGAATAGATGCTCCGCTTTAAGTACACTGGCCATCCGAATAGCAAGGAAGATGTCGGGAAATTGTTTGCCTTTTTCGTAATCCCAATAGGTTCTAGGTGAAATGCCGATTTGTTCTGCGGCATCATCCAAACAGCCGAACATGGGTTTGCGCGCTTCTCGAAGCGATGTTCCAAATCTCGCATAAGGATGCAAGTTTCTCACCTCCTTCTCGCAGTTAGTTTCATTGAGCTTTGGAGCGAATGCGTGTATGATTAAGTCAGTTAATCACTCACCCCACCCTTACTCCTTGGGAGGCGGCTTCCCCGGTCGCCTCCTGCCTCTTTTTATAAGGCTCCGGCACAACACCATCCCGAACCATTTTCCCAATTACACATTGAGCGATTTCCTTCAACTGGTCGGGATCATCTGGAACCTCTCCAACGACCCTATCAAGACCCCGCACAGTCTCAAATCCAACAACACAGCGTCCTTTTCGAATGGGCTTAGCGGTACGCTCGACGAGTAGCATTATTCATCACCGCCGATACTGTCGATAAACTCCTGGTATTCGAAGGCGCGAATCATTTCATTCGCATAGTCTCGAAGCGCCTTGATCTTGGTTGTGCCTCTGATTCCATGAGCTTCGCTGCGCTCGGTATTAACGATGGTCAATCTCGCGTCCTGGGGTTCGCTGGATTCGTTGGCGGTTTCGAAGATTGCCGCGAGACCAGGAACGAGAACTCGAGCATCTTTCATGGGTTGTCCTCCTTTCCTAAAGGGCTGCTTCATATGTAGCGGCTTGCTCTAGCGAACCGCACAACATTTCGTTGGTTGTATGATTAAAAAAAAGACTCTTCACTGTTTCGCCAAAATAATCCGCAATTTGTTGTGCGAGTTCAAGACTCGGATTCCTGGTTCCTAATTCGATCATTCCGTAATAGCTGGTGGTAATTCCGAATTTTACCGCCAAATCTTTCTGTTTTAGCCCATGTTCCCGGCGAAGTTGGATAAGCTTATGGCGAGGAGTCTTTTCGATCTTTAGAACCAACATAACCACCTCCAATCCAACAAATTGTTGTTCCTTATGTGCCTATTATATCCAACGTCTTGTTGTATGTCAACAACTTTTTGTTGTTTTTATTTCTTTTTCCAACTAACTGTTGTACAATAGAGATCCAAAGGAGGTCTTTATTTTGTTTGCCGAGCGTTTGCGCCAATTGCGCGAAGAAAAGTGTTTATATCAAAAAGATATAGCTCAATATCTTGGCATCTCTACTAGTGCTTATGGTTATTATGAGCAAGGGCAGAGAGAACCAGATATTGAAACCATAAATAAACTTGCTGATTTTTTTGGCACAACATCGGACTATATCCTTGGCCGCTCTGATCAACGCAATCCCTACATCCCACCAACCGCCCAGATAGCTGCCTTCCATGAACCAGGAGCCAAGTATGACACCCCCTTCGAAATCGACGAATATGAACTGGAACTCATTAACCTATGGCGCAAGAAAAACGGCAAAGAGCCGTATAAAAGGAGGAGCGAATAATTTTAACATCACGAAACATGGAGGGGCGCGAATGATGGAACTGGAGCTGATTAAGTTTGCTTATGGCCTGGGAATAACCATCGAGTATGTGGACAACTTGAAGCGAGAAGCATTCTATTACTCTGACATTGACGTTCCGCCTGTTATCTACATGTCAAAGGGAACCATGAGAAGTGATCGCCATTTCCGCAGCGTTTTAATTCATGAGATAGGGCATTATTTCACCTGTTCGGGGCGTGTTTGCGCTGGATATTTCACGCATTGGGACAAACTGCAAGAAGATATCGTCGAATACAGAGCGGCCAAGTGGGGAGCCGAATATCTAATCCCTGACGAAAGTTTAAAGCTTGCTTTTGAAAATGGCATTACTGGAGTATGGGAGCAAGCCGACTTGTTTGTTGTAGACGATGAATTAATGGCTTTTCGAAGGGAATTATACCAGCGAAAAATGATAGGATATAGAAACAACAAAAGAGCGCCAAAAGGCGCTTTCGGTGTATCTTAGGGGTTTGTTTTATTTTGTCGAATGATATTGAAATTAAGAGGTGATTTTTAATGGGTGACAAAGATTCGAATATGGGATGCTTATCTCTTATTTTGGCCATTCTGATTCTCGGCGGGGCAACTTTCTTTGTTATGAATCTTGGAAAAGATAAGCCTACTCAACAAGAGACCGTATCCGTCCGAGATCAACTTTTACCGGAGGTTGCGTCTTGGCTTGAAAAGCACTCATACCATGGCACTCCAAAAGCAGTAACTGAAATGCCCGATTGGGCTATGGGAAAACGTCAAACAGTTACCATGTCGGGCGCATCGGGAATCGTTGATTATATCTTTTATCTCCAGAACGATTCCGTGGCAACTGTGTATAAGATCAATCCAGCAGGCGAAAGAACAGAGGTTTGGAGAAAATAAAGGGGTGACATCATGACTTCACAAAAAGCGGTATCATATGCACGTTTTTCATCGGCAAATCAGCGCGAAGAGAGTATTACTGCTCAACTTCGCGCTATACGTGATTACGCTCAAAAAAGGGACATCTCTATTGTTAGAGATTACGTTGACGAAGCTTTATCGGCTACAACGGATGAGCGTCCACAATTCTTGCAAATGATTGACGATATATCAACCGGAAGGATTGCTGTTGATTTTGTTTTTGTCCATAAGCTGGACAGGTTTTCCCGTAATCGATTCGATTCAGCGGTCTATCGCCGAACGTTGGCACTAAAAAACGTTAAGCTTGTCGCCGTCGATCAACCATTGGACGATTCGCCGGAAAGCGTGATTCTCGAGGCTCTTTTAGAAGGGCTTGCAGAATATTACTCCAAAAACCTCTCTCGTGAGATAAAAAAAGGCATGAAAGAAAATGCTATGGGCGCCATGCACAGAGGAGGCTGTCCCGCTCTTGGATATGATGTGGTTAATAAAAAGTATGTAATCAACGAGCCAGAAGCCGCTATCGTTCGCCGTATTTTCCAAATGATCTCCGATGGGCACACTTACGATGAAACCATCAATGAGCTTAATGCCAATGGATACACTACTAAGCGTGGACAAGCTTTTGGTAAAAACTCGCTCCTAGCCATATTGACCAATGAAAAGTATGTTGGGAATTATGTTGCGGGGGTTTATTCGCCAGGTTCGGAGATTATCCGAAAACCAAACGAAGTGCCGGCCATTATCGAGCAGAATGTTTGGGAGAGGGTGAAGGGGATTATTGAGCGCAGAAAACACTCGGCTCCGAGATCAAGGGGAAACACCGTTTATCTTTTGACCGGGAAAATGTTTTGTGGAGAATGTGGAGCGGCTTATGTAGGAAACTCGCGCAAAGGCGGAAGAGGCGGGGAATATCGTTATTATGGATACGGATGTGTAAATCGCAAACAGACCAAGACCTGTTCGAACGCCGACATTTCGAAAGAAGCAATTGAAAACTATGTCTTGGATGAGATTGAATCGCTGTTTAATGTCAGTAATATAGACTCACTCGCCGGGAAAGCAGAGGAGTATTATTTGGCCGCCAACGAACAAAATGAAACCGAGCTTTCCAAGTTGCGCGAATCAATTAAGTCTCTGCAATCTCGTATTGATAAACTCTTTGAAGCTATCGAAACGGAATCGATGGACGCAATAATAGCGGGTCCGCGAATAACCAGCCTAACAAAAGAAAAGGAGGCCTTTGAAAGCCGCCTTGAAGAGCTTGAGTATAATCACCGCCCGCCTATTACAAGGGAGCAGATCAAATTATATCTCTTGAATATCCGGGAAGGACTCATGGAAAGAAGCGATATGGTCCAATGCCGAAAGATTATCGAACGTCATGTTGAAAAGGTTATAGTGCACAAAGACGGTATCAAGGTTATATTTAAGATGGGCAAAAACGATGACCCCACGCGCAAACGTGAGGTCGTGGATAACAATGGTGGACCTGAAGGGATT
>OBJA01000208.1_pt1 | contig 57391 bp, 46 predicted proteins | sample 1519751 | NCBI WGS metagenome assembly OBJA01 (sample SAMEA3881238, study PRJEB22517) | soil metagenome | biome: lake sediment; feature: soda lake sediment; material: sediment, water from around vicinity | place: India | collected 2013-12-23 | depth 3 m
ATAACAGGCCGGTATGTAACGCCAGACGATGAGCGGCTGGATGATGTGTTTGTGACGGATGCGCCTGCCGCAAAAATCGGGCAAAAGGTGGTTGTGCAGATTACCAAACGTGCCGCAGGGCGGGAAGATGCCAAAGGGCGCATAATTGAGTATCTGGGCAAAGCGGGCGCTGCGGATGTGGAGCTAAAAAGCCTGATTCGCCAGCACGCACTGCCTGATGCTTTCCCGGCGGATGTGAAGCAAGAGGCTATACACGCTGCGAATAAGCCTCTCAATACGGCAGGTCGTGAGGATTTTCGCGATTTGCGCGTGTTTACGATCGATGGTGCAGATGCGAAGGATTTGGATGACGCGGTTTCGATTCGAAAGATTGACGAGGGCTATGAGCTGGGTGTGCATATTGCCGATGTCGCGCATTTTGTGACGGAAGGTTCTTTGCTTGATAAGGAGGCATTCAAACGCGGTACCAGCGTGTATCTGGCAGATACGGTGCTGCCGATGCTGCCAGAGCAGCTTTCCAACGGTGTGTGTTCCTTAAGCGAAGCGCAGGAGCGGCTGACGCTCTCGTGCATCATGGAGGTTGATGAGCGCGGCAATGTGCGTCAGGCGCGTGTTTGCGAAAGTGTGATACGCTCGCTTCACAGGATGACTTATTCGGATGTCAGCAAGATACTGGCTGGCGGGCATGAGGAGCTTGAGCGTGCTTATACAGACATACATTCCGACTTGATGCTAATGGGTGTGCTTGCGGCTAAAATGCGCAAGCGGCGTGAGGACAAAGGCAGCATTGATTTTGAGATCGATGAGACGGCGTTTCAATATGATGTAAACGGCCGCGTGATTGGTTTAAAGCCAAGAGAACGCGGCGATGCGGAGAAGCTGATTGAGGAGTTTATGCTTGCAGCCAATAAAGCTGTGGCGCAGATGTACTTTTGGCGCGAGGTGCCTTTTGTGTACCGTGTGCACGAGGCGCCCGATGAAGAGAAAATGCAGACGTTTGCCGCGTTTTATGCCAACTATGGCAAAATGAAGGGCAAGCTTGATAACGTGCATCCCAAAACACTGCAAGGCATACTCAAAGACATCAGCGGCATGCCGCATGAGAGTATCGTCAGCCAGATTATGCTGCGCTCGCTCAAAAAGGCAGAGTATTCACCCGAGTGCAAGGGGCATTTTGGGCTAGCTTTTCTGCATTACTGCCACTTCACATCGCCCATTCGGCGGTATCCTGACCTTACGGTGCATCGCATTATCAAGCTGGATTTGGCCGGTAAGCTGATCGGCAGGAGGGCTGATGCGCTTGCGGAGAAGGTGGGCCTGATCGCGCAGCAATCCAGCCAGAGAGAACGTGCGGCAATGGAAGCCGAGCGTGCGGTTGACGATATGAAACGCGCTGAATATATGCATGGAAAAGAGGGTGAAGAGTTTGACGGCATTGTCAGCGGCGTTGCGAAAAATGTCATATTTGTGCAGCTTGACAACACAGTTGAGGGTGTGATACCATTATCATCCCTGCCGGACGACTACTATGTGCATGTGGAAAAGATGTATTGCGTCATCGGAGAGCGAACGCGCAAAAAGATCAGTCTTGGAGATATGATGCGTGTGCGTGTGGAGAGTGTCAGCGTGTATCCGCCGCGAATCGAGTTTGCGCCAGCGGGTGAGAGAGAGTGAGTCTTAGTCTTATGAATGAGGCTGTCAAGATACTGATAAAAAACAAAAAGGCGCGCCACGAATACTTTATTGAAGAGGTATATGAGGCAGGGATCGCGCTGGCTGGCAGCGAAGTGAAGTCAATCAGAAGCGGCAAGGCCAATATCACAGATGCTTTTGTGCGCATACAAAACGGTGAGGCTTATATACACAGCATGCACATCAGTCCTTATGAAAAGGGCAGCGTGTATAATATGGAGCCGATGCGTTCGCGCAAGCTGCTGTTGCACAAGAAGGAGATCGTCAAGCTGCACAGCATTGTCACACAAAAAGGGCTGACGCTGGTGCCGCTGGCGGTGTATCTTAAAAAAGGGCTTGTCAAAATCGAGATCGGCGTGGCGCGCGGCAAGAAGCTTTTTGACAAACGCCACAGCATTGCCGAACGCGATGCGGAGCGAAAGAAGGAAATTGCCAGAAAGATGGCAAGGTAAACCATGGGGGCGTACTTGGCTTTCGACGGGGGTTTGCCGGGATCGGATAAGCGGGTCGCAGTTCCGGAATGCTGCGTTAAAAAGCCGGACCTTAAAATTAGTTGCAGATAAAACTGAACTAGCTTACGCTGCTTAATGCAGTGTAATGTCTTGCCGGCGTCTCCCTAAGCGCCGGGTCAAGGCACCATTATTTAGGGGAACCGCCCTTGCAAAGCTTTGAGCAGGGGAGGGGACGATGAAGCTACCGCACGGTATGACCTGCACATGGGGCGCGCCGTGGGGGAAACCTTAGTACCTGTGCTGCACCCGGAGAAAATCTGATTTTGGAACTTTCGGACAGGGGTTCGACTCCCCTCGCCTCCACCATTATCATCAATAGGACAAACTTTTAGCTTCTATTGATAAATTTTAAGGCAGTTCGCAATGAACTGCCTTAAGTTTACCATCGTTGCGGTTTTACTTCAAATATAATGGCGTTTATTATCGCCTATCCGTTCATCACCAAATCGTCATACAAAGGTGCGTACTTCTGCATCTCGTCTGCGAACTTAAATTCAATCCGTATGCTCTTATCTGCACCAATCAATATCCGCTCTACAAGACTTGCTATAACTTCTCGCGTCAGCTCTGATATGCCCTGATATTTGCAAAAAGACTGCATGAATGCTGACATATATTCAACGCCATTTCCTAACTTCTTGAGCTCAAGCTTTAAAGAAGAAATGCGCTCCTGATTATTCTTATCCATCTGTTCAATACTCTCGCGCAGGTTTACGTATGCTTCGTCTGTTAGCGTATCATCCAGTCTGTTGATGTATGTGTGCATCACTTTGGCTCTAGTGTTAGCAATGTGTTCCTGTTCATTGATTGCGGCATCAAGTTGTTGTTGCAGCTGTTTTTTCATTAACGTCATTTCGTTCTTGGCGTTTCGATGCAAAGCCGCCTTAATATCAATTGAACTGTCGATTAGGCTGTTGACGCTTGAAAGCAATACATCCAAAATGACCTCTTCCGCTATCAGGTGGCTGGTACACGAAGGAAACCTGAGCTGCTTGTTGGTCTTGCACCTAAAATAATAATGTGCCTTACCATTCTTGGTGGTCTTTGATCGCTGCATTTGCGTCAGACAGTCTGCGCACACCACGAATCCGGCCAGTACAGACGGCTTTATCTGTGGACTTCCTATCCTTGTTTTCGGGCGCGTCTGCTTGGAAAGCAACACCTGTACCTCATTGAACATGTCTTCGTCAATTATCGCCTCATGCGTATTCCTTACAATTATCCACTGCTCTTTGGGGAGTGGCGTCCGCGTTTTGATTTTGTGAGAATAGGAGACGGTTTTGCCCTGTACCATGTGTCCTGTCAATATATCCTGCGATAATATGCATTTTACCGCAGGGGCGCGCCATACCGTATCGCGCTTGACAATCAGCCCTTTGCGTTTTCGTCTATGCTGAGATGGTGCCAGAACACCTCGACGATTCAATTTATGAGCAATCTCATTCAGGCTTTTGTTGCTTAAATACATGGTGAATATATCCTTAATGATGCTCCGGACATCTTCATCCACGATCAGCTTGTACTTATCCAACGGGCTGCGCAGATAACCATACGGAACCTGCGGCAGCACATATTTTCCTTCCTTGCGTTTAACTTTCAGACTCGCCTTGGTGGAATTGGACACCTGTCTCAAATACTGCTCGTTGAAAAGATTGATCAGTGGCGCTTCAATGCTGTTCATGCGCTGTGGGTCAAGATAGCTGTCAAAACCCTCATGTTGAGTAATAAACCTTACGTTGTGTTTGGGCAGAAATATCTCCAAATAATAATCGCCGTCAATATGTTCCCTGCCAAACCGCGACAAGTCTTTGACCAGAACGCAGTTGACTTTTCGGTCTTCAATATCGGAAATCATCCGGTTAAAATCAGGGCGGTCAAAATTGCCGCCCGTTCTGCCGTCATCCCGATACACCTCAATATTGGTCAGCCCCTTTTTGACCGCCAACTCCTTGAGTATTTTAATCTGGTTCCCAATGCTGTCATATGTCCCGCGATTTTTTTCTTCCTCGGATATTCTCACATAGATGGCCGCTATCTTTTCGTTGGGCGTATATCTTATCATGCCAGTCATGTCACATCGTTCCTTCCATATCGTAGAATTCCTGCGCGTATTTTTCAATATAGCGCATTAATCGTTCGTATTCATTCTTGTAGTTGAATTCAATTCTGACATGCTTGTCAGCACTTATGTAGATATAGTCAATCAATTCGGTCGTAATCTCGCGGGTGAGTTCCTTCAAATACCCGTATTGAAGCAGCTTATCAAGCCATGTAATCTCATTGCGCCGGATATCGTCTTCGGCTTTCCGCTCAACTTCGAGTGCCGCAATTTGATCGCTTAGTTTTACGATACGCTCATCAAGGCTTTTAATCATAGCAACCAAATCTTCTTTTTTCAGTACGATATCTTCCTCACCCGTCACGAAACCGAAATACCGCATGTGTGCGTTGGTCTTCATGGCCATAAGTTCGTCCTTCTGGCGCTGTTTATCCTTGATTAATCTATTGTAATCAAAGGCCTGCGGCTGCGTATACTTATGCTGATTAATGACCTCTATCGCTCGTTTTACATCCACCAGCGTCTGCAAATGGGCGTTGATTGTGTGCCTAACCAAATTCGTCAGGACTTCTTCACGAATGCTGTGTGAACGGCTGCAAATTGTTGAACCCTGATGAATGTGGGCCTTACACTTATAGTAGACGTACTCTTTGCCTTTCATAAAGGTTGGATTGCGCTTCATAGATGATCCGCAATCGGCGCATCTTAACAAACCTGAAAAAGGGTATATCCTATCTTGATACATAGATGTACCGGTGCATCGTTCGCGAAATTGTTTTTGTACTTTATCGAAGACCTCCTTGGAGATAATCGGTTCATGAGTGTCGTAGACGATAATGTGATCTTTTTGGTCTAAGGCAATTTCTCGCCTGTTTTTATAATTCAGTGTGGTTCTTCGCCGCTGATCGAGCGCGCCTGTATACGTTCTATTGTAAAGTATTTTGCGCACTGATTCAGGACGCCAGCCTTTTTGGCTATACACAAAACTGCTATTTTTATAAATAGAGCGGGTTTTTAAGTAATCACTTCGAGTAACAATCCCCAGTTCATTGAGTTTTTGGGCAATGCGAATAACACCCATACCTTTCAGGTACATATCAAAAATCATCTTCACGACGACGGCAGCTTCTTCATCCACTACCAGCTTGTATTTATCATTCGGATCTTTTATATACCCAAAGGGCGGAGGAGAGATGTTTTTTCCTTCTCGCCTTAGAATGTTTTTAACATCTCTAACCTTCTTGGACGTTTCCATGCTGTTATGATCATGGATGAGGTTCTTGATGCGCACCATGAGGCTCATGGTCGCCTCGGCGTCCTTTTCACTGTCCACATCGTCAATTATGGAAATGATACGGCAACCGTAGGCCGGCAGTGTTTCTTCTAACAGCTTGCCTGCCTCAATATAGTTACGTCCAAAACGCGACAGGTCTTTGAGGATAATGCAGTTGATTTGTCCGCTGCGTATTGCCTTCATCATCCGCTGGAAACCTGGACGGTTGAAGTTCGTACCCGTCCAATCGTCATCTATGAATTCTTCGGACGATATGAATTCTTCATGTTCCTCGATATAACTGTTGATGAGCTTCCTTTGGTTTTGAACACTGTAGCTTTCCACATCGTCATTATCAAAGCGTGAAAGGCGGATATATTTTGCTACATTCCATCCCTTGAACGCAGGCGTTGCTTGTTTTTCCTGCTGTGTTACATAAAATTTCTTTCGTGCCATGAGATGATCTCCTTCCCGTGCGTTGTGGTATGTATCCACCGTAGCACACAGGATTCATCCCACAAAAATTGAGGCTATTTTTTTGACAGATAGCTGATGAGCTTGTCCTCCAAACGTTCCTCGCCTACAAAAGCCACCTTGACTTTATATTTACCGTACCGGAAATGGTACGGATTTTTTATTTGGCGGGAAAAGCTGCGCGCCCGCTGCTCTAACGGTTGTTGGGGATTGATTATGACATCCCTTATATCAATTAACTCTGACGCTGCCATTTGCTAACCTCCCAAAAAATTCATCCGACTTTTTCTCCCTGAAAAAAGATGCCACGTCTACGATATCCGACGTATACCGGCATTCCGGCAATGCACTTTTTAAGGGTGTCATATAATGCGTGTTCACACGGCAGTCCAGAATCGAGATCACCGCCGTGTCTGATTCCGTGCGTATCGCGCGGCCATGGCCCTGCTTCAATTTCAACAGCATCTGTGGTATGAGTATCTGCTGGCGGTACTCATCGTCGCTGCCCAGCTCCGTACGCTTGTATTCCGTGATCGGGTCGGGGATGAGAAACGGCAGCTTGGTCATGATCAGGTGCGACAGCCTGTCGCCCTCAAAGTTTATGCCCTCCCACAAAGGGCCGCAGCCAAACAGTACGGCATTGTCGTTTTTTCTGAAATCATTGATCGCCTGTCCGTTGCCCTTGCTTGCCTTGAAAAGAGGGAACGGGTAATCTTTTTTACGCAACCGTTCATATACCGCTCTCAAGGCTGAATATGCGGTGAATAAAACCAGCGCATGACCATGACTGACGCGAATCAACCTGTCAATCTCATCGGCTAGGGTCTTGATATACAGCTCGTTTTCGTAATTGGGAAAGACGGTTCCGGCGGACGTATATATGAGCGAATTCTCCATGTAATCGAACGGCGACGGCTTGACGACATATGACAGCTTCCGGTCTGAATGATTAAGCCCCAGCAAGCGCCTGACGTATCCGAAGTCATTGTTGGCCGCCATTGTGCCCGATGTCATGATCACACCCGTGTTGCCGCTGAACAAATCCTCTTTTATCAGCGTGTGAACGTCGGTCGGAACACCCACCAGCACGTATTTTTTGCACTCGCGCTCGATATACGCGATCTGCTCCGTGTCAAGGAATCGCATAATGTTCTTTGCCATATACGAAAACTGATGGGAGGACGCACCGAACAACCGGCTGGCTTTAATGAGCTTTCCGCTTAACTCCAGAAGCTTCTCTTTTGTTGAACGGGTCATGCGGACTAAATATTTTGACGTATCCTCTCTGAATTCAATGGGGTCGCATATCGCCTTATGAATAGAAACGGATAAGCCCTCGATATCCCTGCGCAGCAGGGTGAATGGTTTGCTCATATTAAAATTGGTTTTCTTCGGCGTTCGGTTTTTCACCAGCGATATAATCTGCTCAAAATCAATCACTGTGCTGTAAGTTTGCACCGCAGCCTGATCGAGCTTGTGCGCCTCGTCGATAATTACCACCTTATATTCCGGCAGCAGCGGTTTTCGGTTCTGAGTTTTTAACTTGGCGTCCATCGTATAGTAATTATGGTTGCAGACCTGAAACACATAGTTATCCGTTAAAGCCTTGTGAAGGAAAGCACGGAATGGACATAAGGAACGGCTGCACGTCTTGCACACATTCTCATTGACGCAAATGCGGTCGCGGTCGTACCGGCTGATACCCATCACCTTATCCAGATCAATCATTCGTGAGGTCTGTATGTGCCGAAGTGCGTCATATTGACCGGGGAGCTTCTTTTCCTTTTTCAATCGAGACAGGTAGGTGGTCAGCCGCTCGTCGCAGATATAGTTTTCCTTACCTTTGCGCAAAACAGCTTTAATCTCCCTGTCGATGATGCCGTGCTCCAGCAGCATCCTTGATATCTCCGGCAGATAGTCGTCCATGATCGCGCGTTGAAGCTCCTTGCTGGAGGTGGATACGATGATGGGCATATGAAGGCCGGTGGGCGATTCTATATGATAGACGATTCCGGCCACAAGATACGCGTGGGTTTTTCCAAAGCCTACGGCCACATCCGACATGAGGATGTCCCGGTTACGCATGGCGCGGAGCATTTTTACTGACAAATCGATCTGTTCATCCCGCACGGTGTATCCGTAACGCGGAAAGACACTGAGGAAGATGTAGCGAATCAGGTCGTCGCCTTTTTGGATCGTTGTCCCGATAATTTCCTGATTCAGCAGCTTCGGTAGCAGCGATTCCAATATAAAGGGTGTGATCGGTGTCTTGCGGTGTCCCATATATTGCTTCTCGCCGCTGTTGTAGTTATATAGCGTGTATGAGAATGCCTTGCCTGTATCGTTTTCCACCAGCACGCAGTCCTTTATGAGAGCTATTCCTTTGGCGCTGCCGCCGATCAGTTCTTTGGTTTTCAATATGTCCACAGCTTTACTTGTGTGTGTATTTTGCATTCGTTCGCTCCTTTATTCAGCGTTTGCATATCCCAGCCGCGACTACGATATGCAAAGGCTGAGACTGGGTTATTTGTCGCTTCCGGAGCGGCGCTGGCAGTGCGCCTCACAGATTTCCGTGCGGTTCTTATATTCCAAACCGCAGTGAAATCTCCCGCCGCCAGGCGGGATGCCCTTTTCAGGCACGAGTATCGTTCAATTTCCCTTTGTGTGTCTTGGCGAAATATCTACTACCGTCGATATTTTTAAAGCCGGTTTTGACCGCTCACCCAGCACATAATTTTCTATGTGCTGGACGTCATGGCGAACCGCTTGCGTCGCTTTCCCATCTGGGACACAAAGTAACGTACTCCGGATGCTGACTATTCAGTTGTCAAAGACCTCCCGTGGCGCGGAGATAAGCCCCGCGCCATTCGATGGCCGAAGCCCCGCCGAAACGGGGATGGATTCTTCTTCTGAAAAACCCCTTCACTTATAAGCAGCGGCAGAGTGCAAATCCGCACCCCCTAAAGCAATATTTTTTTAGAAACGATCATTTTTTCTGCTTTTCCTACGGATTTCCGTACTGCACTTTCATAACACGACTCCTGTCTTGCGATTTCCGCAAAGCTGAACCCAAGGTAGTAATGTTTGATAAATCTGCGACGCTGGGTGTCGCTGCATAGGCTGAGCACCTTCATTGCCTGCTTACCACGCTCTCGCTGTAAAACGTGATCTTCAAGACCATAATGAATATCCCGCAGCATAGGCGAATCAGCATCCTGCGCATCCAAGGACGTGTTGTGAAGATAGTAATTCCTGCTTGCGTTGATCATGTCGTTATCTTCGTTTTTCAGCATGTCGTAATAGGCGAATGGTATCGCATAATCTTCCTGCTCCCACTGTTTAAGCTGCTGGAAAAGTTCCTCCGTGATCTTGACCTGTGTGCCGTCCGTTAAATAAGCCTTTCTGTAGCTTTGAATCATTGTTTTGTCTCCTTTCAGATTTGTGCCGGTAGAAACGTTTGAGGTGGTCAAACTTGGCCAATCTGAAAGAGGGGCGGTGATCTGCTATTGCATGACATGCTGGCTCCTTCGGAAAACAAAAAAAGCCATGCGTGACGCACAGCTTTTCAAGGGACAAAAATAGCCCCGTAATCAAAATTGACTACGAGGCTTGATTGTCATGTTTCCTATTCATTTTTTTGCGTAGAGTTTGCCTACAATAGCATTATACAAGGGGTTGACATCTCATGTCAGTGTCAACTTTGTCTCAAAAAAGTCTCACCGGTTGACTTTATTTCCCTCAACACATTGGGGAGCATATAGCCCCACATCGAAATGCCAAACGTCGTGATTGCGTCTTTCCTGCGCCTGTAATAAGTGCTTCGGGATAAGTTCAGAGATTCCAATATCTCAGATTCTGTATAAGGGTATTTGACAAAGTAACTTTTATTCAGGATGTCATAATACAATTCACCGTGAAAAGGATATTCCCTGACATGCAGCATATTTCTTTCAACAATGTCGATGATGATCTTGTTTTGTGCCACACACCGCAGCTTGTTTTCGAGTTGTTTGACGCTGCTGCCGTCATCCATGGTGACAAGACATTCAAGCGCCGCGATATCGCTGCTCTGATATGTTTCGCTAAATGAGCAAAGAAGCTCGTCAACGGCATCTCTTGTGTGCCACACGGCTGATGCATATATCCTGAGCAGCAGCTTTGCGTTATGATAAACCGCCTTATTTTTGCTGATGTCGAGTTGATGCAATATCCCGCTGCTTGGTTCCATTGTTCACCTCCGTTGCCTGAGTCGTATGGTTTGACTTTTTAACTGCCAAGTGATATATTTACTTGTGCATATTTAAACAAACAACATGCACCGTGCATGGTAAATTATATTATATGCACAGACCAGTTGTCAAGCAAAAATAGAACATGTGTTCTTTTTACAATAGATGGAGATGTATAGGGAGATGTGCAATGAAATTCAGTGAGAAAGTGAAGGTTTTGCGTAAACGAAAAGGGTTATCGCAAGAAGCGTTTGGAGAGCTTATAGGGGTTAAAATCCGGTCGGTCGCTTATTATGAAAGTGACGGGCGCTATCCTGAAGATGCGGTTTTAGAGAAAATGGCTGAGGTGTTTAATGTTACGGTTGATTTTCTGAAAGACGATACGCAGCCTGTAGCACATACCAAGGAAGAATGTTTCATCATGGAGGCCAAAAGCAAATATGGTTCCAAGGGTGCTGCCGAAGCGAAAAAGACTATTGAAAAGGTCAAGGGGCTTATGGCTGGCGGCGACTTGGATGAGACCTCCAAGGATGCTTTCTTTGAAGTAATGCAAGAAATCTATCTTGATTCTAAGGAACGGGCAAAGAAATATGGCAAGGATGCCTAACCACGCTTTAAAAAATCAGACTCTGCCAATTCGGGGGTGTGGACATCATACCCTCTTTTACTGACGCTATAAGCCTTGAATCTGACAATCGCTTCCGGCACATGCAGCATACGAGCGATCTGTTCAAATGTGCGATGTTCCCATCTTGCCAAGAGGATGATATCCTCATCAGGTATCATCAGGTCTGCGGAGAACAGGTTGGCTTCTCGCTCGATTTTACCGTTTAAATCAAATAGTCCGTAATCACGGAGTGAATCGTACTGCGCAAAATGGCGGTGAAGGCAATCGTGGCCAAGTTCATGGCTGCAAACAAGGTGCTGAAAAAGATCGTCAAGCCGCTCATTAATCACGATGTATCTGGTTTTGTTCTCTACCGTATAGAAGCCTTTGAGCTGCGCCAAATCTCGCCGCATGATAACAATACCCAAAGAATCGGCTAACTCATACGGGTTGCGCGTTTTGAATTTCTTCGTCAGCTTTTCCACTTCGCCATAGATTCTATCAACCACCGTAATATCCCTCATAATAAATAATACTAAGTTGTCTGTCCGTTTTTTGGGACTGTATCATCACTATTATATACTATTATATAGCCATTATATACCTTTATATAACAGTGCGTTAAGGTGGTGCTGATGTATAACTGAAAAGATGGTGCCAAAACCGTGGCTTTGGAGGATATTCAGAGTTCGGATTTAGTGGGCTTTACTCCACCACAGCAATCAAATCCGAACCCACTCTTTATCGGGGAGGCGTTCGGATTTATTGTTTTATTTATAGCGCCCTATAAATAAAAACGGAGGGTAATGAAATGAATAGGATAAAAATCAACAAGCAAGAGTGGGGAATATACGATTAAGCATTTCAACTATATCCCAATTTTAGGACATGTGAACGATATAATAACATCATAGGCGTTAAGATCATAGGGATTGAGTTCATAGTAAAAAGGTTTTTTCGGATTTTAGTATTGACCTTCTTCGTTTAAACGAATATACTACATTTAGTTGTAATTGATTCATATTTATCGAGGTGTTGAGTATGAAGGGTTATATGACTGTTGAAGAAACAGCTGCTAAATGGAATATAACACCTCGTCAAGTTCAATTCCTTTGTAAAGAAAATCGTATTATGGGTGCAACCAGGTTAAGCCGAATATGGATTATTCCAGAAAACGCAATAAAGCCCACTAATACTAGCAAGGCACGTATCCCTTTGGACAAGGAGAATAATTGATATGAAAATACTATCTTTGTTCAGCGGTGCTGGGGGATTGGATTTGGGCATGTTGCAAGCTGGACATGAAATTCTATGGGCTAACGATATTGATTTAGATGCTGCTGAGACATACAAAAATAATATCGGAGATCATATTGTTTGTGACGATATTAAGAATATTGATATTGGTACTTTGCCGGATGCAAATGTAGTTATTGGGGGATTTCCTTGCCAAGGTTTTTCTCTGGCAAATATGCAGAGAAATATCGCAGATGAACGGAATCAGCTTTATAAGTTTTTTTATAATACTATAAAAATCAAACAACCGGAATTTTTTATTGCAGAGAATGTTAAAGGTATTTTAAGCTTAGGCAAGGGTGAAATTATAAAATATATTATTTCCGATTTTGAAAAGGCCGGATATCTTGTGAAAACAAATCTGGTAAATATGGCGGATTATGGAGTTCCCCAAACGCGTCAGAGGGTTATAATTATCGGCCAAAGGAAGGACATTGCCGATAAGATTATTTTTTGTTTTCCAAAGCCAACACACAGCAACAAGTCAGGTTTTCTGTACCCATGGGTAACTATAAAGCAAGCGCTTGATAAATATCCCGATCCTGACAAAGAAAATCAGTATATGAATCATGTTTATTCGTCTTATAAGGTCGAGTATAGGAATTTTACTGGCCACCGGAAGACAGATCCTGATAAGCCTTCTCCAACAATTTTAGCAAGAGGCAATGGAAAGGGAGGGGTTTGTGCAATACCACATTACAACGGAGTAAGAAGGCTTACTATTCGGGAAAGTGCGGCTATCCAAACATTCCCTGATGATTTTGTGTTCTACGGAGCAATGAATTCTTGTTACAGGCAAATTGGAAATGCTGTTCCGGTTAAATTTTCTAAAATGTTAGGCGATGAATTAATGCAAATAGAAAATAGCGGAGTGATATGATGAGAGTGGTATCTTTGTTCAGTGGCGCAGGCGGACTTGATTTAGGATTTATTCAAGCTGGCCATACAATTGTATGGGCTAATGATCTTTATGAAGATGCCGTTAAAACCTATCGTGAAAACATAGGACAACATATCGTTTGCGAAAATATCAAGGAAATTAATTCTGATGATATTCCTGATTGTGATATTATAATTGGCGGGTTTCCGTGCCAGGGATTTTCCGTTGCAAATACTAAGCGAAGTGAGACTGATGAAAGGAATGCACTATATAAAGAACTTATTCGCACTATAGGAGCTAAAAGGCCAAAGTATTTTCTGGCTGAGAATGTAAAAGGGTTGTTGACTTTTTCAAATGGGAAAGTATTTAAGATGATTCTCGAGGATTTCAGCGCCTTGGGGTATAAAGTAAAATACAGGCTTCTTAATGCTGCTGATTATGGCGTGCCCCAAAAAAGGGAACGCGTTGTTATAATTGGAGTGAGAAATGATATGGATTTTGATTTTGCCTATCCAAAACCAACACATAGCGAAAATGGAGAGGTTGATGGTACTGAATTATGGGTTGGTGTCGGGGATGCATTAGCCTCTTTGCCAGACCCGGACGAACCTAATGATTTATATAATCATGAGTATTCTAAATACAAGCTAACATTTAACGGTTACTTGGGGCATAGGGCAGTTGATCCTGATAAACCAGCTCCGACTGTAACTGCAAGAGGCGATGATAAGGGTGGGGTAGTAGTGCTCCATCATCCAAATAATCAACGCAGGATGTCATGCCGTGAGTTGGCTGTTGTGCAGGGGTTCCCGTTAAATTATAGATTTGCGGGTACAAGATCATCAGTGTATAGGCAAATTGCAAATGCAGTCCCGCCCATGCTATCAAGAGCAGTAGCGGCACAATTCCCCCGTTAAACTAGTACAGGAGGTGCTAAATTGGCCTTTACAGTTGATTTTGTTCCAACTCTTCCGTTTTCTGAATTCAAATGGAGATGGGCTACCCTTGCTTGTACTGAGGGTTTAAATGATCCGGTTGTGCTTCTTGGCGTGCTGTTTCGCATGAGAAAGCTCGAAGGCAAAGGATTAAAATACAGTTCGCCTGAGTTTGCCCGGGAGCTTAGAAGCTTGGCTAGAGACATAGGAACGGCTGTGACTGACATTAATCTTGCTGAAAGGGTTGGCGAAAGAAATATTATTCGCAACTCAGGACAATACTGGAGAGCCCTTGGTTTAATAAGCAGTGGTGATACTCACGGTAAAATAATGCTTACTGACTTTGGGAGAAAGGTAGCTGACAGGGATATCTCCCAAACTGAGTTTGCTGCCATAACAATCAAAACGCTTACCCTTCCAAACTCCAGGATTCAATCCCCTGAAGAATGCAACAAATGGCATGCTGCTGGTATTAAGTTATATCCTCTTATGATCTTACTTTCTATTTTACGGAAGCTGCATCAGATTGATAATGAGCTTGGATATCTCACACCGACAGAATTGATGAGGGTTATTGTTCCATTGTCTTCAACGGTTGGAGTCACAATAGATGATTATGTGAATTTTGTATTGTGGTCGAGAAATGAGTCTCTTGACTTATCAAAATGGCCTAATGCACTCACAAGAAGCAATGACCCGAGGTTTGTTAAGGAGTTTCTAATATTCCTTGAAAAGTATGGTTATGTTGTACGTGTTGACCCTTCTGCCATAGGAGCTAAATATATATATAATGCATTGCTTGATGATGAGATTAACGAACTAATTACCTTGCATCAAGATAATGATTATGAGGAAACATTACAAGATATACGTTCTGCGGATGTAGCCTCAGATATTGAAAGAAAGCGCATACAGTCTACTCGAACAAGGCCTAACCAAGCACGTTTCCGCAAACAGGTATTGGAAACATATGAGCGGTGCATTGTATCAAATGTATCAATGCCAGAGGTGTTAGAGGCTGCGCATATTCGCCCATATGCCTATGATGGTGCCGATACTGTAGCAAACGGACTCTGCATGCGTGTTGACATACACCAGTTATTTGACGCAGGTCATTTAAGAATTTCTGAAGATGGAGTAATTGATCTTTCAAGCAGGGCAAGAATGGATTATGGAGCTTCTATTCCTCCGCGCATTATAATTCCCGGTTTTATAGATCATGACAACATAAGATGGAGATGGGATAATTATAATGGCCTGTAATTTGGTTTTCAAGTTAACTTATGGGTGAAGTGATCTCATCAATTAATTCTAATAATCTTTTTTCCCGAAGGTTTTTATTCCTGATTTCACATTCCCAAACAATAATTACTTTCCAGCCATCCGCCTCGAGATAGTTTTTGTTAACCGTATCTCTTGTAATGTTGCCATTTATTTTTGGCTCCCAATAATCCTTATTTGACTTTGGCATGTGGCTGATTGTGCAATCTTCGTGTCCATGCCAGAAACATCCATGTACAAAAATTACTGTTCTCCATTTTTTTAAAACAATATCCGGTTTGCCGGGAAGTTTCTTGTTATGGATGCGGAAACGAAAGCCGTTGGAAAACAAAAAACTTCTAATAAGGAGCTCGGGTTTGCTATTCTTGCTCCTGATTTTTGACATCACATCGCTTCTTTTTTCTTTAGAAAAGACATCCCCCATAACTTAATGCTTAAAGTCTGGGACATATTGAACCGTACTACCAGATTTAGCCTTGCCGGAAGAAATAATCGCAAACTCTAACCTTTCAACTTCTTTGCGATTAAGAATAATATGTTCACGTAAATGCCTGTTGAAATCCTCAAAATAACAAATATATTTTGTTGCATCATTCAGATCTTTATGAATAGAGACTGAATCGGATGATGTTATAAAGGGGAATTCATCAATTTCAATTGGATCTTCAATTAAATATTGAACATATCCATATTCATCCGATGGTTTATCTTCAATCGAAGGAATGAGCCAAGTCTCACCATTTTTTCGTGCATTTCGCAACTTACCATGCCGAATCCATTGCTGCACCTTTGCTGGCTTAACGGATTGTATATTAGCGAACTGTTCAACAGTAATATATTCACATTCTACTCTCAATAAAGTGTTTTCAAGTGATGATACCATTCCATTTATAAAGCCGTCCTCATCCAGCTCCATGTTTCTCCCATCAGCAGAGCATAAATTGAGTTCAATAGCATCTCCAGTAAATTCGTATTCATAAAACCACCAAGGCTCTGTTAGTTCAGGCAATTTGCATTTTTTCAAAGCTATTAGAAATTTATCGCATAGCTGTAACTTTGCTTGCCTTGATTCTTCGGTACAGTCTTCATCTAATCTAATATGCTTCATGGTTAGCTTAAATGATTGGATAAGTTCCTCTTTAGAAAATAAATGGTGCTTACGAAAGGCAGAAATTATGTCTTGCAAAGAATTTCACCTCCGGATAAATAAATGAGAAAATATACTTTATTATAACACATGAAATATAAACCGATCATTTATTTTTCTTTGGTTTGACTTTACTATTTAATGAGATTACAATATTATGTATCAGCTTAGATTTGATTGCACCATGGGATGTAGAAAACATTTAGGGGTATCGAGGATCATATAATGATTAAACGTATTGATATGCCTGCATTTATTCGAAATTTCAGTGTAAATAATAAAGGGGCTATTGATATATTTCTTGGCTCTGGTGCATCTGTACAAGCAGGCATTCCAACAGGCAGTGGAATGGTCTGGGAATTTAAAAGAGAAATATATTGTACTGAAACTGAAACTTCTCGTGAGAAATTTAAAGATTTACAGTCACAGCATACGCAAAAATTACTCCAAGATTATTTCGATGGTCAAGGGAATCATCCTCTTCAACATGATCCCAGAGAGTACTCTCATTATTTTGAATTGTGTTATAGTACCAGCACAGCTCGTGAGCGGTATATTCAAGAAAAAGTGAGGGATATTTCTCCTTCGTTAGGTCATCTATGTTTAGGCGATTTGTTTATAAATAAGAAAATTCAATGCATATGGACTACCAATTTTGATGAATTGATTGAAGCTGGTATTAATACTATAAGTCCAGGACATAGTTTTACTGTTTATAGTTCAGCCAACAGCGGGAGCCTTAAAACAAGCTCTGATTCATTTTCTTCGATTTACAAATTGCATGGTGACTATAGGTATGACAAAATAAAAAATACATCCAAAGAACTTCAAGCTCTTGAATCAGCTATGTACGATCAATTTGAAAAGCGATTGCATGGTAGAGGGATTATTTTTATTGGATATTCGGGTTACGATGATTCAATAATGAAAGTTTTAGAAGAGCATATCGAGGATACTGACTTCTTGAGGCAAGGCCTTATTTGGATGATTCCTGATGGGGCAAGCATTTGTAGTCGAGTAGGTATCTTAATGGAAAGAGCATGCAGCTTAAATACCTCATCGTGTGTTATTGAAATACCTAGTTTTGATGAATTCATGTATTATACTTATAAAATGCAGGGTAAATCAAATACGGATATTGATAATCGCTGGATTGATTATCCGAAAAGAAAGAAATCTTTGACATTTACAGGCGCAGCAATAGATTCTTTTACAAAAACGAACACTTTCATTTCCATCGAATATCCCAAATATAAAGTATTTAATACGGACATAACTTCTTGGAAAGAGTTAAAAACTGTACTTAATGATAGTGGAATAATTGCAGCTTTATATGATGGTCGGATATATTCTTTTGAAGAAGATAAAATTATACAAAGCGTATTTGGAAAACATATTTGCTCTGAAATACTTGAAGAAAGAGTCAATAATAGAATTCTATATAAATTTGATTCCATTTATACAGGAATGCTTTATAAGCTTATTCAAAAAACACTAATAGATGAAATAGGATTGTGCTCTTTTGGAAGAAACAAATATTATGATCCAAAAACAGCTGTTGATAAAGGCTATTACACTGTATACGATGGATTAGAAATATCTTTGTCTGTGTATGATGGAAGATATTATTTATCAATTTTACCAACAGTTTATATGCAAAGAAAAGACGGAAAAGTATTTGATAGGTTCTCAAGACAGAAGATAATCAATAAGATCATGTCTGCATTATACAATAAACAGTATGATGGAAAACTGAGATACTGGAGCAGCATTCTGTTACAGCAGAAAAGCGTTTTACTTTTCTCTTATAAAGCATTCGATTTGATTTTTAATGGGCTATACTTAAGCGGCGGAGGGGAGAATAGAAGACCGGAGTGGCCTACCATACCTACTTATAAATTTGATGAACCAGAAATGCTCTTTAGTGTTACAGACGATTCTTGTAGGGCGATTAACCAATTAAAAGGTATTACAAAATATGGTCCGATTGACTATTCATATTCGAAAGAAAAAACTACCCGGGATGCGATCAGGCTTGCGGTGATTTCACCAAGGCAGGAGCTTAGAAAGATCCTTGCTCATTTAAGTACTTTGTGTCAAAATAATACTCCCCAAAATTCGAGAGATGGTTTCTTACCTCCTTATAACGGTTTTGAAACTATTTATAAACGCAATCTCCATGTGCCATCTGAGACGGATGCGTCATTGGTAATGATATATGACGAGGATGAAGCATTAAAAAAAGATGCGAAGAGATTTTTGTCAAATATGAAATTCTTCATAGATAAGCTATCTAATCAGTATACATTTGATATTGCTGTTATTTATATTCCGAGAAAATTTGAAAAGTTTCGTGAAGCTAAAAATGATGGCGATGATTTTAACTTACATGATGCACTTAAATTATATGCTACGGATAAAGGAGTAAAACTCCAATTCATTGAGGAACGGTCAATAAATACCTATGATCCATGTAAGGTATTATGGGGACTTTCTACTGGCCTATATGCAAAATCTTCTGGTGTTTTATGGCAGCCTGTAGCATTTAATGACGATACTGCATTTGTTGGAATAAGTTATGCCCAGTCAAAGAGTAAAGGTATATGTATAGGTTGCAGTCAGCTTTTTGATTCAACCGGTACCGGTATAAGGTTATTGTTACGTAAAATAAATGATCCCGCCTTCCAAGGTAAAAACCCATTTATGAAATGTGATGAAGCAAGAGCCATGATGAGTGCCCTACGTGAACAATATTATAAGTGCAATCCAACGGCTAGACTTAATCGTATCGTTATACATAAAACCACTCATTTCACAAAAGAAGAAATGCTGGGATTTACCCAAGCTTTGGAAGGAATTGATGATATTGAACTAATTCAAATACAAGGATATCCTTATTGGCGAGCGATTCGTTTTGGCTCAAGAGCGATAGACGGGGCACAAAATTTTGCAGTAAAACGTGGGACAGTTATACACTTAAATAGTGATAGTTTTTTGTTATGGACACATGGTTGCATAATACACAGCGAGCTAAATGGATCTTTGAACTACTATAAAGGTGGTCGAGGTATTCCTGCGCCGCTTTTAATTAAAAGGTTTTATGGCAAGGCATCTGGAGATGTCCTGGCGAAAGAATTACTTATGCTGTCAAAAATGAATTGGAACAGTGGTGATAGTCTATATAAACAATTGCCTGTTACCCTGGACTTTGCAAAAATACTATCACGTATGGCAAAGCAGGATGAGGCCATCTATAATCAAGCATATGATTTTAGATATTTTATGTAATGATTAATATTCGCAAGGAGATCAATCATGAGTTCTGAAGAAAATAAACTGGTCGTTAAAAAAGACATACCATTAACATTAGATCAATATGAGGAAGTTCTACTACAAGTCATTGAACATTGTAATTTGCCAACAAATAGTATTTTCGTTCCAGTTGAAGAACGCCTTAAAGTCTTTAAAAATATAAATGATGTTGTAATCTTAATTAACCAGCAGGAGCGGACGGAAGCAGTATATATATCTAAATTTGTCGCTGCTGTAAGTGCTGGATTATTTGATGCTGCTTTAAATTATCTTTGGGATGAAACAATTAGACAGTTAAGAATCAGGGTAGCTCAATACGACATTCAATACTTTTATGATTTGGCAGTGACGACTGATAAAAGAAATAAACTTCATGATGCTGACGATCTAAATAAACTTGATGATAGTGAATTAATAAAAGGTGCTAAAGAGATTGATTTAATAACAGAGATAGGGTACCGTCATCTTGATTATATAAAATATATGAGAAACTGGGCTAGCGCAGCTCATCCTAATCAGGTTGAGTTAACCGGAATGCAACTAATTTCTTGGCTTGAAACATGTATTCGAGAGGTCATATCACTACCAATATCGAGCATTACGATTGAAATAAATAAACTATTGAACAACTTAAAAGTTACATCTATTGATCAAGCGGAAGCTGAAAGAATTGGCGCTTTCTTTTGTAATTTAACAAATGATAAAGTTAATGCTTTGGCGTCAGGCTTTTTTGGTATTTATACACGATTAGATACTTCACCGCAAACTCGGCAGAATATTCATCTTTTATTACCAATGCTATGGGTCAGAATAAGCGAGAATTTAAAAAACGATTTTGGAATAAAATATGCTAAATTTAGTGTAAATGGCGATAAAGATCAGGCAGGATTAGCTAGGGGTTTTTTACAGATTGTTAATGGAGAACAATACTTACCTGAACCAATTAGAGCATCTGAGATACAAACTGCTTTAGATAATTTGAGATCAGCCCATTATAGTTTCATGGACAATTTTTATAAAGAGCCACCTTTTGCAAGACAATTGGAACGATTAGTAGGAACACATGGCATCCCGAAACAGCTTGATACGAATTATGTTTGCACTATTACTGAAGCATTTTTAACCAACGGATATGGTGAATGTTGGGATGCACAGACAATATACTTATCGTTAATAAAGAGGTTTAATGAAAAGCAAGCAATTATTTCTGTATTTTCTTTTATTTATGATTCGATTTCAAGCAAGCTTCAGTTTGACAGATGCGTTAAAAAATATAAAGAGCTATTGACTATTTTGACTCCAATGATTACCACTCCAGCTGCATTAGAAGTAATTGAAAAAATCAATAAATATGATAACCCTCTTTATAATATGAAAAATGATCCGGCAATAATGCGTCAGGTAGAAGTTCTTAAAAAGATCCTCTAGAGGATTGTAAATTTCAATATAGATATGGTTAAACCGAATCCACCTAGAAACACGAAGTAGTTCTTATTTGGGTACGTTAGCTCCACCACTTACATTACAGCCCACAGAATTTGCCCTAGGGGCTTTTTTATCATAAGTCCTCAAATACACTATCCATCCAATTAAACAGGATATTATGCGCAAGCCGGAGATTATTTACCTGACAATGAGCGCCAGCTCCGTCTGCTGCTGTAAATTCGACGAGCCGCACGGGAACCCCGCGTTTTGCCAATTCCTCATGCAAAAAAACGCTTTACCACTTCAGCTCTGCATCCTCATTCTCACCAACAAGAAAAAGACATGGACGTTTGATTTTGCTGTAATCTGCAGGTTTTCCTTCGGCAATCACCCGTGTAAAGACTGTTTAAAATCACTCAGACCACACTGCTAGGCATACTTTTCAAGATTGATCTCTGCACTTCGATTGAATGTCGAGGTCATCTTTATCCATAATTTCAACAACCAACCCGGCGTTTTGAGTGCATTTCCAAAGCTCCGTTGAAATGCCTGAGCTACATCATACATCAGGGTACTGGCTATCCATGCCTTAATCCTGTCATCAGACGCTGTACCCAAGGCTGTAAAGTAACCGCCGCCGCTCACGCCATACGAAGCAATCTTTTTTTGCTTCTCGGAGCTGTTCGCTTCCAGCCAATCGAGAATCTTCGAAATGGGTTTTTCCATGTCTGTTCGGAAATACAGGCCTTTTTCAGGCGTTTTTCCCTGTCCGGGCAAATCCACCATGAGCACGTTGTATCCGCGCTTACAGCCAGGATATCCGGAAAAATAGAACAGATCCTCCCTATAAGTATCCCCACCACCCACCATTAGAAGCGTGGGGCAACAGCTATCGGCCTGTTCAAGATAATAACCCGGTAGAGTTCCATATGTATCTTTTATATTAATGGGAATAACAATTTTCTGCGTCAATGGACTGTTTGTTCACGGTTGCTTAAAAATCGTCTCTGGACAGCCCTTTTCAATCTCTATAAGAGTTCCTATTTCACATGGGGCCTGCCGCAGACCATGATGCTGCTTTTCCCAAACACAGGACGATACACAACCATTCCTCGTGTGCTGGATGCGTCGATCACATAGCCGTCACCGGCATAGATACCAACATGAGAGATATTCATAAAGCGCCCGTTGGTTTTAAATGACCAAAATATCAAATCACCGGACTGTAAGTTTGAATATGATACGCACAAACCGTTGTTCACGCAGTATCTGGCCTGCTCCGCCGCTGTTGCTGCCGTAAAATGAGAAACGCCAGCCTGCTGATAACACCATCTAGCGAAATATGAGCAGTCCACGTAATTGCCCTGTCCACGCTTTACCTTTGAGTATGGATGTCCCAAGCGCGAAACAGCGTATTGCACAATATCACTACCCAATTCACCTTCCGGAAGATCGCCTAACAGATTCCTGATCTGCTCCGGTGTGAGGCCGATGTATGAATCCATGCCGCATACTTCCATGAACATGGGCAGGTAGTCCGGTTTCATCAATTCCTCAAGCACTTCCATTTGCTCATTCGACATGTTATATGCTTGCGCGCCTTGCTCATATGATTTGCAGTCAATGGATATGACCAGCTTTTTTATGATTTTCGGTGTGGGTTTGGGCGTTGGGCTTGCTGATGGCGTGCTCGGAGCAGGCGTTGGACTTGGAGCCGGATCAGGCTCAACCGTTTCTTTGACAATATTATGCGAAATGATATTCATGTTCCAAAAAACATCTTTTAAGACGCTGACCTGCCTGTCTTCCATATATATCAGGGGAACAAAATCTTCATTGCTGGTTGTAACGGTTGCCTTCACGCTGAAAACACCGATCACATCTATCCAGTTTCCAACATTGAAATCACTGCTGGCCGATTCACCTTCGACGGTCACCTCGTCCACGTCACCGGCGTTCGCAATGATACCCGCAATCTTGCTGGAATACTCGCCGTTAATCTGTTGAACAACCTCTGATATAGTTGGAGTTGTACCATCCGTATCATTTGAGAAGATAGCCAGCGGCGAGGATACGATTGCGGCAATGACGGCAATAATAATGATGATGACCACCACAATCCAGCCTCCTGCTGCAATCACAGCAATAAGCCCTTTCACAACAGCGATCGCCGCCTTTACTGCCATCATGATGGCTTTGACGGTGAGTTTCGCTGCCTTTGCCGCAGCTATAGCCGCTTTCTTGGCAATGATGAGAGCTTTTTTCGCCGCTTGAGCTGTTCGTTTCGCCGTCCTAGCTGCAGTCTTCACGCCCTTGCGTGTCGCCTTAACCGCTTTTCCCGTATTCTTAACGCTTCTCTTTGCGGTTTTCACCGTGCGGTTCGCTTTTTTGCCAGTATGAATGGCATTCTTCAGAGTCTTCTTTTCGCTATGTGTCTGCCTGATTTTCGATGAGCGAGAAGCGGTCTGTTTCGTCTTTTGTGCGGAATTCCTGGCTTCATGCTGCGCCTCTGATCTGTGCTTCTGATTTTTTGCATCGTCTGCCTTGTCTCGTTGCTTGACTTGTTGATGCTCCCGTATTTTCTCATATCCCTTCTTGGCAACTTTTTTAGCGGCGTTCGTCGTTTTGCCACTAACCTCACGAGTAACGCGTCCGCCCGCATCGGTGGCTTTTTCTGTAGCGTATTGTTCTGGACTAGCATGTTGTTGCTTGTCCTCTGTATGGGCAAACTTTTTTACTGCATGGTCAGTTTTTCTGAAATTGTCCATGGATTTATTTAGGCTTATATTCCCCTTCATGGTACGAACGCTTAGTTGTAATATTTTGGGTAATGGGGCTTCAGGTTTTATTCTTGGCTCCTTCATATGCGGCTCCTTTCATATTAGATCAAGATAGTATGTCGGCGGCTTGGAACCGCCGACACCCACCCCCTTTATTCGCCAATCGTCGTAGTCATTAGCTTATACAGTTTCGTATCCCGTGGGAAATCGTCCTCAAAAGGCACAATGCTCCCCGCGTATTTGAGCAGCCCGATACCCGCCTTGTCGTTATCCGTAATGTGCGATAACTGAGCCTCAGAAATATTTATCAGATTTGCAAGCTCAATCCGGTCGGTCGGAGCCTGATTCATCAGCACTAGGAATTCAGAGTTGGCCAGCATCGTCCTCGCAGTATGCGACACAAGCAGGTCGGACACGTTTTGCGTGACGCCCGTCGCACAAGCGCCGTATTTACGGACACGCTTCCATAGCTCGAAAAGGAAGTTCGAGGAATACTCATTTTGGAATAACAAATATATCTCGTCGATGTAAATGAACGTATGTCGCCCCTTGGCTCGGTTTTCGGTAATGCGGTTGAAAATATTGTCCAGCACAACCAACATTCCAATCGTTCTAAGCTGCTTGCCCAAGTCCTTAATGTCGTAAACAAGGTACTGGCTGTCCACGTTGACGTTTGTCTGTTGCGCAAAGGTATTCAGGCTCCCATCTGTGAACAGTTCAATGGCGAGCGCCACTTCTCTGGCCTCCGGCTCGTCCTGACGCAATAGCTCCTGCCTGAAATCCTTTAGTGTCGGCGGCGTTCCTTTGAAGCCATTAGCGATATAGCTGCGGTAAACATTGGCCGTGCAGCGGTCGATCAGAGACTTTTCTTTGGCGTTTAATTTGCCTGTGCCCACAAGCTGTTCCACCAGCGAGAGTATAAACTCGGACTTTAGTATGATCGGGTTCTCATCGTCGCCATAGTGCTGACTCATCGCCATTGCATTGATATGGTTTTTGCTGCCCGCAGAAATGTGGATGACCTCCCCGCCAATGGCACGGAATAAATCGCCGTATTCGCGTTCAGGGTCTATAACGATGATATCCACGTCGCCGCGTAGTATAAGGGCCAATATTTCCTCTTTGACCTTGAACGATTTACCGCTTCCCGATACGCCCAGCACAAAGCCGTTGGCATTTAAAAGCTTGCGCCTGTCGGCAAGTATCAGGTTTTTGGATATCGCGTTGATGCCGTAATAGATGCCGTTTACATCCTGTATATCCATCGTGTTGAACGGCATGAGTACGGCGGTGCTTTCGGTCGTGAGTGTACGCCAATTGAACGGCAACTTATGAAGACCGAACGGTAGAACGGTATACAAGCCCTCCGTTTGCTGAAATGTCAGGGATGTAAACTGGCAAATATGCTTCCGGGCGATGGAAAGAATGCTTTCCGTATCCTCATCCAGTTCCTTAAGGCTGTCCGCCATAACCACCAGCGTTACCGTCGCGAACAGCATACGTTGATCCCGGCTCGTCAAATCGTCCATGAATTCCTTCAGTTCTTCGGCACGCTGCTGCAAGTCATACGGGATATCCGCCGTGAAGTTACCATTGCTGTTTTGCTTGCGTGTGAATCGCGCCTTATCCGTTTCCGTGCCAAGAATCAGCTTGTTAATAATATTGACAGCTTCGTCGGTCGGGATTGGCAGCATGTCGATGGATAGCATCATGTTTTTGGGCAAGTCCATAAACTCGGTGATCATGCTGTCCTTGATGAAAGACGCATACTCTCGCATATAAAACACACGGCAGTATTTATCGCCGATTTTGATATAGTTCTTATCAAACTCCATGCTGTCCGGGCAGATATAATCCCTGAAATCATGGCCTTTTCGGATGGTTGCTTTTGAGTCAAAATTGTAATGCACTTCTTCGCCCAACCGGTAGAAGTCATGGAATATCCGCAGCCGTTCTGTCTTATTAAGCTCCTGCGCCCGGCTCCCCAGCTTCGACAGGTGTGAGGATATGTCCGTGGTCAGCCGCGAAAACAGCGTCCGAGCCTCCAATATGTTTTTCTTGGGCGACGATACTGTGATGTATTTTTCCTGAACCATGTTGTTGGCCGACTTCGTGGCTTTATCAAGAAGCATGTTGTTGTATTCGTCACAGTAGATATCAAGCCCATCATCGCCGCCTTGCAGCAATATTTTATCCCTGAAATCCTTGCGATTGAGCCGCCTGTTGTTGATCGTGATTTTCGTAACTGCTTCGCTGTCAATAGAGTTGATGAGATCGCAATACTTCATAAACATGGTCATCTGGTCGTCCTTGGACGCCACACGGTAATTGATATCCGTAAATTTCATGGTCTTTGAGAAATTGTGGCCCATACGAAAAACGCCATCCTCATACACTTTTGTGATAGGGATGGCTTGCTGGACGCTTTTGGGTATTCTCAGGCTTTCCCGTTCTGCCCGCTGAACTTTTCTGAATGTACTTAACATTATTTTTCACCTCTCTTATGCTTTATAGATTTTTCAAGTTTGTATTCCTTATAGGACATATACATATAATTGTCGCTGGCAAACCAAAGTCTTTTGGGCATCAGCAGCTCTGACTTTATCCATGCCCATACAAAATGCTCCAGCGTCATTTCATGGTATGTGACGAAGCCTATGAGCGCCACGGGCAGCGCCACCAAAATGCACACCCACGATACACCTTCGTTGCCTAAAGTTTCTCGTAGACCGAAGTATGCAAGTACGGCGATTCCAACCGCAATCGCTGAACAAATAAACTGCCGCATGCTTAGTCCAAAAACGATACTCTCTTGGTATTTCCGTACCTCTCTCGGTATCTTTACTTCCAATTTAAATTCCTCCAATCAAAAAGGCACCCAAATGCATGGATGCCGATAGATTCTTTTCCTTTGTTTTTTTATCGTTCCGGCTCTATATTTTTGCCGCGTTCTTTCTGCTCTTGAGCTTCTTGTATCAGCTCGTTAACCTGCCTGCTCTGCTGCATGATCTCATGGGTTTCAGATAAAGGTGTGCCGTTCTTAAGAGCCTCATCAACAAGCTTGTCAAGCTTAGCCCGTTCAAGTTCAAGTTTTTTTTCGTAATCTTTGTTCGTGTTCATATAACCTCCTCATTCTGTGCGCAATAGTCGCTATGTATGTTGTAATATATTTTCTATGCACATGATTATATCGCTATATCTTTTCACTTTCAACTATTGCTGAATCTTTTCATATAAAATAATTTTGTCGCAAAAACTATTCACACAAATGCAAAAATATGAGAGGGCCTTTTTATGATTGGTGAACGTTTGTTGGATTTGAGAAAAGACAGGGGACTCACTCAAAAGCAAGTCGCTGAAAAGCTATCGGTAAGCAAGCATACAATCGCAAATTATGAAACTGAAAGAACCTCTCCGAATATTGAAATGTTAAGGGAGTTGAGCCTGTTTTATAACACATCGGCTGATTACTTGGTTGGCGTTACAGATGTTGAGCGTCCTGTGAAGGATGACAATACCGTTATGAGGCTGCCGTGTAAGTTGCCGGCCAAAGCCGTATCTGAAATTAAAGAATTTATACAGCTCATTATGATCAAATACCACGTCCGTTAAGCCAAACCGAGGATCTCTTTTGTGAGACGATCTGCCATCTTAACTGTGCCTACTAAAACAAGCAAATTGAAGATCAGTTCCCCAATATACGACCAAACGATCGTCGTTGCGCTTGCGCTTGCGTCAACTGTGGGTGGACTGGATGCAAATACGCTGAATATCACGCAGGCCAGCACGATGATTGCACCCTCCAAGCATACGCCCGCATAGCTTTTCAAAAACGCTTTGCCTGTTGATGACAGACCTTCTCCCGCAAATGTAGAGAGCGGAATTGGCGCAATCGCAGCGTAAATATAGAGCTTAAAAAATCTTCCGTATACGGTCATTAACATGATAAATGACAGCACAATGATGAACAGCGAACCAATAAGGCTGACTGCCCAAACGGGTATGCTTTCAAAAAAACCCAAGCTGTTCACGGCGTCAATCATCTCCTGTGGAAGCGCCGTTTCCGTAACGGCTCCAGCGCTGTTGGCTGCCGTGGTGATAATGCCCTGACATATGGAGAAAATGCTTGTGATCAGCGTCATGCCCCATGTCACGGCGGCCTTTGCCAACGCAAAACGGATAAATAGCCGTAGCGCAACTTCTGGTCTTTTGATTTCCTGTAGATTGACCGTTGATTTAACCATGCCTACCACAAAGAACAGCACCAGCAAAGCGTATCCAATGGCCTGCAGCGCGCCGTTGATATCCACCATGACGCTCCAAATGCTGCCGCCCCTGAAACTTTCGGGGGAGGTGGTCAGCAGCCCCCATATTTCTGCCAGTTTGTCGTTCCAAGTTTGCAGGGCATTATTCAAATTGTCCAGTATTCCCAAGTGTTTTCCACCTCACTTTCGATGCGAATCCCCTCGTCTCAAAAGAAACGAGGGGATTCATTTTCAGCCATCAGCCTCCCGTGATAAGATTCAAAATCTCCTTGGCAAACATAATCACAACACCGCCAAAGAAGGTGAGGAAACCGTTGCTGCGCTGCGACGGGTCGTGCGATTTTAAGCTCATTCCGATCTGCACGATACCGAAGGCTACGAGTATCACGCCTATGGCTCGAATCATTCCAAAGATAAATTCACTCAGGTTATTCACAACCTGTAACGGATCGTCGGCGGCCAGAGCCGTGGTCGTGGTCATAAAAACAGCGGCCATGACAGCCGCTACGAGAAGAACCTTCTTCCCCAACATGCGTATTCTTTTTTTCATTTTTATTACTCCTTTAATTTTTGTATTTGATTAAAATAACATCGCTATTCTATGACTTCGTAATACCCGGCGTTTTCAAAATCAAAGTCTGCAAAAGGCATGGTCATCAGCTTGGTCTTGGTGTGAACATACGGTTCGCCCTGGCCATTCGCCGTTAATCCATTCTTCATATGACTTTCGAGCTTGAACTTTCTGTCCCATACAGGCTTTGCGCCTCGGATGAATAAAACGCCATAATCGTTGTCGATCTCTCTGACCTCGTTTGGCAGCAGTAACTCACGGCCAACAATCTGTTTGTTCATCGAATAGTTTCCGTTCCTACCGCGTGATAGACCATAGCTGCGCGTATTGATAGTTGCCTTGCCCAGCATCTTGGATATAACATCGTGCGTGCTGGTTTCATTGCCACCTAAATAAAGCAACGTATCACAGTTGCCCATCACGGTTTCCCACATATCCCTATCGCCTTTGAACATGCTCTTAAGCTGCGCAAGGTTTTGGATGATAATGCTGGCCGATATACCACGTGAGCGCATGGTGGCAAGGCACTTATCAAATTCTTCGGGGATGGGGATGTTCGGGAATTCATCGAGCATGAAATGAACGGGGACAGGCAATCGACCTTTATATCTGTTATCAGCTTCATAGTAGAGCGTTTGAAATATCTGCGTGTAGCAAAGGCCAATCAGGAAGTTAAATGAAGTGTCGTTATCCGGCACAATGGCGAACAGCGCCGTCTTTTTTTCTCCGATACTGGCGATATCAAGCTCGTCCTCGTTTGTCATATCCCGAATCTGCTCAAGGTTGAACGCCGCAAGCCGCACCGCCACGGATACCAATATGCTCTTTGCCGTCTTTCCTGCGGCCTGTTTGAATACCTGATACTGACGGAGCGCTATAGAGTTGGGTTTAGTCTCTTCCAGCGCCATGAACAGCAAATCAAGCGGACTTAAATACTGCTCATTTTGCTCACTCGCCCCGGCGTATTCCAGCATCGTCATAACCATGCCGAAGTTTTGTTCCTCACGCGGCGCTTCTGTGAGCAGATAGAACATAAGCGCCTGCAGCAGTGCCGTTTCGGATTTTTCCCAAAAGGGTTCGGACGATTGCGCTCCCTTAGGCGTGGTGTTTCGGATGAGGTTGTTAATCAGCTTGATCACATCCTTCTCGTCCCTGATATACCGAAATGGGTTGTACCTATCCGAGTTATGAAAATTAATCAAATCAAGGACTTTGATCTCATACCCTTCGCTGACAAGCAGGTTACCGACGCTGCGGATGATCTCGCCCTTTGCGTCCGTGACAATAAATGAGCTGTTTGCCTGCATGATGTTTGGCAATGCGTATCCACGGGTTTTACCGGCACCGCTGCCACCGATGATAAGCGCATTAAGGTTGCGCCGATGCTTATACTCGTCCATCCCCATGCGTACATGTTGCGTCAGTATCCTGTCCGTGCGCTTATCTTGCGCAAACATCCTGTTGACCGCTTTTGGGCTTGCCCAGGACGCCGAGCCATGTTCTTCACCGATTCTGCGTTTACCATATGATGAGTAATAGGCGGCGATACCAACCCCGTACAGCAGAGAAAGCACAGCCACAAACGGCAGGGTATGTTCATTAAGGGATATGGTGAACGGATCGGCCAATGCCCGCGCCATCTTAGGGAACAGCTCCAATATGGACATGCCGCTCTCATAGTTCATGGAGAGAAGTGCGGCCAGCCAAAGGACGGCCAAATACAAAAAAAACCACGATGCCGTGGTGAGCGCCGTATTCTTTGGTTTTTTCATCTGTCCAAGCCCTGCGCCTTTCCTTTGAATTGCCGCACGAGGGCCGGTTCAAACTCCGATTTGTGATACCAGTGCCCATTGACCTTTATCTTTTGTTCCTCGATATCTTGTACCCTGAATCTGCCGTGCTCGCTCTCGAAAACGCCGCCAACGGATATTTCTGAGCTTCCATCGCCGTTATACAGACTCACCACCTTGTCTTCCATACGATGCAAGGTGATTCTGCCCAGCGCTTTGTCGATAAGGTTGTCAATCGATCTTGTATCCATATGGTTTTTTGATCGTTCTTTTCGCTCATCGTACAATATTTCTGTCAGCAGGTTTTTCTCCTTGGCACTCAGGTTGATGCTATCGCTCATGATCTTGTCCTCCTACCGTCAGTGGCAGCGCCACATCGCGGGCGGCAGCTTTGTCAACGGTATCCCTGAATGCTTGATCCGCCATGAACATATCATAGTATCCCTTTTCAGCCACAAAGGGCGGTATTTTATCGGGTTGAAGAACGCCCAAGAAATCGTCCCGACGCCAGTTTACAGTTGAAACTTCGCCGTCATACAGGCACACGGCATATATCGCTTTGCCTCTGGCCTCCGGATGGCAACCAAACGTGTCCGAATACGGCAGCCATAGCTGATACTTTTTGTCCTTAAATTCATCCTTCAACTTTTCAGGCTTTAGTACCAAGATGCGTTTATAATAGTTCTGCTCTGTACTGCCGTCGATGCAGTCGGTCGCTGAAAAGTGCGATTCATCAATGGAATCACTGGAGATCATACCAATCAAATCCCTGCCATCCTTAAGGACAATCCCTTCCCGATAGATGACGGCCGTATTGGGAGGCAGGCTGTCATCCACCTTCGGGCCGCTCATGGCGAGCGCCATTGTAATCTGGACGATATCGCTGACCTGCGTACCAACTTTTTCGTAGATCAAGTCCTGAGCGTTGCGGCTGAAATCAATATTGCGGCAATCGTAGCTTTGCACATCTTCGGGGTTTATGCCTGCGGCCTGCGCTATCAGTTCGTACACATTGGATAACGCCTTAACGCCGTTTGGCAGCGCATTAAAATCTACGCTAACGGTTATTCTCTCTTTCGTCATCGGTCACGTCCCTTCGGTTTTGTCGGCATCGGCACAATCTCTTTCGCCTTGTAGTTCCCGCTCTCAATGCCTTTCTTGTGTGCTTTAAGATCAGCCGTGACGGATGGGCGCTGCTTTTGCTTGAATGGTTCAAGGTTCTTTTCGGCCTTTTTGATCTCATTCCGCGAGGTAAGCGCCACAGGGTCTATCAGCTCTGATACATCCTTGCCATCAAGTCCGTTGACGGCGTCGGGGATGCAATCAAACCGAAATTCCTGCGTATCAAGGCCGTATTTTGCCGCCATCGAATACGCCACACTTTCGGCCATGAAACGGGTATTAGCCCTGTCATACGCCTGTCCCTGTCGCAGGTGGGCATTGGCATACTGTGTTTCCCTGATTAGACCGATGTACCTTTCACTGTCTGATATATCGCTGCGAAGATAAATCTTCTTGCCATCGGGGCTGTAGAAGCTGTCCGTGGCGATATCATCCTTGATCTCCACGGTGACGGGCGCGGAGGCTCTGAGCCTGTCGAGTTCGGACTCCATCATCGTGCTTCCGTCGTGCAGCATAACGCCATGCTGTGGAATATCCTTGCCGTATGTCTCAGATATGTCGTAAACCTTCGCGTCGATGTAATTGCCAGTATGTTTTCCGCCGATCATTTCCGGCACAGTGATCTGTATGCCTTTTGCACCGCGCTGGGGGTATCGGCCGAGTTCACGCCATTTTGTTTTGGAGAGTACAACAGAGGCGTTCGGAGCCTGCTCGAATATGCGATCCTGATTGTTTTGCGAATAGGCGTACATGGACGCGTTGATGCCTAAATACACCTTCCAGTTATCTGGTGTGATGTCGTCCTTGTTGCCGTTTTTTATTTCGCTAACTATTTTTGGGGTATCCACTGGATTTCTTCTTGTTGGCGATTTGGAACTTGGCATATCTGAGCCGCTCCGCTGTTGAGACTCTTTTTTTAGCTGCGGTTCTCCGTTCTCATCGATTACGGTTTCATATTCGTTCTTCGGATTGTTGAATACGAATTCCCGCTCATGCGACAAACCAGTCAACTCCATCTTTCCAACAACATGTTCCACTTTCGCGTAATCCTTCTTCTTGAAAAACACATCGCACATGCCGTTCGTTGTGCGGGTATCCCTGACTGCCGAAAACAACACGCCGTATTTGCGCGCCAAGTTTTTGAATTCGGGCAGCTCTTTCTGGTCGATTCGGACAATGGTGAGTTCATCGCCGCTTTTGAGCAGCTTATTGAGGTTGATGGCTCCTTTCAGTCGTTTATCGCCCTGTGCGTACCGGTACAGCAGCGCCGCTAAGTTCTTTGCGCCCGATCCGGTTAGCTTAATCATAACTTCCGTACCTTGCAGTACCATCCGAAACATGGTTTCGGCAGCGTCAGTGCCTGGGTTCATATGGTTTCCTCCTTTTTTTGATTTTTAGATGTATTAAAAAACAACCCGAAGGTTGCTCTCTAGATGGCAGCAAAATTCGTTAGGTTCTTTGTGCTCATAAGGGGTCATTTAGAAGCTGTGAATTACTTCATTGAATAACTCTATAATTAAAAGGATTACTATTTAAGGATGATAGAATCGTCAGAATCATCCGACAATGCTTTGCTCAGGATTTGATTTGGACTAGGAGTAAAGAGCTTATCAAACAAAACACGGTTCCTTTTCTTGGCATCATTAAGCAGTTTATTATAAGAAATCACTTCAATATACGCACCGCGCCCAGTATTATACCCAAAGTATCCTTCAGCATCAGGCGTGGCAATCAGCCCAGCATTTAATGCGTCTTCTTTCATAGAAGGTGTTAAATCTGCAATCACATAACAATAAAATGCAGCATTGGCTACATTTCCAAATGGTCTTCCATTCACTCTCATTTTCTTTCCGTTTTTGATATCGGAAACATACCCTAACACTTGGTTGATAGGATTTTTATCGTCGGGTTTTAAATCATCCCGGTTAGGTTTTTTGAATTCGATAATCGTAATAGAATTGAACGGATTTTCATCCTCCCCGTATGCAAGTGCTTGATTAAAAATGGCTATATCCATTTCCTTACCACCCGACGAATCAATGACGGGTATTGAGGACATTGACTTATCAGATGCCAAATAATTGTGATAGGATAAACGTTCATCAATTATCCATAAATTCATTTCTTCGAAACTTATTTCATCAGAAGAATAACGCATTGGACATATAATTGAATGAAGACTTTCTTCGGAAGCATAATTTCCAGATGCATCAATCTGTAGGGTTTTCTCAAGCAAGTCTAAAATTGCCTTCCTGCGAATCACATACTCAGCTAAACTGGTTTTGCTAATATCATTTATAGCCTTACAGTATTTATCAAAAGCATCTTTAATTTTATCGGTAGTAAGAATTCCTTTGGATATTTGCTCTTGAAGTTCCGCACCTTCTTGTTTAGTTTCAAATTCCCATTTAGCCATTTCTTCGTAGAGTGCCATGTCTAGTTTTTCATCAGTGAGATCTGAAGGAATGTTATCAAAAATATTAGGCCTATTTTTAAGTAAATATCTATATTGAGGCTGCTTCTGGTGTACATGAGTAGTTATTCTTTTATGTTTGTTTTCCGCAATTACCTTCAAATAATCAGATAAATATGTCTCAATAAAACCTTTGGCTGCATTTATAAGCGCATTCTGAGATACTTTTTCTTCTGAACTCGATATAAGATTATCTTCTTTCGGAAAATCAAATGCTGTACGTGAGGAGTTGGCATGGGAATCCAAATATTTCCCTATAATATAACCAAGATAGTAAAAACCCTTACTTCCGTCCTCATCTTTTGACACAATCTTTTTCTGGAGGTTTTTTATATGATTGCTTAAATCAATGGATATTACTTCGCGCCTATTAGCACATAGATGAAACTCATGTTTGCTTACACCTTCTGGCATACGTAGGTGGTACAGGGTAAACATTTCGTCTCCAACATTGATAATATCCTGATGAATAGAATCCTTTATTTCAGATGTAAAATAACTATTCAAATTTATTGAGTCACCAAGATTGTCATGTAAAGTTATAATTGGACAACCTTCACTAAGAAAGTAAAGCAAACAATGTTCAACAATTCGGTACGCCAATACTTCAAGTCCTATGGGGCAAACGCTTCTGTATTTTTCCTTAAATCCTGATAAAATCACAATAGTGCTTAATTCCTTAAGATCACTCGTTGAATATTCATCATCAGGATTTGTTCCATCAGTAGAAAAAGTAAAATCTCGCTTTAACCATTGATTCTGCTCGTAATAATTGCTTCTAATTGATATATTGTCAAATGCTATAAGCCAGAGAAAGCGTCCAATACCTTTACAACCCTTTTTGATTTTGTATGAAGAATCGGATGTTTTAAATGACTTATAATTGTCTGAAGTAAAACCAATACCGTTATCTGTGATCTGGAATGTCTCAAATGGCATTACTGTAGGCTTTGTGGTCGTATTTGTGGCCTCAGTCATTTCGTATTGTATAGAGTCCTCTCTTTTGGCGAAAACATCTATTCTTCCTGATTTTGCATTCGGAGAATCTTCAATAGATTGTATTGAATTTAGAATAGCTTCAAACAGCGGCCACAATGCTTTATTGTCATGAAGCACGGTATTATTGACTCGATTACTAATATCAACAGTGAAATTACTCATTACAAAATCCTCCTGAGAAGAATATTACAAGTACATTTATTAACTGCAATCAACAACTCATGAATATATATTTCGAGAAACGAGCTGCCGATTATAGACAAACTGCCGCGCTACCTTAACTTCGCATTATATAATTCCAAGCTAATATTAGTACGAGAAATTCCATTTTTAAGTGTAACACATATTAACATAGATGTCACCAGCGACGGGGTGGCAATATCGTAGGTTGTGAGGCACACATGTTCGTGATGCGCACCTCACAAATTACACATACGCCTTCCATCAACGCATAGGCTCATACGCATTATTTCTTTCATACTTTTCCATCTGCTTTATGGCGTCCTTTCTATCCTGTACGCGCTGGTTAAGCTGCAACGCCTGATCGCACATCTTGATCTCATGCCGGAAATAACGGATGTCGTTTGTAAACCCCGAAAGCTTGGTTTCCACCTCGCTTTGGCGGTCAATCAGCGCTTGTATCTGCGTATCTGTTTCATATCCGGCTTCTTTCAATGTGCAAACCGCCGCCAAATATTTATCGTATTCGGTTTTCATCGCAATGAAGCCCTCGTCACGATATAGCGCATACGCGTGCGCATATCTGTTACGGTCAACCACTGCACTGAAAAGTCGCGAATTTTCTTCAGTCTCTTTTTTCAACTGCGCCTGATCGCGCTTTATCAGACCAATTGTTTCAAAGCATTTGTCCTTGTACCACTCCACGCTCTCAATAGTATCGAGGTTGCGCAGCTTCGTAAAATTTATCGTCTTAATCATAGCATCAAATCGTATTAAATCCTCCTTTACCAAATTGCTCACCCTGTCAGGCGCTTTGTTCTTCTTGACCTGCCCAAGCAGGAACATGTAGTGCAGACACAGCGCTTGAAAGCTGCCCTTTCTGACCTTGGAGAAGGGCTTATAGTCGTTTTTACTATTCACATATGTTTGCATATCTTTGAATTCAGTTGTGGCCCTCAGCCCCGCAATCCGGCGCTGTATGTTTTCAAGCGTATAGTTGTGCCCTAGCTTGTACCCGCGCGAATAACGCTCTTTGCCCATCGGAAGGAACGCAATGTATTTTCCCTGTTTAATCTCATAGCCTTTGAGCCGCATGAGAACAAGAAAATTGCCAAAGTCATATGCCTGTTGGATGCAATCGTCAATATCCATGCGGATAAGCGATTGCCATGAGGTGCGTTTTCCCTGTCGCGCCATCCATTCTATATACGTGAGCGATTTCTTTTCTTCTTTTGGAACAACCACCGACAAACCGTGTTCGCGGCATAGCTGGTCGGATGTTTCCCGTATACCATCAAATAGTTCTTTTGCCGTGTCCCGATATTTTTTGCCTGTGAAAACCGATACAGAATTGACAACGATATGCGAATGGATATGGTTTTTGTCGATATGTGTCCCGATTACAACCTCGTAATCGCCAAAGCTGTGCCGCGCCAGCTCAATGGCGATTTCGTGCGCTTCTTCGGCGGTTACTTCGCCCGGCTTGAACGATTGGATGATATGATACCCCAACCTGCCGCCTGTAGCGTTTTTGCGTTTTTTTGTCGCCATCATGTCCTGATATGCCGTCTCCAGATTACAGTTCAGCGCCGTCTTATATGCTTTTTGCAGCGTCACGCTCTTGTCATCGTTGGTCGCGTATTCGAGCATATCGTCTAGCGATGTTTTCTCGTCGTTCAGGACATATCCCACCCTGTCATCCAGCCTTTGATGAATCACAAACTTTTTCGTGATCGCCATATCAGCATATTCGCTTCATCAGCTGCCAGCACTTATCCACCATAATGAGTAGCCCGTCTACCTTCTGGGGATCGACGTATCCGGTGGCATTGGCGATCTTCGCCATCTGGTTGGCGTTATTCGCAATGGTGGACACAAGGCGGTATATCTGGATAACGTCCTCGGACGGCTTAGGCTGGATGTCGGTTTTCAATATGAGCTTGCGCAGTAGTTCGGATTTTTTCAGGCCGGTCACGGCCAATTGCTTTTCAAAGTGCTTGTTCTCTTTTTCGTCCATATAGAAAAGACAGGCGTGTTTTCTTTTTCGCATAGACTGTACTCCTTAGAATAAAAATACCGGCATCTATAACGACGCCGGTACGTGTGCTCTTTTTGGGACACTAAATCAGATTTTAAAAATTACCTGTTGATTTTCCGCAAAGAGGCAAATATATTATCGATATAGGAACTAATGTTCTCTGGTGGTAATGATGAAACAAAGGGTTGTACTACATTCGGATCTAAATAATTTTTATGCAAGCGTCGAATGCCACCATCGTCCGGAGGTCAGGGGAAAGCCTGTCGTAGTGGGCGGTGACGAAGAACAGCGCCACGGCATCGTATTAGCCAAAAACTATATCGCCAAGGCGACTGGCATCAAAACGGGCGAGACGCTGTGGCAGGCGCGTGAAAAATGTCCGGGGCTCGTGGTTCTTCCTCCAAATTACCCGCTCTATTTGCGATATGCAAAATTCGCACGGCAAATCTACTCGGACTTTACTGATCAGATTGAACCGTTCGGTCTCGATGAGGCTTGGCTGGATGTCAGTGGGGAGAACGGGGTGTCGGTTGCCAATGAGATACGCAAGCGTATCACGCGCGAATTGGGTGTAACGGCCTCGGTAGGCGTCAGCTACAACAAGATTTTTGCTAAATTGGGTTCGGATATTAAAAAACCGGATGCTACGACGGTCATCAGTCGGGATAACTATATGACAGTGGCGTGGCCGCTGCCCGTTGAAGAATTATTGTACGTCGGGTCGGCGACTAAACGGAAGCTCAACAAATTCGGCATCACCACTATTGGGCAGCTTGCCAACTCGCCGGAAGGGTTCATGCACGGGCTTCTTGGGAAGGTGGGCAATGTCCTGTATTCGTTCGCTAACGGCCTTGACCAATCTCCGGTCATGCGGATGGGCGAGGAATCTCAAATCAAGGGCATCGGCAACAGCACCACCACGCCGCGCGATTTAACCTGCGACGAGGACATAAAAATCATCTTCTATGTGCTCAGTGAGAGCGTATGCGCCCGTATGCGCGAGCATGGGTTTCTTGCCCGTACTGTGGTCATCTCAATTCGGGATAATGAACTGTTCCGGTTTGAGCGACAAACCAAGCTCGGAAGGTCATCCTGCATATCAGGTGAGATTGCCGCTGCCGCCATGCAGTTATTCCATCAGCATTATAGCTGGCCGAAGCCTATCCGAAGTATCGGCGTACGCTGCACCGATCTTTTACCATCGGATATGCCATTACAGCTATCACTCTTTGAAGACGAAACAAAGCGGCAAAAACAGGAGGTGCTTGACAGAACAGTGGATTCGATTCGGAACCGCTTCGGTCATTTTTGCATTCATCGCGCGTCCGTGTTGGCCGACAGGCCGCTCGGCGGCATCAATCCCAAAGGAGATCACGTTATTTTCCCCGTGGGATTCTTTAAGGACAGCATGTCATGAAGGAAATACGCTATCAGAACGAGAATAAGGTTTACGTCAGAGTTGCGGCGATCTTTTCTCCAGACGGCAAGCTCCAGCCCATGTACATTTGGTGGGAAGACGGACGGCGCTATGCCATTGACAGAATATTGGACGTGTGCCGCGCAGCCAGCACCAAGGCAGGGGGAATCGGCCTGCGCTATTTCTGTATGGTACAGGGGCATGAGACGTATCTATATTTTGAGGAAGACCGCTGGTATGTTGAACGGAGGTAAAACATAAATATGTGCGGACGCTATCAGGTATCCACCGAAGAAGAAATAATCGAAATCCGCGAAATCATCAATGAAGTCAATGAGCGGTATAAGGATAAGCCGGAGCTGTCTTCGATGAAAACCGGCGAGATTTTCCCTACGGAAATCGCGCCTGTGCTGGTATCCCATAATGGCGAAAGCCAAACTCAACTGATGAAGTGGGGCTTCTCACGATGGGACAGCAAAGGCGTCATCATCAATGCACGGTCGGAAACAGCTTTAGAGAAGAAGTCCTTTCATGCCTCACTATTGAATCGGCGCTGTGTTGTTCCAACGACAGGCTTTTACGAGTGGCAGAAACGGGAGGGCGGTAAGACTAAATATTTGTTCCGGTTGCCTGAAACCAAGATGCTCTACCTTGCCGGACTCTATGAAAAATCCCCGTTGGGAGACACGTATGTTATTATGACCACCGCCGCCAACCCGTCAATTTCAGTATATCATGACCGGATGCCCCTTATACTGACTTCCGACATTTTGAGCCAATGGCTGATGGATACGGATTTTGCGCTGGCGTATACCCAGCAGCCATGCATCGCCCCGCTCGTTGCTACCGCTGTTTAGCGAAGCCAAATTTCAGCGGCACTGCCGCAAGTTTAGAGGGTTCAAGGGAGCGCGAGCTCCCTTGCAAGAGGGCATTTGTATAAACAGATGCCATGCTTGCAACTGCAAAAACGAACGTTTTTGCTCATCTTTATAACAAGGTTGAATTCTGAACACATTGGTAGAATTAAAGATGGTCTACAGACTGAAAAAACAAATCGAGCTGCCGTGATGACCGCTGCATATCCGCTCTTATGCTCAATCAGCCCGTTAAACCACCCTTAGAACTGGCTCAAATCGTCGGAATCAAAAAACGCCGTACCTAACGTACAGCGAACTCCAAAATGACCACCTTTTTGCCGATTTTCATGTGCGAACAACGTGTACAGCATTGATCAAAACGCCGTACACAGGGTACAGCACTTATTACCTTGCCTGCGCTATGTCCTTCTGCTGCGTCCGATCGGTCTGATTCTGCTCGGATTTTTCCAGTGCGTTGTCAATCGCATCGTGGCCGTCCTGTTGCTCACGCCGCTTGGTGCGGTTGAGGAATACAATCTCCTTGGCATTGATGTTAAGCTGCGCCCTTGGCTTATTGTCGTTATCCAAGTAGGCACTGGCCCGAACCATCCCTTCAACGCAGACCTGCGAACCTTTTTGCAGATAATCTCTGCACGCTTCGGCCTGTTTGTCAAAGGCCGATACCCGCACAAATTCGGTATTGTCCTTGTTGAACGGGTCATTGATAGCGATTTTAAAGTTGCAATACTTCAAATCGTCCTTCTCGCCATACACCGGATCAGCGGTTAGATTTCCAATTTCTTTGACTTTCATTAGCATGTTCTCCTTTATTGTTAGTATACAAATTGCCGACTCTAGTCACAAAAGCTAAAACAACATCACCTGCCTTTTATGTTGATTGTCAGCAATTTGAACATAAAAACACCTTGCTCAATTGAACAAGGTGCTCCCATCAATGCTGTTGTTATCCCGTTGTGGGTTTGCCTTACACTTAACTTTAATAAAGGTATCATGAGAGATAATATTTCTTATATCAAGATTGTAATATCCATTCTCCCGGCCATTCATCCAACTTAGGCTCCGAATAATGATTTTGATTAATATAATAATAAAACTCTATCACGGAATTTCCATAAAACTGGGTCTTTATATTGTAATCAAAAAACGACATTTCTTCGCCCTCATATATCACATTCTTATCATTAAAAAAACTATTATAGGAATCAAAGAAAAATATATCACTAGCCAAATAATATCTTTCCACAGGATTTAAATAACCGCTGTTGAGTTTATCATGAAATTCTGCAATAACCTCTTCAATATGAATCCTTTTATATAAACCCATCATATATTCAATTCTTTCTTGAGACTCTTCTGGGAATGCAAAAAGCAAAGACTCGCCATTACAAAGAGCATTATTTAATTGACGCTCAATTGTTGCAAAACACCCGGGGACGTCAATGTCATGAGTCGTGAAAAAACCATCATCTAAAAAGATTTTTTCTCCTTTTATAATATTAAAGGCGTAATTCATAGGATGCATGTCCTCAGAATGCTTTCCATGTATAACACTTTCTATGTTAATAGAATAACCGTCAACCCATGAATCATACCAATTAAGCATTATTTGTATATCTTCCTCTGTAATATCTCCGGTTTCTATTAATTCATTTAACTCCCCATTGTTATATGCTTCCACTGCTAGCAAATTAGCATAAATATCCCCTGCAGCTCCACTTCTAGTACTTCTAGACTTAATCCATTTAAAATACATTTTTTGTCCTTCGCTTAATTCCGGCTCAGGCGTAGGCGTCGGCTCCGGTGTTGGGGATGGGATTGGCTCGGGTGTCACTTCCAGCGTTGGCGCTGGTGTTTCTACCGTCGGAGCGGCGGTGCATGCGGCGAAGCTAAGCAATAGAACAATGGCCAAACATATCGATAATGATTTTTTCATTTGAAGTTCCTCCTGTATTTATTTTCATAGCGGATTAAATTCAATGCGCTGATTACATATTCTTGTCCGGCAGCATAATATCACTCCATCCGTTCACAGCACACTGGCCTTTATCATTTTTACCAACCGCAACCATGGTTCCATCGCTTTTTAATCCCACTGTGAAATCTAAACCTGCACTGACAGCAACGATATCTGTCCAGTTTTCCACATCACAAGCGCCAGTTTTGTTATTCCCAACCGCAACTACTGTACCGTCGCTTTTTAACCCCACTATATGTCCGACCCCAGCACTAATTGCTACTATATCCTTCCATCCTTTCACGTCACCTCTTAAGCTGGTACCTGTTACGACCACAGTACCGTCAGCCTTTAGGCCTACTGTATAATTGTGCCCTGCGCTTACTGCAACGATATTTGTCCAGCTCTTCACATCACACTCGCCAGATTCATTTCTGCCAACTGCAACTACAGTTCCATCATTTTTTAATCCTACGCTATGGAAATAACCTGCGCTAATTGCCACTATATCTGTCCAGTCCTGTACTTTACATTCTCCGAAATATCCTTCTGGATCATCTTTTCTGTAATCCGCCACGACAGTTCCATCATTTTTTAAACCAACTATATGATCGGAGAAAGTACTGATGGCAACAATATCCGTCCAAAGCTGCAAATCCGACGACCAATAATTAAAATCTCCCGCTCCTCCTGAGAACAATACTGTACCATCATGTTTTAATGCAACCGAGTTGTCCATTCCCGCACTTACTGAAACGATGTCCGACCACCCCATCATAAAACACTGTCCCTGATTATCATCGCCACATGCAAGGCCTCGGCCATTGCTCTCTACAGCGACTGTATGCCAAAAACCTGCACTAATTGTCTGCATATTGCTTGCCATCAGTGGAACTAATGGTTTCGGCGCATCCGGAATACTTGGCTGAAACTCCTCCAAGTCAGATGGATCATCTGAAAACTTCGGAACTTCATCAGGCAACAATATATTTGTCCAACCGTCAACGTCGCATTCCCCATAATTGTTGCTCCCTAACGCAACCACACTTCCATCACTCTTTAGTCCAACAACAATATCTGAAGCACCATTGCTTATATTAATATCAATAATATCCGACCATCTTTCCATTACCTTCTTCTGATTTTCACTATAACCTGCTGCAACCACATTTCCGTCACTCTTTAACCCGACTATCTTTTCTCCGTTCAAACCCCAGACATGCTCGGTTACCCTGACCTTTACAATATCGGTCCATTCTTCTGTTTTGGCCAGTGGCTTAACATTGTTATCGTTAATACCAACTGCCACAACGGTACCGTCACTTTTCAGACCAACCGCCATATCCCCATTCATTCGAACATCTACGATGTCTGTCCAGCTTTCAATTGCTTTTACCTGTTCTTCATTGAAACATGGAACAAACTCGCTCTCTGCATCAAATGACGGGGTAACCACACTTCCATCACTTTTTAACCCGATTATACGGTTTTGAAATGTGCTTATTTTAACAATATTTGTCCAATTACATTCTCCCCCAGTCTCACCGGCTACAACCACGGTGCCGTCTTTCTTTAAGCCAGCGACAATAAAACCAGTTATGCTAATATCTTTGATATCCGTCCAATCCGAATAACAAATACTGGTATCTTCGCCGTTTGATATTACTTTTACCGTACCGTCACTTTTCAAACCTCCTATGGAATCACCGTTTACGTCCAAAGCAATAATATCAGTCCAATCTTTCAAATCAAACCGCGCTTCGTTGTCGTTTCCTAAAGTTACAACTGTCCCGTCATATTTCAACCCAATAGTATGCGTATCTGTACAATATGCCGAACTAATATCAATCCATTCTTCTGCATTGCGTTGACCGTATGAATTGTCTCCTGTCGCAACGACCGTGCCGTCTTTCTTTATGCCAACCGTTATTCTGTCTGATGTGCATAACGTTTGTCGGTTAGATGCTGACATCTGTTTTTCAAGCAATGGCGGCATTGTGCGTTCGGGCTTTGGCTCAGGCGTGGGTGCTGACTCGGGTGTAGAATCAGGTGATGGTGCCGGCGTTTGTTCCACCGGGACGGCGCATGCACATAGTGATAGCATCAATGCAATACATAACATTAAACATAGTATCTTCTTCATGTGTCAGTTCTCCTCGCTCTCGGTCAGCCAGTCTTTTTCAGAATTGGGCGTGTTGTTTCGCCTAATCAACTCATTTGCCGCACGTATAAAACGTCTCCCAATAGTATCATTAAATCTGACTAACCTCGCTGTTGTTAAATATGATGCTAAATTATACTTTTCTCCGTCAACATCAACCGTAATGTTTTCCCTTTTTTCAAAGTCTCCCCATAACCAACCATCTAATTGTATAATAATTGCAGGGTTTAAGTCTTCCGAAAAATACATATCTTCTATAGCTTCTCTGTTCACTTTTGTCGGATTAGCATACCACTTATCTATTAGTTCCAAACCCTTTACTGCTATTTTTCTGTCTTTGTTATTAAATAATGAAATATTTGCTATTGCATCCATTGATAATGCACTTACTCTTGTTAGAAAGCTACTTATGTCATATTCATCATATTTTTCATGTTCACCATTAACGATTTTGGACTCTCTTTGATAGAACTCTAATTCAGCTTCTACTTCGCAATCCTCTCGATATCGTATATCATCAAAAACTCGGTAAACTGAAAGATACAGTTCTTCTGTTATTTTACCTTCTTCATACATCCTTCTTATCAAATAAGGAGCAAATTCATCATTATACTTTTCAATGAAATGTTTTAAGTCCATGAATTCTTCCATGTTTTTTGCGGCTTCAATCTCCTCTGGCGATAATGTCGGCTCCGGCGTGGATGTCGGCTCCGGCGTAGGGGATGGTGTTGGCTCAGGTGTCGCTTCCGGCGTTGGCACTGGCGTTTCTTCCAACGGGGCGGCGGTGCATGCCGCAAGGGAAAGCAACATTGCAGTACATAAAAAAGTGATCAGTAATCTCTTCATGAGTAACCTCCGGTCACGATTATATAATTCATTTTTCATCTGATTTCCAGTATATAGTCTCTGTCTTCTTCTCTCAAATAGTTTGTAATTAAATAATCTTCCAGTTCGTTATGTATCTTCTCTACTAAACCACTGTCTATTGCATATGAAACGAAAGTCATTTGCTCGCCCTTATATCTTATCGTTGGTGACTGCCATTCAATATCATTCGTACCATGTAGCAAGCAGTATTCGATCACCTGCCATTTTTCTAATATATTGTAGTTGTCGCTGTTCATTCTCTCGTCAAATTTATCTACGTTTTTTGTTTCTACTGCCTCATCAAACAGTGCAATTAACTCTTTAATATTTTCCCTGGATTCCTTCGGATTAGCTGAAAAGGGTTGAGTATCTCCTAATATACTTTGTTGGAAGTTGATTTGAATATTACCCAATGTGTTATATGATAATTTTTCAGTATCACCTCTTAGAATTTTTATTAATCCTTCCAGGGGGCTATAATAGTTTATTCTCTCTTGTTCATTGCCTGAAAATAGATCATGTTCTATGAAATAATGACTTTTTAAATGAACTGTAGCTTCAATAAGAGTATTTAATTGACCACTGGTTAATTTATTTTCATTGATAATATTCCCAAGATTACCCTTATTGTATGCATCTCCTAATAATAAAATAGCATATAAATCCCGATTTCCAATTAAATCATACATGCCAACATCTTCGTCGTCATAAAAACCTAGCAACTCAATATATTCCAGATACACCTTTTCTTCCTCGGTAAACAACTCAGGCGTGGATGTAGGCTCCGGTGTGGGGGAAGGTGTTAGCTGAGGTGTAGCTTCCGGCGTTGGTACGATCGTTTTTTCCGCAGGAGCGGCGGTGCATGCGGCGAAGCTGAATATCAGTAATACCGCTAACAGTACTATATAGAAATTTTTCATAACATAACCTCCCAAACTGCTTTAACACAATGTTATCTACTCTTTTTCCGAGTTCGGTGTGTTATTTCTTATAAATAACGCATCCTGTACGTTCCCCATTATTCTCAGAAAATTATTATTGTTATCCTCATCTATTATAACGTCGCTTACATATGACGAAGAACTGTATATTTGGCCGTTCCTGCTTATGTCGCTGTATTTTGTTCTGCCAGCAAGCCATCTAATCAGAAAAACTTTTTCTTCATCTGTTAACTCATCTGATAATATCAGCTCTTCAAATGCCTTTGTATTTTCGTCACTGGGGTCTTCTATCCATCTGTCCACTATTTTTACTCCGGCTTCAACCCTGTCCCTTTGTTCCTGGTGGTCAAAAAAGCTCAGATGTAAATAGCCAATACTGGCTTCGCTAACTAGAGCGTCTAAAAACCAGCCAAAGCTGTCTTCGTCTATCTCCTCCATACGACCATTTAACAGAGCGCTGTAATAAGAACACGATGAAAATACTTCCGGTGGAAATTCATTTAAATCCGCTTCCATTTCTTCAGTATATTCATCACGTGTAATTTTCTCTGCCTCAAAAAGTTCCTTTAATAAATATAAAGCGTAATAATCTTCGTATTGCTCATAATATCTGAATAATGTTTTGACTTCATCGAGAATCTTAATCTTTTCAATCTCCTCCGGCGATAATGTCGGTTCCGGTGTTGGCGTCTGCACCGATGTTGGGGAAGGTGCCGGTTCGGGAGTTGCTTCCGGCGTTGGCGCTGATGTTTCTACTGTCGGCGTGGCGCAAGCGCAAAGTGACAACATCATTGCGATACATAACAAAGTAATCAGCAATCTCTTCATGAGTAACCTCCGATTCACGATTATATAATTCATTTTTCATCGGATTTCAAGTATTTGACCTTTGTCTTCGTCTCTTAAATAGTTTGTAACAAGATAATCTTCCAGTTCGTTATGTATCTTTTCTACCAGTCTGCTGTTTATTGCATATAAAACGAAAATCATTTGCTCACCCTTATATGTGATCGTTGGGGGTTGCCATTCAATATCATTAGAACCATGCAGCAAGCAGTATTCGATCACCTGCCATTTTTCCAAAATAGAGTAGTCGCTGCTGTTCATTTTTTCGTCAAATTTATCTACGTTTTTTGTTTCTACCGCCTCATCAAATAGCGATATTAGTTCTTTAATATTTCCCCTGGACTCCTTCGGATTAGCTAAAAAAGGATATACATCATTTAATATCGTGTTCTGTAAATTAGATTGAATATTGCCCAACGTGCGAAAAGATAGTTTATCCGTATCACCTCTAAAAATTTTTAGTAATCCTTCCACCCCAGAATAATCTATCCCTTCTTGTTCTACTTCTGAAAACAAATCATAATTAATGTTATAAAAACCTTTAAGATAAGTTGCCATTTCTAATAATGTATTTAAGTCCATATTAGTTAATTTGGTTTCTTGGATTATAGTTACTAATTTACCCTTGTTATATGCATCCTCTAAAAATAAAATAGCATATAAGTCAGCACGGGTCAGTGCAGAATATTCACTACTTTCCCCACTATCATAAAAACCTAGCCATTCAATATATTCTAAATACTCTTTTTCTTCCTCGGTAAACATCTCAGGCGTGGGTGTAGACTCCGGCGTGGGGGATGGTGTCGGCTCAGATATCGCTTCCGGCGTTGGCGCGGGTGTCTCTTCCACCGGGGCAGCGGTACATGCGGCGAAGCTTAGCAACAGGGCTATGGCTAAACAAATCAATAATGCTTTTTTCATTTGCGATTCTCCTTATGAGAATTGTAATAGGCAGGCATGTGCCACGTTGTGGTATTTTATAACATGATAGCATGGATGCGAAGGGGAGGCAAGGTGGTAGTCCTTAAGAGCGTTCGCAATGTTATTAATGATCAGTTACCGCTTCCCAATAATTAATCTCGCTTTCTTCGGGCAAGCTTGCTCTGTTTGGGCAAGCTCGCCGTCCGATTTTACCGGCAGTTTTCATTTCTGCCAGCGTTTTGTTTTAATGACTCCATACTTGTCATCCTCATAGAAGCAGCCGACGAAGAGGCATTATTATTGAATAAACGATCAATCTTTGCTTAAATATTTCTCAGCCATCTTAGCCCACTCGCTGCTTGGCTGCATAGCAATTTTATTAAAGTTCTCTTCGATAATTACATACGTTTTAAGCAAAAATTCCTTAGAGAAATCTGATTCACTAATATAATCCAAATAGCTAACAGACATTCCATTATTAATAACTTGAGTTTCGTAAGAATTTTCTGGGTGTATGTATTTTATAACATACCACCCTTCAGTCCAGCGTAAATCAACGTCGCTTAATAACTGTTCAAGCTCCGAGATATCTTTGCCGTTTATTTCATCAAATAGTTTAACGACTTTTGAAACTTTTTTCCTTGACTCTTCTTCTGGAAAAACAGAGATAAAGCTATAACCGTCGTCGAATATATTCCCAATTGAACTGCTATAAGAACTAAGCTGATACGTTACACTATTTATGTTATCTCCTCTGAAAATGGCTAATACCGTCTCTGTTTTTGATAACTCCCTATCACCATATGAGCCAGAAAGGAAATCATCCTCGATTGAAATATATCCTACATCTACAAGTGTATATTTTTCTTTCAACCATTCGATATTTTGTGCCTTTATTTCTCCGCTGTCGATGAATGAATCCAATTCACCGTTTTTATAGGCAATCATAGCTTGACAGATTGCATATATATCATTCTGACCCATTTCTTTATACTCCATGCAATCAAAATACCATTGTTGCCCTTCCGTATATGGTTCTGGCGTTGGTTCCAATGTTGGCGTTGGCTCCTCAGTAGGTTCCAGTGTAGCAACGGGCGTCGCTTCCGGCGTAGGCGATGGTGTTTCTTCCGCCGGGGCGGCGGTGCATGCGGCGAAGCTAAAAAACAGGGTAGCCACAATCAGTATAAAAAGAGCCTTTTTCATAATCGACCTCCCAAATTCGCGGTTGAAATTTACCATAAATATCATTTATAAATTTAATACTAACATAGCATCTAAGTGGGTTCAAGGGAAAGCTGCCCATTAAAAGATTCAGCAATTTTAGATTTGCATCAAACTATCGTTATAGTCCTTTCCGCATTCAGGTAGAGTAGAGTACACCTCAAACCCCTTGCCCGTCAGCTTGTTCATAATAAAGAAGCTCGCGCCTATGCCCACAGCGTCGTTATCCAGACACAATTCCACCTCGCGGATTTCAGGGTGGTCTTTCATGTACTGTTCCAGCGCCTTGGGCAAACTCGCCTCATCGATGTGCTTCTTGGGCGCATACGCGCCGCCAATGGACAGATAATGTACCTGCCCAATATCATCACGTAGCGTCGCCACGGACAGCACATCGATCGCGCTCTCCGACACTACGAGTTTGCTGCTTACTGTTTCCGGCTGGATTGAAAAACTGTATCGTTTATCGCTGCCTTCCACTTCACCTTTGAATGGATTGCTCATATGCCGCCATGTACCGCGCAACGCTGCGTACTTAGGGATATCACCATTGAAGCCCACGAACACCGCGTTATGATACTCAGCGCTTTCATAAACCAGTCCTTTGCGTATGCAGTATAGGATGACCGAATCCGGAAGTCCGCGACGGCGCAGATAACCGATCACCATATCGTTGTTGTTGTGCGCGGCAGGCAGCACGAAGGGCTTCTTCTCCATTTTCTTTTCCGATGCGTCTGTTTCCGCGTATTGCGTGGGCGTACCATTGCATAGCTGCAAAACGGCGGCCACAAAGTCCATGTTTCTGACCTTGATCAGATACTGCAACGCCGTCTTGCCGCCCACGTCCCGTGATTTCCAATGCCATAAGCCGTTCTCGGAGATGATCAAGCTGTCGTGTTCTTTCGTACAATAATCGTTGCCTTTCCGCACTAAGTTCTGCGGCTCATATAGCCGCATATACGACAGCAGGTCAAGAGCCTTGGCGTTCCTGACCTGCTCTTCCGTGACTCTCGGCATAGCTATCGCTCCATATCCGCAATGGCTTCCTCCGGTGGTTCATCGCCGCCAATTTCCATTGCGTCGTCCTTTGTATCCATCGCCAGCTCATGCGTGAGTTCATCCAATCTTGCGGTCTTTTGTTTCAGTTCAAACTCCTGCGCGAATGGCTTATCCACTTCCTTTTTGGCGTTTTCTAGCTGAACCTTCGTGCTTTCAAGATCATGCCGGAGGTTTTCAAGATTCATACCAAGAGCATTGATCGCGTTATCAAGCCTGGTTATGTTTCCAAGGGCATCATCGCCCAAATACACCTTATGCGTAATCGCGCCGCGCAGCTCGATATACGGTTCTGTCCGAATCAGGCTTTCCGTGTTGATGGTCATGTCAAATCCTTTATATGTGCCGATCACCTGACCACCCAGCTGAAACGCCTGTTTGGCAAACGCCAGCAGCATTTCGCCCGCGTTTTTCTTTTCATCATACACTGTGCCGTTAAGCGTCATCTCAAAGTCGCGGGTGTCATGAGGCGCGGCTGTCTGTATGTCTGTTTCGTACCCACTGATTCTTAGCACAATCGCCCGTATTTTTTCAGGCAGCGTCGTGGATATCTGCTCCTGCAATCGGTATAAACGGTTTTTGTGTTCAGCCTTGAGTATTCGCAGCTTACCCACCTCAACATCCAGCTCCATGCGCTCCTTAATCAGCGGATTGCCCGTCGCCAGCGCCTTAACCTCGGCGTAGGAGAGCACGGCTTCGTCAATATCGTCCATGCTTCTGACAGGCGCTTTGCTCGTCATGATCTGCGAAATGAACCGCTGTTTCTGTTCTAGTAGCTGCCAACTGTATGAATCAAACGTGTTCTCCGTGATATACCTGTAGATCTCAACCTCCTCATATGTGTTGCCCTGACGCAGTATGCGCCCGTCACGTTGCGCCATGTCAGCGGGCTTCCAGCCCACGTCTGCGTGGTGGACGGCTTTGAGTTTGTCCTGAATGTTGACGCCGCTGCCCATCATATAAGTCGAGCCTAAGATGATGCGTATCTCGCCGCTTCTGACCTTAGCAAACAGCGCCGCCTTTTGTTTCTCGTTTTTCGCTTCATGGATGAACGTAATCTGCTCGGAAGGGATGCCTTTATCCACCCACTTTTTCTTCAAATCCTCGTACACATTAAATTCGCCGTTGAACTTGGGCGTAGACAAATCGCAAAAAACGATTTGTGCGCCTTTGTTTGCCGCCTCGCGTTCCCAAATGTCGTAAACATTGCGCATCAAGGCGTTGACCTTGCTGTTCGGGTCGTCCGGCAGGCAGGGGTTGGCAAGCCGTTGGTCGAGCGCAATTTTCCTGCCATCATTTGTAATGACCAACATGTTATCTTGGGAGGCATCAACCTGACCGTTGCGTACAGCGTCGGCCCGGTCGCCCAGCTCCGCAATCATCTTGCGCTGAAAATCCGTTGGCTTGGTAATAATCGTTTGGACTTTCCCGCCTTTGAGCTTTGGTATGGGGAGATCAAGCATGTCGCCAGTTTGAATGTCCGCCGTTTCCTTGAACATCGATATCAGTTCCGGCAGATTGTAGAAACGGTTAAACCGCGTTTTTATACGAAAGCGGTTGCCTTCCGGCGCGACTTCATAAGCGGCCTGCGCTTCGCCGAACACCGATGCCCAGTTGTCAAAGTGGTAAAGATCACGATGCTCCAGCTCGTGCCTTTGCAGATACCGCTGCATGGTAAACATCTCAACCATGCTGTTACTGATGGGTGTGCCTGTCGCAAACGTGACGCCCTTGCCGCCGGTTAGCTCATCAAGATACCGGCACTTCATGTACATGTCCATTGCTTTTTGCGCCTGCGTCTGCTGCACACCGGCCACGTTCCGCATTTTTGTCACCACGAACAAATTTTTGTGCGAATGTGCCTCGTCAACAAACAGCCTGTCAACGCCCAATTCCTCAAACGTCACCACATCGTCCTTGCGCGACTGATCATTAAGCTGTTCCAGTTTCTTCTCAAGCGCTTTTTTTGTCCTCTCCATCTGCTTAACGTTGAACGACTGTGCGCTATACCGCCTTTCATATGTAATAGCGGAAGTGATTTCATCGATTTCCCTTTCAAGGGTGCGAATCTGACGCTGTGCGGACAGTGGTATTTTCTCAAACTGCGAGTGCCCGATAATGACGATATCGTAATCGCCTGTGGCGATTTTGCTGCAAAAACGCTTACGGTTATGCTGCTGGAAGTCCTTTTTTGTGGTCACAAGCACCTTGGCCGCTGGGTACAGCCGCAGCGTTTCAGCGGCAATCTGTTCCGTCAAATGGTTGGGCACGGTAATCATGCTTTTGGTGGATAGCCCCAGACGCTTACTTTCCATGGCTGCGGCAATCATGGTGAACGATTTGCCCGCACCGACACAATGCGCCAGCAGCGTGTTCCCGCCATAAAGCTGCCGTGCCACGGCATTGCGCTGATGCGGCCGAAGCTCCAGCGTCGGGTTCATACCCTCAAAGACCAAATGGTCGCCGTTGTACTCGCGGGGACGGATGTTGTTAAAATGTTCGTTGTAATAGCTGACCAAATATTTTCTTCTATCTTCGTCCCTGAATATCCAGTCTTTGAATGCGTCTCGGATGAGGTTCTGCTTTTGCATCGCAAAAAACGTCTCTTTTGTATTGAGAACGTATTCTTCCTTGCCGTCCGGATGCACCACCTTGTCCGTGATACGCACGTTTTTCTGATTCAGCGTTTCCTCTATGATCTGGTAGGCGTTGATGCGCGATGTGCCGTAGGCTTCACGGGCGGCGATACTTTCGCCGTCCATCGACTTGTTCGACACATGCCACGCGCCGGTGTACTTTGAGTAGGAAACGTTGATGCTGTGTTTCGCGTAGTACGAGGTATCCAGCAATTCAAACATGAATTCCTCAATATACTTCGCGGGTATCCACACCGTCCCCAGCTTAATCTCGATATCTGCGGCCTCAAGGCCTTCGGGTTGCACGGCTTCCAGCGCCGGTACATGATGCGCGAATTCAGGATGCGTTTGTGCCATCAGCCTCGCGGTCTTGAGCTTATCGCGCACGTTACCGGACAGATACTCGTCCGCAGTCAAAAAGCCGTCATACGGGTTATTCGGATCACTCAGCGGGTCTTTGAAGATGATGTTTTCCAGTTCCTCAATAACCATCTGTGGTTCTTTGCCCGTGAGCGCGCTCATGTAGCCGATATCCACCTTTGCCTTTTCGCCAATGCTCACCGCCAGCGCCTCGGCGGAGGTGTCCACGTGGGTTATGGTCTTTCGCGGTCGTATCGTCTGTTTCGTGAAAATATCTGCTTTGCCCTTGAAATTCCCGTCTTCGTCTATGTCCTCCAGCGACGAGAGCAGGTAATAGTCGCTGTCGTCGGAGAAAGCCAAACGATTCGCGCGGTCGTTGATCCGGCCATATTCTTTGACATATTCGTCATACTGGCTGTTCAAACGGGACTGCGCTTTCCTGATCTCAAAATCTCCGTGTCCTTCAAGCTGGACATCAATCAGTGAATGCAGCGTTTTGGATAGTGCGAGCATACCCCTGATTCTTTTTTCAGCCGTTTCATTGGTTTCAAATAAGACCATCCGCGCGTTTTCCCGGTAGTACAGCTTTTCGTCCACCACGGTGAACGAGTAGTTTTTAACATTGGGGTCTGCCGGGATGGACGTGTCGTAGTCGTCGGGCTCGTCCATCATATACCCGTCATCTATCTCGGCGTCGATATGGGATATGGAGTCGGTAAGCTGTTGCGGCAAATCCGCGTCCTCAAAGGGGATGCATGCGGTTTCATTTTCGTTGCCGTACATGCCTTTCCAATGCACCATAGTCCCCAGAACCATGTGAGGATTGTCGATGTAATACTGGTTGATGGGAACACCGTCCGCGGTTTCACCTAACTGCACCCACGCAGGCTCAATGTCCTGTAGACTATCGCGTTTTTTGAGGAACAAGATGTCGCTCGTGACTTCGGTTCCGGCATTCGCCTTGAATGCGTTATTGGGCAGACGGATTGCGCCGACAAGCTCCGCGCGCTGCGCAAGGTACTTCCTGACGCTGCTGTTTTGCTTGTCAAGCGTCCCCTTTGAGGTGATCAGGGCGGCAATACCGCCGGGGCGCACCTTATCAAGGCATTTCGCTATAAAATAATCGTGGATGTAGAAATTGTGTTTGGCATACCGCTTGTCGATTATGCCGTATGAGCCAAACGGCACGTTGCCAACCGCCACGTCAAAAAAGTTGTCCTGGAACGCCGTGTGTTCAAAGCCCGTAATCTGTATGTTCTCACGCTGGTAAAGATGCTGCGCGATGCGCCCCGACACGCTGTCGATCTCCACGCCGTACAGATTGGATTCGCTGAGCGACGGCGGCAGCAGCCCCAAAAAGTTACCGACACCGCAGGCGGGTTCGAGAATATTACCGCCTGAAAAGCCCATGCCTTCAAGCGCTTTGTATATGGCCTTGATCACCACGGGAGCGGTATAATGGGCATTCAGCGTAGAAGCACGGGCAGCCTTGTATTCCGTTTCATCCAGCAGCAACTTTAGTTCGGCGTATTCGCTGCTCCAAGAGCCATCCGTATCATCAAATGCTTTGGAAAGACCGCCCCATCCGACGTACCGCGACAAAACCTCCTGCTCGTCGGCGGTCGCCAGTCTGTTCTCGCTTTCGATCTGTTTTAGAAGCTTGATGGCGTTGATATTGCTATGATACTTTTCCTTCGCGCCGCCAACACCCAAGTTGTCGTCCGTGATGTGGTAGTTGGTGCGCTCGACTTGCGTTTTCTCAAACTGCGGATATCTCTCCAACAGGCGGGCAAAGCTCACTTTGCTTTCGGCGCGCAGGATAGGATATGTGAGCGACGGGTCGCTCAGATGGATATCGAAAAGGCCGATTTTCTCGATGATAAAGGGCTTGCCATCTTCCAGATAGACCGTATCGTCTTCTTTATAGGGCAGCGGACTCGGTTTGGCAGCATCGTTTTTGCTGTGCTCTACATCCAGCCATTCAGCCGCTTCTTTGTCGGACACGGCTTTTCTGACTTCATCCAGATAGGCATTTGCCTGCCATTCGCTAATAAAGCTCTCGGTAACGCCATCATCATCAACATAGTAGTCATCGGTAATATCGTCCCAAATGGCATAGCCTTCTTCGGTTTCCACTACGGCGAACCGTTCATATGGTTCTACCGCGCTTTCTTGGGCTATTTTTTCAGCGGTCGCCAGCAGCCTGTCTGCTTCAGCTTGACCATCTGGGCTATTCAGCCGTTCCCGGATGATGATAGGGTCAACATCGTCCAAACTGTCATCCGCAGAAAAAACGGAGGGCTGTTCGCTCTCCGCTTGCGGGACTGTTTCATCTGGCTGTGTTGCTGGTGGCGATTGGGCCTGCGCCTGATTTTCAATCCGCCGCACGACATCTGCGGGAAGGTCGTCTCGGTAATACGTGACCTCGCCGTCATTCGAGATATGCGCTATGGTTTCATAATCCCCGTTCACCTCATTGAGGCGGTTCCATACCGTTGTTCCGTTACCAAGCTCGCCAAACCCAATCTCATATTCCGCATGGGATGGGCTTGCGGATTCTTCTTTTCTAGTCTGTTGGCTCAGCCTTGTTGCGCTGAACAAATCGTCGGGGATATCAAAGCCGTATTCACGCCCTTTATCGTCAAAAATGATGGGCTGTGATTCTTTATCAGGGTCGTGGTAGCTGGCCTTGGTCAGCACATGCCCCTGAAATTCAAGGTTGCGCAGCCAAGTATTCAGAAAAGACGAAAGTTCCCGGCTGAGCTTTGGACGCCATTGATTGTTATCAAGATACACCTCTTGATACACGCCCAGATAGTCGTTTTGATATGTGGCGGGCAGTATTTCCTTCTTGTCAAAATTGACGATCAGTTCCATATCGGGTTCGGCCATGAGGTCGCCGTTCTGTTTGCCGTAATGCGCCATAGCCAAGCGGTTTTCGCCTATCCATTCGATTGATAAATCCATGAAGCCGTCTGCTGACAGCGTGGTATGGCGGTAGCGCTTGTCCATGATATGCGGCGCTATGGCTTCGAGTCGCGCAAAGTTCATCTGGTTTTGCGTCCGGCGCTTTTTCTCATCAGGAAGGGTCGTTTCTTTGGGAATGGACTCTATAACAAAAGGAGCCTCGTCAGCTCCTTTTAGTTCGGCATTCTCATCTATGGTGGGTTTAATCAACGGTTTTTCATTGGGATGTCGCTGTTCAAAGTACCGTTCGTTGTCAATCAGCTCTCCGGTGCGTTTTGCGACCACCGCCCATGTCAGCTTGATTGGTTCATCCGCAAAACCCGATATCCTGATTCCTTTGCTATCATAATCCTCATAACCGCTTTTGGTTTGAGTAAAATAGACCGTTCCACCGCCGATACCGTATTCTTTTTTGAGGAAATTGGCTCTATCTTTATTAGTCGGATTCGCAAAGAAGAAGTCAATGATACGCTGTTTGCCGCCTGCAAATCCGCTGCCTCTTAGCAATACGGTATCAATGGCGTCCTGCTCGGTTATCTCGTCAGTATCAGCTCCTGAACCAGGTCGTTCTCGATCTCCATAATGCGCGTCTGCCAAAGGTTCTTCGGCGTCTGCTTTTTCATCTGCTCGATCTGGCCGTGCATCTGTGACTGTATCTGCTTCTCTAACTCCTTGCAATGGGGGTACAGTGTCCCGCCCATGATCATCTGATTGAAAAGTATCGGGTGATGCTGTTCCAAAAAGTCTTTTCTCATCAGACCAAACTTCGTCAGCGGCTCGTCGATCTGCCCCCTGATCTGAAGGTCGGGATACAGCAGGCCGTCCGCTTCCCTGTAACTTAACTCCATATTGCTGGCTCCTTTCTTGTTTCCGATTCTCGCGTTCGATGGTTTTCACGGACAGTTCAATTTCTCTGAGTACGGTTTCAGAAATATCGCTGACCGCCGAACCTAAGAGTATCATAGCCGCAGCGGTATTGAAATTATAGAGGTGAGAAAATTGATCAGTGTCGTTTTTTCCGGTTTCCATGTGGCACCGAAACCGTACCGTTGTAAGGACGCTCTCGCGCAGCGTATCGCGCAGCATGACCGTGAGGTTCAGATCGTCCAAATCAGCCATGTAACTTTTTTCTTTGGCATATCTGAGTTCGGCCAGCAGCTCCGGCATGCTGTCTTCTATAAGACTGTCAATGACGGCATCGATGGTAGCGCCGAGATCAACGGGGGGAATATCAAAGCTGTCGGCAAGCTCCCTGCTGATTCTGTCCTGATACGCGTCGTTATACGCCCAGATATGCGGCATTTTAGCACCGTTGGTGTCCGAAATATCGAACACATAATGGAGCTGCGGGCTGCTGCTTTTGCGGTCGATAAGGGCAATGCCTTTGGAGCCGCGGTTGATGTAACGGTGCATCTTATTGTTCCAGAGGTCAAAGCTCGCTACCGCCGTTGCGTCGGGGCGCTGGGCGAAGACGAGTATGCTGTCCCTGAAGCTGTATTTATACAGGTGTGCTGCAGACTTAAGGTATTCAATCCAGCGGTCACGCCCCGACAGTTCTTTAAGCGTTTTGCTGAGCAACTCTTCAATGTATCGCAATTTTTCTGCCATCAGTGTCCTCCTTCTGATATTTATCCTTGTTCATATATGATGTGGTAGCTGCACCAAGCACTATCGTTCAAGAGAATCATCTTGGGGTGGCGTGGGTTCGTATGTGCGAACGGCCCGATCGACGCTCTTTTGGAAGCTGTCCTTTTCCTTATCACTGAACATCTGCGAATACCGATTTTTCTGTTCTTCGGTCAGAGACACGAAGCAGCGACGGCCAT